>Ga0192278_1099_pt1 | contig 17434 bp, 16 predicted proteins | sample Koala_Koa24_K3_FD_131271 | JGI IMG/M metagenome (GOLD analysis project Ga0192278, IMG submission 131271) | Enriched cells from koala feces incubated with labeled cellulose particles, San Francisco Zoo, California, United States - Koala_Koa2-4_K3 ...
CCGCCGAAGACTCTCCCTCATCCGCATCTGAACGCGAAGCTGTCCCCAAAGCGCTCCCGGCATCCGCATTTACATCTGCCCTGCAAAAAGGACGGATGCCCTTTTCCAGTTTTGCAATCAGATTTCCAATCAGACAGATTGGATGCAGCGGGGTAGACGGATCCCCGAAAATCAGATCCAGCACAAAGCCGGCCAGAACTGCTATCAGTGATCCAGTCAGGTAAGCAAACATATTCATTTCAGCCGCCCCCCGATCCCGCAGACAACGCGCACGACCTCATCCGCTTCTGCGGCAAGACAGGTGCAGATTCGCCCAACCGCCTCCCGCCAGAGGCGGTCCATCTTTTCCATCGGCACAATTCCGTATCCCAGTTCATTGGAAACTATCGTTATCCCCGGGTTTCTTTGAAACAGCCAGACGGAAAACTCGCGCGCCTGCTCCTCCAGAATGGTAAGATCCGCCAGGTCAAATCGGAAAATCTGCTGTCCATCAGCAGGTATCTGCTCCGGTTCCGCCTGCGTCATCCGTTTTATATATTCGTGGAAATGATGGATTCCCCGGCAAGTGGTGATCTCCATCCACTCACAGTCCCGGCCATCGATCCACCCGTCCTCTATTCCATATGTCTTTTTCGCGTAATCCAGCTCTCCCTGGTACGCGCCGCCAATAATCAGCCTCATCGTCTATTCTGCCGCCCTCCCGGCCACGCTGACGTTTTTCAGCAACACTGCCTTCGGCCCGCAGAATTTCGAAATATCCTGCGTCTCTTTTGAGAATACAAAAGATTTCTGTGCGTCGAAAATGCTGCCATTGATGGAACCGCCGGTCACCGGAGTGATCGTCTCTCCGTCATTGAGGTAGGCGAGACGGATTTCCCCGCCAAAATGGCCGCTCCACTCATCCATCTGAAAATCCGAAAAATTGACTACATAGAGCCCCGGCTGCTTCTTCATCACCTCAAAATCCGCTTCTCCCAGCGCACAGGAAAGCTTCCGATACCAGCCAGTCGCCGGTACATTCAGGTAATGCGCGTATCGTACATTGGCCTGGATGTTCTGGAAAACACCCTTCGAAATGCAGGGCAGTTTCTTCATCGGAACTCCGTCGTCACTGAATGGAACAGTAGGCTCATAGTCCAGGCAAAGCAGCTCGCCGATCACTTCTTCCGGCTTTCCCTGCACAAAATCGCCCACCCTGTAATCGGAATAATGCTGATAAATACTGTCGCCGCCGCCGCGCGCCCGATAAAAGTCAAAAATCGTTGCCGCATATTCATCGGAAAGAACCACGTCATAGGTACCAGTCACCGGCGCCGCCTGTGCCACCGCGCGGTCTTCCGTCATTTTCAGGGTCTGACGCACCAGGTCGGTCAACGCATCCGTATTCAGTCCGTCATAAGAGAAATGCTTAAACGTTTCTACATCCTGCGGCTCCTTACACTGCGCCACAATCTCTCCGCTCGCATGGTATTTGACATAGCTGACATCTGCTCCTCTGGAATTGCGGATGTGAACGCTCTTTTTCTCAATAAACAGCTCCGCGGAATTCAGAAAGCTCTTTCCCTGGTCATCCGCCGCAAACAGAGCTTTTGTCATCACCCCCGCTGCTTCTTCCGCTGACATCTGCGACAGGGAGCTCTCCACCGTCACAGTCTCCTCGTGCGTGCCGGCGTAAAGCTCATAGTGTGGGTTCGCCACAAAACCAGCTGCCAGATAAGCCCTCCGGCATTTTTCTGATATCTCTTCTCTGGCAGCGGACGGTTCCACCACGAAAGCAGACTCTCCCTTACAGGGCTGCCCATCCTTCTCAAAATCCCGGTAAACCGTGACCTGACAGGTGCGCACATTTTCCGCCCGCCTCATATCCAGCTTCTTTTTGATAAAGAACAGCTCCGTTATTTCTTTCTGAACATCCAGCAGCAGATATTCCCCGATCTGCTGTTCCTCTAACACACTTAAAATTCTCTCTATCATAAATTTCTCCTTATTGCTTACGTCTTTTGCTATCTCATTATCCCAGCCGGATACGCGCCTTGATATACGGGCCGCCGTCAGAAACCTTGACCCACTCCTTATAGCCCTTACCGCAATAGCCAGACCCGCACAGCTTCGCTTCATCAGACATCATAGTAATCGACTTCAGCAGATCCGGGACATAACCCGTGAGAACCACCGGAGAATATATTTTCCCGGTCAGCTTCCCGTCTCTGATCTCACGCGCGATATTGACCATCATCTGAATGCCCCAGTTTTTGGGGTCCTCCATACCGCTTGCCGCGTCGTCCAGCAAAAACCATAGTTAATGGAGGCAATCATGTCCTCTACCTTATCCTGCCCCGGCTCAAACCAGGTATTCGTCATGCGCGTATAAGCCTTGCGCATGTAGCTCTCGCGCCGGCCATTTCCGGTCGGCTGTGTGCCAAGGTACATCGCGGACTGCGCGTCCGAGATGCCAGTCTGCAAAATACCGTCCCGGATGACCACCGTGTCAGTTGAAAGGACTCCCTCATCGTCAAAGAAATAGCTGGCTGTTTCCGGTTTCCCGCTTAAGGAAGCGCCATCGTGCATTGTCAGCATCGGCGCCGCCACATACTCACCCACATATGATTTTGCGAGCGCCCGATCCTTTACAAACATATCCATCTCTACGCCATGGCCAAATGCCTCATGGGCAATCATTCCCGTCACCGGAGGCGTACAGATACAGTCATATTCGCCCGGAATCATGGGTTCCGCGTCCAGAAGGTCGATCGCATTTTTGCCGACCCTGGCAATTCCGGCTTCCATCCTCTCCATCAATTCTACGCCGCCCAGGTTCGAAAAGCCCTCATAGCTGTACTTCACCTGGCTGTCTTTTTGCACTACAATCTGTATCGCACCGTTTGTCCACAGAACATTCTGCTCCATATCACGGTGCGGCGACAGAAACAGCTTCGAATACTTCTGATAATTCAAAGCCGCGGCACAGTTAATCACGCGCTCATCATAGGCCATACACTGATCCTTCAGCACCGTCAACCGGCGCAGGATTTCCTCATCGCCTAATTCCTCCGCTCCTGTCTCATATTCCGTACTCTCCGCCAGCACACAGGGTTCATCGGCAAGCACCTGATACTGGCTTAAGGACTGCACGCCCTCACACTCCCGCAGTGCCACCACGCTCTGAAGATGCGCCACGATGTCATCCAGCTTTTCTTCCGAGATCTCATTAAACGAATATTCCCCATAAGCCGCCCCTTCATAGACCTTGATCACAAAACCGCGGTTCGAAAGGGTAGCATCCTCCCCCATCGTGGTCACCATCGAGGATACCTGATAGCGGACTGCCTGAGCATCCTCCGCCAGAATCGACGCGTACGGATATATTTCCAGTATCTGGCCAAGCAGCTTCTTCAGCAGGGGCTTCACACTCTGTAAATATTGGCTTGATTCTACCTTTTTCATATATTCATTCCTTTCTTCAAGATCACTGCTTTTACAGTAAAATCACTCTGTTCCTCATTATACACAAAAGCAAATTCTTTGCAATAGAGAAAAAAGATGTCATAAAAGCATGCAAACACAGCCTCTGGCAATTTACAGGTATTTTACATAATTATTTTGAAAATGACTTGCATCTTCCGGATTCTTTTGCTAGAATAGATAGAGAAAATTTGGAAAGGCAGGTGAACGGAATGGATAATTGTGACGGTCGAGGTCGAAGTACCGGCACAGGATGGAAATATCGCTCTGGTCTGTTCTGTTCACTCCAGTCTGCGCATATCTGATTTCTATCCTGTACCCAGACAGATTACCGTTTGCATTATTTACATTTCTTGAAGAATCCACATTCTTCAATCTTTTTTGTTGTCTTTTGGTAACCGTTCAGAACAGTACCTTGCGCTTGCCGCGAAGGAAAGGAACAGTTACATTTTACACCCGACAATACGAAAAGTGTCGCTCGATCGAACATCCATACGGAGTTCGGTCTGTGATGCTGCGCCCGCGTCGGATTGAAAGGAGGAATCTGCTATGGAGCCAAAAGTACAGGATTATAAATCAGAAATCATTGCAATTATCAGAAGTAATATCTCACCCGGACTGCTGCGCGGCAAGCTTGGCGATTACCATGAGAATGACCTGGCAGAGGCGCTCTCTGACCTCTCCTCGGTGGAGCAGAAAAAGCTGTTCCGCATTCTGAGCCAGGATCTGCTCTCCGATATTTTCGAGCACACAGATGAGGATGAGACCATCCGCTATCTCGACGAAATGGAAGTAAAAAAGGCGGCCGGCATTTTATCAAAAATGGAAACGGACACTGCCGTCGAGATTCTGAAGGCGCTCTCCCGTGAAAAAAGACAGCTGCTCGTCGGGCTGATGGACGAGGAAGCGCGAAACGATATCTCCATCATATCCGTTTTTGACGAGGATGAGATCGGCAGCTGCATGACGACCAATTACATCAGCTTCCGCGAGAACCTGACCATCAAGGCTGCCATGAGTGCCCTGATTGAACAGGCGGAAAAAAATGATAATATCACCACCCTCTTTACGGTGGCGGAGGATGGCACCTTTTACGGCGCAATTGACCTGAAGGACCTGATCATCGCCCGTCGGGATACTCCCCTGGAGGAGCTGATTGCGACCTCGTATCCTTACGTATATGGCCACACCTCCATCGACGACTGTATTGAAAAGCTGAAAGACTATTCCGAGGACTCGATCCCCGTCCTCAGCGACGACAATCAGCTCTTGGGCGTCATCACCTCCCAGAACATCGTAGAACTGGTCGACACCGAAATGGGAGAGGATTACGCAAAGCTGGCTGGTCTGTCCGCCGAGGAGGATTTGAACGAGCCTCTGAAGGACAGTATGAAAAAACGTCTTCCCTGGCTTTCCGTTCTCCTGGTGCTCGGGATGCTGGTCTCCTCCGTGGTAGGCGCGTTTGAAGCAGTCGTGAGCCAGCTGACCATCATCATGGCCTTCCAGTCCCTGATTCTGGACATGGCCGGTAACGTCGGCACACAGTCTCTGGCCGTTACCATCCGCGTACTGATGGACGAGAACCTCAGCGGACGCCAGAAGCTATCGCTTGTAAAAAAAGAGATGAGCGTCGGGCTCTGCAATGGACTTCTTCTGGGAAGCGTATCCGTCCTCATCGTCGGACTTTACATTTACCTGTTTAAAGGGACCACGGCCGGATTTGCCTTTGCCGTATCCTTCTGCGTCGGCATTTCCCTGATGGTCGCCATGCTGATCTCCGGAATGGTCGGCACCTGCATCCCTCTGTTTTTCAACAAAATCCACGTCGACCCGGCCGTTGCGTCCGGTCCGCTGATCACCACCATGAACGACCTCGTTGCCGTGATTACCTACTACGGGCTGAGCTGGATTTTGCTGATTCAGGTGATGCATCTCGGATAGAAGGCATTCTGCTCCTCTATCTGTGCTTCTTCCGAAGAATGGCATATCCGAAAGCTTTGCAAGAGAAAAAACGCAAAATCAAGTCAAATATCCGCGCAAGCGCGTCTACTTGGCTCGTTGCTTCGCGGGAATGAAACAAAACAGGCGCATGAGACAGAGCAAATCTGCCATGCGCCTGACTTATTTCTATTATCTATTACTTATCACCAGTCACGCTATAATTACTCGGCTGTCTTGAATGCGTCGATGTAAGCCTGTGCCTCTTCCTCACTCATGCCGTTTGCCGTCAGCTGGCTGATGTACCAGTCTTCCGTTCCGGAGCATGCCTCTTTGAAAGAATCAGAATCGATCTCGTCCAGTGTAGTAACTTCCATCGCGCCGGACTCGGTCCACTCTGCAACCAGCTCTTCTACGTTCTCACGGTTGATCGCGATCTGATAAGCAACTGCCTTGGCAGCATTTTCATCAATGACAGCCTTCTGCTCGTCTGTGAACTGATCATACGCAGACTGGTTGATGCAGAAGAACAGGCAATCATAGTAAGCATTCCACAGAGAAATGTAATCTTGCACATCCTGTACAGAGTTCGAAGCAATTGCGGTCTCCGGGTTCTCCTCGCCGTCTACCGTGCCCTGCTGCAGCGCCGTGTAGGTCTCAGACCAGTTCATAACGGTCGCGTCGCAGCCCCACTCACTGTAAACCTCCGCACACAGGTCGTTGGAGCATATGCGCATCTTGATATCAGCCAGGTCTGAAACGGTGGTAATCGCCTTCTTAGAGTTGGTGATCTGGCGGAAACCATTTTCGCCGATGCCTTCGCAAACCAGACCATACTCAGCGAGTACTTCCTTCAGCGCTTCGCCGCCTTCGCCGGCCATTACCGCGTCCACGTCATCATAATCTTCAAAGAGATACGGCAAAGAAACTACATTGAAACGGGTGTCGAAGTTTGCATAAATCAGGTTCGAGTGCATGGATACCTGAATCGTAGCTCCGTCCATCAGCGCCTGGATGCCATCGGTCTGAGAGCCATTGGTAAGCTGGTCAGCGGCATACACATTGATCATAACCGCACCATCTGTGGATTCCTGCATCAATGCGTTAAAGTAATAGCCTGCCTGGGCCCAGGTCGATGTATCGCCTGTGGAGCAGGTGTAGTTCCATACGGTAACAGGCCACTCGTCTGTGCCTGTGTAGACAGCAGCTTCCTCAGAAGCCACATACACGTCTGAAGCCTCATAGTCCGCATAATCTGCCGAAGCGAGTGCGCTCGGCGAGAGGATCGCCGCAGCGAGACATAAGGAAAGTGCTTTTTTCCAGTTCTTCATGATTCTTCCTCCTGTGAATGAAATAATTTGATACAAAAGAATACGACTTATGTCGTTTCCTGTAAAATAGTAACTATTCAGAACAGCACCTTTTCATTTCCATGCTGTCCTGAATGGTTATGTAAAATATATGTATACGGCTCTGTTGCCATAAACATCAATAACGTAACGTTCCCGCAATTTCACATAACGCAGTGTCATACAACACACGGCGCCTACAACAGCAGCAGACTGATCTGCGGAATGTAAGTGAGCAGCAGCAGCACGATCAGGCAGGCGATGATCATCGGGATGACAGCCTTTGAAATCATGGGCAGCGTCACATGGTAGTATTCTTCCTTGCCGGAGACCAGCGAGGCAGCCGCGTTTTTGATCCGCAGCCCCATGGCGACAAAGAGGTTGACGCCCACCGGCGGCGTTACCTGTCCAATAGCCAGATTGACCGTGATCATAATACCAAATGCCACTGGATCGTACCCCAGTGACTTCGCCACGGGCAGCATCACCGGAACGAAAATGTACATCGCGGAGTTTGCGTCGATAAAACAGCCCGCAATGAGCAGAATAATGTTGACAATGATCAGGAACACCACCCGGTTCGTGGACACACTGGTCAGCAGCGCCTGCGCGGCTGATGAAATGCCGAACAGCGTACAGCAGTAGGAAAACAGGGAAGCCGAGGCGACAATCAGCATAATACTGCCGCTCGTCTTTGCCGAATCTACGAAAATCTCAAACAGTTCCTTGAGGCGAATCTGCCGGTAAATAAAAATACCTACAATCAGACCATAAACCACAGCTACCGCCGCGGCCTCTGTCGGTGTAAAAATACCGCCATAAATCCCGCCAAGGATAATAACCGGCATCAGCAGCCCCCAGACCGCATCCTTAAAGCTGTTCCAGCGCTCCTTCCAGCTGCGCTTTTCATGGGGCGGCTGAATATTCTTTTTCTTTGCCTCAATCATAACAACAATCGCCAGCGCGACGCCCATCAAGATTCCGGGAATGATACCCGCCATAAACAGGTCGCCTACACTCTCGCCGGAAATCGACGCATACACGACAAAGGCAATCGATGGCGGAATGACAATCGCGATCGAGCTCGACGTAGCCATCAGCGCTTCCGCAAACGACACCGTGAATCCGGATTCAATCATGGCCGGAATCAGCACAGCGCCAAGCGCGGCCACTGTTGCAGGGCCGGAACCGGAGATCGCACCGAAAAAGCAGGCCACAATGACACATACGATCGCCATACCGCCTTTACGGTGGCCGATGCAGTCGTCAATGAAACGAACCAGATGCGTCGAAATCCCGGCTTTTGCCATGATATTGCCCGACAACACAAAGAACGGAATCGCCAGCAGCAGGAATTTCGAAATTCCCGTATAGGTGTTCGTGGCGATAATGCTCAGATTCAGGTTCGAATACATAAGCTGTGTACTCGATGCAAACAGAATCGTGAACACAGAGCTCAGCCCCAGGCAGATGCCGATCGGTACCCCGATAAACAGCAGAATAAAAAAGGAAATAAATAAAACCGCTGTAATCATTTCTCTGTCCCCTCCTCTGTCGTTATCTGTCCGGAGCCATTCTCAGAATCCTTTTCCGTCAGGTCCTGGCTGCAGTAAACAATACAATTCTCAATAAAATGAAGCGCCAGTGAAATTCCGCCGATCAGAACAAACGACCAGAAAATCACCTTTGGAATGTGCAAAATCGGGCTCAGGGTCTTGTCCGCTTTCATTCGCCCCCACCCCTCATACGCAAGGATCAGGGAATATGCCACACACGCAATGGTGGAAAGGACATTCAGTACCTTTTTCCCGCGCGGTCCAACCATATCCGGCACCAAAGACAGACTGGTCAGTCCGCCCGGCCTTCTGGCCGCCACACCTGCAGCCAGCAGCGAGAGCAGTACAAAGACTGCAATAACAATCTCCTCCGTAAAGCCCCACGAATGCTGGAACACCTTTCTAGCAACAACATTTCCGAATGTCAGCCCCAGAATCAGAACAAATGCCAGTGTCAGGACAATGTTCTCAATCATCGTCAGTACATCCATAATCTTCCGGTAAACCTTCATTAGACGCCTCCTGCTTGTTTTCACAATTAATTTCATATGTACCGGTACCATGTAAAAAAAACGATTGCTCCGCAGAAATTTCTGTTCGACATAGAAACTCGGAGAATTTTCCTTATTAGATAAAAAAAGCCTATCCATCCCGGCAAGGGACGAACAGACTATCCGCGGTACCACCCTGTTTTCGCAAAAAATGCGACATCTCTCCAGCTCCGATAACGGGGAACCACTCCGTCAGACACTACTTTCCCTCTGCCAGGCAATTTATATTTGATCACCTTATCGCACACTGGCTTTCGCATCTGTTTCTCCGGGCTGATCTTCCATAAGGGATACACACTGTCTCGCAGCACCCGACAGCTCTCTGAGTGATTCTTCCTCATGTACTCTTCCCATCAGCAACATTTTATCGTACTTTTCAAAACTTTTTTTATTATAAACAGGAAAAATGGCTTCGTCAAGTTTTTTTGGAAAAAATAAATATTTTTGAAAAAAATTGTGGTTTTTCGTTACAACAAGCAATTATTCGTTACAGAAAAAGAGCTTTTCTTCCAAAAAAGGAACCATTACAGAAAGATAATTTTCGCCGCGCAGTAAACGAGCAGCAGCGCCATCACACCATTTACGACTTTATAATACCTGTTGTAAAGCGGGCAAAGCAGGCTGCCGGCCGCCGCCCAAATCAGATTGCCCAGACCACAGCAGGCAGTCATGGTCAGTGCAAACAGGATCACCAGCCAGACGCTGTGTCCATAGGGCAGAAAATATCCCGGATAGGACGCCAGTCCCAGCATGATAACCTTAACATTGAGGAACTGAAGCAGAAAACCATTCCAGTAAGTCAACGGACGTTCTACATTCTGCCCCTCTGCCCTGATCGGACTGCACCGGAAAGTCTTGTACGCAAGATACAGAATATAGGCCGCCCCCACATACTTAAAAACAGGCGCAATAAACGGAATCAGTGTCCCCAGGGCACTGCAAAAGCCACCCGCAATCAGCATCACGGTCACCAGGCCGCTCCAGATGCCCAGAAGCAGCCTGATACAGCGGCGAAATCCAAACTGTCCGGCAGCCGCCAGCAGAAGAACATTATTGGGTCCCGGCAGAACCGTAGTCGCGCACGCATAGGCCACAAAGGATAAATAGATACTCAAAGTCATGTGAAAACCCTCCATATTTTTTTACATCCGAATCTTCTGTGTTTTCAGGTATGCTTTCTGCTCTGGCGTGATCCGATAACTTTCTATTGCTTTCCGTATCGTCTTATTGTGCGTCCACGGGTCAAGGCGTCTCTCCTCTATAAATGGCAAAATCAAACCATACTGCTTTGCCAACGCCGTAGCAAAATACCAGGCTACCATCATGCTGATATAGTACGGCCGTTCGCCGACCATCGGCTCTTTTTCGTCCGAACCCCCTGGCTGATTTTTGTCTGAACGCCCCAGCTGATGCGTGCTGCGAAAGTACGCTCTGTCAGAAGGAATCGCTGCTACTTGCTCCGCATACTTTACCTCGAACCTGTCATCGAGGAAATAACGCATCAGCATGCCAATTCCAAAGCGCACCGTATAGATATGGGAAGAATCCAGCCAGCGGTCAATATATGGAAGCAGCTTTTCCGGCTCTTTTTTAAAGATGCTCGGAGAAAGCTGATCGCAGGTCGCCCAGTTATCGATATAAGGTAAAAACAGTTCCAATTCTTCCAGGCAGGCCGAAAAATCCTTTTCCTCCGCAATCAGAAATGCGTGCAGCTGATTCTCCTCAAAATAATCATGCGGCAGTTCATTCATAAATGCAAGAATTCCATTTGCTATATCAGCCTCTGAATCTGTATCCGCTTTTACTGCTTTCACCGCCTTTACTGCCTTTACTGCCTTTATTGCCTTCACCTCTTTCGCATACTCCTTCGCAAGCGCGCGAAGAGCAGGCGTCCGCACACCAATGAATCTTTCCCTTGAAATCGTCGGCGTCAGATTGCTCTGAAAATCCGCGTATTTGAGATCCTGAAGTTCAAAGAGACGGTTTTGTACTAATATCATTTCTGCACCCAATTCGCCTTATCGTAATGATTCAGAACCACTACAGGCACCGCCATCTATCACCTTTTTCGCATACTGCAAAACCGGTAATTCTCTTTTGGCAATGAGCCTGCCTAATTTCGTATCTGCACGTCGTTCATACTCACGAACTGCTTCCTTACGCTCCTATATGTCGGTTTACTTCCAGCTTATCCAATATTCCATTCGCGGTAACTCCTGGATGCGTGACGTAAATCCTGCAAATCTCCTCTACAAAAGATTCCTCTAAATTCAGTTCTCCCGCAATCTGCGAAATTGTCTTACCCCTGTTCATTCTTTTCAAAATCCCGGAAATCAAAAGAAGAAGTGCTCCCGATGATAATTCCATCGGATCACTATATGCTCCGCGGCGACGCGCATCTGCCGTGGCAATCGGATTCTCATTCTTTCCGGAAGACGTATCTTCCGCCTCGATCGTGATTTTTTCTATCTGCCAGCGTTTTCCTTTGATTTGCAGAACAGCCATGGACAATTCCGAACGAAAACGCCTTCGCCCACAGGCACCCGGATTCAGCCACAAGCGCCCATCCATTATGTCCTCCTGAAATCTATGCGTATGCCCGGAAATAACAATATCACAGGCCTCTGGGATCACGGCTTTCTTCCTGTTATGTACCACAAAGAAATGTAGCTGCTCCAGTTCAAACTCCAGCGCCTCCGGAATTCGCCCTGCCCAGTCCCCGTCCGCATTGCCTCGTACCAGATACAAAATTCTGTTTTCTGACAGATTTGCTTTTATCTGATCTACAATCTCCGGTTTACTGATATCACCGGCGTGAATCACCGCGTCTGCCAGGCGAATCTGTTCAAGAACCTCTGCCCGAAGTACATCGTGCGTATCTGAAATCACAGCAACTCGCATATCTTCTCCTTCGCCTTTCATATCCAAAAGCAGCATAAAAGAATCTTACACATACCCTGAATTCCTTATGTCAAGTCAAAAATCCATGCAGGCACAGCTGCTTCACTCGTTGCTTCACGAAAATAAATGGACTCATAATTCATAAATAGCATTCAATAATTCTGTCCCCGTCTTTGTCCGATAGACTCTGTCACGGAACCGCACAATCTGATCCTTTCGTGCCTGACTCTCATCCGCATTCACCAGGAAATCCGCCTCCAGGAGAATCTGATAATCAATCCCATCGACTGGCTCCAACGTATGATGATGCCCTACCAGATAACAGATCCGTTCCAGCTGTGTCTCCGGCAATCCCATATCCGCATAAAAATCTCTGGCCATTGAAGGGCCTTCAATCTCCTGATGCACTCCATCCGCATCACCGTATTTCTCTCTGCAAAGCGGGCAGGCAATGTCATGTACAATCGCCGCAAGCTCAAGTGTTTCCTGCGTACATGCGTCCAGGCCTTCCAATTCGCCAATCGTTTTCGCAAAAGCCCATACCTTCTGGAAATGATTAATGTCATGGTGGCTCCTCGCCGCCGATCCCAACGTATAGAACTGAATCATTTTCACCATTGCATCTGATACTGACATACATGTCCCTCCTCTGTTTATGAGACTCTAGGGAAATATAACACATCCATTTACTCATGTAAATAAAATAGTTTCAAAAAAAGGTTGAAAAAAAAAGCTCTATGTATAATAGTATGTGCAGGCAAATGAAATCAATGAGCATAAATACGAAAGCCCAGAGTGCTGCAACACTCTGGGCTTTTCTCTATTCATATACTATTTGTCATTTACATATCAATTACGCAATGATGGAAGCCACACGGCCTGATCCTACGGTACGGCCACCCTCACGGATAGCGAATGTAAGACCCTGCTCCATAGCGATCGGATGGATCAGCTCGATGGTCATCTCTACGTTGTCACCAGGCATGCACATCTCTGTGCCTTCCGGAAGGTTGATCACACCAGTAACGTCAGTTGTTCTGAAATAGAACTGCGGACGATAGTTGTTGAAGAACGGTGTGTGACGACCACCCTCGTCTTTGGTCAGTACGTATACCTGAGCGGTGAATTTAGTGTGGCATTTGATGGTGCCCGGTTTTACCAGAACCTGTCCACGCTCGATATCGGTTCTTCTGATACCACGAAGAAGAGCACCGATGTTGTCGCCAGCCTGTGCATAGTCAAGCAGCTTACGGAACATCTCGATACCAGTAACGGTCGTCTTCTGGATCTCTTCCTTGATACCAACGATCTCAACTTCCTCGTTCAGCTTCAGAGTACCACGCTCTACACGGCCTGTAGCAACCGTACCACGGCCTGTGATGGTGAATACGTCCTCAACCGGCATAAGGAACGGCTGATCAGTAGCACGCTGCGGATCCGGAACCCAGCTGTCAACTGCATCCATGAGCTCCATGATCTTGTCGCCCCACTCTCCGTCCGGCTCTTCCAGAGCCTTCAGAGCAGAACCCTGAATGATCGGTGTGTCATCGCCCGGGAACTCATACTCGTTCAGCAGCTCACGGATCTCCATGTCTACCAGCTCGAGAAGCTCTTCGTCATCAACCATATCACACTTGTTCATGAATACAACGATATACGGAACACCTACCTGACGGGACAGAAGGATGTGCTCCTTTGTCTGAGCCATAACACCATCTGTAGCAGCTACTACAAGGATAGCGCCGTCCATCTGAGCAGCACCAGTGATCATGTTCTTTACATAGTCAGCATGGCCTGGGCAGTCAACGTGAGCGTAATGTCTGTGCTCTGTCTCATACTCTACGTGAGCAGTAGAAATTGTGATACCACGCTCTCTCTCTTCCGGAGCCTTATCGATGTTATCAAAGCTTGTCTCTACGTTTCCTGCAACTCTGTGGGAAAGAACCTTTGTGATTGCAGCAGTCAGGGTTGTTTTACCATGATCGACATGACCGATGGTACCGATGTTACAATGCGGTTTCGTTCTTTCAAATTTAGCCTTTGCCATTTTGAATGTCCTCCTTAATTCAATCAATTCTGAGTTAATCTTTCTTTCAGACAGAAATCCTTTTCTGTCTGCCGCGCCAGGCGAATGCAGCGCGGGCTGCAGCTTCTCATTCACCCTTGCGCATCAATACAGGCTGCTCTGATTATATTTCAAAACATCCCGCTTTTCAAGCTTTTTTTTACATATTCTAATGCAAATTAAGCACTTTTTATCCCCTGCCTGCTAATTTTCCCAGAAGAATTTCACAAACAGGGTGCATTTCAAAAATCATTCCGTATTTTTGATTATTTCGATTTCTCGCTCAGTACCTTCTCCTGTACGGACTTCGGTACCTGCTCATAGCGTTCAAAGAACATGGAGTAGTTTCCGCGTCCCTGTGTCTTGGAACGAAGGTCTGTGGAATAACCAAACATCTCTGCCAGCGGCACATAGCCTCTGACAATCTTGCCGCCGCCGAGGTCATCCATACCCTCGATTCTTCCACGACGGGAGTTGATGTCGCCGATGACGTCGCCCATGTATTCTTCCGGCATCGTTACTTCCACCTTCATGATCGGCTCAAGCAGAACCGGATTACCCTGCTTCATCGCGTCCTTAAACGCCAGGGAACCGGCAATGTGGAATGCCATCTCACTGGAGTCGACCTCATGGTAAGATCCGTCGTATACATTCGCGTGAACACCGAGAACCGGATACCCGCCGAGAACACCTGCTTTTGCAGCTTCCTCGATACCTTCGCCAACTGCCGGAATGTATTCCTTCGGAATCGCACCACCGACAACCGTAGACTCGAACTGGAAGGTTTCCTCGCCGTTCGGATCCATCGGAGTGAAGATAACCTTACAATGACCATACTGACCACGGCCACCCGACTGCTTTGCGTATTTGCTGTCGACCGTAACCTCTTTCGTAAAGGTCTCCTTGTAAGCAACCTGCGGAGCACCTACATTTGCCTCTACCTTGAACTCACGAAGCAGACGGTCTACGATAATCTCCAGATGGAGCTCACCCATACCGGCGATAATGGTCTGTCCAGTCTCCTGATCCGTATGCGCACGGAAAGTCGGATCTTCTTCAGCAAGCTTCGCGAGAGCTTCACCCATCTTACCCTGGCCCGCTTTTGTCTTCGGCTCAATTGCCAGCTCGATAACCGGCTCCGGGAACTCCATGGATTCCAGAATTACCGGATGCTGCTCATCGCAGATGGTATCGCCGGTTGTCGTCAGCTTAAATCCAACAGCCGCTGCAATATCACCCGAATAAACCTTTGTCAGCTCCGCTCTCTTATTCGCATGCATCTGCAGGATACGGCCCACACGCTCTTTCTTGCCTTTTGTAGCGTTCAATACATATGAACCGGAATTCATTGTACCAGAGTAAACGCGGAAAAATGCAAGCTTTCCGACAAACGGGTCAGCCATAATCTTAAACGCAAGTGCGGAGAACGGCTCCTCATCCGATGAGTGTCTCACGACCTCATTTCCGTCCAGATCGGTACCCTTAATCGGCGGGATATCAATCGGGGACGGCATATACTCAATAACAGCGTCCAGCATTTTCTGTACGCCCTTATTCCGGTAAGCGCTTCCGCAACACACCGGAACAGCAGTACACTCACAGGTCGCTTTTCTCAGGGCAGCCTTCATCTGTTCCGTAGTCGGTTCTTCGCCTTCCAGATACATCATGGTAAGATCATCGTCGAGCTCACAGACCTTCTCAACCAGCTCTGCACGGTAGAGTTCCGCATCATCCTTCATGTCATCCGGAATATCTGTAATCGAAATATCTTCACCCTTATCATCATTGTAGATATAGGCTTTCATCTCAAACAGGTCAATAATGCCCTTGAAATCATCCTCCTTGCCGATCGGCAGCTGAAGGACAATCGCATTCTTGCCAAGTCTGTTACGGATCTGTTCTACTGCTCCATAGAAATCCGCGCCCATGATATCCATCTTATTAATAAATGCCATACGCGGAACATTGTAGGTATCCGCCTGTCTCCAGACATTCTCTGACTGCGGTTCAACGCCGCCCTTTGCACAGAAGACGCCGACAGCGCCATCCAGAACACGCAGAGAACGCTCTACCTCAACCGTAAAGTCCACGTGCCCCGGAGTATCAATAATATTGATACGGTGTTCCAGAGCGCCTGGCTTCGGCTTGCAGTTTTCCTCAAGCGTCCAGTGGCATGTAGTCGCGGCGGAAGTAATGGTAATACCTCTTTCCTGTTCCTGCTCCATCCAGTCCATTGTAGCGGTACCTTCGTGCGTATCGCCGATTTTGTAATTCACACCCGTGTAATACAAAATACGCTCGGTCAATGTAGTCTTACCTGCATCGATATGCGCCATGATACCGATATTTCTGGTTCTCTCTAATGGATATTCTCTCCCAGCCAAAATTTTTTCCTCCTCATCAGAGAAACAGCATTTTTACTATGCCGCTCTCTGTTTTAGAATCTGTAATGCGCAAAAGCCTTGTTCGCCTCCGCCATCTTGTGCATATCTTCTTTTCTCTTCACAGACGCACCAGTATTATTCGCTGCATCCATCAGCTCATTCGCCAGACGATCCTGCATGGTTTTCTCGCCTCTTTTGCGGGAAAACATGGTGATCCAGCGAAGCGCCAGAGCCTGACGGCGATCCGGCCGCACCTCGATCGGCACCTGATAAGTGGCACCGCCGACACGTCTTGCCTTTACCTCAAGTACCGGCATAACGTTGTTCATGGCTGCCTCAAAGGTCTCAATCGCCGGTTTCCCGGTCTTCTGCTCGATCGTCTCAAATGCTCCGTATACAATTTTCTGCGCAACACCCTTCTTGCCGTCCAGCATGATGTTATTGATCAGCTTGGTCACGACTTTACTTCCATAGATCGGGTCTGCTAATACGTCCCTCTTCTGAATATGTCCTTTCCGTGGCACGCTACTTCCCTCCTTAATTAAAAATTAAATCACAGGTACTCACGATTGTTTCTCTCCGTGTTCATGCTTGGACTTCTATATTAACCTGCAACCACCTGGTAATACGAACTCCGCATAAGGTGAAACAAATTTCTGTTTTCATGTGATACTTTTGTCAAGATACCGTGTCAGAGATTATTTCTTGGCCTCTTTCGGTCTCTTTGCGCCGTATTTCGAACGCGCCTGTCTTCTCTTGGCAACGCCCGCGGTATCCAGCGTACCTCTGACGATATGATATCTGGTACCCGGAAGGTCCTTTACTCTGCCTCCACGGATCAGCACAACGCTGTGCTCCTGAAGGTTGTGTCCCTCTCCCGGAATGTAGCTTGTCACTTCAATGCCGTTGGAAAGACGTACTCTGGCGATCTTACGCAGCGCTGAGTTCGGCTTCTTCGGGGTAGCGGTCTTCACTGCTGTGCACACACCTCTCTTCTGCGGCGAGGATGTGTTTGTCTGCTTCTTGTGAAGAGAGTTATATCCTTTCTGGAGTGCCGGTGCCGTTGATTTCTTGACAGATGTCTGTCTGCCTTTTCTTACTAACTGGTTAAATGTTGGCATTACTTCTTTCACCTCCTGATAGATTCGAGTTCATACTTGCGCTCCGGCCATATACCATTCTTCTGAAAGTATTCCCAAAACGCAATCCTGCTCTGTGGTTGCCTGAA
>Ga0192278_1103_pt1 | contig 17174 bp, 24 predicted proteins | sample Koala_Koa24_K3_FD_131271 | JGI IMG/M metagenome (GOLD analysis project Ga0192278, IMG submission 131271) | Enriched cells from koala feces incubated with labeled cellulose particles, San Francisco Zoo, California, United States - Koala_Koa2-4_K3 ...
TTACGGCGTGTATGATAAGATCTGCCCATTCGCATCGGCCAGATGGCTTGTGAACGCACTGGAGGAAAATGGTGTAACTCATGAATACATCGAATTTCCCCATTACGACCACGCCCTACAAAACGATAACGATCTTTATCTTCAGTATATGCAGGTTATAGAGGAATATCTGGCAACATGTCTGCCGGTAGATGAATGAGGAGGATATCTTGAAAAAAATAACATGGCGTTTGCAATTAATAATTGGCTTTCTAATCATGGGGATAGGCCATCTTGTTGCCCATTTAATTCAAAATGGGATATGCATCAATGTAGCCTACATAATTATCGGGCTATTATTTATCATAAATCCCGTTTATCCCAATATAAACCAAACAATAGAGCCACGCAAAGGTATCCTTTACGCGCGAATCGGCGGAGTCGTGGTCATCATTCTTGGATTTATAATAAAGCAAGAGATATAAAACGTAGGGCACTTAATTTTTATAGACTGCCTGAAAAATAATATCCTAATGAACATAGAGCGGCGATCAGCTGTCAGGACTTTGGTTCCGACAGATGGGTTGCCGCTCTATTTTTGTTTCCGGCAACGGAAGCAAAAGTCCCAATCATATCGGGAGTGATGATGTGCCGTCACCGGAAGGAGGTCAAAGATGGCAGTATTTCGAGTCGAAAGAAACAGCAATTACACCACCATGTGCAACCATCATCTGAGAGATCATTCTCTCTCGCTCAAGGCCAAAGGACTGCTTTCTCAGTTCTTGAGCCTTCCCGACACATGGCACTATAGTGTCGCCGGGTTGGTGGCAATCAACAAGGACGGAAAGGCCGCTGTGGAGTCAGCTTTGTGGGAGCTTGAGAAATGCGGATATGTTCACCGCAAGCAGCTCCGGGATAAAAACGGCAGGCTGTCTACGGTAGAGTACACGATTTACGAGATGCCACACAAGGCACCGTCGGATGATTTACCGTTGACCGAAAATCCGTCAGCGGTAAGTCCGTCAGTGGATTCCCCACCGGTGGATTTCGACCCACAAATAATAACTAATAAAACAAATACTGAACAGATCAATGAACTGAAAGAGAAAGACATCCGCCACAAGTATGGAGCCTATCAGAATGTTTTGCTGACAGATGAGGAGTTGGCGAAGCTCAAGGCAGAGTTTCCCACTGACTGGCAGGAGCGCCTGGAGCGATTGTCTGAGTATATCGCTTCTTCCGGGAAGCATTACAAGAACCATCTGGCTACTCTGCGAAGCTGGGCGCGGCGCGACAAGCCAAAAACGGCTGCTTACAGTCATAGCAACTACACCTGTGCGGAGGGAGACAGCCTATGAGTATCTTTGATGATTTCATGACCCGTTTTCCCCAACGCACTGAGCCGGGTGAAAATGAGTACATGGGTGATGATGGCTTGCTCTATTGCAGCAAGTGCAAGACCCCCGTGCAGTGCCGGGTGAAGATCGGCTCTGCTACCCACATAGTCCCTTGTATCTGCAAGTGCCGGAAGGAAGAACAGGAAGCGACTGAACGCCGGATGGCGGAAATGGAACGACGCAATCGTATTCACAGCCTGAAGGTCAACGGTATTCAGGAGAAGGCGCTGTACAACTGGACTTTTGCCAATGCCGAGGACAATCCCAGCATCCAGATGGCCAAAAGGTATGTGGCAAATTGGTCAGAGGCAAAGGCGAATAATCTCGGCCTGCTTCTCTGGGGCGATGTCGGGACAGGAAAATCGTATGTAGCTGCCTGCATTGCCAACGCTCTGCTGGAAAGCGGTGTCCCAGTGCTGATGACGAACTTTTCTAAGATATTGAATCAGATGGGCGGTATGTACTCGGAACAGCGGTATCAGTATATCGCTTCTTTTTCGTCTTTTGACCTGCTTATCATTGATGATCTTGGGATTGAGCGCAGCACCGAATACGCACTGGAACAGGTTTACGCTGTCGTAGACGAACGGTACAAATCCAACAAGCCGCTAATCGTTACGACCAACCTGACCATCAACCAGATTCGCAACGCCGAGGACGTGGCTCACGCCCGTATCTACAGCCGGGTACTGGAGTTGTGTACCCCACTTCAGGTGCGTGGAACAGACCGGCGCACGGAAATCGGGCGCGATAAGCAGGCACACGTTAAAAACCTGCTCTATGGCAGGTGATTGGAGGTGAAAAATGCCGAAGAATGACGAAACACCACCCATGCAGGAACAGGTTCAGCAGATTCCCATCTCTGAACTGCACCCGTTTGAGGGACATCCTTTCCGTGTGGTGGATGATGAGGCTATGACCCGGACGGTGGAGAGTATTTCACAGTTTGGGGTGATTTCTCCGCTGCTGGTGCGGCCTGACCCGGATGGTGGCTATGAGATCATTTCCGGCCACCGGCGCTGCCATGCGGCGGAACAGGTCGGGCTGGAAACTCTGCCGGTCATTGTCCGGGAGATGGATGATGCTGAAGCAATCATCACGATGGTCGCTTCCAATCTGCAAAGAGACACCATTCTCCCCAGCGAACGGGCGTGGGCGTACAAGATGAAAATGGACGCCATCAAGCACCAGGGGGCGAGGACGGATTTGACTTCGACACAAGTTGTGTCGAAGTTGGCGGCGAGTGAAGTGGGTGATTCCGCTGGCGTAAGCCGTGAAACCGTTCGCCGGTATGTTCGCTTGACCAACCTTATCCCGGAGCTGATGGACATGGTGGACGAAAAGAAAATAGCGTTCAATCCCGCTGTGGAGCTTTCCTATCTGACGCGTGATGAGCAGTCTCATCTTCTGGAGGCCATGGACTACGCTCAGGCAACCCCTTCTCTTTCACAGGCACAGCGCCTGAAAAAACTCAGCCAGCTGAAACAGTGTACGCCGGAGGCGATGGAGATTTTGATGGATGAGGTGAAGAAGGAAGAACTGGCTCCCACCGTGACGCTGCCCACAGAACTGCTGCGGAAGTATTTCCCCAAATCCTACACCCCGAAGCAGATGGAGGACACCATTATCCGGCTTCTGGATCAGTGGCAGAAAAGCCGGCAGCGCAATCAATCGAGGTAACTATATGAACACGGACAGATCATAAGGCGGTCATCCGCACTCTAATATTTCGGAGTGCCAGGATGACCGCCTTTTTTTGTTTTGTCCCCCAGATTTTAAGGAGATTTTTGATTATGAATTATTGTGTTGATTGTATTTCCAACCCCATGAAAGAGCAGACAGAATCCGAGGGTTTTCCGGACGCCCTTCACGCTGTGATAAACGGCACCCTGGATATGATGCGCTGCATCTACGGTGAAACCGATGACCTCGATAAACCGGTTATCATGGTCGCCGCGATCCCCGGCCAGCCCATCAAGGTGGTCGATGTCGAGGAGGCGTATTCCATCCTTCACTGCTTTGGTGAGGATGATGTTATCAATGGCGCACCGGCAGAAACCTGTGTCGTCATGAGCTATGACGAGAAGGATGTCCGTAAGGTCGGCGGCAAGCGGTATGTGGCTGGCCCCATCCTGTTCTATGACGTGGACGATGATGGAGAGGAAATTAGTCTGACCGCACAGGAAATTTACGCTATTCGCCTTGCGGTGGAAAGCCGCACTGTCATCCTCACGGAGAAAGGCAGGAAGTTCGCTGCCATTTCCATTGACTGAGGTGCCGCCCATGAAAGAGTACGATGTGACAATCACGGAGACGCTGGAGAAAACCGTCACGGTTCAGGCCGACAGCCGCGAGGAAGCCGAGGAGCTTGTAGAACAGGGCTGGAACGATTCGCTCTATGTGCTGGATGCAGATGATTTCTCCCATGCGGATTTCGCCACAACGGAGGAACGATCTCTGCAAAAGGAGCAGATTTCCGTCCTGCTGGTGGAACCGGAGAAATATCCGCAGGTCATTCAGATGGAAAACACGCTGGAGGCCATGCAGGAAGCGGTCGGCGGCTATATTCAGGCAACGTATCCCTTCGAGGAGCCGGTCTGCATCATCTGCAATGAGGAAGGCAAGCTGAGTGGTCTTCCCCTCAACCGCGCCCTCCGGGACGAGGACGGCCAGACCTACGACATCCTGGCCGGTAACTTCCTTGTGGTCGGACTGACCGAGGACGACTTCGGTTCCCTGTCCCCGGAACACGCCGAACAGTTTGAAAAGCTGTTCCACCAGCCGGAGGCGTTTATCCGTCTTGGCCGCAGTATCATGGCCATCCCCATTGATGATGAAGCCATGAAGAAACGGGAAAAAGCTGCGGAGAAAGCTGTCACCGGAAAGGCTAAGACAGCTCCGGAACAGGATGCGCTGTAATGTCGGCGCTGTCCCTCCGCCCGGTATCTTTGAAAGAAGCAAATGCTTATGTCCAGCAGCATCACCGGCATCATAAGCCGGTCACTGGCCATAAATTTTCCATTGGCTGCACAGATGGTGAAAAGCTGGTGGGTGTTGCTATTGTGGGGCGTCCGGTTAGCCGCTATCTGGATGATGGCTGGACGCTGGAGGTCAATCGCCTATGCACGGACGGCACAAAAAACGCTTGCAGTATGCTTTACGCTGCTGCATGGAGAGCCGCCCGTGCTATGGGCTACCACAAAATCATTACCTACACATTGGAGTCTGAACCAGGTACAAGTCTGAAAGCAGCCGGTTGGCATTGTGCAGGAAAGGCCGGCGGGCTTCGCTGGACAGGTAAGCGTCAACCGGAGAATGACTTGTATCCGGCTGAAATGAAACTAAGGTGGGAAATGCAATGTTGATGTTAATCGGAATATGTTCATTTCTTGCAGGCGCGATATGTGGTGTTTTCACCATGTGCCTGATGCAGATCGGAAGTCCCCATGAGGAGGTGGTGAATATTGGAGGAGGAAGTAACCAATCGGACAGTCAACCTGGCGATCAGCACAACCAAACTGACAGGCCGTGCAATACTGACGGCATTTCGGAAGTTTGCCCAGCAGTATTCCAAAATGAAGGCCAACGCGCAGGCTAAAGCCAATGAGAAGCCCACGGGCGAACAGACCATTGACCAGCTCATCGGCCAGAACCAGGGAGCGACCAATATTGAGATTGAAAAGACCGATCTCAAGGGCTTTAAGCGGATTTTGGACAAATACGGTGTGGACTACGCCATCACCAAAGATGCGTCTCAGAATCCGCCCCGGTTCCTGGTGTTCTTTAAGGCGCGGGACGGCGACGCCCTGACCGCCGCCTTTAAGGAATACTCTGCTTCGGTTCTGAAAAAAGAGGAACGCAAGAGCGTCCTGAAGGAGCTGGCAAAACTGAAGGAACTGGTGGCTGCCACCCCGAAGAAGGTACGGGAGAAAACTCCGGAGCGTGATCTATGACCCAAAAACAGATAAAACGCATCCTGATCCTCGCCCTGCCTTACGTCATTATGGGGCTGGTTGCTACGAATATCGGTGAAGCATGGCGGCTGGCGACGGGCAGCACATCCGGCGAAAAGATCATGAGCCTGATGTACACCATCCCCCAGGCATTCGGGAACCCGCTGCCCAGCTTCCACCCGTTTGATCTGCTGGTAGGTCTGTGCTGCGGCGGTGGTCTGAAACTGGCGGTGTATCTGCGTGGAAAGAACGCAAAGAAATACCGTCACAATCAGGAGTTTGGTTCTGCGCGCTGGGGCAATGCGAAGGATATTGAGCGCTTCGTCAATCCAAAGTTCCAGGAGAATGTGATCCTGACCCAGACGGAGCGCCTGACCATGGAGAGCCGGGCAAAAAACCCGACCGACTCCCGGAATAAAAACGTGTTGGTGGTCGGCGGCTCCGGTTCCGGTAAAACCCGGTTCTTCGTGCTGCCCAACCTGTTACAGTGCCACAGCTCCTATGTGGTCACTGACCCGAAATCCAGCCTGTTGGGTCAATGCGGTCATGTGCTGGAAAAGCAGGGCTACCAGATACGGTTTCTGAATACGATCAACTTCAAAAAATCCATGCACTACAATCCGTTCGCCTATGTGCATTCGGAAAAGGATATTTTGAAGCTGGTCACGACCCTGATGGCCAACACCAAAGGCGAAGGCAAGGCCGGGGATGAGTTCTGGGAAAAGGCGGAGAAGCTGTTGTATACGGCGCTGATTGCCTATCTTCACTATGAAGCCCCGAAGGAAGAACAGAACTTCGCCGCCCTGCTGGAGCTGCTCAACTCCATGGAAGTCCGCGAGGAGGATGAAACCTTCCAGAATGCCGTTGACCTGATGTTTGAGGCACTGGCAAAAAAGAAGCCGGATTCCTTTGCGGTAAGGCAGTACCGTCTTTTCAAATTAGCGGCGGGTGCTATAAAGTGTAGATAAGATTTTAGTACATACCGAAAAACCCTTGAAAATAAAGGAAATTCGGTGTCCAGTAAAATCCTATCTACTTTTTTTATGGAAGGAGGAATGTCTGATGGGAAAGAAAAACCAGCAGCTTATCACTGCACTGTATGAGCGTCTCAGTCATGACGATGATCTGCAAGGTGAGAGTAATTCCATATCGAATCAAAAACGGGTGTTGGAGGACTTCGCACGGCAGCAGGGCTTCACAAATATCCGGCACTACACGGACGACGGAATCTCTGGCACCCGCTTTGATAGACCGGGCTTCCAGGCCATGATGGAGGACATTCAGGACGGAAAGGTGGCTGTCGCCTGCCTGAAGGACATGAGCCGTTTCGGGCGTGATTATCTCCAGGTTGGAACCTATATGGAGGTGATCCGCAAGGCCGGTGTCCGTCTGATCGCGCTGAATGACAACGTGGACACGCTCAAAGGCGAGGACGAATTTACGCCGTTCCGCAATATCATGAACGAATGGTACGCACGGGACACCAGCAAGAAGATCAGATCGGCTTTTCAGGCGAGGAACATGGCCGGGAAACCGACTGCCAGCTCTCCGTCCTACGGCTATCTGAAATCGCGGGACAACAAAGACCAGTGGATCATCGACCCGGTAGCGGCACCGATTGTGAAGCGGATATTCCAGTTGTCGATGGAAGGGAAAGGCCCGTATCAGATCGCAAATATTTTATCTGCGGAAAAGATCGAAATACCGGCCTACCATCAGCAGAAGCTCGGCGTCGGCCTCTGGCAGAGCCGAGAGATCAAGAACCCGTATAACTGGGGAAGCTCCACCATCGTTCATATTCTTGAAAATCCGGTCTATCTGGGGCATACCTGCAACTTCAAGACCCGGAAGCACTTCAAGGATAAGAAAAGCCACTACGTTGACCAGGACGAATGGACGATCATCGAAAACACGCACGAGGCGATCATCGACCAGGACACTTTCGATAATGTCCAGCGGCTCCGATCAAATATCCGGCGGTATCCGGACGGCTGGGGCGAGACGCACCCTCTCAGCGGACTTATGTTCTGTGCAGACTGCGGAAGTGTGATGTATATCCACCGCGTCAATAACGGCAAGAGGATACCGACCTTTGACTGTGCCGCTTATCACAAAACTCCGGTGGGAAGCGCTTGCCCGTCAGCGCACAGAATCCACGCTTCCGTTGTCCTGACCCTTGTGAAAGAGACGCTCAGGGAGATCGTGAAATTCTCTGCGGAGGATGAAGCCGAGTTTAAGCGGCTTGTGGAAGAATCCATCGCAGCGCAGCAGGACACCACCGTCAAAGAGAAGAAATCCCGTCTCACGGCCTGCCTGAAACGGCAGGAGGAACTGGAAGTGCTGATCTGCAAAATCTATGAGGATAACGCCCTCGGCAAGCTGCCAGATAAGCGGTATCAGATGTTGGACGCCCAGTACGCCGGTGAGCAGGACACACTTGAAAAAGAAATACGGGAGCTGAAAGAGACGGTTGCGAAATCGGAGAAACAGGAACACTCCGCTTCCAAATTTATTGCGCTGGTCAAGAAATATCAGGACTTCGATGAACTGACCACTCCCATGCTGATCGAGTTTGTGGACAAGATACTGGTGCATGAACGCGAGATCAAAGGCAGAATAGACTCCCCGCAGACGATTGAGATTTACTTCAACTTTATCGGGAAATTTTCTGTACCACACGATGAAGCAGAACCAACACCGGAAGAAGTTGAACTGGAGCAGCGGAAAGAAGAAATCCGAGCCAAACGCAGGGAGCAGTACCGCCGGAGGAAGGAAAGCGGAAAGGCAGACGCTTACTACCAGAAGATCAAAGATGATTTGAAGGCAAAGCGCGACGCCGCGAAAGAACAGATCAGAGCCGAGGACAGGGAGAACGGCATTTACTATCTCCCCAAACAACAAGATAGTGACGAACCAAAGGAGGCAGCACTATGAAGGAATTAAAACCGAGAATTCACGACGACAGTAACGGCCTGGACTATATCCTTGTCGGGGATTATTACATCCCCGCCCTGAAGCTGGACGACCAGGAAGAACACCGCCCCATCGGGAAGTGGGGACGAATGCACCTTCGGTATCTGAAGGAACACCGTCACATCACTTATGTGGAGCTGACATTCTCCGGCAGGATGGGAACCTACCTTGCGGACATAAATGAACAGGCACAAGCACGGCTTGAGCTGCTCATTGACCAGATGAAAGCCGCCGAGGGAGTGACCGAGGATTTGAAGCGCCGCGACTGGTGGAAATGGGTGCAGATGATGGGCAATATCCAGAACCGGGCAGAGGAAATCGTTCTGACCGAGATCGTATATCTGTAAGGAGGCGGCTATGAGATACCGGATTGAATACGCAGACGGAAGGTGCTGCAATTACGCGAACGGCAGGAAAGACCTGCTTGAATGGCTGAAACTTTTGAAGGACGAGACAATCACCGACATCCGAAAAGTTTATAAGAGCGGAGTCACCGACTCTGTGATGGAAACCTATAAACCCTATCTCAATCAGAACGGAGGCAAGCCGTGATCCTGTTAAAGATACCGTTGAAGATTATCGCTCTGCCGATGGCAGTGATTGTGACCATTGCGAAGTGGTTCGGCGTTTTCCTGACCAGTTTCGCCGGAGCAATCTTCTACATTTTCTCCGGCCTGTGCTTTCTGGTGGCGGTACTCAGCTACCTGATGGGTATCAGCACCGGGCGGGAGACTGTCACGATACTGGTAACAGGGTTTGTGTCATTCGCACTCCCCTTCATCGCCGGTTGGCTGATTGGCAAGATTGCCGTGCTGAATGAAATCCTCTGGGACTTCATCAAGTTATGATACGGAAAACTGAATACAGATCGAAAGGCCGTCTCTTGTATCACAGGAGGCGGTTTTTCCATACATAGGAACTGTCCGCGGCGGTTCCTAAATTTTTTTCAAAATCGAAAGGAGACACTATATTATGGAGTACTACTACAGATTCACCAACTACGAGAAGATGGCGCTGTGTGCGTTCGGCTGTCCGGACAAGGAACAGACCATCGACAACCTGAAGCTCGCAGCGTTGATTGCGGTTCAGGAGGAAACCCGCGCAAAGCTGGAACGGCTGGCAAACAGGCTGAAGGATGTGATGGTGTTCACCGCCAACTACAGGCACGACTTCTATCTCTGTGTTCATGAAATGGAACAGGAAATGATACAGGAGGCACTGGACTATCAGGCGGCGACCGGCGACCTGGAAAACGGATGGCCCTGGAAGAATTACGGCATGGCGCAGCTTGTCAACGCTTTCTGCAACGAGGACTATTACCAGACTATGAACTGTCTGCGTGCCCTCTCCTGTACCGCAGTCATGCCAGCGTTTGGCTCAATCCTGACGGCAGTCATGATTACCGTCAGCAGCATTCACGAGGAAATGCCGGAGGAATACGTAAGCTTCTTGATCCGGTGCCGGGAGATCGTCCGCCGCGGCGAGCTTCGCAAGAAGAAAGGCAAGGACAAGTACCGCCAGTATGTATGGCAGACACCGTCCGTCATGCCGGAATGGAGGTAAACGAGCGACCGCGATCCTGCCCGGCAAAGGAGGTGACGCCTATAAGACCTGAAAACAGGCAAAAATCATTCGCCAATCGGTAAAAATGGCAAAACAGCGATTTTTAGCAGTCTCAGACGGATAACTCTCCATCTGGGGCTGCTTTAAATCGAAAATCGCCGAAAACGCCAATTCGCCAATCGGGATAAAATCCCCGAAAATGACCCCTTAGAGAAAATTTTTGATTTTTACCCGTAGGGCACAAGGGAGGTAGTTTATGTACAAGCTCACGAAAAAAGAGAGAGACACAGAGATTTATTACAACCAGTCCAGCGACCCCATGCAGATACGCACCAACGACCCGAAGCTCATTCGGAGGTTAAAAGGATTGAGTGAGGAATACCCGGAGCTATGCAAGCTCACTGGGGAAGATGAGGTTTGCGGCTCCTATTTCGATGTGGACAAGCGCCGGATTAGTATCCAAGTGACACGTCCCTACCCCGAGGAACGCCGCAGGAAACAGAGCGAGTGGGCAAAGGAGAATGGAATGAAGGGCAACCGCAGGGAATTTATTTAGGAATCTTAAGAATTCCCTGTATTGTCAGGCAAAATCCGATATGATATTATGGTGTCGCGGGACAACCAAGAGGCTTGTCTCATAATCTAAATCGGAATTTGTGAATTCGCACATTCCTTCCCAAAAACGGAGGAAATTGTTATGAAAAAAATAAAACACAAGCGTCTAGTAATAACTTTCGCAATTCTGGCGGGTCTCATGCTTCTTGCCGCACTTTTTAGCTGGTGGAATTCACCAAAACAAATCTATGCAAGAAATAAAAAGGTGCTGGAAGAAGCTGCCCTGACGATACAGGAAACAGGAAGTACAAGAGATATTAACATAGGCGGTGTCAGCAATATTGTTTATCTATCGGAAGCAGAGGTGGAGCATCCAGTGGTTGAATTTCATACGTCTTCTTTTGGTGTTATGCCGCCGGCACCATATGTAGGTCTGTATTATTCTGTTGATGGCTACCCGGTCGCCGATGAGTCAGGCGCGAATCTCATCGCAGACGGAGACATCTGGCGATGGGTCGGCACGGGGGATAATAAGGGAACGACATGGTTGATTGAAGGAAACTGGTATGCATATACGGCATGGTATTGATGGCGGATAGTCCAAAATAGTGATTGGAAGTTACAAGGGAGAATCGTATGAATAAGAAGACGTCTTTACTAACAGGTATATTTTTACTGGTTATTGCAGTTTGCTTTATCGGTTATGCGTTTAATCATCCTGAGGCAACATTTCCTTGGAGCAATAGAGTAACTTTTATGCTTTATGGAATTTATGTCTGGCTGCTTTTCAAATTTTTGCTGGATATTCCTGTATTTCAGTCGATAAGAAAAACGCCTTTAAAAGGAAGTTTAATAAGATCCATTATTTTCTTTTTTATGGCCATTGTATTTTTACTTATGGAAATAACAGGAGAAACAGTGGATTTTTATACCGTACTAAGAGGATTTATCGTTATTGGTGGGGTTGATGTAGGTATTGAAAATCTTTGCCTTTACGTGAAGCAAAGAAAAATTAACACAGCAGTTTAAATTCCAGTTTGTCGATTTGCAGAGACCCAGCAAAATTTTCTTGAACTGGCTTGTGATTTATGGTATAGTAAGGCTAAAGAAAGACACCTGCGCTAACAGGTGCCTTCCGGGAGCTACCGATAGACGGTTAGCCACAAATCAATAACGATATTAGAAATGATCGCTTAGTTTGCAGACTCGGGCGGTCATTTCTGTGTCTTGTTTCTATCTTTGCCTAAAGAGTATCCTATTTCAAAACAGGTCAGGCCGAAACCCAACACTGAGATGATTCCCAATAAAATATCCATCGGCTCAGCCCTCCTTTCTTCAGATTCCCTTGCGGGTTTCTATGTAATCAGAGGGTCACAGTCCCTCTGTTGAGGGCTAACCGCCTACCGACCTGGTAGCTCTTGCAAATTATCCTACCATAGTTCGACAGAAATTTCCACAATTAAATATATTTTTATGGAGGCCGAAGCTTCCGTATTCAGACCGAGTGCAAATTGTACCCGGTCTTTTTTTGCCCATTTTTTCAAATCACAGAAAGGAGATCATGCTTATGGGACGCAGAAAGACACCAGAGACCAGAGAGGAAATGCAGGCCGAGATTGATTACACCGAGAATAAGATCAGGCAGCTGCACAATCAGGAGACGGCACTGACCGCCGCCTATTCCAAGGAGGAACGCCGGGTGCGGACGAGGCGGCTCTGCTCGGAGGCCGGTATCCTGGAACACTATGTGCCGGAGCTGAAGACGATGGACGAGCGAAACACCAGTGATTTCATCCGTCTGATTGCCTGCTCAGAGGTGGCGAAGAAATTTTTACGAATGAGAGGACTGAGGAGCGATGAAGTGCCGACCAATCCCGATACGGGAACTATTTAATGAATCCGTTGAGGCGCACTTATACATTCTCTTCGAGAATAGTGCGTCCTTCGGAGACTCCTACCGATACCGCTGCTGCGTTATCTGCGGAGCGCTGGCACCTTCGGTGCGGCAAGGGACACTTCGTTTCCCTTACGCCGGTGAGATCGGCTATCCCTTTTCCAACCCACTGCCGCCAAATCTCTATGAGATATTCGCTGCTGTTACGGTGCTGCTCTACTTCTTGCAGAAAGCGAGGTGGTGACGATGGCGATTTATCATTGTGCCATGCAGGTGATCGGACGGAGCAGCAACCGGAGAACGAACAGCGCTGTCGCGGCTGCTGCCTACCGGAGCGGCTCTCAGATTTACGATGAGTGGCGCGGAAAAAATGAGGACTACAGGAGAAAGAAGGAAGTTGTCTATTCGGAGATCATGTTGCCGGACAATGCACCGGAGGCATTCAAAGACCGCGCTACTCTCTGGAACTCCGTCGAGTTGTTCGAGACCAGAAAAAACGCCCAACTTGCCAGGGAGATAGAGGTGTCGCTTCCTGTTGAGTTGGATTTAGATGAACACATTAAAATCATCCACGACTACTGCGAGCCGTTCCGTGCCGCCGGTATGTGCGTGGATTTTAATATTCATCAGAAACTGAACAACCCGCACTGTCATATCATGCTGACGCTCCGACCTCTGGACGAGCATGGACAATGGATGCCGAAAGGAAAACTTGTCTATGATCTGGACGAGAACGGCGAGCGTATCCGTCTCCCCAGCGGGAAATGGAAATCACACAAGGAGCCGACCGTTGACTGGAACGAACAGGGAAAGGCTGAGGAATGGAGAGCTGCATGGGCAGATGTTGTGAACCGCCATCTTGAAATGAATGGCTTTACAGAACGCATTGACCACCGCAGCAACGCCGACCGCGGCATTGAAGAAATTCCAACGATTCACATGGGGCCTGCCGCCTGTGCGATGGAAAAGAAAGGTATCCCTACAGAGCGCGGCGACATCAACCGGCAGATTAAAGCGGCCAACAAGCTTATCAAAGAAATCCGGACAAGGATCAACGATCTGAAAGACTGGCTGTCCGCTCTCACCGCAGCCATGACGGAAGTGATTGAGGAAGCGAAGTCCCCCAGCCTGCCCGACCTGATGGTGCAGTATATGGAACTGGAGAGCCAGCGTGTTCAGAAATATTCTCCCCACTTTCGATTACAGCACACGATTTCGGTTACTGAGGACATGAGGAAGTCACTTGATGAATTGAACGCTGACGGTATCTACACACTGGACGATCTGGAGAAAGCGCTTGCTAAAGTGAAGGACAACTCTTATTCCGCTCAGCAGAGCGTCCGCAAAAAGGAACGCCGGATGAAGGAACTAGAGAAGATGATTGACCAGGGCAAGCAGTATCTGACGAATCTTCCTGTCCGGAAACAGTACAACGCGATCAAGCGTCAGAAAAAGAAAGAGGCGTTCGAGGAAGAACACCGCCCGGAAATGATTCTCTGGAATACGGCGAACCGCTTCCTTCATGCCAATCACATCGAGCCGGATACTCTGCCGGTTAAGCTGAAAGAGTGGCGGGAGGAATTGCTTGAGCTTACTATCGCGCACAATGAGCAGTATGAGGAATTGAAAGAGATCAGAGAGGAAGTTGACAAGCTGAATGCCGTCCACCGCCAATTGGAGAAAGTGTTGACACCTGAACAGGACAGGAAGAAAACTAAATCCATTGAGCGATAACAGATTATGAATGAAGGAGCAAGTGCAGGAAGCAAAGTGCGGCTTGCACTGCTCCAAAAACTTGGAATGCCATCTATCCAACGAAAACTTGATGATGTATAATGGGCGTGTCGAACAGACAAATCGAAATATGCGATGGTGTCAAACAATTTTGACAACGTATTTTGCCGATGTAAAAGTTGTTTGATAGAAAAAACAAGGATGATTCGATATAATCCTTTCAGATGGAGGTCATATATTATGGAGATTTGCGAAAAGCTGAAAAAAGCCCGAACAAGTGCCGGCATAACGCAAGAACAGGTTGCAGAGAAAATAGGAGTTTCTCGCCAGACAATTTCAAATTGGGAAAATGGAAAGACATTACCCGATATTATGAGCGTCATAAAATTAAGTGACCTTTATCAAATAACTTTAGACGAGTTGTTGAAAGGAGACAGTAAAATGATGGATAAGATTAAAAAAGACACGGATACTGTGAAAAGCAATCAGTCCTTGATGAAAGTTGCATGGGTTTTGATCATAGCCACTTTCCTATTTTCAGTTTGGTGTAATAGTTGCTATGCCTATGATGGTAACAATCCGATTTTGCAATTTTCTTTTGCAGCTGTACCTTGGGTGCTGATGGGGGTAGGTATTGCTTGCATAGCAGCATCGGTTTCAAACAGGAAAGTAAATTGAAAGAGTCAAGTTTTTCGTTTTGTTGTAATAGTATTTTTTACCCCGACATGACGTGTCGGGGCGAAAATATGGCATTTCTCGCTTTGTGTCGTGTTATTTTGCCCGACGGTCTGGTACTCTGTCAATGGAAAGGAGGTAGTGGCGTGGATCAAAAGAGAATAGGCTCTTTCTTAAAAGAACTGCGAAAAGAGAAAGAACTGACGCAGGAACAGCTGGCTGAACGTTTCAATATATCAGACCGCACGGTATCCAGATGGGAAAACGGAAATAATATGCCGGATTTGAGTATATTGGTTGAGCTTGCGGATTTTTATGATGTGGATGTCCGTGAAATCATTGATGGAGAAAGGAAAAGCGAGGTTATGAATCAGGAAGAAAAAGAAAAAATGCTGTTGGTTGCTGAGTATGCTGACGAAGAGAAAACCGTCCTGTTAAGGAGACTTAGAATAATCAGCATAATCGGGTTGTGTTCTATGGTAGTAGGTTTCGTAATGATGTCTCTGGTTGGATACAATACATTACCAGTGGCAGACTATGTTATGGGTGTGGCTTTTGGCGTAGCTATGGGCGCGTTGATCTGTTCAGCTTTCTATTCAACGGGTGTTCTGGCTAAGATCAGAAAGTCGAAAAATAAAATACTGGCAAAGATTATGATGGCAGTCTGTGGAATGATATGCGCGGTGCTGTTTGTGATATATTTTGCCAAGTCATTCTAAATAGGCACTCAGAATTTACAGTCTATCAAGCTGAAAATTGAATATATGATAACAGCAGGAGACCCAGGCACTTAGCAACGAGCGCTTGGGTTTTCTGCTATTACAAGCGAGGTATCTGATTAATATCAGGTGCCTTTTTTTGTTGGTTAAGAGTTGATGTGCATATCAGGAAGGAGGTCTTGCAGGTATGAATGTATTTGAAGCTGTCCGGGATTCTATCACGGCACGACAGGCCGCAGAAAGCTACGGTATTAAAGTCAACCGTAACGGTATGGCGGTCTGCCCGTTCCACAACGACAGGAACCCCAGCATGAAACTGGACAAGAGATACCACTGCTTCGGCTGTCAGGCCGACGGCGACGCGATCAGTTTTGTGTCCAGATATTTTGAACTGAAACCCATCGACGCCGCTAAAAAGTTAGCGGAGGACTTCAGTATCTCTTACGATGAACGGACGCACGACCCGCCCAGGCCGAAGCCGAAACCAAAGATTTCCGCACAGTTGGAGTTTAAGAAAACGGAAAGCTACTGCTACCGTGTCCTCTGTGATTATCTTCATTTGCTTGAGAAATGGCAGACGGACTTCGCACCGAGAGCGCCGGATGAAGAATGGCCCCCGCTTTTTGTTGAAGCACTTCAAAGAAAAAATTATGTGGAGTATCTGTTGGACGATGTTTTCCTGAACGGGAGCATTACTGACAAGGCAGAATTTATCAAGCTCCATGGAAAGGACGTGACCAGACTTGAAAAACGAATTCGAGAGTTTACCACAGGCCGAACAGGAGGCCGTGATTCAGACAATGAAAGAGATGGAGGAACTGAGAGCCTCACCGCCCCGCTTCGACCCCAACGTCGATCTGCACACAGTCACGATGACCGAGCTTTATGACACGGTGTTCCCGCCGAGGACGCCACTTATAGACGGGCTGCTTTACAGCGGCACCTATCTCTTTGCCGGTTCCCCGAAAATCGGAAAATCCTTTTTCATGATGCAGCTTGCCTACCATGTGGCGATGGGCATTCCGTTATGGAACTATCCTGTCCGGCAAGGAACTGTCCTCTATCTCGCCCTGGAGGACGATTACGCCAGACTGCAAGGGAGGCTTGTCCAGATGTTTGGAGTGGAGTCCACGCCGAACCTGATCCTGACCACACAGTCCAGGACACTGACCGGCGGTCTTACTGAACAGATGGAACGCTTCATGCAGAGAAACACCAACACCCGGCTTATCATCGTGGACACGCTTCAAAAGGTCAGAGAGATCGGAAACGAGGCGTACAGCTATGCAGCCGATTATCAGAATATCACAGAGCTGAAATCTTTCACGGACAGGCATAACCTTTGTGTGCTGATCGTACACCACACCCGAAAGATGGAGGCGAGCGACAGCTTCGATATGATCTCCGGCACCAATGGCCTGCTGGGAGCTGCGGACGGCGCGATTATCCTGCAAAAGAAAAAGCGGGTGGAGAACACTGCCAAGATGATGATTGTCGGCAGAGACCAGGAAGATCAGGAACTGAGCCTTGAGTTTGACCGGGAGCATTGCTTCTGGAAATTGACCAAGGCAGAAAAAGAGCTTCTTAAACGAACGCCTGACCCGATTGTCGTTATCATTGCCGGATTTATGAAAGACCGGCAGGAATGGACAGGGAGCGCCTCTGACCTTCTGGAGCTTCTGCGTCCCATAAGCATGATCTCCTTTCTGTGATTTGAAAAAATGGGCAAAAA
>Ga0192278_1105_pt1 | contig 17012 bp, 17 predicted proteins | sample Koala_Koa24_K3_FD_131271 | JGI IMG/M metagenome (GOLD analysis project Ga0192278, IMG submission 131271) | Enriched cells from koala feces incubated with labeled cellulose particles, San Francisco Zoo, California, United States - Koala_Koa2-4_K3 ...
TATTGGGGGGGTACATTTTATGAAAATATTTACACGGCATATTATTTCTGTTTTTACAGCTTTGGTTTTGTCTTTTACCGTTCTTGCTGTAAACGCTTCGGCTAAAGCGTTTACGTTGGGTGAATCTAATGAATCGGTGTAAGAAGCTACGGTCACTCCGCGTTTGATGGCACTCACACCGGGAACATATTATTGCTTATCAAGCGGAAGAACAGATGCAAGTATTACTATTAGATCGGATAAATCAACGGTGGATTTTTACAAGGTATATTTTCCTATGGTAAGTAATCATATCAATGGCAGCGGCTCACATACCTACACCGGTACTTCTTCTTTTTCATTTTACGCAACATCATGGACTTACTCGGACGGCACGAGCGGATCAGGGGGTCAGATAGCTGTTAGTGTAACATTGGTTGATGGGGAGTTTCTTATGGTGAATGGTGAAATTTATTCAATGGGATGATTTTCGATTATTTTATAACTCACGACTGATGTCCCCTTCTCGCCTGTCGGCTCGGTCGGTGCTTCTGCTTAGCAGAGGTGTCCACAGGACACCCGCACCCTCTTCAGGCGGGGGGAGCATACTGTCTTTCAGTGGGGGATACAATCCCCCACTGAAACCCCTAAGGGGCTAACGCTCCCAGTCGTTCGTTGAATGATGGGGCGATGCCCCTTATTGAACAGCGTATTTTGGTACACTGAAATTTTTAGTGTAATGTAGTGATTCCGTGGTGACTGTTGTCTTTCAAAAAATATTTAGTCAGTCTTGAGCGAGGAGGACTTTTGTGTGACAAAAAACAGAAAAGTAAGACCTTTGTTTATCGGAGTTTTTTGCATAGTCGCCGTACTGTGTGTTGCTGCAGTGTCAATGAGTATCAACGCAAAAGCGAAGCTATTCCCCGATGAAGTTGAGATAGAAATTATCGGCGGTGTCGATGAATATTATCCCGGTCAGACCTGCGATCATGACGACAGCTATGTCGAGCCGACCGTATCTGACGGCAGATATTATCCTAACGGAGATGCAGACGCCGATTACTATATTGAAATAATCGGCAGTACCGTGACGTACAAAAATGCTGACGGCAGCGTTTTGGAGGATTTCGTCTGGAACGGCGGGGAATTTAGAGTGATAACGCAGCACGCATTGGACGACAATGTGGTTATGGCGTTTGTATGGACTGAACGCACCGATGAGGAAATTGCCGAAATAAGAGAGAATTTTCCGAATTTCAGCGAAAAATATATCGCAAGCTATTGTTCGTATCTGATTATTGAGGACGGTGAATTTAAAATCAGCCCTTATCCCGCGAACGAAAAGCTGAGGGAGGATTTCCAAAACGGAATTTACTGTACGGCGGTTGAATAGGTTAAGGCATTGCCGCACAAAATATCGAGAGGGCTGTGTGCTGTGGTTTCTTACGGCATTATTAGGGATTGATTGATGCTCCCCGACAATGAAAAAATTGTCGGTGGAGTATTTTTTTCATAAATAAGCAAATAATAATCGCATATGAACAGCAAAGGATGTTGCTTTATGACAATTGTATTTATAAGAGCGTGTATTCTCTATTGTGTGCTGATTTTTTCCGTAAGGCTTATGGGAAAAAGGCAGATTGGCGAGCTGCAGCCCTCGGAGCTTGCCATAACTATTCTTATATCAAATATTGCCACGCTGCCCGTTGAGGATCTGAACGTTCCTTTGGTAATGGGACTGCTGCCTATACTTACCCTTGTAAGCTTAGATGTGGTAATGTCATGGGTGGGTATGAAGTCAGGCAAAATGCGGAGGATTATGTCCGGAGAGCCGGTTATAGTTATAAGTGACGGGAAGATCGACCAGCAAAAGCTGTATAATCTCCGATTTTCCACCGACGACCTTATGGAGGCGGTGAGAGCGCAGGGGATTTTTGATATAAACGAGGTGCAGTTCGCAATTGTGGAAACCACAGGCAAGGTGAATATTATGCCGAAGTTTCCAAACAGAAATGTAACCAATGAGGACATGGGAATAAAGAATGAATCCACAGATCCCCCTGCCGTAATTGTACAGGACGGGCAGGTAATGCTTTCCTCCCTTAAGCGGCTTGGACTGGGGGAGGGCTGGCTGGACGAGGTTTTAAAGGACAACTCCGTTGAACGCAGAGAAATATTTATGATGACCGCCCAAACGGCGGGAAAATACACTATAATCAAAAAAGAGCTTACTAAAGCGGCGGATAAGGGCGTGAAATATATTGACAAGAGTTAAGATAGCGGTAGGACTGCTTTTGGGAATAATAGCTTACTCGGTCGCAACGCTGTTTATACTTAAAGACAGCAACGAGAAATTCACTGCGGCTGTAAAGGAAATTCAGCAGCTTTGTGAGTCGGAGGATTATGACAGCGCATATGAAAAATCCCTTTCACTGAATGAGGAGTGGGAAAAGTACGAGCATAAGGTGACTATATTGGTGAATGACGAGCATTTAAGGGAGCTTAACATTTCTGTTGCAAAAATCCCATCCCTTATAGAGCGGCGGAGCGATTCAACGCTGTCGGAGCTGGAAACCATAATTCATGAGCTTGAGCATATTCTTGAAATGGAAATTCCTACTATATATAATCTGCTGTGAGAAAAAGGCATCGGGAAATTATAGCCATATTGCACATTCAATAAAGAATATGGCTGTACTGTTTTCACGAAAAAATAAAAGTGAATGAAATCCTATTGACTTTTATGGCTCCGTATGGTAAAATCGTGATGTCGGTGTAATTTGCGACATTATTTTATACAGAAAGGGAGCGGACTTATGGAGGAAAAGAAAATTCATGTGCCAAGCCTTGTGCTTGCAATTATCGGGTTGGTGGCAGCACTTCTCCTGCCGATTATCACCTATATTTGCAGCATTATAAGCCTTGTACTAAGCATTATGAAAAGGGAAACCCACAAAACCAAGGCGTGCATAGTGATTGATATAGTGGGTCTTGTGCTGGCACTGGCAAATTCCATACTTGGAGTGTTAATGATGTCAAGTATGATGGGCTGATTACTTAATTTGAAAAGCAAACCGGGTTTAAGGCAGCAAAGCGCTTTAGGCTCGGCTTTTTTAGGTAAATTCCATTTTATATTTGACAAATACGCCGCAATGTGGTATAATGCAATATATGTTGGCGCATTGCCAATTTAACTCATCGTATGAAAGGTGATATGTTTATGTTGAAGGTTAGCGGAAAAGAGCTTACGGAGGAATTTTCCCTCCAAAAGGCACTGAACAGCTGCGGAGAGGATATAGAGGTTTCCGCCTGCGTTCATAAGGTAAAAAAAATGGGCGGATTTGCCTTTGTTATAATCAGAACGGCAAGGTATCTGATACAGACAGTTTATTCTCCCGATACCTGTGCGGACTCTCTTGACGGTATAAGGGAGGGCTGCTTTGTTAAGGTTGTGGGTACGGTTAAGGCGGACGATCGCGCATATAACGGGATTGAGCTTACCCTTAAATCAATTGAGCTTTTGCACAAGCCCTCCTACGAGTACCCCCTAAAGGTTTCCCAGAGAAGACTTGGCTGTTCCCTTGATGTAAATTTGGATAACAGAAGCGTTTCCTTGAGAAATCCCTATGAAAGAGCAGTGTTCAAGTTCCAGGAGGGAGTAGTAGAGGCTTTCAGGAATTTCATGCTGGAAAATTCCTTTACGGAAATCCACACCCCTAAAATCGTAGCACAGGGCGCAGAGGGCGGCGCAAATATATTCCGCCTTGAATATTTCGAGAAAGAAGCGTTTTTGAACCAGTCGCCGCAGTTTTACAAGCAGACAGCGGTTGCTTTCTTTGACAGAGTTTTTGAGATAGCTCCCGTTTATCGTGCGGAAAAGCATTCCACCTCCCGTCACCTTAACGAGTATATCGGTCTTGACTTTGAAATGGGCTACATCAACGATATGTATGATGTTATGAACATGGAAACCGCAATGCTCCGCTATATGATGAATTACCTTAAGGAAAATTATGCACCCGAGATAAAGATTCTCGGCGCAGATATACCCGAAATAACCGAAATTCCCTGCGTAAGATTTGAGGAGGCCGTTACCCTTATCAAGGGCAGCAGGGCGAAAAACAAGTTTGACCTTGAGCCGGAGGACGAGGTGTTCCTCTGCAATTACGCCAAGGAGAATTACGGCACGGAGTTTATTTTCGTTACCAACTTCCCCTCATCAAAGCCGCCTTTCTATGCGATGAACGACAAGGAGGATCCCCGTACAGCCTGCAAGTTTGACCTGCTTTTCAGAGGACTGGAGATTACCACAGGGGGTCAGCGCATTCACGATTACGAGGAGCAGCTTGAAAAAATGCGCGCGCAGGGCCTTGATCCCGAAGATTTCAAGAGCTATCTTGAAATACACAAGTACGGTATGCCGCCCCACGGCGGTCTGGGAATAGGACTGGAAAGACTGGTAATGAAACTGCTGGGTCTTGCAAACGTTCGTCAGACGTCCATGTTCCCAAGAGATATTAACAGACTTTTGCCGTAAAGCTATGAAATACAGGCTAATCTGCTTTGACTACGATTACACCCTTGGAAATACCGAGGGCGGAATTGCTGAAAGCATAGAATATGCACTTAGGGAAATGAATCTGTCTGTCCCCTCAAGGGAAAGAATTTACAGCACAATAGGTCTTACCCTGAGTAAGACCTATCTGTCCTTGACAGGGGACGATTCTACGGAAAATGCAGCGAGATTCAGCAGCCTTTTTGCGGAAAAAGCCGATCAGGTTATGGCACGTTCCGCGGTGTGGCTGCCCACAGCGGAGGAAACCCTCCGAAAGCTAAAAAATGCAGGATTTATTATTGGAATATGCACAACCAAGTTTAACAGGCGGATAAAATCTATATTGGAGCTAAACGGCTGCAGTGAGCTTGTTGATGTAATTGTAGGGGGAGATGATGTCCCCAATTCCAAGCCTGCACCTGACGGACTGCTTTATACCCTTGAAAGGACAGGCGTGTCCTTAGGGGAAATGCTCTATGTTGGCGACAGCTATGTGGATGCGCAGGCGGCAATGGCTGCGGGCGTTGATTTTGCGGCTGTTAGTTCGGGTACAACCGTGTTGGAGGATTTTACCCATTACCCCAATGTGGGAGTGTTCGCAAATGTGGGAGAAATGGCGGACAGCCTCATATTAAAGGCGGTCGGCTGACATCGGTTATGGGCAATTTTTGTACAGACAATATGTAAAATCGACATTTTACGTGATTTTTTTGTTAAACTTGCAAAGATAATAAAAAGTACTTGACAAATCAATTTTCATGTGCTATCATAATAGCATAAGGTGATTCTTTAAGAAAATCTTTAGGCAATGGCGCCGGGTTTATGGTCGAAGTGACCGTATTCACGGTGTTTTTTTGTTATTTTAAACAGGGAGGATTTTACTATGTCAGAAACATCTACTCAGGGAATAAAGGGCGTACCGGAATTTTTCGGATGCAACGTGTTCAACGAAAAGACCATGAGAGAAAAGCTCCCCAAGAGCGTTTACAAGTCACTGGTCAGAACAAAGAAGATGGGTGTGGCACTTGAGCCCGATATCGCCGAGATTATCGCCGAGGCTATGAAGGACTGGGCTGTTGAAAAGGGCGCTACTCACTACACACACTGGTTCCACCCTATGACAGGATTGTCCGCTGAAAAGCATGACTCATTCATTTCGCCCACAGATGATGGCGGCGTTATTATGGAATTTTCAGGCAAGGAGCTTGTTAAGGGCGAGCCTGATGCGTCCTCATTCCCCTCAGGCGGTTTGAGAGCTACCTTTGAGGCAAGAGGATATACCGCATGGGATCCTACTTCCCCTGCATTTATCAAGGACGACACACTTTACATACCCACCGCATTCTGCTCCTACACAGGCGAGGTGCTTGACAAGAAAACACCTCTTCTCCGTTCAATGGAGGCTATTTCCGAGCAGGCTGTAAGAGTGCTGAAGCTGTTCGGTTCAGACGCTACGAGAGTTACCACAACCGTAGGTCCCGAGCAGGAGTATTTCCTTATTGACAAGAAGCTTTACGATCAGCGTAAGGATCTTATTTATACCGGCAGAACCCTTTTCGGAGCAAAGGCACCCAAGGGTCAGGAGCTTGAGGATCATTATTTCGGAAATATCAAGTCAAGAGTTCATGCTTATATGAAAGAGCTTGACGAGGAGCTTTGGAAGCTTGGTATCCTTGCAAAGACCGAGCATAACGAGGTTGCACCCGCACAGCACGAGCTTGCGCCTATCTTCACCACGTCCAATGTTGCTGCCGATAACAACACATTGATGATGGAAATGATGAGGAAAATCGCTCTTAAGCACGGTCTTGTATGCCTGCTGCACGAAAAGCCTTTCGCAGGCGTTAACGGTTCGGGTAAGCACAATAACTGGTCTATTTCCACAGATACAGGCGTAAATCTCCTTGAGCCCGGAAGCAATCCCACAGAAAACTTCCAGTTCCTCACATTCCTTGTTGCTATTATCAAGGCTGTTGACGAGTATGCGGATCTTCTCCGTCTTTCCGTTGCATCTGCGGGCAATGACCACCGCCTTGGCGCAAATGAGGCACCTCCGGCTATTATGTCCGTATTCATCGGTTCAGAGCTGCAGGAAATCCTTGACGCAGTTGAGTCCGGCGAGGTTATCAAGATTGACCACAACAGAGAGTTTGTAATCGGCGTTCAGGCGCTTCCCAAGTTCCCCAAGGATACTACGGACAGAAACAGAACATCGCCCTTTGCATTCACCGGTAATAAGTTCGAGTTCAGAAGTGCAGGTTCTTCCATAAATATTGCCTGCATGAATACCATACTTAACACTATCGTTGCAAATTCCCTTAAGGAATTTGCCGACAGACTTGAGGGCTCCGGTGATTTCTCCGCAGACCTTAACGCTTTGCTTGTTGAGAACATCAAGGCGCACAAGAGAGTTATATTCAACGGCAACGGCTACGATGCAAGCTGGGTTGAAGAGGCTGCCAAGAGGGGCTTGCCCAATCTGGTTTCCACAGTTGACGCACTTCCTCATTACACCGATGAAAAGAATCTTGCTATGTTTGAGAAGTTCAAGGTTTATACCAAGACTGAGCTTGAATCCAGAACCGAGATTCTCCTTGAAAATTATGCAAAGATCATCAACATCGAGGCACTCACCATGCTTGATATGGCTAAGAAGGAAATTCTCCCCACAGCCGTTGAGTATTCCGGCGACCTTGTAAGCATTGCCGTAAATAAGGCAAGCGTTGGTGTTGACGCGTCCTTGGAGAAGAAGACTGCCGAGAAGGTAACAGGACTTGCAAACGCTATTTCCGGAGCGATTGACGACCTTGATGCACAGCTTATTGCAGCAGGCGGCGCAGGTGATACTCTTGCAGTAGCAAAGGCATACAGAAACGATGTATTCTCTGCAATGCAGTCCTTGAGAGCGGTTTGCGACGAGCTGGAAACCATTGTTCCCGAAAAGCTTTGGCCGTTCCCGACCTATGGAGATCTCCTCTTCAGAGTATAAAAAATGCTTTCACCTATTTTCGATGTATGACAATTGTTATACAGGCACACACCGGGCGGAAGGAATTGATCCCTGAATTTCTTCCGCCACTCTCCCTGTGGGGGAGTAACGGCGACGAAAATTCAGTAATAAAGATAGCAGTATCAGTTCGATTGGAGCTGATACTGCTTTTTTTGATGATGAAAGGCAAACCCTCGCCTTAAAGTGCCGCCGATTCTTTCTTAACCTCTTTTCTGCCCTTAAGCATGGGAGATATGTATTTGTATATCGCCACGGTAATAACGGTGCTTGCCAGTCCCTTAACAAAGGTAAAGGGCATATTGAAGATAATCAGTGCCTCAAGGAGATTGTCAACACCCGAATATATAGCCTTGTAAGCGTTTATAATAGCGTCCATAGGCATAAAGTTGGTGTAAATGGGGTATACGATAAAATAGTTTGTGAATACGCTGAGAACCGCCATTGTAACACAGCCGATTAAAGCACCGATTACAGTGCGCTTCTTGGTCTTATGACTTTTGTAGATAATACCCGCGGGAATAACAAAGGCACAGCCCAGAAGGAAGTTGGAAAGCTCGCCGACACCCCCTGTTGAGGTGTGGAAAAGGTTTACAAGATTCTTGATAAGGCACACGCATACCCCCGATAGAGGTCCCATGGAAAATGACGCAATCAGGGCAGGCAGCTCCGCCACATCAAAGCTGATAAAGCTCGGCATAATAGGTACATGGAAATTGAGAAACTGCAATACGGCAGCCATTGCCCCAAGCATTGCGGTAACGCACAGCCAGCGTACCCTTGTGGTTTTCTCACGGTTTGTTCTTGTGTTTTGCATACAGATTACCTCCATAATAAAAAATAGTATATATAAAAAGCAATCTGTTGAAAAAATGCCCGTGAAAACGCATAAAATACGGTTTCACGGGCATGGGTGTGCGCACTGAAAATGCGTTGTTTCTCTCATCCGGACTATACCGTCGGTTTCAGAATTTCACCGAATCATGCCGAGTGCCGCAGCACCCCTTTAAGGGTAACGCGCGGAACTGCGCTCGTGGACTTTACCACCGGTGAGGAATTTCACCTCGCCCTGAAACAAATTGCAATTTATCAAGTTTTGTAGGGAGCGTAAATTACTCCTCAGCGGAATCCTCGGAGTCCTCCAAATCAAATTCCAAAAGCTCTCCGCAGTTGGGGCAGATAATAGAGCCTGCGTCTATCAGAGATTCATCAAGGCAGATGGTTTCGTTGCAGGTGGGGCAGACAACCTCATATTCCGCCTCAACGTCAACATCGTCACTCTCCTCAAGATCCTCGTCGTCATCGTCAAATTCCTCGAAATGGTGGTGGTGACCGCAGGAGCATTCGTCCTCATCGTCAAGGTCGTAAAGATCCCTTTCCACATCGCCCAGATCGGCATCTACCTCATCGATAACATCGCTGAGAGTTTCGATATCATCCTCAACAGCTTCAATTTCCTCAGCCATATCGGCGAGAATTTCCGCCATAAGCTTGAGTATCTTATCATCGGTACCCATACCGTCCATAAGACCTTTAAGGTAAGCAACTCTTTCTGTAAGTGTCATAAAATCATCCTCCTTGATTTTTTTATGATTCCCGGAAAGTCGAAAATCAAGCGCGTTCCATGTATTCTCCTGTACGAGTGTCAATTCTTATAACGTCGCCCTCGTTGATGAAAAGGGGAACCTTAATTTCCGCACCTGTTTCAAGGGTAGCGGGCTTTGTAGCGTTGGTAGCGGTATCACCCTTAAATCCCGGATCGGTCTGTGTAACCTGGAGATCAACAAAGTTGGGGGGTTCAACCGCAAAAACCTTGCCCTTGTAGGAGCAAATCTTGCATATCATCTGTTCCTTAACGAACTTAAAGCTGTCCCCAAGCTCAGCAGAGCTGATAGGAGTCTGCTCGTAGGTTTCGGGATCCATGAAGTAGTAAAGCTCGCCATCGGAGTAGGAGTATTCCATATCCTTTCTCTCTACATAAGCGGTGGGAAACTTTGCGGACGGGTTGTAGCTCTTTTCAACTACAGCGCCTGTGATAACGTTTTTAATCTTAGTTCTTACAAAAGCGGCGCCTTTTCCGGGCTTAACGTGCTGGAACTCAACGATCTGAAGAACGTTTCCGTCCTCCTCAAAGGTCATACCGTTTCTGAAATCGCCTGCTGTGATCATAAATTACCTCCGGTTTAATCGGGAAATTCCATCATGCTCAAAAGCACACAGCTTTTCTGCACTTTATAAAAGACGGCAGGTACATCCCGTTATTTAGACAATCCTTGCGGCGCAAAAGCTTCGCAAATCACTGTCATTTGCTCTAATATACAATAATGATACCACATTATAGCGGAAAATGCAATACCTTTTTTATAATTTTATAAGGTTTTTAGGCGCGGCGGTCATATTTTCGCACCCGTTTTTGCGGATTATGACAAAATCTTCAATTCTTATGCCGAATTTTTTGGGAAGATAAATTCCCGGCTCAATAGTCATAATGACATTTTCTTTAAGCACGATATCACAGCTCTTGTTGGCATATGGAAATTCATGTATCTCCATACCCACGCTGTGCCCAAGACCGTGACCGAAGTGATCGCCGTAGCCCTGCTCGGCAATATAGTTTCTTGCCACCGAGTCAAGCTCTATTCCCGTTATGCCGGCACGGGCGGCATTTATGGTAAGCCTTTGGGCATCAAGGACAATTTGGTAAACTCGCTCAAACTCCTCTGTTGGCTCACCCAAAACCACAGTCCTTGTCATATCGCTGTGATAGCCCTCGTAAACCGCGCCGAAATCCATCAAAATCGGTTCACCTTTTTTCAGCCGCCTGTCCGAGGGTACACCGTGGGGGAGAGAGGTGTTTTCACCGCATAGGGCAATGGTTTCAAAGGAAAGAGCCTCCGCGCCCATTGAAAGCATATGGCTGTCAAGGAACAGGGCAATTTCCCTTTCGGTGACGCCCTCCTTAATGAAGTTAAGGGTTTCTGTCAGGGCAGCCTCCGCAATGCGCTGCGCCTTTATCATAAGGGCAATTTCCTCATCGGTCTTAATCTGCCGCATATCCCTAATAAGTCTGCTGAGGGTATCGTCGGGGGATATTTTCACACATCCGTTCAGCTTTTCCGTAAGCCGTTTAAGGCTTGCCACGGTCATAGTTTCGTCCTCTATGAAAAGCTGACGGCAGTCATGCTTTTTAATCAGCTCTTCAAGCTGGCTGTAGGTATCAGTCATTTCAATGACATTACAGTCTGTGACTGTATCACGGGCTTTTTCGATATAGCGAAAATCTATAATAAGATATGCCTCGTCATTGAAAACTGCCAAAACACCTGCCGATGACTTCATACCGGTAAAATAGCGGCGGTTAATATCCGATGTAATAAGGCCGCAGGATTTTTCCGGAAGCTTTGTCATAAGACGATTAATTTTCGTCATGCCTTATCAGCCTCTTTTTCAATAATATTTTTCAGTGCATACAGACCCAAAATATAGCTTTCACTGCCAAAGCCCGCAATCTGCCCCGCACATACGGGGGAAATAACCGAGGTGTGTCGGAATTCCTCACGCTTGTGGATATTGGACATATGAACCTCAATTACGGGGATTTTTACAGCGGCGATGGCATCTCTTATGGCGTAGCTGTAGTGGGTGTAAGCACCCGCATTGAGGACAATTCCTGCAAAATCAAGCCTTGCGGAATGAATACGGTCGATTATTTCACCCTCGTGGTTGGACTGGAAGCATTCGCACTCGGTGAAGCCAAGCTCCATAGCCTTTTCCTTAATCATAAGGCAGATTGAATCATAGCTTTCACTGCCGTAAACGCCCGGCTCGCGTTCACCCAAAAGGTTAAGATTAGGACCGTTAATAATAAGTACATTTTTCATAATAATCACGCTTTCGTTAAAAATAGTGTGGAGGCAGGTCACAGGAGCAAGGGGTTATTCTACCTCTTACTAAGTATTTCGTTCACTTCATCAATGGTATGGGTTCTGCCGGATTTAATATCGTTAATTCCTTTTTCAAGCTCGGCATATAAATCCTCTTTCGTCATTTCGTCAATGGATAGAGGTTTTTTTACCGGTAAACGCACCTCAAACGGTAATCCACCCGTAAGAACAATCTGGCTGTAAAGCATTTGAATTGCACCTGATGGTGATATACCAAGCTGTGATAGTATGTTTTCCGCATTTTCTTTCAAATCCGTGTCAATTCGTGCATATACGGCTGTGGTGTTTGCCATACAAATCATCTCCTTTTCATATATTATACCAAAAATCAATGATTATTGCAAGCATTTGCAAGCTGTTTCACATAGTTTTCATAAAAACATTGTAATATACTTCATATCCCAAAACTTAGCTGTACAGACCACAATAATAATCCTTCATAGCCTTTGCGTCCTCGGTTTGAGTTCCTGCGCTTTCGCAGATGAAGGTGGGCGACCAGCCTTTGGCATATATAAGCTCCATAAGCGGCTCAAATTCCGGACCGTAGCCGCCGTTGTCCGTAAAGGTCATGTGTTTCTTTTCGCCGCCCTTTTCGGTGTACATTATCCTTGAAAAATGGCTGTGAAATACCCTTGCACGGTCAATACCCAAGCCGTTTTCAAGCTTGTCAAGCATATCCGCATAGTCCTGCTTTGTCTTAATCCCGCCAAAGGTTCTTGCGTAAAGATGTCCAAAGTCAACCGTAGGTAAAAAGCTGTCGTCAACCTTGCAGATTTCAATAACCTCCTCAAGCGTTCCCAGCTGATTTACCTTTCCCATAGTTTCGGGACAGCAGATTATGTCCTCCAGTCCCTCGTCTATAAGCGCTTGTCGTGCCAGCCGCATGGTTTCCTTTGCAAGCTCCAATGCCTCAGCTCGTGAGATTTTCGCACATGAACCGCTGTGGATAACTATTCTCTTAGCGCCCATTGCCTTAGCCGCTCTTGCGGAGGCTAAAATGTAATTTATGGAATTAAGCCGCTTTTCCTCGTCCACTCCCGAAAGGGAGATAAAATAGGGGGCATGGATAGAAACGGATATACCGCCCTCTTTCAGAGCCTTGCCGATTTCCGCGGCAGCCTCCTGTGATACGCGCACGCCCTGACCGCATTGGTATTCAAAATGGTCAAGACCGAATTTATTCAGATATTCCGGCAGCTGCACGGATTTCTTGTAGCCCATAGTCTTAAAGCTTTCCGCAGTGCCTGCGGGGCCGAATTTAGCGCTCATTTCAACACCTCGCTTATGTTTTTTCCGTTTATCATAGGTAAGTGATTACCCTTATATTCCTTTGGTAAAAAGGGCTTTTCAGCCGTTCGCTTTATCTTGAAAAGAACTGTTTTTTCATACTGAATGGGCGGCACAAGTATGGATTTTATACCGAAAAGCTTTGCGCCAAGTATGTCGGTGAAAAGCTGATCTCCTATGGTACATATTTCCTTCCTTGGGGTGTTAAGCCGTAAAGCCGCAATTTTGTATCCCTTTGTCAGCGGCTTTGCGCCGTCCGGGACAAATTCCAGTCCCAACATTCGGGCAAAAGGCTCAACCCTCGGGGAATGATTGTTGGAAACCACAATCATCTTTATGCCGCTACTTTTCATATTGTCAAGCCAGTCAAGCATACCGTCTATAGGGACGGGGTTATCGTGAGTGGTCATTGTATTGTCTATATCCAATATCAAGGCGGTAACACCCATTTTCGAAAGAATCTGCGGGGTTACGTCCAGTATACATTTATAAGCTTTTGTCGGAGTAAACAGCATAGGCTCACCACACTTAATTTCAATAATCCTTTGTTTCTAAAAAACGGAGACAGAATAAACTGCCTCCGTTTGTTTAGCGGGCTAAAAAACCGCCGATTAATGTTCCCGATTTGCAACCCAATGGATTTCAAACGGCGGTTACATAACCGACGTTCCTTTAAAATCAATATTTACGCTTACGAGCAGCCTCGGATTTTTTCTTGCGCTTAACCGACGGCTTTTCATAGTGTTCCCTCTTGCGAACCTCCGCAATTACACCCTCGTTGTTGCAGCTTCTCTTGAAGCGCTTGAGAGCAGCGTCTAAGTTCTCATCTTTTCTAACACGAATCTCAGCCATTTTTGTCCCTCCCTTTGCTCTTGTGCAGAGGATTATACAGCGGCGACTTTATATGTCTTATGCCGTTATACGCAATATAACTATATCATTATACTCCATATTGGCTGCCTTGTCAAGGGGTATAAGGTTAAAAACCAAATATTTTTAACCAAAGTTTTATGTTAGGATTTATGCAGAATTACAAATGGTATTATTTCACTACAATATTTACAATTCTGCCCTTAACATATATTTCCTTGACAACAGTCTTGCCCTCAATAGCCGCGGCAATATTCTTGTCAGCCTTTGCGGCAGCGATAGCCTCATCCTGTTGTGCATCAACGAAAATGTTAATCTTGCCTTTCAGCTTTCCGTTTATCTGTACGGCAATTTCAATAGTGCTTTCCGTGCAGAGAGCCTCATCGTAGCTTACCCACTCCTGCTCGCTTAAAATCTGACCGAAGCAGTCAAGGTAAAGTTCCTCGGTGATATGGGGCGCAAAAGGATTAAGTATCATAAGCAGCGATTTAAATTCCACCTTGTTTATAGAGCCTATGTCGTATATGGTGTTAATAAGGCTCATCATTGCGGCTATTGCTGTGTTAAACTTCATAGCCTCAATGTCCTCGCTTACCTTTTTAATGGTTTTGTGCATAGGCGCGGTAAGCTCAGGGCGGTATTCATCCCCGTCAATCATCCTTTCACGGAGTGCCCATATTCTGTCAAGGAAACGCTTGCAGCCCTTGATACCTGTTTCACTCCATGGTGCAGCCTGCTCGTAATCGCCCATAAACAGCACATAGACACGGAGAACGTCCGCACCGTAAACGTCAACCACATCGTTGGGATCTATAACATTTCCCTTGGACTTGCTCATCTTATCGCCATCGGGACCTAAAACCAGACCCTGTGCAGTACGCTTTGCGTAAGGCTCGCTGCAGGGAACCTCGCCGATGTCGTAAAGGAACTTGTGCCAGAAGCGGGAATATATCATATGTCTTGTAACGTGCTCCATGCCGCCGTTGTACCAGTCAACGGGCATCCAGTATTCCAGTGCTTCCTTTGAGGCAAAGGCATCGTTATTCGTGGGGTCGCAGTAACGGAGGAAGTACCATGACGATCCTGCCCATTGGGGCATAGTATCGGTTTCACGCTTTGCATCTCCTCCGCATTTGGGACACTTGCAGTTTACAAAGGAATCTATCTTTGCAAGGGGGCTTTCGCCGTCAGTGCCCGGTTCAAAATTATCAACCTTAGGAAGCTTTAAGGGAAGCTCCTCGTAGGGAACGGCAACCATTCCGCAATGCGGGCAGTGTACGATAGGCATAGGCTCGCCCCAGTAACGCTGGCGGTTGAATGCCCAGTCCTTCATCTTGTACTGTACACCCTTTTCACCGCAGCCCTTTTCGGCGAGAACCTCAAGCATCTTGGCGATAGCCTCTTTCTTTGTGGAAATGCCGTTGAGAATACCCGAGTTTATCATTTCACCGTCGCCGGTGTAAGCCTCCTTGGATATATCTCCGCCCTTGATGACTTGGATTATATCTATTCCGAATTTCTTGGCAAACTCGTAATCTCTTGTATCATGTGCGGGAACAGCCATTATTGCACCTGTTCCGTAGCCCATCATAACATAGTCGGAAATGTAGATAGGTATTTCCTTTTCGGTTATGGGGTTAATTGCGGTAAGTCCCTCAATGCAAACGCCTGTCTTGTCCTTTACAAGCTGTGTTCTCTCAAACTCGCTCTTCTTTGCACACTCAGCCTTGTAGGCATCGAGAGCATCTATATTGGCGATAGAATCTCGGTATTTTTCGATTATGGGGTGTTCGGGCGCAATTACCATAAAGGTTACGCCGTAGAGGGTGTCGGGGCGAGTGGTATATATTCTCAGCTTTTCTCCGTTTTCCTTAACGGTAAAGTCAACGAATGCGCCCGTGGACTTGCCTATCCAGTTTTCCTGCTGCAGTCTGATATTGGGGAGATAGTCAACGCTGTCCAGTCCCTCAAGGAGCTTGTCCGCATATTCGGTAATATGCAGATACCAAACCTCCTTGGTTTTCTGAATTATATCACTGTGGCAGACATCGCACTTTCCGCCCTGGGAATCCTCATTGGAGAGGACAACCTGGCAGCTGGGGCAATAGTTTACGAGGGTCTTATCCCTGAACACAAGTCCCTTTTCAAACATTTTCAGGAAAATCCACTGTGTCCACTTGTAGTAGCTTTCCTCGGTGGTATCTATTACCCTTGACCAGTCAAAGGAAAATCCCACTCTTTTAAGTTGATCGGTGAATTTCAGTATATTCTCATCGGTAAGCACTCTGGGGTGAACTCCCGTCTTAATGGCGGTGTTTTCCGTGGGAAGTCCGTAGGCGTCAAAGCCAATGGGGAAAAGCACGTTATACCCCTCCAGCCGGCGCTTGCGGCTGACAACCTCCAGTCCCGAATATGCCTTTATATGACCAATATGCATACCGTGTCCCGAGGGGTAGGGGAATTCTACCAGTGCATAAAACTTTTTTCTCCTGCCGTCACCCGTAACAGCCTTGAAGGTGTTATGCTCCTCCCAGTATTTCTGCCATTTAGGCTCAATGGATTTAAAATCATATCTTTCCATAGCTATATCATCGATCCTTTCACGCAAGCTTTATTTCAACCATTGGGAAATATCTATTTCCTTACCGTCCTGCCAAAGCCGCTCCAAGTTATAAAATTCACGCTGCTCCTTGTGGAAAACGTGTACCGTAATATCACCGTAATCTAAGATAGTCCAAAGGTTACTGTTAGAGTTTACGCCCGGTACGGTATCCAGTCCCGCATCGCGCTTCATACGAAATTCAACCTCGTCCGCAAGCGCCTTAACCTGTGTGGTGGAGCTTCCGTCCGCAATGACAAAGTAATCCGCTAAAATTGTCAGATCCCTAATTCCGATAACGGTTATATTTTCCGCTTTCTTGCTGTCGAGAGCCTGTACTATAAGCTTAAGCCTTTCTTCCTGAGTCATAGTCGGTGTATCATCCTTTCATCATCTTAGCAAAGAAGTTGTATGCCGCCCATGTGCTTTCGGGGATAAAGGAGCTTTTGTTCAAGGTATCGGAAATGCTGAACCGCAGCGCCTCGAACATTGCCTTGTCCAAATCCTCATACGCCAGCTTGCGCATACGGCTTACGTCCTTGTATGTGCGGTCGGCGGAAATAAGGTCGGCAATATATATAATTTTTTCAAGCAGTGACATTCCTGCACGTCCCGCTGTGTGGTATCTTACCGCAGCGAGTATATCCGTGTCGTCAATGTGAAGTACTTTTTTCAGGTAATATGCCCCTGCGGCAGAGTGGTACAGCGGCGGTATAAGGCTTTCGGTTTCGGTGAAATCCATTCCGCAGCTTTTTGCCATCATCAGCTGCT
>Ga0192278_1106_pt1 | contig 16897 bp, 18 predicted proteins | sample Koala_Koa24_K3_FD_131271 | JGI IMG/M metagenome (GOLD analysis project Ga0192278, IMG submission 131271) | Enriched cells from koala feces incubated with labeled cellulose particles, San Francisco Zoo, California, United States - Koala_Koa2-4_K3 ...
TTGTTTTCTGCATAAAAGCTCCAGAGACGTCTTGTCTTTATAGTTTATTCCAATCTCTGGTGATACATTCACCGTTTCCTTTTCCAAAATCATCGCCGGATCCGGAAGCTTTATTCTTCTTCCTCATCCGCAATATCCGTCGGATCTACGAGGGTGGTATCCGAGTCATCCGCCGAGTTTTCATCCAGCGGCACTGCCATATCCGGATTGGTCGCAATCGACTCCTCCGTATCCTCGTCCTCGCTGCTGCTGTCATCCGTCTCCACTGTGGAGACCGCATTCATATATCCGTCATAGACCGTGCCGTCCTCATCAATATAGGCGCCCGCGATCACATTTCCATATTCATCCACGACTTCGCCGTCCACAACGCGCGCGTTGCTGTAGAGATTCCCATAAGAATCAAACGCCTGGAACGTCGTGACGCTCTCCGCGGAATCAATCTGATCCACATCATCTTCCGTCCGACCCAGCTGAGCCAGCAGGCTGTCGGTGATCTCTTCAGTCGCTGTCAATCCCAGATACGGGTAAACCTCCAGCGCGATGGACTGGAAAATCTTCTGCGCGTAGCTGCTGCTCGCCTGATTCTCGACATTCGGCTCATCGACGACCACATAAATGACCACTTCCGGGTCATTGATCGGCGCCGCGCCAATAAAGGAAACCAGATACAGGCCATCCGCACGCTCTCCGGTCTCCGAATCAATCTTCTCTGCCGTACCGGTCTTACCGCCTACCCGGTAGCCAGGCACACGGGCTGTCTTTCCGGTACCCTCTTCTACAACGCTCTCCAGATACTCTTTCAGCGTATCCGATGTGGATGTGGAAATCACCTGCTTCAAAAGCAGGCTGGAATTATCCTTTACAATCGCGCCATCCTCATCAAGAATCTTGTCCACCACGTGCGGCTGATAATAATAACCGCCGTTTACAACTGCGCAGAATGCGGAAATCTCCTGAATCATCGTACAGGTAAAGCCCTGCCCGAACGAGCAGGTCGCAAGCTCTACCTCGTTCATTTTCTCCTGCGTATAAATGACGCCGCTCGACTCATTCGGCAGGTCAATGCCAGTTCTCTGTCCAAAGCCAAACAGCGACTGGTATTTCAGGAAATTCGAGACATGCATTTTCGCCGCGATCTGCATCAGGGCGTCATTGCAGGAATTCACCAGCGCATCCTCGAGTGTCTCTAGTCCGTGTGCACCCGGATAGGCGTCACAGTGAATCTCCGTATCCGTGACATATTCGCCGCCGTCGCAATAATAAGTGTCATCCGTCGAAATGGCGCCAATTTCCAGCGCCGCCGCGATTGTGATTGGTTTATAGGTCGAACCCGGCTCAAAGCTGTCCGAAACACAGTAATTGCCCCACAGGTCATAAAGAGTCGAGACATACTGCGTGGTTTCATTCCCGTACTCATCCGTGATGACCGTATCCACCATCTCATCGACCTCTTCTTCCGTATACCAGTCATAAATCACACTGTCCGGATCTTCGAGGTCATAGCGCTGGTTCGTCGCCATCGCAAGAATCGCGCCCGAATTCGGGTCCATCACCACCACGCCGACATTCGCCGCTCCGTGCTTCGCGGTACCATCATCCGTGTCATCGCCATAGGTCTCGTCAAACTCTGCAATCACATTTTCCACAATCTCCTGGATATTCACATCCAGTGTCGTCACAAGGGTATAGCCATTCTCCGGGGCAATCGTCTTGGTCTGATAATCACTGTCTTCATCCAGATAACCGAAAATACGGCCGTTCGTCCCCTGCAGCTGCTCGTCGTAATAAGCCTCCAGGCCAACAATCCCGTCGCCTAAGCTGTTCGCAAAACCAATCGTATTGCTCGCAAGCGAACCGAGCGGATAATGGCGGATATATTTTTCCTCAAAAGAAACCCCTGTCACCAGAGAACGATACTTCTTTTCCAGTTTTTCCGACTCACTTAAGTCGTCCGAGGAAACGTCCGCAAACTCATCGATATAATCCTCATACGCCTCTTTTTCATCCGCGGTCAGATACTGTTCCTCATCATCCGCTTTCACCTGCAGCACCTGATACTGGCTGCTGGCGGTACTCTCATCCGTGATCAGCTTCCGCAGCTCCAGCTCATCCAGGCCGAAGTATTCGCTCAGCACCGTCACCGTGGGCTCCAGATAGGTATCCGCGTCCTCATTGATCGCCTTACAGTCCAGAACCAGGTTATAGACCTTCTCGCTGTAAGCGAGTACCCGCCCATTTGTATCCTGAATCTCGCCTCTCCGCGCGACCAGCGTCTGGCTGTCATAGTTGTTCTGGGAAAGCACCTGCTTTGCGTAGGTATTTCCTTTTGTCACATTAATATACGCAATCTGGATCAGTAAAACCACCAATCCCAACAAAACGAATCCAAATAAAGCCAGAAGCTTTATCTGCATCCGTTTTGAAAATCTGCGTTCTCTTTTTACCCGATTTGCCAAGCTGCTTCACCTACTTACTCTTCTGGTGTCTCGGAATATTGTCTGACGTAATCATTGGTCTCGGCCTCATAGGTCACCACCTGATCCGCAGTGGCCAGCTGCATTCCCAATTCATCCGTCGCTACTTCTTTTACATGCGTCAGGTCCACGCTGTTCATCACGCGGTTATACTCCGAGTTATTCTCCAGCACCGCGGAATCCAGCTCAGCAGAAAGAGACGCCACCTTCTCCTGAAGGAGTGTATTGGTCGCGCGCAGCTGCAGAAAATTCACACAGACAAACACCGTCGCCACTGCCGCCGCCGTCAGGAAAAACACATAACCGACATTCATCTGGAGTTCCCGCTCCCGATTCTTCCGTGTCGCGTGGCTGACTGTGGCCGGCTGCTCCGTCTCGATCGGCTGCGCAGCTACATGGAGCTGGCGCACGGTATTTCCATCCACGTACGTATAAGAATCTCTGTCCCCTGCCGCACGTTTTGCCCTGCTTCCTGTTCTGCCACTGCCGCTTTTTGGAGAAGCTGCCCTGCTGTATCTCTTTTCTGCCATAATTTTCTCCCGCTCTTACTGCTAATTTCCTTACCAAAACCTGTTGTTACTGATTTTCTTTGCGTTTTCCTGCTACCCTGGCAGCAAATGCAAAGCCCTTACCGGGAACTGCTTTTATTCTCTACGTCAGGCAGAGCTTCCGAATGATTCGAATACACGAAGCTTCGCACTCTTCGCCCTGCTGTTCGACTCCAGTTCTTCCTCTGACGGAACGATCGGCTTACGAGTGATCACCCTTCCCTTCGGCTTCTTCCCGCATACACACACCGGAAAATCTTTCGGACATGTGCAGGGATTCTCCAGATTCCGGAACTTGTTCTTCACAATCCGGTCCTCCAGCGAATGGAATGTAATCACGCAGATGCGTCCCTCCTCATTCAATAAATCCACCATATCTTCCAGAGACTCCTCGAGAACCTCCAGTTCCCGGTTTACCTCAATCCGTATGGCCTGAAATGTCTTTTTGGCCGGGTGTCCTCCTACTGCCCGCACTTTCATCGGAATCGCCGCTTTTATAACATGAATTAACTCCCCAGTTGTTTCCAGTTTTTTTTGTTCGCGGGCGTTCACGATATGTTTGGCAATATTCTTTGCGAACTTTTCCTCCCCATAGTCGCGGATGACGCGGTACAGCTCCATCTCGCTATATTCGTTCACAACATCCATCGCCGTAAGGGTCTGCCGCTGATCCATCCTCATGTCCAGCGGAGCGTCCTCTCTGTAGGTAAATCCTCTCTCTGCCGTGTCAAGCTGGTAAGAGGAGACCCCCAGATCCAAAATGACTCCATCTACAGATAACACACCGAGCTTCCGGAGCTCGTCCTTCATATAGCAGTAATTGCTGCGTATAATCGTCACGTGATCCTTATACTCGTCCAAGCGCCTCGTAGCCGCCTCAATCGCGTCCGCATCCTGATCAATCCCGATCAGCCGTCCGCCGCCGGTCAGCCGTTTACATATTTCCAGGGAATGTCCGCCGCCGCCAAGCGTACCATCCACATATATCCCATCTGGTTTAATCCGCAGTTCCTCAATGCTCTCAGAAAGAAGTACCGATCTGTGGTGAAAGTCCATAATAATCCTCCCCAGGATCTTAAATGTCTAAGCCCAGATCTGACATCTGCTCCGCGATCTCATCCATATCGTCATAAGCATTGTTTTCCGTCCAGTCTGCTTTGTTCCAGATTTCAATACGATTCAGGTTTCCTGACAGCACCACATCCTTATCCAGCTTCGCAAATTCTCTTAAATTCTGTGGTAAGAGAATTCTCCCCTGCTTGTCCAGTTCGCATGTGGTTGCGCCGCCCATAAAGAAACGTGTGAACTTTCTGGCGTTCTTCTGTGTAAGCGGTAATTTGCGCAGCTTTTCCTCGAAGATCTGCCACTCATTTTTGGGAAACGCAAACAGGCATCCATCCAATCCCTTCGTCACAATAAATTCATCGTCTAACAGTTCTCTGAATTTCGCCGGGATGATCAGTCTGCCTTTGGAATCAATCGTATGATTGTATTCTCCCATAAACATCATGACGCACCTTCTTCTGGAAAAACAGGCGGCATCCTTCATACGCTCAAAAGCGATGAACCCTGCCGCCGGTATTTCGACTCATGACAGCCATCAGAGGAAGTCTCCCCACAATCCCCCAAATAACCACCACGAAGCACCACTTTTTACCACTTGAAGCTACTATACATTAAATTCCCCCAAAAAACAAGCCTTAATTCCAGTTATTTTTGAAACTTGTGTGAATTTCAGGGAGAGGTACAACATCTTGTAATCCTGCTGTTCAAAATGGATGCGCAATCGAGCAGGAGGCGACTTGTCGGCTCCTGCTCGCCGCGCGGGGCGCATCCAGCGCAGCTGGAAAACTTCCATGTGCGCCCCTGCGCAAAAAAGGCTGCCGCTAAAACCAGCGACAGCCTTTTCCCAGTTGAAAACTATTCTTTTTTGGTGGGGACAATTCCCACTTTTTCTTTCCTATTTGTAACTATTCAGAACAGCAGGCCAGTTAGCTCAGTCCGTACCATTTCTCCTGCGCACCCGCATCCAAAGAAGAAGTACCAGAGAACCAACCACCAATACACCTGACAGCAGCTGCGACACCGGCAGCCCCGTTCCAAACAGAATCAGCTGATCCGTGCGCAGTCCCTCAATCCAGAGCCTCCCCAATCCGTACAGAAAAAGGTACAGCAGAAAAACTACGCCGTCGTTTTTCCGTTCCAAATGTCTCTCCGCCTCTTTCCGGCAATACAGCCGCCGCGTGACCAGCAGCAAAACCGCCAGCACTCCCAGATTCCAGAGCGACTCGTAGAGAAATGTGGGGTGTACCTGAATGTACTCCACCCCGTCAATGGTCTGAATGTGCGCGCGCATCGTCTCCGTAATCTCCGAAGCCCGCACATCACTGACCGGAAGCTGCATCGCAAGCAGATTGTCCGTATATTCCCCGAACGCCTCCCGGTTAAAAAAATTCCCCCATCTGCCAAGCGCCTGTCCCCACACCAGACCCACCGACATCGTATCCAGCATCCTGGCAGCATTCAGCTTCCGGACATGGCAAAACACCAGCACCGTCGCCACACCGCCAATCACACCTCCATAGATCGCCAGACCGCCCTTGCGCAGATTAAAAATCTCAGCCAGATGGCTGCTGTAATAATCCCAGGAAAACACGACATAATAAATCCGCGCACAGACCACCGCAATCGCAATCGCCAGAATCCCCAGATCAAAATAATCGTCCTCCTTCTGGCCGGTCGCCTTCGCCACCTTCATCACCAGAAAAAGCCCCGTCATCATCGCCACTGCGAGAACAATCCCATAGCAGGCAATCGTAAGTCCCCCGATCTGAAAGCTCTTCACCACATTCGTCAGCGTAATGCCCAAATGCGGAAAACGGATGGAACCTTCCATTTAAAAGATGCTGCCTCCTCTCTGCTTATGGCTTACTTCCCACTACGCAACGTGTGAACGAACCGCTTCGCGGTCGGTCTTGCATCTGTTTTACAGATGTACGACGCAGGCCACGCCATCGTCGAAAAGACGATTCTGCATGGCGTGGCTTACCCGGTTCACACATTAAATCTGAATAGAATCACGTCTCCGTCCTGCACGACGTAGTCCTTTCCTTCCAGTCCGACAAGCCCTTTCTCCCGCGCAGCCGCCAGAGAACCGCAGTCCAGCAAATCCCGGTAATTCACCACTTCCGCCCGGATGAAACCGCGCTCAAAATCCGAGTGAATCTTTCCGGCCGCCTGCGGCGCCTTCATTCCGTTTTTAATCGTCCAGGCGCGCGTCTCCTTCTCGCCCGCCGTCAGGAAGCTCAGAAGCCCCAGCAGGCTGTAGCTCGCCTTTATCAGTTTCTCCAGACCGGACTCCTGTAATCCCAGATCCTCCAGAAACATCTGCTTCTCGTCATCCTCCAGCTCAGAAATCTCCTCCTCAATCTTCGCACAGATCACAAACACCTCGCTGCCGGTCCGGGACGCATATTCCCGCACCTTGCCGACGTAGTCATTCGAAGTGCCATCACATGTCGTCAATCCGTCAGGATTGGCGACGCAAGCCGCACCATCGTTCGCAGAACGATCTCGTTGTGCGGCTTCCCGCGCGAGGTCATCCTCTGCGACATTCGCCGCAAAAATCACCGGCTTCGCCGTGAGCAGGTTATACTCAGAGAGCCACTTCAGCTCATCCTCATCCTCCGTCTGATAGGTAATCGCCAGCTGTCCGTCCTCCAGATGCGCCTTCAGTGCCTTCATCAGGGCAAGCTCCTTCGCCGCAGCCTTGTCATTGTTCGCCGCCCGGCCAGTCTTCGCCATACGGCGCTCCAGAATCTCCAGATCCGAAAAAATCAGTTCCAGATTAATCGTCTCAATATCGCGCACCGGATCCACTGACCCGTCCACATGAATCACATTCGTATCCTCAAAGCAGCGCACCACATGGACAATCGCGTCCACCTCACGAATATTCGCCAAAAACTGATTCCCCAGACCCTCGCCCTTCGACGCGCCCTTCACCAGCCCCGCGATATCCACAAACTCAATCACCGCCGGCGTTACCTTCGCCGAGTTATACATATCCGCCAGAAGCTTCAGCCGCTCATCCGGAACCGCCACCACACCCACATTCGGGTCAATCGTGCAGAACGGATAATTCGCCGACTCCGCCCCCGCCTTCGTAAGAGAATTAAACAGCGTACTTTTTCCCACATTTGGCAAACCTACAATACCCAATTTCATCTTATCACTTACCTCCTGCAAGCCCTTCTCTTCTTCATCCCAGGCATTGCCCTGTATTCGTTTTGTATTCGCTCTATCTATCGGAACAATCGCCTCATAGCCTTCATCACTCGATCCTGCGATTCGTCCGCATTTATGAACGCATTCTATTATACACAAAATCGCTGGTAAATCAACACCGCTGGCGGCAAAAAAGACAAACGCCGGGAATAAAAAAAGCACCTGCTTCCCTTGACTGTGCCCGAGAATACTGCTATAATCCCCGTAAGGCTTTCGGCCAGACAAAATACAGGGAGGTAACCTATGAAACTGTCAAAGAAAGAGAAAGTATCCTACGGTCTGGGCGCTGTAGGAAAGGACATGGTGTACATGCTCTCGGCAAGCTATGTCCTTTATTATTATCAGGATATCTGCGGTGTAAATGCCATCGCCATGGGCATTATCCTGATGATTGCGCGTGTATTTGATGCGTTTAATGACCCGATCATGGGCGTGATTGTAGCAAAGACAAAGACCCGCTTTGGAAAATTCCGGCCGTGGCTTCTCATCGGCTCGCTGCTTAACGCGGTCATTTTGTTTCTCATGTTTTCAGCGCCGCCTGCCCTCGACGGTTCCGGACTGGTGGCGTATGCGGCAGTCACCTACATCCTCTGGGGCATGACGTATACGATCATGGACATCCCCTACTGGTCCATGATCCCGGCATTCACGGAAGGCGGAAAAGAGCGTGAAAACCTGACGACCCTGGCAAGGAGCTGCGCCGGTGTCGGTTCTGCGCTGATCACAATAGTCACCATGATGGCTGTCATGGCGCTTGGCGGCGGCAATGAGCGGGTGGGATTTAAATGGTTCGCCCTGCTCATTGCAATTCTTTTCGTCGCATTTATCAGCTGCACCTGCCTGAACATCAAGGAAAAATCTACAGTAGATATGGAATCCCCGTCCGTCGGGCAGATGTTCAAAGCCCTCATCCAGAACGACCAGGCCATGGCAATCGTCATCACAATCGTGCTGGTCAACTGTGCTGTCTATATCACCTCCAACCTCGTGATCTATTTCTTTAAATACGATTTCGGCGGTGACTCCTGGTACAGCTCATACACGCTGTTTAACACCTTTGGCGGGGCAACGCAGATTCTCTCAATGATGCTGTTCTTCCCGCTTCTGCGGAAATTTTTTAACACGATCCGCATTTTCTATATCAGCTTCTGCATGGCGGTAATCGGCTACCTTGTCCTGCTTGTGCTGGCATTTACCAACATGGCGAATATCTTCCTGCTGTTTATCCCGGGATTTCTGATCTTCGCCGCCAGCGGAATGCTGACCGTACTGACCACAATCTTCCTGGCAAACACAGTTGACTACGGCGAAGTCAAAAACAACCGCCGCGACGAAAGCGTCATCTTTTCCATGCAGACCTTCGTGGTAAAGCTTGCCTCCGGGATCGCTGCACTGGTTGCTTCCATCTGCCTGTCCGTGTGCAATCTAAGCTCAGATACCGATGCTGCCGTCTCCACAGCGGCTGCCGCTTCGTCGGTCGCCGGGCTGCGGATGACCATGACCCTCTTCCCAGTCGCCGGTCTCCTGGTTGCCGTGTGGGTCTTCCACAAAAAATACATTCTGACAGATGAAAAGGTAGAAGAACTGGCTGCCGAAATCCGGAAACGGCGCGGGTAAACCGGCAGAATCGAGCAGGAGGCTGCTTTTTCGCCCCTACTCGCCCGCGCGGGCTGCGTATAGCGTAAGCCGTAAAATACCTTACGCAGCCCTGCGCACAATCAAAGAGAATAACCCATGGAGGAACTTCAAATTTTTCTTTAACTGGGCTTTATTTAGTCCATTTCTTTTTATTTTTAAACTTGCTATTCCTGTTCAAATATGTTATCATTGTTTAAAAGTTATTTCAAACAGGCTTTTAAAAGCCCATATGGAAAGGATTTTAAATTACACTTATGAATCTCTATTATGAATTGCTGAAAGAACCGGTATTCAGCCTACAGGATATTTACAAATATTATACGCACCCGGAAGCAGCACGGTCCGCATTAAAAAAACTTTTGAAAGAGGGAATTGTTGTGCGGATCAGGAAAAATATGTATACCTGCATCAGTGGGGAAACGGAAAGTCCTGTTGCGAACAGATATCAAATTGCCTGTGCTCTGCATTCAACAGCCTATATCTCCCATCATACTGCGATGGAATATTATGGAGCCTGTGACCAGGTTTTTTATGATGTTTATGTTTCCTCAAAAAAGCTATTCAAAACATTTGAGTTTGATGGGTACACGTATTTATATGTCGCTTCTAAATGCCAGTCTGGGATAGAGGAAATACGCTATAGTGGTGGTGTTCGGATAACAAACAAAGAACGAACCGTTATTGACAGCATTAAAGATATGGATAAAATCTCCGGGATAGAAGAAGTCCTTGCTAATATATCAACTATATCATCTCTTGATGATAGACTTATGTTACAATATTTAGCTGAATATAAAAATCAGTTTTTATACCAGAAAACCGGTTTCCTGCTTTATCCATTCCGAGAACAAATGAATCTGGGGAATCCGTTTTTTGAAGAGTGCCGAAAACAAATCGGAATGAGCAGGCGTTATCTAACCAACGAGACAAGCAATGGAAAATTCAACCGTGAGTGGAATCTTGTGGTTCCGGATTCCATCTTTCAGTTAAAAAACGGAGGGGCAGACTATGATTGAATATAACCGGTCGGAACTCGGAAAATCAGCCAGGGAATACGGTTTCGTCAGAGACACTTTTGAGAAAGTTTTGAGGTTAAAAGAAATACTGGCATTCATCAACACGAATGCTTATTTAAATAGCCACCTGGCATTAAAAGGCGGAACGGCTATCAACCTGACTATTTTTAATATGCCCCGGCTATCCGTTGACATAGATATGGATTTTACCCCAAATCTTTCTTTAGAAGAAATGACAGATGCACGGGAGAAAATCAAAATACTGTTAACATCATACATGGCTGATAATGGCTACACCCTCTCTACAGCATCGCGTTACAGCCATAGCCTGGATGCTTTTATGTTCCAATACCGTAATGCCGGCGGCAATATGGATATGATAAAAGTTGAATTAAACTATTCCCTGCGTTCACATATTTATACGCCGGTAACCCGTAAAATTATTACTGACGCTTTCCATGACTCCATGGAAATCCGGACACTTACGCCCATGGAAATCTTTGCTGCAAAAGCCAATGCATTAATGAACCGGGCAGCGGCAAGGGATTTATATGATTTCAACAACATGATTGCTTTGGGATTATTTGACGAAACTGAATTTGAAGCATTCCGGAAATGCATCATATTCTATGCATCAATATCAGCAGAGATTATCAATAAAGAATTTGACACTTCTGCCATAGACCAAATAAGCTTTACAAAAATACGACGAGATTTGTTTCCCGTTCTCCGTAAAAAGGATAATTTTGATCTTGAAAGCCGAAAGTCTTCCGTGAAAAAATATATCAAAGAGCTTATGGTACTTACACCGGAAGAAAAACAATACCTTGAGTTATTTGAAGCGAAGGAATATCGCCCCGAATTGCTGTTCAAAGATGCTGAGATTCTGAATAATATCAAAACTCATCCCATGGCACTATGGAAGATGCAGCACTAATTGCCATCCGCATATACATGCCACTCATTATTGAACCCACTCATTTTTAAGCGGGTTCGGTTTTGCTCATGGCGTAAGCCATCTTGTCCACCAGCATCTCAGAATCAGCAGCCGTCAATCCGAATGCGGACAGGTAATCCGTCACAATATCGGATGCTGTTGCCAAATCCATCTCAGAAGCCGCCGCAAAGCCGGGATGAATCATCACCTCGGCCCTCTTTTTCATTTTATTCGGTTTTCCTATATTCTCGCGATCAGTTCCGTTGGCGTGAACGCCAGAACTTTGCTCTTCGCAAAATCTTTCACTTTCACATTTCTTGTAATGATATAGTCCACACCAAGCCGCTCGGCTGTCACACTCTGTAAGGCATCCTCAAAATCAGACCACTTTAACTCCGCTGCTTTTGAAAGGTCTATGCCCTTCAAATCAGCAAAATCGAAGATTAATGATCTGCTAATCCTGTAGGCATTTCTTCAAGATCTTCTTTCCACCGCAATCTGATACAATCGACTGACTGGAAATCCAAAGAAATACCAAACAGCCCTCACAAATTTCCATACAGCAATTGGAATCCCAAGCAGGCCTCCAAGCAGAATACAAATCCCTATCATCCCGGCCGTTCCTCCAAGATCAAGGTTTCCCGGAATAATCACAAACATGTGCGGAATACCAGCCAGTATGCCAAAGATCATTGCAAACCGGAACCAATCCATCTGCCCATCTACGATATAAAAATAGCTTCCAAGCCATCCGACAAGCATGAAGCCTGCAACAGGCAGCACTCCTTTACGAATAAAGTCTTTTCCTGTCATATCTTCCTCCGCGCAATCTTCTGTCTCATCGCCTCCGAGATCTGTGTACTCATTTCACCATCTCAGCCATCCTCCTGCATGAACGAATTCCGGCTCTCTATATGAAATATGTCTCTCCCTTACGCATTTTGCGCCATTCCTCTTCACCGAATGCCTCCACACACATTTCTTCACATTGTTCCATCCACAGATCGATATCGCAATCAATCGTGCCACACAGGAACTCATAGTCATCCTTACTCACGCAGCCATGATTCATCATAGACCTGTAAAAATTCTTTATGCCCTGCACCGTCTGCTCCAGATGATATGGTGTCGCATTCGGATCCTTATGCATTCCATGCTGTAGCTGTCTGCAGCAAGCGTATAGGGTTCTCTACTTACGCGATCATACCGGTTCGCCATTTAAATCGTTCTCCTTCCAGTGCATATTCACTTCCAATGATGCTCCCTTACAATCCCATATTCTTCTTCCAGTTCGTCAATCTGGTCATACGGAAAACACTCAGCTGCGCTGTTTTCTTCCCACTGTTCCAGAATATCGAGCATCTCCTCCACAAGCTTCTTTCCATGGAGACTATGATGCTTCTTCTCCGGGGAATCGACATCATTCTTTTCCCGGACAAACCACACCTGATCGTAAATCTCCAACTGGGTGATGATCTTCTGCATATCCGAAACATACTGAAATTCATTTCGTTCTGTTGGATAACCATTGCGCAGTCCAATCTGCCCCATTCTTCGGATAATCGCATTGTGGTTCAAATCTAACGGTATATACACACGAACATTATCCGGCTGCTCCTGATCATCATAGTTCGTTTCACATAACGAGTTATCAGCGATCTCAGTCTCATTAATATAAAGAACCCGCTCGGGTTCCGGATGAACGTCCAGATTATGATAGATGGACATAATGATTGCCTCCCTTAATGTCTTCCTGTGTCAATGAGATTTATTGAACCTTTCTTGCCGCTCTTCCTCCCATAATTCATCGCGATATTCCGCATCGGTCTTACCACCAGCCTTTTCAAACTTGCTCTTAAAAAAACTATCACCGCCGAAGCAGAGTTTACACTTCCGATAGCCACCCGTCTCTGGGGAGTGCTCAGCACCATATGCAAGCGCATCTTCAACTGTATCAAAATCCATATAACTGGTCAGGCACTGTGCAGAGTTACAACTGCCATAATAAGACTTATGAATAACATTCTTCCCGGTGCGAACCACATATGGTTTGATTTTATAGTTGATCTGCATACCTTCTGTATGTTTCTGTTCCAAGCCTGCAATAAATTCAGCATTACTCATACAGGTAGAATCTTCATCTATAACAGCAACTGTTATATCAAAGTTATCTGCTTCTTCCACTTTCGGTTCAGATTTTAATGTTCTATATTTACGCGCCATTTTGCGCCTCCTGTCTGGCCGTGTTTTCTCACGGCACCGATCCACATGCTCCTGCTCAAGTTCTACACCGCAAATATCCACTTCCAGTCCGGTTCCGATCTCCTCTGGCGTATAGCCGCGTTCCAGGGAGTCTGCGATATAGCGTCGAATAACCTCTTTTAATATGTAGCCATCACCGCATGAATTCTCCAAAACAACTTCTTCCCAAAAGTTCCCGGTTATAGCCGACGATATCCAGAAGTTCCATCACGTAAGCATCCGGCGTGAAAATTTTACAATTATTAGCCATGCCTTTCCTCAAATCACTACAATATTGATGTCACCTACATACATCTCAATTATATAAAGCGAAATGAAATTTGGCAAGAGGGGGAAACACAAATCATCCCATTTTAAGCTCTGATAAACACACGGAAACGAATACATCAGTAGAATTTAGAAGTTCGGTATTTGCCCCATTTTTATCATATGCATAGTGTTAAAAAAGTCTCGATCAGAAATACTTGTTCCGCAAATAACACGTTCTCTCGCTTTAAAGTCCTGTACACCTTCTCCATCGAGTTCTTCAGGAATCATCCATGGTTCAAACATGGTTTTCATTCCAGGTACTTGTAGTCTGTCCATAATCTGGATACCATAGTACTTTTCAACCGAGAAATCTCTATAAAGATAGTCTATCTTTCGTCTCCGGTTCGCACTTAATTTCCATGGATGCTTATTTCCTATTGTAATACTTTGGTGATTAATTTCAAACTTATCAAGATCCGCTCGACACTGGTCCTCGTCTCCTAATTTGTAGTAATGGTTCCGGTATAATGCTTCATGAAAAGCTTCTTCTGTAAACACAGTTACGTATTTCTCTATAATTGTCTTTGAATAAATAGTCCAACTGTTCATACGTAACATCGTGAATTTTATTATCTTTTTTAAACAAATACTCAGCCATACGATACCTCTATATGCACAAGCAGTACAAGAATGGCTCCCTCATTCAGACAAACGCACACTCCCATACAAGACAATTATTCAGGCCTATTAATTCATATCAAAATAGTCTCCAACAATTATCAATTATAATACATTCTCATTCACTGATGCAAAAGGAAGCACCTCACACAACATTATTCACTAACTTTGCAGTCCCCGCTGCCGCCTCTTCTTTCCATTTTGGGAGAAAAACATCCCGCGAAAAAATATCCCTACACACTGTCTGCAAAAGGCTGTTCTTCCTCAAAGCATTCCCATACAGGAAAAGCTTCCCACCAGTTCGTTCTGCCGGCATCTTTTGATATGCTTCATACAGTTCCTCACACACGCCTTTATAAAAGCCAAGTGTGAGGTTCCCTGGCGTCAGGTTCGACATATTTATATTCCCGATGCTTCCGCTGATCCCCGGAGAATTTCTCTTTCCACGAAACAAAGTATGTACCCGAAGGCCGTCTCCATCTTTGTCTTTGTAAGCCTGTTCTGCCGCTTCCATCATCAATGAAAACATCTGCTCTTTTGACACTTTTGCAGAAGCCATGCTGCATATCTGACAGAAAAAATCATTCAGCAGATCAAAGGAACTCCCTCCACACAGTCCTGCGCCAAGCAAAAGATATTTGCCACCGACATAAGGGCGGCATTCCAGATCAGCTACCTCTTCCGGTTTCGAACAGATTATGGAAATCTGACTGGATGTTCCAATGTTCACTACAACATCATTATCGTCATCAGCCACTCCAAAAATGCCGGCCTGATTGTCACCAATCGCTATTACGACCGTAATGCCTGTTTCTGTCTGGCCGATTACAATTTCTTTCTCTGAAATATCTGGCAGTATTTCGGAATCTATCCCTGCCCGAGCAAGGGCTACCGAGTCAAAGCGGTTTTCAGATAAATCAAAGCAGCCGAGGCTTGCAGCATTGCTGACATGCATAACGGGTTCGTGCCGTCCGCACAACCGCATAGCAACAAAATCCATGATTGTTACTATTTTACAGGCGCCTTGAGGTACGTTACCATTGATCTGATTATAAAAATGAGTGGTCAATCCAAATCCCGTCGGCATCGGGTAACCGGTTTCCCTGGAAAGAAACTTCGCATAGCTCATCCCGTCTTTGTATTCCAGATTGCCCCGCCCATCTTCCCAGGTATATAGCGGACTTAACAAATTCCCCTCTTCATCCAGATATACAATCCCATGCATCTGCCCGGTAATCCCTATCCCGATGATGTCTTCCCACCTCTGTGTATATTCTGTAATAATAGTCTGGCATATTCTGAAGATCTGCTCCGCGTCCTGTTCACCGCGCCATGGTTGCCCTGCTATCTTCGTCCTATTAAGAGTTGTCTTTGTGTCAAGCTGTTCTCCCGATAAAACATCTATTATAGTTCCGCTGATTGATGTGGTTCCTATATCAATGCCTAATGTTTTCATCTGCCTTTCTCCCATAGCTTACATTTTCCCGCAATCAACAATACAATTCGACTCAATCAAAAAATCAGGGGCAATTACTGCACCTGATTCTTTGTCAGAAGATATAAGATTAAAGAAAAGGAGCCGCAGCCTTACGGTCGCTTTCGGACAGGCCAAGAATTTCCATAGCCTTTTCCGAAGTCCAACCCATATTCTTCTTTAAGTTGTTAATACTCTCAACCAAAGTTGTGATTCTTTTCTTTTCAGCTTTTTCCATTGCCTTCTCTGTTGCCTTTTCTGCCGCCTCATCAGCAGCCCTCTGATTTAATACACGGATCGCTTCACACACGTCAATAGTCGCCTCACTTTCTGATAGGTGTAAATCTGCATTTACACAGGCATTCAGTACATCAACCTCTTCCCTGCCTAAATGATGAAAATTCGGGTCTGCATCCAACGCCTCTTTCAGTCCATCAGCATCCTTTGAATATTTGATAAACGTAAGAACTTCTTTCAATGTCGTACTGAATTTATCAAAATCTTCTTTTTGCATCATAGCCGGTTCTATCAAATTGATTTTATAATCAGGAACGTAGGAAAGAAGTTCCTCGTCCTGTACTGAAAACATCTCATGGATAGTCCGTGGGCCATCCCATTTCTTTGAATCGAAATAAATAACTAGGGTAACCACAGGCATCAGCCTGTCTTGCTTCATAAATCCAGACAAATATTCATCGCTGCCTACGTTTTTATAATCACCCGAAGCCCTGTGGGATGCGATTGCTTCCTCAACCTGCTTTGCATATTGCAACGCATCGTAAACCATGTTCTTTACAGCCATCGCATAGTGAATATTCGATTGAGCCTCGATTGCCAGAACCAGATAAGCGGCACGGCCATCTGTCATTGCCATGAGCGTTTTGATAACATCCCTTGTTTTCTGGACTGGCTGTTCCGCTCCATTTTCTCCACCGTAAGGTACATCTACTTCTCTGGTATCCAATTCTTCGAGTCTTTCCGGTACAATAACTTTCCTGCCGTTATAGATAAAGTAGTTAAATGCATCCGCAAATATATCGTTTTGCCGAAGATATCTTATGGTAACAGTATCTTTCACCCCCATTGGAATCACCTCTCCCCTTTACCATATAGGTTGCAGACATTAATCGCAAACATTCCATTATAGTACACCCTGCTGATACAGTAATAGCATACCATAAAAATGTAGTTTCCACAAGGAAAGCATTTATAAAGTTTTTTATTGCAACGCCTATAAGTTACAGGTCACACCCTAGCCAGGACTTACTGAAACGGATTTGAGGACTAAATTGAAGCCCTTAAAAACTGCACAAAAAGCTTTGTAAATAGGC
>Ga0192278_1107_pt1 | contig 16831 bp, 22 predicted proteins | sample Koala_Koa24_K3_FD_131271 | JGI IMG/M metagenome (GOLD analysis project Ga0192278, IMG submission 131271) | Enriched cells from koala feces incubated with labeled cellulose particles, San Francisco Zoo, California, United States - Koala_Koa2-4_K3 ...
CCTGCATTCTGGAAGCGGACAGAGTCGGCCATCAGGTACAGCAGCCGGGTGAAGTGTGCTGGGAGCAAATCAAAGAAAAGTTTGGCGTGGAAATTCTGCATGAGGATGGAACGATTGACCGGGGACGGCTCGGAGCGATCGTGTATACAGACCGCGATAAAATGGAACAGCTGAACGCGATCGTGCATCCGGCAGTGAAAACGCGGATTCTCGAAGAAATGGATGCTTTTCGCTCTCAGCGGTCGGCTGAATCGGAGAAAACACTGGTTTCAGAGTGTAAAACGCAGAGATTTCCTATTTTGGTCATTGAAGCAGCACTGCTTTTGGAAGATCATTACGATGAGATATGCGATGAAGTCTGGTATGTCTATGCGGATGAAGAAACCCGGATGAGTCGTCTGATGAAATCCCGCGGTTATTCCAGGGAAAAGGTTCGGCAGATTATGCGCAACCAGCTGAGCGAAGAAGAATTCCGCCGCCGCTGCCAGGTGGTGATTGATAACAGCAGCGAAGATGTGGAGCATACCTATGCGCAGATTGATGAAAGAATCATACATTTATCTGAAGAAAAAGGGAATTGATTGTTCCTGCATTTTGTGGTAGTATGCAACAGTCTGAGGTATATTTTGTGCTCCATAAGAACAGGAATCTGTTTGAACGGCAGATCGCAGACCATTATATTTTTACATAAGGATTGATACAGATGAATTTTTGCAGCATTGCCAGCGGAAGCAGCGGGAACTGCATTTTTGCAGGGACAGAGCACACCAGTGTGCTGATTGACGCAGGCATCAGTGGAAAGAAGGTAGTAGCCGGTTTAAAGGAGATTGATCGCAAACCGGAAGAGCTTGACGCGATCCTGATTACGCACGAACATTCGGATCACATCAAGGGTCTGGGAGTTCTTGCCCGGAAATATGGGATTCCGGTATATTGTTCCGCTGGAACGATGCATGAGATGCTTGACAACCATATGCTAGGGGCAGTGGATGAGACACTGTTCCACGAAGTTACGCCTGATCAGCACTTCCTGATTCAGGATTTGGAGGTACTTCCTTTCCGCGTCTCTCATGATGCGGCAGAGCCGGTCGCTTATCGATTGAGCCATGAGGGGAAGAACGTCGCCGTTGCGACAGATCTGGGCTATTATGATGATTACGTGGTGGATCATCTGCGGCAGCTGGATGCAGTTTTGATTGAGTCCAATCACGACATCAATATGCTGCAGGTCGGAAGGTATCCTTATTATCTGAAACAGCGGATTCTGGGGCTGAAAGGGCATCTTTCGAATGACAATGCCGGGCGCCTGCTCGGAGAGATTCTGCATGAGAATATGAAAGGAATTCTGCTGGGACATCTGAGTCAGGAGAATAATCTGGAAGAACTGGCGCTGATGACGGTTACGGAAGAAATTACTCTGGGGGAAAACCCGTTTAAAGGAACGGATTTCCCAATTCAGATAGCCGAAAGAGATCGCCCCTCAGAGATGATAGCGGTTTAATTCTTTTGGCGCGGCAGTGCGGGAATCCCGCAAAAGTGAGATTCTATAAAAACAGGAAGAGAAAAAGGAGTCACTTATGAAAAAAACAATCATTACCGTAGTCGGAAAAGATACCGTTGGTATTATCGCAAAGGTCTGCACATATCTGGCAGAGAATAATGTCAACATTCTTGATATCTCGCAGACGATTGTACAGGGATATTTTAACATGATGATGGTGACGGATGTGACCCAGTCGCCCAAGAGCGGCGCAAAGATCGCTGAAGAGCTGGAACAGCTGGGGGAGCAGATCGGCGTTTCTATCCGCTGCCAGCATGAAGACATTTTTAACATGATGCACCGAATCTGAGAGACCCTCTGCCGATTGGAGAATGACATGATAAATATATTTGAAGTAAGTGAAACAAATAAAATGATTACCCAGGAGAATCTGGATGTTCGGACAATCACTCTGGGAATCAGTCTGTTGGATTGCATTACAGACGATCTGGGTACTTTGAACGACAATATATACCGCAAGATCACCCGCGTGGCGAAGAATCTGGTTTCCACTGGGGAGGAGATTGAGCATGAATTCGGGATCCCGATTGTGAATAAGCGGATTTCCGTGACACCGATTGCTCTGGTAGGCGGCAGCGCATGCCACTCATCGGAGGATTATGTGACTATTGCCCGGACACTTGACCGGGCTGCAAAAGAAGTGGGTGTGAATTTCCTGGGCGGATATTCTGCTCTGGTCTCCAAAGGTATGACAAAAGCGGATGAATATTTGATTCGTTCGATCCCCCAGGCGCTGGCAGAGACAGAGCGCGTGTGCAGCTCCGTCAATGTCGGTTCTACCAAATGCGGCATTGACATGGACGCGGTTCGCCTTCTGGGAGAAGTGATTTTACAGACGGCAGAACTGACAAAAGAAGAAGATTCGTTAGGATGCGCAAAACTGGTTGTTTTCTGCAATGCGCCCGATGATAATCCGTTTATGGCCGGGGCGTTTCATGGTGTGACAGAAGGGGATGCGGTGATCAATGTCGGCGTCAGCGGTCCCGGTGTGGTAAAACACGCATTGGAGGAAGTGCGAGGTGCAGATTTTGAAACTCTCTGTGAGACGATCAAAAAGACGGCGTTCAAGGTAACCCGTGTCGGACAGCTGGTCGCGCAGGAGGCGTCCAGAAGACTTGGCATCCCATTTGGTATTATTGATTTGTCCCTCGCGCCGACACCGGCGATCGGGGACAGCGTGGCGGACATCCTTTGCGAGATCGGTCTGGAGCACGCGGGAGCGCCGGGTACGACTGCGGCTCTTGCACTTCTGAACGATCAGGTGAAAAAGGGCGGGGTCATGGCTTCTTCCTACGTCGGGGGCTTAAGCGGCGCCTTTATTCCGGTCAGCGAAGATCAGGGAATGATTGACGCGGTACAGGCCGGGGCGCTTTCACTGGAAAAGCTGGAAGCAATGACCTGCGTCTGCTCGGTCGGCCTTGATATGATCGCGATTCCAGGCAGCACGAGCGCCGCGACCATTTCCGGTATCATTGCGGATGAGATGGCGATCGGCATGGTAAATCAGAAGACAACGGCTGTCCGTCTGATCCCGGTGATCGGAAAGGACGTCGGTGATATGGTGGAGTTTGGCGGCCTGCTTGGCTACGCGCCGATCATGCCGGTGAATCCATTCTCCTGCGAGGCGTTTATCGGGCGTACGGGGCGAATCCCCGCACCGATTCACAGTTTTAAAAACTGACGGAGCACTCATCCATGCGCACGGTAGGAATTATTGCGGAGTATAATCCATTTCACACAGGACATGAATATCATATTCAAAAAGCAAAAGAATGCGCCGGAGCTGATTTCGCTGTAGTTGTGATGAGTCCCGATTATGTACAGCGCGGAAGCCCGGCAGTTTTCGATAAGTATACCCGCGCTCAGATGGCTCTTCAATGCGGTGCGGATCTGGTGCTTGCGCTTCCTGTCTGCTACGCTACCGGAAGTGCAGAATACTTTGCAGAGGGCGCTGTTCAACTTCTGGATGGGCTGGGTGTTATTGATACGCTTTGTTTTGGTACAGAGGCGGGCGGGGATGCCGCTCCATCTGAGACTGGGACGGCAGATGAAGCTCCTGCACGTCTGGAGACGGCGGAGGCAGAACTCTTTCAGATGATAGCAGGGATTCTGCTTGAGGAGCCGGAGCCCTACCGGCATGTGCTGCAGGAAGGAATGCGCAAAGGACTCACATTCCCACGGGCGCGTGAAGAAGCGGTGATCCGGTATCTACAGGAAGCTGTGAAGGAAGACTGCCGATGGCAGCCTCAGCTTACCAATCAGGACACAACCTGCGGGATGGCTGCTTCCAGGCTGCTTTCCTCGCCCAATAACATTTTGGGAGTGGAATACTGCAAGGCTTTAATGAAAATTCATTCCAGAATCGTTCCGCTTCCGTTTCCGCGCCGGGGCAATTCCTATTCGGATCTGACGCTGGACGGAGAATTCTGTTCGGCTAGTGCAATCCGAAAATACCTTGAGGCGGGAATGGCTGTATCATGTTTCGATCAGATCAGCGTTTATCTTCCGGATGCGATACGTTCCCTGTTTGCAGACGCATGTGCCGTTCCGGTTTTTCTGGATGATTTTCTGCCGATTCTGTCGCAGAAGCTGATTTATTGTGAACAGCTGGAGAAGATTTTTGACCTTTCCCCAGAGATGGCGGATCGGTTAGACCGTCTGCGTTTTCAATGCATGGGGAAAAGCATTCAGGAGATTTCTGCCCTGTTGAAAACAAAACAGATCACTGAGGCCCGCATCCGCCGTGCCTTGCTGCATCTGATTCTGGATATCCGAAAAGATACCGTAGAAACGTTTCGCGGGGACAGGGGCGTTTATTACGCACACATTCTCGGATTTCGCAGGAATACGGAGCCGCTTTTGCATGAAATAAAACAGAAAGGCATTCTGCCGCTGATTTCAAAGGCGTCAAATGCTTCAAAAGTATTGACAGATGTTGGTATGCAAATGTGGTCACAGGATATGGCGGCGTCCCATTTGTACCGTGCGATTCGAGCCAATCGGTATGGAGTACCGTTTAAGGCAGAGCAGGAGATAAGCCCGATCAGGGTGTGAGGGGCTTTCATTGTTTAGAACAGCAGGCCACAGACCGCCTGCTATGAACTGTTATTGCAAAATAAATTCTTTACAAAACAGGAGAGAGAGTATATAATCAGTACGTTGAAGTCTGATGAGACAGACGTGATGAGATCGGGAGGAGGGAACTATAAGCATTTACACCCGTGAATCATTGACGAGGCTTGCAGCGGGTGAATTACTTACAGGAGGGCGAAATGGAAACAGAAGTACAAAATAATGACGAAATAACCATAGATCTTGGGGAAATAGTCTCTTTTATACTCAGCAAAATTGGATACGTGATTTTGGTGGTTGCTTTATGCTCGATTCTTTCTTTTATTATAACTGCGTGGTTTATTACCCCCCAGTATACTTCGACCGCAAAGATTTACGTTTTGAACCGTCAGTCGAATGACAGCGTTACGAGCAGTGATATCACGAGCAGTACATATCTGACAGAAGATTACATTGAGATGATTCAGAGCCGGACCGTGATTGAGGCGGTCATCGCGGAGCTGGGGCTTGATGTGGATTATGATGAGCTCCTTGAAGTAGTGACGGTATCTGCGCAGTCGGATACCCGTGTTGTGTCGATCAGTGTAACAGATCCGGATCCTTATACGGCGAGGGACATTGCCGAAGCAATCTGCCAGGCGTCTGTTACGCACATTAAGGAAATTATGGAACTGGAGTCGGTCAATGTTGTAGATGCTGCGAACATTCCGACAGAAAAGTCCAGTCCGAGCCTTGCGAGAAATGTATTGATTGCGGCTCTTCTTGGAATGGTGGTTTCGCTTGCCGTTCTGGTTGTGATTTTTATCCTTGATGATAAGGTAAAGACGTCGGAAGACGTTGAGAGGTATCTGGGGCTCAGTGTTTTGGGGGCCATGCCTTTAGATGAATCCCTTGTGCGTGAAAAGAAAAAACGTAAGAAACGCGAGCGCGCGAATAAAAAGAGGAAGGGCTGAATCGATGAAATATATAGAAATCAAAAAACCGGAATTGAATTATTACAGCGCCGAGGCGTGTAAGTCTCTTCGAACAAACCTTCAGTTTTGCGGCGGAGATAAAAAAGCGATTGTTTTTACTTCCTGCACACAGAATGAGGGAAAGACCTATGTAATCTTAAACCTGGCGATTTCTCTCTCTGAGATTGGGAAGAAGGTTCTTTTGCTTGATGCAGATCTGAGAAAATCTGCTTTGCTCGGCCGCGTGGATGTGACCGGCAATATGAAGGGAATGACGCATTTTCTTTCTAAGCAGGCTTCACTGGTTGACATTATCTGTCAGACAAACGTTCCGAATTTCTATATGGCGTTTGCGGGACCTGTTCCGCCAAACCCGTCGGAGCTTCTGAGCAGTACGTATTTTGACCATATGCTTGCGGCTCTCAGAGAAAGCTATGATTATATCCTCATTGATTCCCCGCCTCTTGGCAGCGTGGTGGACAGCGCGATTATTGCCAGCAAGTGCGATGGCTCTATTATTGTAATCGAAGAAGGCTGGAACAGCTATCGGTTTGAGCAGGATATAAAGCGGCAGCTGGAGAAGACAAATACACCGATCCTGGGTGTTGTTTTAAATAAGGTAGATTATACGAAGAGCTCCTATTACGGTAAGTATGGAAAATACGGCAAGTACGGAAAATACGGTAAGTATTATGGGACTCCTTATGGCGAACCATATGGGAATGCTCCGGAAGAGTCAGCCCAAAAGAGTGGGGAAAAAGCGTAAAAAAGAATTGACGCAGACAGAAGTGTGTGTTAATATGTGAAAGTATGCCGCACAAAGAGGTTTAAGTACCGCATGGTCGGTCACCGTATTTGGCGAGTAATGATAGACAGGAGGTGTGCCATATGTACGCAATTATTGCAACAGGTGGTAAACAGTACAAAGTAGCCGAGGGCGATATCATTCGTGTAGAAAAGCTTGGTGTAGAGGCTGGAGAGACTGTTACGTTTGATCAGGTGCTTGCAGTAAGTGATGATGGTCTGAAGGTTGGCGCAGATGTTGCCGGCGCGACCGTGACTGCTACAGTTGTTCGCAATGCGAAAGCGAAGAAAGTCATCGTTTACAAGTACAAGAGAAAAACTGGTTACCATAAGAAAAATGGTCATAGACAGCAGTATACACAGGTAAAGATTGAAAAGATCAATGGTTAATGATTATGATCGTTTTTACTGTGTGGCAGTCAGAACATCAGTACAGGGGCTTCTCCTTTGAAGGACATGCGGAATACGCAGAAGAAGGCAGTGATCTTGTCTGTGCAGCCGTTTCTGTATTGGCTCTGAATACAGTGAATTCTATTGAGACATTCACGGAGGATTTATTCAGGCAGGAATTATCAGAAGACGGCGGATACCTGAAAATGGATTTTCCGTGCGGTCTTAGCGAGAAGAGTTGCCTGCTGATGGACAGTCTGATACTGGGAATACGAAGTATACAGGCTGAATATGGAGAGGAATATATTAGCCTTACATTTGAGGAGGTGTGACGAATGTTGAATATGAACCTTCAGTTCTTCGCTCACAAAAAGGGAGTCGGTTCTACTAAGAACGGCAGAGATTCCGAGGCAAAAAGACTTGGAGCGAAGAGGGCAGATGGACAGTTTGTAAAAGCCGGAAATATTCTTTACAGACAGCGCGGTACGAAGATCCATCCTGGTCTGAACGTTGGACGGGGCGGAGATGACACACTGTTTGCAACGGCAGATGGGGTCGTACGTTTTGAGCGGCTTGGAAGAGACAAGAAGCAGGTGTCTGTTCATCCGGTTGCAGCTGAATAATTCACAGAAGGTTTCAAATCGTATTGTTGGTTTGAAGCCTTTCTTTTTATGCGCAGGGGCGGGCAGGGTGTTTTGCGGCTTATGCCGCACCCGCCCCGCGCGGCGAGTAGGAGCTGGCAAGCCGCCTCCTACTCGATCGCAAGGCCGGGTAAGGGACAAAACTACTGCTCGATTTGGGAGAGAAAACTATGTTTGCGGACAGAGCAAAAATAATTATCCGCTCAGGAAAAGGCGGGGACGGACATGTCAGTTTCCGCAGAGAAAAATACATTCCGGATGGCGGTCCGGACGGCGGTGATGGCGGAAGAGGCGGAGACGTCATTTTTGAAGTAGACGATGGTGAAAACACGCTGATCGATTACCGTCACAGAAGAAAGTTTGCTGCCGGAGATGGAGAACCAGGCGGAAAGCGCCGCTGCCATGGGGCAGACGGAGATAATCTGGTTTTAAAGGTTCCGGCAGGTACGGTAGTAAAGGAAGCCGAGAGCGGGCAGGTGATTGCAGATCTTTCCGGTGAGAATCGCCGCCAGGTGATTTTGAAAGGCGGAAGAGGCGGGTACGGAAATATGCATTATGCGACCCCGACGATGCAGGCTCCGAAATATGCGCAGCCCGGTCAGGAGGCGAAGGAGCTAGAGGTCGTTCTTGAATTGAAAATGATCGCGGACGTGGGTTTGATTGGATTCCCGAATGTCGGTAAATCTACGTTCCTTTCGCGGGTTACGAATGCCAGTCCTAAGATTGCGAATTATCATTTTACAACGCTTTCTCCAAACCTCGGCGTAGTGGACATGGAAGGCGGCGGTTTTGTTATTGCCGATATCCCTGGTCTGATTGAGGGAGCTTCTGAGGGCGCGGGTCTGGGACATGAATTTCTGCGCCATGTGGAGCGTACGAAAGTGCTGATTCATATTGTTGACGCAGCGTCTGTGGAAGGGCGCGATCCGGTCGATGATATCTATAAGATTAACGCGGAGCTGCGTGCATACCGTGCTGACCTGGCAGATCGTCCGCAGATCATTGCGGCAAATAAGCTGGATGCCCTACCGGAAAAGCCGGAGGATGAGGGGGCAGCGTGCACGATGGATGCGGCGGAACACCCGCTTTCTCGCTTAAAGAAAGAATTTGAACCGAAAGGGATTCCTGTATTTGGTATTTCAGCTGTGAGCGGACAAGGGGTACGGGAACTTTTGCTTCATGTACAGCGATTGCTGCGGGAGCTGCCCTCAGAGCCGGTTCTTTTCGAGCCGGAATATGATCCTCAGCTTCATTATAATGGGCAGAAGCTTCCATTTACAGTAGAAAAGTCGGATGACGCTCCGAATACTTATGTCGTGGAAGGCCCGCGGATTGAGCGGATGCTTGGCTATACGAATCTGGAATCAGAGAAGGGATTTCAGTTTTTCCAGAATTTCCTGCGGGAAAATGGCATACTGGATCAGCTGGAAGCTTTGGGGATTCAGGAAGGCGATACGGTGCGCATTTACAATCTGGAGTTTGATTATTATAAGGAGTAAATGAAAGAATGACGAGTAAACAACGGGCTTATCTGAAAAGCCTTGCTATGACAATGGAGCCTGTTTTTCAAATCGGAAAATCATCTCTGACCCCGGAGGTGACGGCGGCAGTGGAGGAAGCACTTGCTGCGCGGGAGCTGATCAAAGTGGGAGTATTGCAGAATTGTATGGATGATCCGCATGAGCTCGCCCAGGTTCTGGCAGACCGCACGCACTCACAGGTGGTTCAGGTGATTGGGAAGAAAATTGTATTTTATCGGCCGGGGAAGGACGAGAAGAGAAAAATTGAACTGCCGAAGTGACTTGATAATTGTGCAGCAGAAAGGTATAAAAACCGGACTGTGACGCATGATAAGCAGGCAGAAGAAAAGAGAGCATAAGCGTATGGAAGGGAGAAAGCAGAGGCATAACGGCGTATGGAAGCGATCAGACAGCGGAAAGGAATTATGGGCGGTACATTTGACCCGATCCACAATGGACATCTGACGCTGGCAGAATCTGCCCGCAGACAATTATCTCTGGATACGATTATTTTTCTGCCATCCGGGAATCCGCCTCACAAACAGCACCGACTGGACGGGGCGACAGATGCGCAGCGTCTTGCCATGGTACAGCTGGCAATCAGGGATTATACGCAATTTTCCCTTGACGATGAGGAAATGCGGCGAGGCGGGCTGACCTATACAAAAGATACGATTCTTCGCATGAAGGCCCGTGAACCTGGTACGGAATTTTATTTTATTATTGGCGGTGATTCCCTGATGGCCTTTGATACCTGGTATCATCCGGATATTATTTGTGAGAACTGCGTACTGGTTGCTACTGGGCGGGATGAACTGGCTCTGGGGACACTGCAGAGAAAAATTGAGGAATTAGAAAAATCTTTTGGCGCGCATATCGTATTGCTGGATCTCCCTGAAATGCAGATTTCTTCGACGGATCTGCGCAGACGATTCCGGGAACATCAATCGGTTGAGGGACTTGTTCCGGATGCGGTAACAGAGTATATTGAGAAAAACGGGATTTATGGGGGATGAGATGCGTTTATGAGCGGTTATAATTTCTCAAAAATGCAAAAGAAACTGAAAAAGGAGCTGGACGAACCACGTTACGTACACACACTGGGTGTGATGTATACAGCCATGTCTCTGGCCATGTGCCATGGAGAGGATCTGGAGCGCACCGGTGTCGCCGGGCTTTTGCACGACTGCGCGAAATGTATTCCGAATCCACAGAAAATCAAGCTCAGCGAGCACTATAAGATTCCGATTTCTTCCGTGGAGTGTTCTGCTCCGCAGCTGCTTCACGCAAAGCTGGGTGCCTGTATCGCAAAGGACAAGTACGGAGTAGAGGATACGGAAATCCTGAGTGCCATCCGTTGCCATACGACGGGTAAGCCGGCTATGTCCCTGATGGAAAAAATAGTCTTTATCTCCGATTACATTGAACCGGGACGGGTGAAAGCGCCGAATCTTACGAGGATTCGCACATTGGCTTTTTCTGATCTGGATATGGCCGTCTATCTGACGCTCAGAGATACGCTTTCTTATCTGGAACAGACAAAAGCCAGTCTTGATAATCAGTCGATTGTGGCATATAATTATTATGAAAATCTGATCGGTGAAAGGGAGGACGAATAAATGGCTGAAATGACAGAGAAAGACGCGAAAGCGATCGCGAAGAAAAAAGCGAAGCTTGCCTGTGAAGCGCTATTAGAGAAAAAAGCGGAAGATGTAAAAATCATTAATATCGAAGAAGTCTCAGTGGTGGCAGATTATTTTATTATTGCTTCCGGAACAAACCGCAATCAGGTGCAGGCCATGGCGGATAATGTTGAGGAACAGCTGCACAAAGCAGGGTATCCGGCGAAGCAGACGGAAGGCTACCGCTCAGCGAACTGGATTCTGATTGATTTTTGTGATGTAATTGTTCATATTTTTGATACGGAAAATCGCCTTTTCTACGATCTGGAAAGAATCTGGCGGGACGGCAAGGCTATCCGCGTCGAAGATCTGGACGCGGAATAGATGCATGGGCTTATTGCGGGCTACAGATGGAAGAAATAGGTGAGAATGTAGATATGCGGGTAACTGTGAAGGTACTGAGCAGTTACATATGCGGGAGGAAACCATGGCAGCAGATAAGAAGTTTTTAGTGAGAAGTATCCAGAAGAAAGAAAGTTTGATTGTTGCGTACTGCACTTTCACGAATATGCCGTTTGTGACCTGTGATCCGGAGACGTTTAATGATCAGATCTGGCTGTTCGATACAGAAGAACAGCTGCAGACCTTTGCAAAGCCGTATACGGAGAAGAAGATCGCATTAAAGGGAATCAAATATCCGAATAAAAAGTTTCTGAACTTTTTTGCTACTTTGTTTTCTATGGGGATCAATGAGCTGGTGTTTGTCAGCAGAGGCGGGCAGGAGCCGATTGGTCTGGAAGAACTGGTTCACCGTCCGGACTATTCTAAGCTCCCCAAAGAAAAACAGCCGATTTTCAATCCTCAGCTGCAGCTGACTGCACTCTATTTTATGCAGGAGGCCTCCAGACCTGTGCCGGATGAAGAAAAAACAAATCTGGGCGATCTGGAAGAAGAGCTCGCAGTGAATCTGATGAAAACCCGCTATGTCATGCCGATTGAGATGCTTGACGGCCCGGAAAGCGATGCGGAGAAGTTAAAGCAGAAGAAGTACCGTCTGCCGCTTTTGAAGAATAAAAACGGAGACGCTTTTCAGCCAATCTTCACAGACCCAACGGAGATGAGCAAATTTAACAAAGAAAATAAATTTCAGGCGATTGCTGTGCCTTTCGATAATCTTTCTAAGCTCCTGCTGAAGGAATCAACCGGTTTCCTTCTGAACCCGAATGGATTTCATCTGGCATTGCCAAAGGATTTGCTGGAAGGCTTGGAGAATCGGTTTGAATTATAAGTTTACAGGATTGTTGTGAGAAAAGCCCCATGAACAGGCCTGCGGCAGATCGTATGCCTCAGAGCCGGTTCATGGGGGTTCTTTTGACCGGGCAGTTCTGTTCAGAAGAAACGGAATACACCAAATACTTTCCCTAAAATCTGTACATCATATACGATGATGGGATCCATGGTATCATTTTCCGGCTGAAGACGGATGTGATCCTTTTCTTTATAGAAAGTCTTAACCGTGGCAGAATCCTCAAGAAGCGCAACTACGATATCGCCATTCACAGCGGTGGTCTGCTGCCGGACAAGCACGCAGTCTCCGTCAAGGATACCGGCGTTTATCATGCTCTCGCCTTTCACACGGAGAATGAAAGACTGCTCGTTCGGCATATATTCCGCCGGGATGGGGAAATAGCTGTCAATATTCTGCTCGGCGAGAATCGGCTGCCCGGCCGCAACGGTGCCGACAATCGGTACGCTGACCATCTCGCGGCGTGTGAGGTTAAACGACTCGTCAAGAATCTCAATCGCCCGTGGCTTGGTCGGATCTCTGCGAATGTAGCCATTCTTCTCAAGAGACTCCAGATGAGAGTGAACGGAGGATGTCGACTTCAGATGTACCGCCTGACAAATCTCGCGCACTGCTGGTGGGAAGCCGCGGCTGAGAATCTCACTTTTGATGTAATCAAGGATTTCCTGTTGTTTTGGAGTAATCGGTCCTGGCATGATTACTTACCTCCCGTACATATGTTTCCCCCAGTATAGCACAGGGAGGTAAAAAAAGCAAACAAATGTTTTCTGTTTGTTGTCATTCCGGATAACAGAATCTTCTGTTGCTGATCAGCTCCGTTCGATATTTTTTAATATAGTATTTTGCCATATTCAGGTTCTGCTCGGAATAGTTTCCACATTGATCTGGCTGTGCGCCGGGAATCTCCCCTTCATAATTCAGAATAAAATCGCACATATCAATTACCATTTTGAAGATATCCTCTGAATTCAGATCACCAAACATGACAAGATAGCAGCCGGTGCGGCATCCCATCGGTCCGAAATACACAATCTCCTCCTTTTGCTCACTGTTCCTCAGATAGGTAGCAGCCATGTGTTCAATTGTATGGAGTGCCGGCATATCAATTACCGGTTCCCTGTTTGGCGCAGTGATTCGCAAGTCAAACGTTGTTACCGTGCAGTTCCCTTTTTGATCCCTCCGGGAAACGTATAAGCCCGGAAGCAGATTTAGATGATTGATCGTAAAGCTTGCAATTCTTTCCATAATAAAGGACTCCTTCTGATTTTACTTTTGAAAAAACCGGTTGATTTCTGAAAATATAGTTTATCAGCTTTACGCAAGAATGAAAAGAAAAATCTTTCGCAGATAGAGGATAGACAAGTATGAAAGGCACAAGAATAATTCCCTTTTCATTGGGATATACTGATGGATGTCAGAGGGCGACTGTAAGAGGAACGAAAACAGTTGCTTCATTTTCCAAAAGGAGGAATTTTGTTATGAACGAAATCTCAGAACTTGATTTACAGAACCTCCGCCATCTGATTGGCGGATTTTCAACCACGCAGTGTAAGATGCAGGCTTACGCAGAGCAGGCGACGGATCCGGAAATTCAGCAGTTTTTCCAGAAGTCGGCGCAATCGGCGAATCAGAGCAAGCAGCAGCTGATGCAGTTCCTGCAGTAAAGAGAAGAGCTGTGGCATCTGAAAAATGAAAGATGCCGAAAAAAGAGTTAATGAGGTTCCGAATGCGAAACAGAGCATGAATCAGAACACGAAAAAGGAGATCACAGTAAATGGATGAGAAGACAATGGTATCGGATACACTGGAAAGCATCAACAGCGAATTGGGTCGTTATGGGGAGATGATTCCTCAGACAGAAAACCCACAGCTGAAACAGACCCTGAAGCAGTTCCGTAATCAGTGTGAGCAGTCACAGGAAGAGATTTATCAGATCGCCAGAACTAAACAGTATTATATTCCGGCAGCAAAAGCGTCAGCGGAAGAGATCAGCCATGTGCGGTCCATTCTGACACAGGGATAAGGACGCTTATCTCTTAAGAATGCTCCGCTTTCCGAAATGCATGGTAGCTTTCCCGGTAGGCCGCAGGCGTCATCCCGGTCTTTGCTTTGAAAAGATTGATAAAGTGCGTGACACTGTCAATGCCAACCGCGGAAGCGATTTCGTGGACACGCTGGTTCGTGGTTTCCAGAAGCGTGCAGGCGTGTGAAAGACGGATGCTGTTCAGATAGCGAATCGGTGTCTGACCATAGTACTCCGCGGATTCACGGCTGAGTCGATAGCGGCTGACTCCGGCCTGTGCAGCCAGCTCAGTGATGGAGCATTCTTTCTGATATTCCGTATCAAACTGTTTTTTGATTTTGGTCAGATATGGGGGGCCGCTTTTACGTTTAACTGCCCCATATGCAGCTCAAGCAGCAAATCAGAGAGGATATCCGTCAGAAGACGATTCTCTTCGAATGCGTGATGCGGCGAGGTGGTTTTGTTAAGTTCAGTGATCCGCCGCAGGTTATCGATTACCAGAGACTGTCTGGGAAACGAAAATACAGGAAAACGAAGCTTGCAGATTTCTTCATAGTAAACAGAGACCGCATCTCCCTGAAAAAAGAGCAGGTAGACCATCCATTCGGGTGTGACCGGACGCAGCTGCAGGTAATCCCTGCAGTCCCAGAAAAGCAGGCTGCCCTCGCCGAGAGGCAGGCTTTCGCCCTCAGAATGGATGACTCCCTGCCCTTTATGGGTATACAGGAAAAGATAGCTCTCTACATCCTGAAAGGCGAAAGTGTCCGGACACCGGATGGTACGCATGCCTCCCGCGCATGGATAAAACAGATGCTCCTGCAAATCAGGCAGGGAGGTATAAAAATCCGGCATAAAATCCCCAATGGCACCGTCTGAATATTCCATTAGGGCTAATTGCAGGATAGATGGAAATAATTCGGTAATCTGCATACCTGAAATCTCACTTTTTATCGTCACCACAGAGTGCTTCGTATTTTTTGGTAAGTGCCTGGAATTCTTCCAGAGTTTTACATTCTTTTAAATCATTTAATATTCGTATTCTCTCGAGTTTCCGAGCTAATGATTCGATCACTTCTGCTGATGTTGGCATAAGGCTCGTCCCCTTTCTTAATAAAAGATGTTTGATGGCTTCCTTAAAAAATATAACATTGTGTCCTGTGATTCTGTAAAAAGTTTACCACAAAAATCGCGGAAAGTCTATGGTTAACAAAGATTTTTCGTTAACTAACATCGATCGTGAAAACATCTTGTTGAAAACGAAACACGAAAATGTTTGATAGTAAAAATTCACAAAATGGACACAGAAACTTTGTTCATATAGCTGAAAATGCCGAAAATGCGCACAAATAAATGATATAACGTACAAAACTATAACGACATAACCTGCTTTTTCCGCTATACTGTAACTCAATTAAGTTACTTAACAGAGTAACAGGGGATGGAAGAGATGAAAAGATTCGTTTGGTGCGGCATCGCAAGCCTGCTTGCGGTGGTAATGTCATATTCTGCAGTGTCGGCGGAAGAAGATTCTGAGATTCGTCTGGTCTATGAAGCAGAGGATGCTCTTTGTGAGGGCAATGTACATACGGAATCTCTGGTGGACGGCTACAGTGGCAAAGGATATGCCACTGGCTTTTCCGCGGAAGGAGATACCTGTACTTTTCTTGTATCTGTGGAGGAAGACGGGTTTTATGACCTGAATTTTGTGACCGCCAGTATAGGCGGCTATAAAGAAAATTATGTGATCGTGGATGGAGAGAGCCTCGGCACGGTCAGCATTGAAGAGGAAGATTTTACGGATTCCATTTTACAGCGGGCTTATCTCACGGCGGGGACGCATGAGGTGAGCTATTCGGAATATTGGGGATGGGTGTATCTGGACCGTCTGGAGGTCACCCCATCCGAAGAGATTGATTCTTCTATTTATAATGTGTCTGCGGCGCTTGTCAATGAGAACGCGACGGATAACGCGAAGCGGCTGATGAGCTATCTGGCGGACAATTACGGCAGTTCGATTCTTTCCGGACAGTATTCCCAGGATGGGCAGTACGGAAAGGAATTCACAGTGGTCTACCGGGAGACAGGCAAGTACCCGGCAATTCTTGGACTTGATTTCATTGAATATTCCCCCTCAAGGGCGGAGAATGGCAGTACCTCGAATGCGACGCAATACGCGATTCAGTTCTGGGAGAATGGCGGGATTGTGACATTCTGCTGGCACTGGAATGCGCCGGCAAAATATCTGACCGGCGAGTGGTACAACGGCTTTTATGTGGAAGGCACCAATATTGATCTGGCGGCGATTATGAACGGCGAGGATGAGGAAGGCTACCAGCTTTTGCTGGATGACATTGCTGCAATCGCCGAACAGCTTTTGATTTTGCAGGATGCAGGCGTGCCTGTTCTGTGGCGTCCGCTTCACGAGGCGAGCGGCGGCTGGTTCTGGTGGGGCGCTTCGGGTGCGGAGGCCTATAAGCAGCTTTATATTCTGCTGTACGACCAGCTGACGAATGTATATGGGCTGAATAACCTGATCTGGCTTTGGAACGGACAGGATGCCGACTGGTATCCGGGTGATGAATATGTAGATATCATCGGTGAGGACATTTACCCGGGAGAGCATGTATACACCTCGCAGGTGGATACCTACCTGCGGGCGGTGAATTACACGAGCCCGGCGAAGATGGTGGTGCTCTCAGAGAATGGCTGTGTGTTTGATCCCGACCTGGCGGTGCGCGATGGAGCGATGTGGGGCTTCTGGTGTACCTGGGGAAGCGAGTTTGTCGCAAAAAGCATGTCGATTTACGCCTACAACGACCAGTACACAGAGAGTGAGATGCTCGTGAAGGCGTACGAGAGTGATGTGGTGATTACACTCGACGAGCTGCCGGATCTGACGAACTATCCAATGCGAGAGAACTGATCCGAAACAACCGGCA
>Ga0192278_1108_pt1 | contig 16734 bp, 13 predicted proteins | sample Koala_Koa24_K3_FD_131271 | JGI IMG/M metagenome (GOLD analysis project Ga0192278, IMG submission 131271) | Enriched cells from koala feces incubated with labeled cellulose particles, San Francisco Zoo, California, United States - Koala_Koa2-4_K3 ...
AAAATGAAATTTACCGTAAATCAACCTAAGCTTAATGAGGCTGTAAGCATTGTTTTCAGAGCAGTCCCATCAAAATCCCCCGTTACTGCCCTTGAGGGAATAAAAATGTATCTTTCCGAAAATACATTGGAGCTTACGGGATTTGATCTTGATATGGGAATACAGACGGTTATCGAGGTTAAATCGGATAACACAGGCGAATTTATGGTTAATTCAAAGCTTTTTTCCGATATAGTAAAAAAATTACCTGTCGAGGATATTGATATTGAAATAGATGATAAGCTGAAAATGACTATAAAGGGCGGAGATGCGGAATTTACCATATTGGCATTCAGTGCCGATGATTATCCGTCAATACCCGATGTTGACAGATCCGACAGCTTTGCCATTTCGCAGGCAATGCTTAAAAATATGATTAATCAAACCAAATTTGCGGTAGCAACCTCGGACAATAAACCGATACTTACAGGCGAGCTTTTTGAGATACAGGACGGTTATTTTAATCTTGTTGCCATTGACGGTTTTCGTCTTGCTGTAAGGACAGAGGCTGCGGGCAGCGATGACAGGAGAAAGTTTGTTGTAAAGGAAAAAACTCTTTCCGAGGTTTCAAAGCTGCTGAAGGATGAGGATAAGCCCGTTACAATGTATCTTTCCAAAAAGCATATTATATTTGATGTCAACGGCTGCATGGTAATATCAAGACTGCTGGAGGGAGAGTTTCATAATTACAGAAGCTCTATACCCAAATCCCACTCCACTGAGGTAATACTCAATACAAAGGATATTTTAACAAGCCTTGACAGATGCTCCTCTCTGATCGACGATCAGGCTAAGGCACCGGTAAGATGTATTTTTGAAAACGGTAATGTCAATGTTTCCTGCTCCACCTCCTCCGGTAAATTTAACGGAGATTTTGCCGCACAGATAACGGGGGCAAAGGTTGAAATAGGATTTAATTGCCGTTATCTTATGGATGCTATCAACGCAACGGAATCCGATAAGGTGAAAATTCTCCTTAACGGCGGACTTTCTCCTATGAAAATTGTACCCACCGATGGGGATTCATATACATTTCTTGTACTTCCCGTAAGGCTTAAAAGTGAGTAACAAGTGATTAACAATCCTTTTGTCCGAGATAATGAGGGTGATTTGAAATATGGAAATACAAACCGAAAGGATAAAAATTACCACAGAATATATCAAGCTTGATCAGCTTTTGAAATTTTCCGGTATAGCCGCAATAGGCTCCGAAGCAAAAAGCATGGTTCTTGATGGGATAGTTGAGGTAAACGGTGAGATATGTACCATGCAAGGTAAAAAGATAAGAGAGGGCGATGTTGTCACGGTAAACGGAGATGATATTACTGTAAGGCTTGAAGTAACGTCCCAATGATTATCAACAGTATTTATGCGGACGGCTACAAGAACCTTTGCGGTGCTGATATTTCCGCAGACCCTAAAATGAACGTTTTCTGCGGGGACAACGCCCAGGGAAAAACAAATCTGATAGAGGCTGTATGGCTGATGACAGGCTGCCGTTCCTTTAGGGGAACAAGGGATAGAGATTTCATAGGCTTTGAAAAGGAAAAGGCTGATATAAGGGTAAGCTTTACGGATTGCTTTCGCAGTCAGAAAATAGAATTTTCCGTAAAAAAGCAGAATATTAAGGACAAGCAGATTACCCTTAACGGAGTTAAGCTGCCGCTGCTTTCAAGGCTTTTCGGCAATCTGAAATGCGTGGTTTTTACTCCCGAGGATTTATCTCTCACCAAGGGATCTCCCGACAACAGGAGAAGCTTTACAGATCTTTCCGTTTCGCAGATTAAGCCCTCATTTGTATATGCCCTTAATAAATACGATAAGCTGCTTTTCCAGAGAAATGCACTCCTAAAGGATATAGCATACGGAAACGGCGATCCCTCACAGCTGGAAATGTGGGATGTACAGCTTGCAAAAACAGGTGCATATATATCCGTTATAAGAAATACTTATTGTAATAATTTAAATAATTATACTAATAGTTTATATAATAAAATAACAGACGGCTCCGAAGAAATGTCCCTTTGCTATCATTCCACGGTTTACAGGGAAATAACCGACGATGTGGAGGAGCTGGAAAAGATATATTTGAAAAGACTTTGCTCGGCTGCCGCGGATGATATTAAGGCAGGATTTACCACAGCGGGAATTCACAGAGATGATGTGAATGTTTTTATAAACGGTCTTTCCGTAAGAGAATTTGGTTCTCAAGGGCAGCAAAGAAGCGCCGCACTTGTTATGAAAATAGCCCAGGCTAAAATAATAGCCGATCAGACGGGAGATGCGCCGGTTATGCTGCTGGATGATATTTTATCGGAGCTTGACGATAAAAGGCAGCGGTTTGTACTGGAAAATATCGAGGGTATACAGGTATTTATAACCTGCTGTGACAGGCGGATTTTATACGGTACTCCCGCAAAGCTTTTCAGCGTTTCCGCAGGTCGGATAAGTGAAACAGATAAATGGTGAGTAAAATGTATATTCATTTGGGAAGCGATACGGTTGTAAGAGATGAGGATGTAATAGGTATTTTTGATATAGAAAATACCTCAACGGAGAAATTTACAAGGAAATATCTTTTGGCAGCGCAGAAAAGAAAATCGGTAATCAATGTAAATCTCGATATGCCGAGGACTTTTATTGTGGCTCAAAAGGATTTAAGAGAGAGAGTTTATATAACTCCTGTTTCTTCTTCCACATTGATGAAAAGAGCAAACAGAAACAGATAAATTTGTCGGAAAGTGAGAGGAAAATATGTCTGATAATCTTAACAAAACCAATACGGAATATGATGAAAATCAAATACAGGTTTTAGAGGGACTTGAAGCCGTAAGAAAAAGACCGGGTATGTATATAGGCTCTACCGGTCCTAAGGGACTTCACCATTTGGTATATGAAATAGTTGATAATGCCATAGACGAAGCTCTTGCGGGATACTGCGATGAAATTACTGTTGATATTCTTCCCGGAGATATTATAAGCGTTACGGACAACGGCAGAGGTATACCCACGGGAATACATCCCAAGGAGGGAATTTCCGCCGCTACGGTTGTTTATACAATACTCCATGCGGGAGGAAAATTCGGCGGCGACGGCTACAAGGTTGCGGGCGGTCTTCACGGAGTTGGTGCTTCCGTTGTAAATGCCCTTTCCCAGTGGCTGGAGCTTACGGTAATGGATGGTGAAAATGTTCATTTTCAGCGTTTTGAAAAAGGCGGTCACTATGATGAGCCGCTGAAAGTAATCGGTAAAACCACAAAAACAGGTACCTCCGTTAAATTTAAAGCTGATCCCACTATTTTTACCGAAACAACGATTTACGATTATGAGATTTTGCTTACACGCCTCAGAGAGCAGGCTTTTCTCAATGCAGGCGTAAGGATAGTCTTTTCCGACTTGAGAGATGAGGAAAATACACGCTCGGAGGTTCTCCACTACGAGGGCGGAATAAGAGAATTTGTTTATCATATACACAAGGTAAAGGGTGTTGCGCCTCTTTCCGATAAGATAATTTATCTTTACGGTTCAAAGGGGGACTCCACAGCGGAAATAGCACTGCAGTGGAATGATTCCTACAATGAGGACATACGTTCCTTTGCAAACAATATTCATACCCCCGATGGAGGATCTCACGAAAATGGTTTTAAAAACGCACTTACGAAGGTAATCAACGAATACGGAAAGAAATTCGGTCTTATCAAGGACAATGCCGATAAGCTGATTGGCGATGATGTAAGAGAGGGATTAACGGCTATTATTTCCGTTAAGCTTACCAATTGTGAATTTGAGGGACAGACAAAGGGCAGACTGGGTAATCCTGAGGTTCGTCCTCTTGTTGAGGATATAGTTACCGAAAAGCTTATGTGCTTTTTAGAGGAAAATCCCGAGGAAGCAAAGACTATATTTGAAAAATCGGTAAATGCGCAAAAGGCAAGAGAGGCTGCAAAGAAAGCAAGGGAAACAGCACGGAGAAAGTCTGCAATGGACAGCGCATCTCTTCCCGGAAAGCTTACTGACTGCTATGAACACGATATAGAGCTTACCGAAATATATATCGTTGAGGGAGATTCTGCGGGAGGCTCCGCAAAGCAGGGACGGGACGGCCGTTATCAGGCTATACTCCCTCTCTGGGGTAAGATGCTTAACGTAGAGAAAGCACGTCTTGAAAAGGTTTACGGCAATGAAAAGCTTATGCCCGTTGTTGCCGCACTGGGTACTTCCATAGGTGAGGATTTCAATATTGAAAAGCTTCGTTACGGCAAGGTTATTATCATGGCGGATGCCGATATTGACGGACTTCATATCAGAACTCTGCTTCTGACCTTTTTCTTCAGATATATGCGGCAGCTTATTACCAACGGAAATGTTTATATAGCGCAGCCGCCGCTGTTCAAGGTTTCAAAGAAAAAGGGCAAAAAGGAAATTGCCAAATATGCTTTTTCCGATGAGGAAAGAGATAAATACATGGCGGAGCTTTCCGCCGACGGCGATAAGATAAATGTTCAGCGTTACAAGGGTCTTGGTGAGATGGATCCCGAACAGCTTTGGGAAACCACAATGAATCCCGAAACAAGAACTATGCTTAAGGTAAATATCGAGGATGCGGTAAGAGCGGATGAAATATTTACCGTGCTTATGGGAAATAACGTTGAGCCGAGAAAAGAGTTTATTGAAAAGAATGCAAGGTTTGTTCAGCAGCTGGATATATGATATTAAGCCCTTGAAAGGAATGATATTGCATTGGACTTTGACGATCGTGAAATAAATATCGGTGACAGTGAGAATTTTTCGGAGCTTATTGCCGCTTGCGAATATGAAAGTGATTCGAATATCATCATCAGGGGCTTTAGGCTGTGGCAGAAAAAATATGCATATAAAAACGTTGTAATACAGATGGTTATTGTAATTATCGCATTGGCTATACAGATAGTAAATATCTGCTTTTCAGGAGAGAATTACGATGCAAGTATGTCATACTTTTTGGCGGTTGTCTGTGTTATAATCGGTGTGTATATTATGATTCGTCCCCACAGAACGCTTAAAAAGCTGGAAAGATCCATTAAAGAGCTTAACGGATCGGTTTATCGTACGGAGATATATACTGACAAGATTAAAATAGAAACATTATACAGTGAGTATAACGATGATAATAATCCTCCCAAGCCCGATGATGTGGACGATGAGATTGGTGACAATACAGAGGACGGGGAGGACGTAATACCCGCAACCGTTATTCATACTGATAACAGCACGGTTGATATTGTAGACGCTAAAGAGTTCTACCTGGTATATGTAAAGAAGGTAAATATGTTTGTTATTCCTAAATCGGCATTTAAACAGGGAGAAACGGATATTGTCAAGGAAAGACTTTCCGCTATTATGGGTGCGAGATATAGATTGGAATAATAGGTTAGGAGTTGTAAAAAATGGTAGAAGAACACAGCGGTAATTTTGCAAACAGCAGAAATATGATAGATATAGATATTGAAAACGAAATGCGAAAATCGTTTCTTGAATACTCTATGTCTGTTATTATTTCAAGAGCGCTTCCGGATGTAAGAGACGGTCTTAAGCCTGTTCACAGACGTATTCTTTACACCATGTACGAAAATAAGCTTTTTCCCGAGGGGGAATATCGTAAGTGCGCCGATACGGTAGGTTCGGTTCTCGGACGTTATCACCCTCACGGAGATGCCTCCGTTTATGATGCCCTCGTGCGTCTTGCTCAAAGCTTTTCCTTGAGATATCCTCTTATTAACGGTCACGGAAACTTCGGTTCGATAGACGGAGATTCCCCTGCTGCTTACCGTTACACCGAGTCAAAGATGTCCAAAATATCCATGGAAATGCTCACGGATATTAACAAGGAAACCATTGATTATACCACCAACTACGATGACAGACTCAAAGAGCCGGAGGTTCTGCCTTCAAGATTTCCAAATCTGTTGGTAAACGGTTCAACAGGTATTGCTGTCGGTATGGCAACAAATATTCCTCCCCATAATCTTAGGGAAACCATAGATGCTTGCCAGACCCTTATAAAAAATCCCGACTGCACTGTGGAAGAGCTTATGGAGCATATAAAGGGACCTGATTTTCCTACAGGCGGTATTATTATGGGAAGATCGGGTATTCGCGCTGCTTATGCTACGGGACGGGGAAAAATTATCCTTAGAAGTAAGACAAGAATTGAGGAGATAAAGGGCAGAAACAGCATTATCGTTGACGAGCTGCCTTACATGGTAAACAAGAAACGTCTTATTGAAAAAATGGCAGAGCTTGTTAAGGATAAGAGAATTGACGGTATTCATTTTATAAGAGATGAATCGGATAAGTCCAATCCCGTAAGGATTGTTATAGAGCTTAAAAAGGACGCCAATCCCCAGGTTGTACTTAACAGGCTCTTCACATATACTCAGCTGCAGGATACGGTGGGAGTTATAATGCTTGCCCTTGTTAAGGGTGAGCCGAAGGTTATGACCCTTAAACAGATGCTTAGCGAGTATGTCGAATTTCAGGTTGATGTTATACGCAGAAGAACGGAATTTGACCTGAATAAGGCTAAAGCAAGGGCGCACATATTAGAGGGCATGGTTATCGCTGTGGATAACATCGAAGAGGTTATAAAAATCTGTCGCTCCTCGCTGAATATTGGCGAAATAAAGACCCGTCTTATGGAAAGATTTTCTCTTACCGACCCACAGGCGGAGGCTATAGCACAGATGAGAATGTATCAGCTTTCCGGTATGGAAAGACAGAAAATTCTCGATGAGCTGGCTGAGCTTAGAACAAAAATAGGGGAATGGGAGGAGCTTCTTTCCAGCCATGAAAACCTTACAAAATGTGTTTCCGATGAGCTTGAGGTAATCAAAAACAAGTACGGCGACGATAGAAAAACAGCTATTGAAACCGTTAGCGGTGAGGTTGATATTGAGGATCTTATTCCCATAGAGGAAAGCGTTGTTACTCTTACCAATATAGGATATATCAAGCGTCAGCCCGTCAGCACCTATAAGCTGCAGAACAGAGGCGGCAAGGGTGTTCAGGGTATGAAGCAGCGCGAGGAGGATTTCATAAGCGAAATGTTTGTGGCATCCACCCACGACCATATTCTTTTCATATCCGACAGGGGAATTATGTATAAGATGAAGTGCTACGAGATTGCAGAGGGTTCAAAGCAATCGAGAGGTACGAATGTTATAAATATGCTGCCCCTTGCGGAAAATGAAAGGATAGAATCCATGATAAAGACCTCCGATTTTGACGAGGGAAAATTCGTGGTAATGGTAACGAAAAACGGCAAGATAAAGAGAACACCCCTTTCCGCATACAGAAATGTTCGTAAAAACGGCTTGCGTGCCATCAGCCTTGAAGAGGGTGATGAGATAGCCGGCGTAAGACTTACGACAGGCAATCCACAGCTTATGATTGCAACAAAGAACGGTATGCTTATAAGGATAGATGAAAATGACATAAGACCTATGAGCAGGACCGCCCACGGTGTAAAGGCTATTAAGCTGAGAGAGGGCGACTGCATAGTTTCCATGGCAAGAGTACGTGAGGGTGCACAGGTTCTTACCGTTACCGACAAGGGCTTTGGCAGGCGCTGCCGCCTTGAAGATTACCGTTTGCAAAGACGCGGAGGATTCGGAATGCTCAATTACAAGGTAAACGAGCAGAAGGGTCATGTATGCGGAATAAAGGTTGTTGACGAGGACGACGATATTATTATGATTTCCACGGAGGGAACTATTATAAGAATCAGAACCTCCGATATAAGAACCATGGGCAGGTATGCAACGGGCGTAAGGCTTATGAGAGTTTCCGGCGAGGACAGGGTAGTTTCCTTTACCAGAACGGAGCATAGCGAAAATGCCGAGGTTGCGGAAATTGAACAGCCCTCGGAGGAAGAAATCATGGCACAGGAAGCTTCCGCCGCAAATGAAGAAGTAGGGGAAGTTATAACCGATGAAGGTGATAATTCCGATGATTTTGATGAAACCGATGAGGAATAATATTTCTGTTTTCTTATTGTAAAAAAACGAGTGGGCACTGTATCTGTACCCACTCGTATCGCAGTTTTATTCACAAAAGACAGGTGAGTTTATATGGAACAATTTGACACCGTTGTGGCAATATCAACCCCAAGAGCGCAGGGGGGAATTTCCGTAATCAGAATTTCCGGTGAAAATGCTCTTGCCGCCGCCGATTGTATTTTTAGTCCCTTATCACGAAAGGAAAAGCCCTCACAAATGCAGGGCTACACCTGTGCATACGGTTTTTTTTCGGACAGTGACGGCAATAGGATTGATGACGGCATACTTACGGTTTTCCGTACACCTCACTCATATACGGGGGAGGATGTTGTTGAGCTTAGCTGTCACGGAGGAATTTATGTTACCGATAAGCTGCTGAGAAGAATATATGAATGTGACGTTTCACCGGCAGGAGCGGGAGAGTTTACAAAGAGAGCATTTCTGAACGGAAAAATGAGTTTAACTCAGGCTGAAGCTGTTGCGGATATAATTTCTGCCCAAGGCGATGCATTTTGCAGAACTGCCGTAAGCATAAAGGACGGAAGCACTTACAGGGAAACGGAAAAGCTTTCTCAAAGGCTTATTACCGTGCTTGGAGCGGTTGCGGCTTGGATAGATTATCCCGAGGAGGACATTGACGAAATAACTCCCGAGAGTATGAGGGCGGAGCTTTCGGATATTTCACTTGAACTGAAAAAAATATCAGCGACCTATGACCGCGGGAGAATACTGCGCCAAGGAATAAAGGCAGTTATTGCAGGCAAGCCGAATGCGGGAAAAAGCACGCTGATGAACCTGCTTTGCGGCTGTGAAAGAAGTATTGTTACGGATATAGCGGGAACAACGAGAGATGTTATTGAGGAAACCGTTCGTCTGGGCGATATTTTACTGCGGCTTTCCGACACGGCGGGAATACGTACATCATCGGACGTTATAGAGCAGGCAGGTATTGATTTGGCGTATCGTCATATGGAGCAGGCGGAGCTAATTATAGCCGTATTCGACGGTTCTGTTCCGCTTAACGAATATGATTTTGAGCTTATAAGCAGATGTAAGGCGCTTTTAGGCAGCGGCACACGGATTATAGCCTGCATAAATAAATGTGACAAGGAAACAATTTGTGAAAAGAAAATAATATACGACAGCTTTCAACAGGTTGTTGAAATATCCGCAAAAAATAATTCTGCATTGGATACAATACAAACTGTATTAACTAATATGTATATGACTGATAGTATAGATAATATTACTCAAACGCTTATAGTAAACGAGCGTCAAAAGCTGTGTATAGATATGGCTGCCGCGAGGATTGATGAAGCATTGACGGCACTTGACAGCGGTATTACTCTTGACGCTGTGAATGTGGTGTTGGACGAAGCGGAAAACGCACTTTTGGAGCTTAACGGTCAAAAGGCCTCGGAGGAAGTTGTGAACGAGGTATTTTCACATTTTTGTGTTGGAAAGTGAGATTACACATGGAAAGATATACTCTTGGTGAATATGATGTGGCAGTTGTGGGGGCAGGTCATGCGGGAGTTGAGGCAGCTCTTGCAAGCGCAAGACTGGGTGCAAAAACCATACTTTTCACTATTTCAGCCGACGCTATCGCAAATATGCCCTGTAATCCATCTATCGGAGGAACGGCAAAGGGACACCTTGTAAGGGAAATCGATGCTCTGGGCGGTCAGATGGGAAAATCTGCGGATAAATGTTTTTTGCAAAGTCGTATGCTTAACAGGGGAAAGGGACCGGCTGTACATTCCCTGCGAGTTCAGGCGGACAGAAACGCATATCATCTCTATATGAAACAGGTTTGCGAGCAGCAGGAAAATCTGTTTGTGAAGCAGGCAGAGGTCAGTGATATTGTGGTAAAGGACGGAGAGGTTACCGCCGTTGTCACGTCACTGGGTGCCGAATACAAGGTAAGCAAGGCTATTATAGCAACGGGAACATATCTCAACGGAGTAATACATATCGGTGAAAGCTCCTATGCAAGCGGTCCCGATTCTGTTCTTCCCGCTAAATATCTGTCTAAATCCTTAGAAGAAGCGGGAGTTATACTAAGGCGATTTAAAACAGGAACGCCCTGTCGGGTAAATAGGCGGAGTATTGACTTTGATTTACTGGAAAAGCAGGAGGGTGACGAGGATATTCAGCCCTTTTCCTTTGAAACGGATCGCTTTTCCATGAAAAACACAGTGTCCTGCTATATAGCCTATACCAATGCCGAAACCCACAAGGTAATTAGGGATAATATCCACCGTTCTCCTCTCTATTCGGGGAGAATACACGGGATAGGTCCTCGATATTGCCCATCGATAGAGGATAAAATAATGCGCTTTCCCGACAGAGAAAGACATCAGCTTTTTATTGAGCCTATGGGTGTTTCCACGGAGGAATACTATTTGCAGGGTATGTCCTCATCCTTACCGGAGGACGTGCAGATAAAATTTCTCCGTACTATAAAGGGTCTTGAACGTGTTGAGATAATACGCAGTGCTTACGCCATCGAATATGACTGCTGTGACCCTCAACAGCTGAGAAATACCCTTGAATTTAAGAGTATAAAGGGACTTTACGGTGCGGGACAATTTAACGGTACTTCAGGGTACGAAGAAGCAGCCGCTCAGGGACTTATAGCGGGTATAAATGCAGCAAGAGCTGTAAAGGGACTTGATCAGATTTCACTTTCCAGATCCTCCTCATATATCGGTACGCTTATTGACGATCTTGTTGTCAAGGGTGTCAACGATCCATACCGAATGATGACCTCACGGAGCGAATACAGACTTTTGCTGCGCCAAGATAATGCCGATGAAAGGCTTACACCGCTTGGACATGAAATAGGTCTTATTTCCGATGAGAGATATAATGAATATCTGACAAAGCAGGATCAGATAAAAAGAGAAATTCAGCGTTTTAGAAAGACTGCTGTCCGCCCCACCGAACAGCTTAATGCAATGCTTGAGGGAAAAGGAACATCGCCTATCGCCGATCCTGTGAGAATGTCTGAACTGCTTAAACGCCCACAAATATCCTACGATGACCTTGAACCCTTTGATCCCGACCGCCCCATACTTTCATATGAAGTGAAAGAGGAGGTTGGATTAAAGATTGAATATGACGGGTATATTTCACGTCAAATGGAGGAGGCGGAGAAAATCAACAGACTTGAGGGTAAAGGGCTTCCTGCGAACATGGATTATTCCACTATAACAGGTCTTAGTCTGGAGGCTGTTGAAAAGCTTAATAAGGTAAAGCCTGAAAATATAGGACAGGCAAGCCGCATTTCGGGAGTTTCTCCCGCCAATATAAGCGTTTTGCTCATAAGAATGAAAACGATACAGCAGGGGAGTGATTGATATTTACATTTGTAAAAAGGACGAGTTTAAGAGAATTTTCTCATCGGAGGAGCTTTCCGTTGACGATGAGTGTTACGATAAATTTTCGCGTTATGCAGAGATACTTACAGAAAGAAACAAGGTAATGAATCTTACGGCTATTACCGATCCACAAGGTATTAACGAAAAGCATTTTCTTGACAGCGTATTGATTTTCAAATATTGTGATATTCCCGAAAACAGCAGCGTTATAGATGTGGGAACGGGTGCGGGCTTTCCGGGTCTTGCAATGAAAATATATCGTCCTGATATTAAGCTTACACTCCTTGACAGCCTGCAAAAGCGAGTGTGCTTCCTTAAAGATGCTGTTAATTTTATTCCAATTGAGGCGGAATGTATTCATATGCGTGCCGAAGATGGTGGGAGAAATCCGAAACTAAGGGAAAAATTTGATGTTGTCACAGCAAGGGCGGTTGCCGCACTCCCTGTACTTGCGGAGTATTGTCTGCCCTTTGTAACGGTTGGCGGACAGTTTATTGCAATGAAAGGTCCCAATGAGGATATTTTGCCGGCGGAGAATGCAATCAAGCAGCTTGGGGGAAAAATAGACCGCACGGTAAAGTATTCATTGCCCTGCGGTGACGATCGCACAATAATCATCATAAAAAAATTAACAGCAACACCGACAAAATTCCCGCGCAGCAGCGCTCAAATATCAAAGAAATCCTTGTAAAAACGGGATATTGTGATAAACACACTTGCTATTTGTCACAATATCCCGTTTTATTTTCCTTTTATTTTGGAATATTTTATTGTAGAATGAAGTTACAAAATGAAAGGAGAGAAGTTCTATGGTTAAACTTCCGTTTGTTGATGGACTTACACAGATGATACTTAATGAAAAGGTTGCGGGAAAAATTGTGGAAATAGGTGTGGATAGGATTTACCCCAATCCCAATCAGCCGCGGCGGTATTTTAATGAAAATGAGCTTAAGGAGCTTGCCAACAGTATACATATTAACGACATGATACAGCCTATTACAGTTCGCAGACTTGATATCGGTTATGAGATTGTAACCGGTGAAAGGCGCTACATAGCTGCAAGATTATGCGGCTATGAGGTTGTACTCTGTATAATCATTGAAACTAACGAAAGAAATTCTACAATAATGGCATTGGTGAAAAATCTGCAAAGAAAGGATTTGCATTTTTTTGAGGAGGCGGAAGCTATTTGCAATATGATAAGCTATTTTGGAATAACTCAAGAGGAAGCTGCACAGCGGCTTGGAAAAAGTCAGTCCGCTATTGCAAATAAACTTAGACTTTTGAACTTTTCAAAGAAAGAACGGCGTATTATAACCGAATACGGCTTCACCGAGCGCCACGCGAGAGCACTTTTGAAGGTTGAGGATGAAAATCTTCGTGCGGAGCTTATTGATGAAATTTATGCGGGTAAGCTTAATGTTGAGGGAACGGAAAAGCTTATTGAATTAGCTATCGGAAAACACGAGGAAATGAAGCGCATAAGTCGATGCAGGGGCACATATCGCGATATTAAGCTGTTTCTAAACACTATTGACCATGCTGTTGAGGTTATGCAGGCGGCGGGTATTAATGCAGAGGTAAGAAAGAATAAGGAAAAGGAATATACGGAATACATTGTCAGAATACCCAATGTAAAGACGGCGGCACACTAATTCCATGAATGTTTCATGTGAAACAGGTCAGAAACTGTCGAATATTGTTTTACATGAAACAATTGATGATGGCAAACTGCATTGTTTTTGATAACAAACTTGTATGGTTTGACGATTGCATAACCCTAAAAAAAATGATATAATGATAATGTTGCAATTTTATCAATGAGAAAGGGTGATGTGATGTCAAAAATTTTGGCAGTTGCCAATCAAAAGGGCGGAGTTGGAAAATCAACTACCGTGGTAAATACAGCTGCATCTCTCGGAATAAGGGGACAAAGGGTGTTGTGCATTGATATGGATCCACAGGGAAATACAACCAGCGGATTTGGAATAAGAAAGAAAAGCACCGAGGTCACTACATACGATATACTTATGGGTAAAAACCGTATTAATGACGGGATAATTAAAACCGAATTCACCAATGTTTCTGTAGTAACATCTACATCCGATCTTGCAGGTGCGGAAATAGAATTGGTTAGCCTTGAAAGCAGGTCAAATCGCTTAAAAATGCAGCTTTTAACCGTAAAGGACGAATACGATTATATATTGATAGATTGTCCCCCGTCACTTTCACTGTTGACAATAAATGCACTCTGTGCCTGTGATGCTGTACTTATTCCCCTTCAATGCGAGTATTTTTCTTTGGAAGGACTTTCACAGCTTGTAGAATCCATTAAAATGGTAAAGCAGCATTATAATCCGTATCTTGATACAGACGGTATCTTGTTTACAATGGTGGATACTCGTTTGAATTTGACCAACCAGGTTGTGGCGGAGGTACAAAAGCATTTTCCCCAAAAGGTGTATAAAACTACTATTCCCCGAAATGTTAAGCTTTCCGAAGCACCCAGCTTTGGTAAACCGGCTATATATTATGACCGTGCCTCTAAGGGCGCAAAGGCGTATGAGAAGTTTACGGAGGAAATGATGAAAAAACACGGCATAAAGAATGTTCGCCCACAGAAAATTAAATAGCAGACAGGAGGTTATCTAAATGGCTCTCGGACAAGGATTAGGCGCTCTTTTTGAGGATAATTCCGTAACCGATAACGCGGGTGTAGCTCATGTCAGACTGTCGGAAATTGAACCTAACAGAGCGCAGCCGCGAAAAAACTTTGATGAAGCATCAATTCAGTCACTTGCGGAATCTATTCGTGAACACGGACTTATACAGCCTATTGTTGTGAGGCGTTCCGGAATGGGATACAAGATTGTAGCCGGTGAAAGACGTTGGCGCGCCTGCCGTATGCTTGGACTTGATGAGATATCAGTTATTATTAAGGATTTTGATGATTTTAAATCCAGTCAGATAGCGTTGATAGAAAATATTCAGCGAGAGGATCTCAATCCAATAGAGGAAGCGGAGGCTTATCGCGAATTGATGCAGACATACGGAATGACCCAGGATAAGCTGGCAAAATCGGTTGGAAAATCAAGATCTGTTATTGCCAATGCACTCAGGCTTTTGGATCTTCCCGATGCAGTCAAGGATTTGCTTGTGGATGGCCGTATTTCTGTTGGACATGGCAAAATTCTTGCAGGTATAGACGATGATAATACGATAATCAGGCTTGCGGAAAGCGCGGCAGATGGTCAGTTATCTGTACGGCAGCTCGAAAAGCGGGTTTTCAATTCAAAAAAGACTAACGTTGATATTGAATATGACCCTCTTGATGAACCGACGGATAAGTCAATGGAAAACTTTTGCACCGAGATGGAAATTACCCTTTCCGATAAACTGGGAAGAAAGGTAAAAATCCACTCCTCACAGGGCGGTGTCGGGTCTATATCCTTTGACTTTTACGATAAGGATGACCTTATAAACCTTGCAGTTTTGATTGCCGGTGAATAATCAAGTGGTTTCACGTGAAACACCATAATATCAATAACTTATGACTGAAGATTCACCCCTTTGAAAAACAGAGAATGGAAAATAGTTTTTTCCCATTTTGTATTTTCAGACATCAATACTCTGAAAAGGAAGAAAAATTAAATGTTGGATATTAAATTTGTCAGGGAAAATCCTGATGTAGTTAAGGAAAATATAAAGAAAAAGTTTCAGGATAATAAGCTGTCACTTGTTGACGAGGCTATAAAGCTTGATGAGGAATCAAGGCGCATAAAGACTGCTGCCGATAATCTCAGAGCAAGTCGTAATAAGCTGTCCAAGCAGATAGGTGCATTGATGGGACAGGGAAAAAAAGACGAGGCAGAGGAAGTAAAGAAACAGGTTGGCGAGTTTTCCGAGGAGCTTGCAAGACTTGAGGAGCAGGAAAGCGATTACGGGGAGAAAATCAAGAAGATAATGATGGTTATTCCAAACATAATCGATCCGAGTGTTCCTGTGGGTAAGGACGACAGCGAGAATGTGGAGCTGGAGCGTTTTGGAGAACCGGTAGTGCCTGATTTTGAAGTGCCTTATCACACCGATATTATGGAAAGACTGGACGGAATTGACCTTGATAGTGCGAGAAAGGTTGCCGGAAACGGTTTCTATTATCTCATGGGGGATATAGCGCGCCTTCACTCCGCTGTAACCTCATATGCCCGCGATTTTATGATTGAAAAGGGCTTTACCTATTGCATACCGCCTTTTATGATTCGTTCCGGAGTTGTTACGGGTGTAATGAGCTTTGCGGAAATGGATGCTATGATGTATAAGATTGAGGGCGAGGATCTCTATCTCATCGGCACAAGTGAACATTCCATGATAGGTAAATACATAGATACGATTGTTGATGAAAAGACATTGCCGCACACACTAACCTCCTATTCACCCTGCTTCAGAAAGGAAAAGGGCGCACACGGACTGGAGGAAAGAGGAGTATATCGTATTCACCAGTTTGAAAAGCAGGAAATGATAGTTATATCCAAGCCTGAGGAGAGTATGGAGTGGTTCAATAGGATGTGGAAATACACCGTTGAGCTTTTCCGTTCGATGGATGTACCTGTAAGGACTATCGAATGTTGTTCCGGTGACTTGGCTGATTTGAAGGTTAAGTCCTATGATGTTGAGGCATGGTCGCCAAGACAGAAGAAATATTTCGAGGTGGGAAGCTGTTCCAATCTTGGCGATGCACAGGCAAGACGGCTTGGGATAAGAGTAAAATCGGAAGACGGTAGCAAGTATTTTGCACATACCCTTAACAACACGGTTACCGCACCCCCGAGAATGTTGATAGCGCTCTTGGAAAACAACCTTAACGAGGACGGTTCGGTAAATATACCTGTGTCCCTTAGACCTTATATGGGCGGTAAGGATAAGATTTCCCCCAAAAAATAAAATATAAAATACAGAACATAAAGTACCCTTGCACAAACAAATGAAGTGCTCCCCTTTTGTTAGACAATGTGGTATAATATAAATATACCAATTAAAAGTCTAATGAAAGGGGATATTTTTATGCCTAAAGGAAAGCCAAACAAAAGGTATACACCAGAATTTAAAATCATGGTTGTAGAAACAATGCAAAAGGAAAAACTGAGCTACAAAGAAATAGAGAGAAGATTTGAATTGCCGCACAGACGAGCCGCCGATTGGGAACGAATCTACCTTGAAGAAGGAAAAGAAGGACTCTATGTTGAAAGAAGAGGACGAAAGTCAACGGGACGCCCTCC
>Ga0192278_1089_pt2 | contig 16682 bp, 17 predicted proteins | sample Koala_Koa24_K3_FD_131271 | JGI IMG/M metagenome (GOLD analysis project Ga0192278, IMG submission 131271) | Enriched cells from koala feces incubated with labeled cellulose particles, San Francisco Zoo, California, United States - Koala_Koa2-4_K3 ...
GAACTGGCCTTCCTCCAGAGCCTGCTCCATACAGGCGGTAATCTCCTGCTCCCGCAGCACACGATTGCGCAGCTCCTCATCATAATAGGCGAAATATTTTCCATATTGCCCTTTGATGCTTCTGGCCGTTTCAAGCGCCCAGTCACACATCTGCTCTATGGAAACATCCCGCCCTCCGGTCACATAAATGCCCCATTTAATTGAAATATTGTTGGCTGCAGTAAGCTGATTGACATCCTCCGTCAGCCTTCGAAACAGATCATCCGAATACGATGCCCGATGTTCGATCATGCAAACAAACAGGTCGGAATTAAAATGTGCGCACAATCCTTTTCCGCAAATTGTTTTCATGAGGAGATCCGCTGCCCCGCAAAGGAGACTGTCGCCGGTCTGCCGGCCATACACTTCATTTATGAGCTTAAAATTTTCAAAATCTGAGCAGATAATATCATACACTTTTTGAGGATTTTCCTGTAAAAGTTCCCGTGCACGCTGATAAAAATACTCCTTGCTGTACAATCCGGTCAGCCAGTCAAACTGATACAGGCGAAACATAGCCGCCTCTTCTCCCTGATCCTGAACTTCCTTTGGCAAGCTGCGCATTTCTTTCCCGCATGCTGCTTTCTGCTGTTCACGACTGGCTCTGTTTTCTTCTATTACTAATACGCTTTTCTGCGCCATCCCAATTCCCCATCTTTCCTGCCCGGTACGGAAAAAATCCCGAGTAATCTTTTCTTTTTCATTTCCCTTTTTCGAGAAAAGGATCCCTGAAATAGATTTAGCATACCACTGTGGATAAAACAAATCAATAGATATTTTCTGCATTCCAGGGTTGTTTCACCGTACCTTGCGCTTGACTTTATATCACTTTAGCGATACAATATCTATACAGAATTTGAAAGGAGGCATTTCCGTGAACAAAACCCTGACACTTTACCATGGTTCCAGCCAGATTATCGAAACGCCCGAATTTGGCTTAGGCAAAGAACACAACGACTTTGGCCTGGGGTTCTACTGCACGGAAAGCATAGAACTTGCAAAGGAATGGGCTGTTTCCTCTATCAATAACGGCTTCTGCAACCAATACACAATCGACACCAAGAACCTGAATATCCTGAACCTGAACAGTCCAGAGTATACCATTCTAAACTGGATTGCCGTACTTCTCCGTCACAGAATATTTCCCGTCAAGAATCCCATCGCGGGAAGAGCGAAGCGGTATCTGATTGAGAATTTCTATGTCGATGTCAATGCGTATGACATAGTGATCGGGTATCGTGCCGATGATTCTTATTTCGACTATGCAGAAGCTTTCGTGAATAACGCTCTGTCTGTTAACCAGCTGGCGCAAGCAATGATGTTTGGCAAGCTGGGAGAACAGTTTGTCATCAAGTCCAGATTTGCGTTTTCTCAGTTACAGTTTCAGGGCTTCGATCTTGCTGAAAAAGACACATACTATGTATTGCGGAAAGTACGGAATGATGAAGCCAATCAATCTTATCTCAAGATGGCAGAAGAAGATGACGACGGACTGTATGTCCGTGACATTGTGAGAGGAGGAATCAAAAATGACGACCCACGCATACCAGGAAATTTACCTCAGCAGCGCAATGTCTTCAATGGGTGAGGCTTTCGACTATGCGGTGAATGACTGCGGCATTGCCGGAAGCAGCTTTATCAAAATGCTGACAGGCAGCTCCATCTGCAGCAGAATCGAAAATGGGGAACCGGCATACCTCGCTGGGAAAAGCGGTATTGAGATCGCCCGCGAGTGCGTGAAAAGCACAACCGGAAAGGAACTTGATGTTGATCCGCAGATACATTATGACCGTTCTCCGGAATACTGGTGCGGGTGGGCCGTGGCGTATTATCAGTGGTTCTCCTCCAGAAAGTACAGCGAGATATTCAAGGCGATTTCTTTTGAAGACCTACTCTGTATGTACCCCACACTCCATGAAGCAGATGTCACGAAATTCGCCGACATAGCGGATGAGAAAATTCGCAAAACTTTTCCGGACACAAACCTAAAACGGCTGCGCACTGCATACGGATGCTCCCAAAGTGAATTAGCCAGGCTCTCCGGAGTCAGTCTGCGTTCCATCCAAATGTATGAACAGCGTCAAAAAGACATTAACAAAGCAAGCGTCACTACTGTCCGTAATCTTGCAAAGACATTAGGGTGTTCTATTGAAGACCTAATTGAAAAATAATGAAAAACCAACAAACCATATGGAGGATTCCGGTATTTCAAATGCATCCGTCGTAATGATGCCTGACCCCAATGTGCATGGCATTCCTCTTCTCCCACAAATTGTAATGAAAATTTTACAATATATTTTCTGTATTCTATTGCGTTTCCGCCGCTGATGGCGTATACTATGAGTAACCAAAAGAAAGAAGGTGTTATCATGCCATCTGCGACAAATATAGCAAAAAGCCTTGTCTCAATTTCACAGTTCAACAAAGGGCAGGCTTCCCGTATTTTTGACCGGCTGAACAGCGAGTCCCAGCTGATTGTCCTTAAAAACAACCAGCCTACAGCGTTCATACTGTCTCCCAACGAATATGACCGGCTGACTGAATTGGAAGAAGACTATGCGCTGCTTCTTGAAGCCTACGAACGTCTTGAAAAAAACGGGGATGAACCTGGCATCCCTATGGCCGATGTTATGGCGCGCCACGGCATCTCCGAAGCAGACTTAGACCAGATCGGAGATGTTGAAATCGAATGACCTGGGAAATTGAATTTCTTCCAGAAGCCGACCGCGATATGGACGAACTTGATGGTTCCGTAAAAGCCCAGGTCTTTAAAGGCATCAAGAAAGTCAGCCAAAATCCCCTGCCGCAGCAGGAGGGCGGCTACGGGAAGCCTCTCGGAAATAAAGGCGGCACAAACCTCACCAGCCTCCTGAAAATCAAATTCAGGGACATCGGAATACGGGTGGTCTACAAGGTGATCCGTGAGGACACGGTCATGAAAATCATCGTTGTCTCAGCCCGAACAGATGAAAAGGTTTATAGGGAAGCAGCGAGGCGCCGTAAAGAGCACAATCTTTGAAAAACACCGGCATGGGAAACTGTGCCGGTTCTTTTCAGATGTTCCGGAAACCCTGACTCCGATTTCGCATGCCAAAAGCGCCCCGGATTTTTTTCTTTATCTGCGTCTACAATGACACGGTCCATGATTTCTTTCGGCTTCGGTGCCTGATTCAGGAGAGCCCTTATCGCCTCCGCGACGATTTTCTCCTTATCCGAAAGGTGCAGACCATCCAGAATGATATCCCATTTCTGTTTATCAATATACATCTCTTGTCCTTTCATCCCTTCGCACTCTTAAGTATCTTGATCTCCAAAATATTAATGATGCGCCTTGCCAATATAACAAAAATAATCAACGAGCCAACAACCATGATACATGCGCAAATATATCCTATCCATCCTTGCCCAAAAACATATAGCAATCCAAGCTTCTCAATCACTCTAAAAGCTATCATTTGTGCCAGATACATTTCTAAGCTTATTGATCCTAAATAATGCATGACCTTATTATCCAGAATCTTAGTCCTGCACGAAATCAGCAAACATAACCAGCTTCCATATACCAACATTAATTTCCATACGAGAATGCTCGTGCTTCCAATTTCTGTCGGAAGCACATAATACATAATACTCAATGCTAAACACAGCAAAGTGCATACAAGAGAATACTGCTTAATCCAATTTTCTATATTTTCTTTATAAATATAGATTATACCACCAAGCATAAAGAACGGTGCGCAGTAAAGGAAGCAGTGTCGATATGCAAAGCCCTCAACAACAAACTTATCTGTGAAATAATATATCTCACATAAATAGGTAATCAGAAGAGATATCAAGAGAGAAATCCATGCCCTCTTTTTACTCCTCAGCAGATATGTGAAATAAGGGAAAACTAAGTAAAACACAAAAATTACACCAAGTGTCCAGCTCACACCCAATAAGCTGAGGTTATTATTCGGCAATAAGCCATGTAGTAATGTAATTTCTATTATTGCTTCATACAACGATTCTAATGTTCTATCCAAAACAAGAGCAATCAAAATAAGTAGCCCGAAGAAAGGTACTATCTTCTTATATCGCCTGGAATAGAATGCTTCCATATCTATTTCTGTCGTAAGGAACTTATTGTAGTATCCACAACACATTCCAAAAGCACTAATCATCAAAAATAAATATACAAATTCCGTCCATGATGGAATAATTACATCATAGATGTACCCCCCCCCACGTCACTTCATACGATGTGTTTGCTCTAACATGCATTGCGATTATAGCTAAGCAACAAATAGCCCTTAAACCATCCAAATTTTCATATCTTTTCTCACTCATACATTTCACCCACGATTTTATTAAAAAATATCAAGTATCTCCATATTTTCATCTTTCTTTTATTCTTTTTGCTGTATCTGAGCAAAAAGAAATAAAAATTCTCCGGAATATTATCAATACTATAAAGAAATAACATATTCCGCTTCCGATAATTGAAACGAGTACCGTGAAAATATTATTCACCACAAAGCATTTTACTAAATTGCAAACAATGAAAACACATACTGAAGAAATAATAGCAACAAGTGTTGATTTAATGCATTTAAATTTATAGAGGGAATGTGTATAATACATACCAAAGGCAAGCATCAGGAACTCAGATAAAAGAGTTGTTAATGCAGCAGCAACATCGCCATATATAGGAATCAAAATAACATTCAAAACAATATTAACAATAGCGCTGACAATCGTAGCAATTAATATCTGCTTTTCAAGTCTATTGGGCAGCATAACCAGATTGATATAAAAACAGGATAGTACTGCAAATATCAGAGATACTCCAAGAATAGTCAAAGATTGAGAAGCGCCCAAGTACTCGCTTCCACTCACCAATAGTATAATCTCCTCATTCAGGCAAACAATTCCAACTGCGGATGGAAAAATAAACGCAATCAACATATTTAAAATTTTATTAAGCTGAGAATGAAGTTTCTCCGGCTCGGAATCTACTTCCGATGAAAATCTGGGAATAGCAACTACCAAAAAAGCATTAAACATCTGTTTTATAATTGTATAGATTTTTGCAGCCACACTGTAGTAACCAACAATCAAGTCTGAAGTAAAGATTCCGAGAATGATTGTGTCGGAATTAATATATACCATTGTAGCTATTGAACTACCAAAAATAATGATTATCGGTTTCAGATGTTTTAGAACACCTTGTGAAAAAACCACAGAAGGGTGGATTTCGAACTTTTTTCTAATATGGAAACAGTTAAAAATACCTGAAACCAGTTCAGGAAATATATATATAAACGCATATATAACATAATCAGAGCTATCATCAACAAACAAAAATAAAGCAATCGTAGAAATAATATGCAGAATAATATAACGTACCGTCAAAAATGTATAATCTTCGTAAATTGTATTTATCCAATCACATCCTAATGTTCTAAATAAGATATACGAAGACATAACCAAAATCACCGAACGATAGGAGTATAATTTGTTCCAGCAAAATAGTAACAGGAGCAGGATCAAATATGAAATTATTGTCGAATAAATATTCAGAGTGAATATTTCATTCACTGTTTTTTCAAGAGAAGATTTGTTCTCTTTTATGCGAGCGCCCTCACGAATCGCGTAATTGTTAACGCCAAGAGCCGCTATTAAAGCGATATATGAAACGATGGAATAACTAAAGTTAACAATTCCATAGCTTTCTGCACCTAAGGCACGTGAAATATATGGAAAAGTAATCAGCGGAAACAGAATTGAAGTACATTGTTTAATTCCATTTAAAAAAGCGTTCATTGTTAATGATTTTTGTTTCAAGATACCACACTTCCACTTTTTATCAATTTATTAGAATTTGCAGGTTTTCCGTATATTTTACAGTGATAAAATTCAAACAATGCAATGTAAAAAGGAAAACTATAAATTCTCACTGCATCTGTAACCAAAAGGGAGATCGATGTAATGCAAAGATAACAAAAAAGTCCATACGGAAGACTATATTTTTTTCCAAGACATTTCTTAGACTTCTTATCTAGCAATAGTCGTAAAAAACGAAACATTGGCCAACAATAGAATCCAAGGAATGGTAATCCGAGCCTGGCTAAAGAGCCAATAGCTCCAACATCAACATGAGAATATAAAAAAGTCAGATTATGAACACTTATCACTTTAGTCAGTGTAGTTAATCCATAGCCAAAAAATGGAGAACTCAGAAATTGTTCCATACAATATTCGATAGAATATAATCTCACAGTAGTTTGTAATCCATATTGCCCATTAACAGAAAAACTGCCAATAACGATGGAAAAATTATCAAAGGCAAGACCGAACACTGTAATAAGAATAACACCTACATATAAAAGTACCTTTTTCTTTTTATTTTTTACAGAGCATAACAACATCATCGCGCATGAAAAAAGCAATGCTATGATTTCCATACGTGTTTGCTCTACATAAATTATTGTCAATAGAATAATACAAAATTTAGTTGTATAGCACAATAATTCTCTATAATTCTTATGTTCAATTATATGATAAAAACAAAAAATTGTGCTTATACCACTAAACACTGATACATCCCACACTCTGATACGCCCAGCTCTCGTTCCTGTGGAATTGTAATAAGAAAAAGGAAGAAGAGAAACTCCTGTAAAATTCCGCATTGCAGTATTAACAAGTAAAACCAGTAATAGAAACGTAGTGATATTTGTTATTGCATCTAAAAGAGTCTCTTCATCTCCTTTTTGGTACAGGTATGCAAAAATTGGAATTGATAACAATAAATAAACTATTGTTCCAGAACATTCGATAAACCTATTCAGAGATTCGCCTAAAACAAATACTGTATAATAAAATTGAAAGCAGACAATAAATATGAATATAAACAAAAGATATGAATAAATAAAGGTCAGTTTTCGCAACATTTGGTTTTTCACAAAAATACAATACATTGAAATAAGCATCAGCGACAATATTATAATTGTTTGCAAAATTGTAATTAAATACGAATCAGAATCAATAATATGAAATATATTATTATTTAGTAATATGCTTAACAGAATACCATAATATAAAATATTTTTCGCTTTTATCATTTTTTGTTATTCCAATCTCTCCAAATTCTCAATCAGCTTCATCAACAGTATTACCGAAGAATAATCAATTTATATCTTTGTTTTCGTATACACCTAAATCCCATAAATAACAAAATTCATAATCATAATTCATAAGCATTGTCAGCACTGTTCCGCTTGTTCTTCCCGCAATAATACAGTTGCATTTCGATAACAAATTAAGTGACGATAAGTATTCTAAATTTGTATAATAAGAATCATTTTCTCTTATATTTAATGTTTTTGCCAAATATCCCTTATGGTAATCTTTATAAACACGCTTATTAGTTATGAGTTTTTCTCCGAAATGCCGTCTAAATGTAGACTCTATATTTTTATCTTCCGTAGCCAAATATATATAATTGCAAGAATACTCTCTCATGACTTCAATTGTCTTCTCTACTACCTGATCAGCTAAAGGCTGGACAGGATGACCCACAGGTCTTAGTGAATAGTAATCCGTTCCACGGCACAACACCCCTACAATTCGCATTGCTGGCGAGAAAAGTTCATTGTATTCCTCTTCAAAATATTTTTTTGTTTTATCATTCAGTACACAATATTTACTATAAATAGATGACCAATATTTCAATTTATCTTTATTACATAAAAACTCCATCGAGTCATTTGGAGCATCCTCAGGTATTCCACCGCAACTTAAAATATATTTTCTTTGCTTGTATGCATTATCTAAATTATTAATGGTTTCGAAAAGTGGCTGCTTGTAGAAAAGTGTCCACGTGTTATTTTTTTTCCCTGATAAGTCAGTACTATTATAATTATACATATCTATAATAGGAGTAAAACCTTTTTTCAATGCATAATCTATGTGGGATAAGTTAGATATAACATATGAACCAATTCCCATATTTGTTGCATAACGTCTAATTATATATACTGTATTTATTTTTCTTTCCCCATAATATTTTTTTACAATTCTCTCTCTCCAATACCAGGAATTATATAATTTTTTAATCTCCTTTAGGAAAGATGTCGGTAATATACTCTCAAATTTTTCATAAAGTGTCTTGCCAAAAGAATAAGCTGTCATTTATGTTACCTCTGTATTAAATCATAAGAATGAAATCGAATTGTTTTAGGAAGAGCAGATATTATTCTTTTTCGTAAACAAATCCATTTTATATTTTTTCTATTCAAGTTATACTCTTTGTTTGATATGCAGCCATAATGGAGTTTAATCTCTAATCTTTCATTCTGGGTAATTCTAGCACGCTTCTGGCTTGTACCAGAAATATCGAAGTATACTACAGGAACTGCGACATAGTGAAATTTTTTCCCTTTTAAATACATGTCGAGGTAAAAATCATAATCTGCTGCCATTTTATAACCAGTGTCATATGGTCTTTCCCTAAGTAAAGACACCTTCGTAAAAATCGCTTGATGTGTACATATCATTCCTCGACGAAGCATATCTGGAGAATAGGATTTTTTCTTTTTGATATATGGTTTAGAGTAAGCATAAAAGTCTCCATAAATAACATCAAATAAAGGATAATCGAGATTGCAGAATATTTTTCTAATAGTATTTGAATCTGTCAATACATCTCCGGCATTTAAAAACAAAACATAATCAGAATCGATTCTATATAGACTTTTGTTCATTGCATCATAAATACCACTGTCAGGCTCGCTATTAACTGTAAACCTGATATTTTTTTCAGCAAATCTATTAGAGTAGGATTCAACCATTTTAATTGTATTATCAGTTGATGCCCCATCTATAATCAAATATTCCATATTTGCATAATCCTGAATTAAAACAGATTCGATTGTTTCTCTAACACTATTTATCGCATTATATGTCACCGTAACAATAGCTACACTTAGCATTATATTTCTCCCAAAAAATATTGGCTCTATGAAAATGATTATGTTATATTTTTATTTCAATAATATTTTTATTATATCATTTTAGTTTTATTCCTTTTCTCCTTTAAAAATCAATGATTTTCTTACTATATCACGAAAACCCACTATTAATATGGTAGTTATTAACAAAATTTTATGTTGCTTTTCCCTTTATCTCTTTAGGTAATTCTAAAGAAATGCGTATGTTATTTATAATGTTCTTTACTCTCTCCGGATAATTTCGGAGTAATATGTTCCTTGCATCTCGGTCTTTTCCTTTTCAAATTTATATGTCAACTTATGAAATGGAGTCTGTGCTTTTATAGCATTCCATATCTTATCATCATATCGGTCAAACAACCTGAGCAACAGGATATGAGGGGTAGCGTTGTCCCTTGGAATAATCTTTTTCCACTCACTTTCATAGTACTCTAAGGCTATTGCCATGAAGTCGTGTAACAGGAAGTAGTCAATTAAGGAATCATGAGTCTTCCAATATTCATAACAAAGGCTCCTAACCGCCATCAAAATCTTATTATTGGATTTTGCGCTTATCAGCCAACTCGATGTAATGTGGCTGTGACCGTCTCGCCCCGGTTTCAAGCTTTGGAACATGAAAAGCTCTGACTTAAAAAAATATTCTGGAATATCCGATCCACTGCAATACACCGTTGCATCCAACCACATACCACCGTACTTTATGAGAAGTTCCAACCGAAGCAAATCCGTCATATGAGTGTTTGATATTTTCCCGTTCTTCCATTTGTCCAATATATAATCTGGAAAATCTACATAATCTAACATATTATTTTCTGTAATAAGCACGATATCTTTATCTTGCATATTTATTTTCACCGATTCATAGCACCTCTGAACTATCTCCGGCGCATTATTTATTCCCTGAAACCAGCAAATCCAGACTTTGTTGCTTAACTGATGCGATGGTTCAATCCAATGACTATCAAAGTTCTTCAAACACTGCTTATATTTCTTTTCAAGCTTCTGTTTCGCTTTTAGGTGCGTGGAAAGACGTAATATTTCTAATGCCGTCCTGCTTTTCCCAAGCAAGAAAAACTCACCTACAGCAGTGAAAAACGCCCCGCTTTGCCAGTATTGCTTTATTAAATTCAGACCGCCCTGTTTATTAAACGTGTCTTTTAAATTGCTCATTCGATATTCACCTATGTTATCACAATTCCTTTATTTTCTTAGCTGGTACACCTGCATATAGACAATTGTCCTTACAGTTTTCTGTTACAACAGCTCCTGCTGCAATAATGCTTCCTTTTCCAATATTTATCCCCGGTAATATTAATGCATTAGCACCAATCCACGTCCCCTCGCCAACTGTAATGGGTCTCGATACAGTACCTATTTCTGCACGTCGGTTTGAATATCCAATCCTATGAGTATGAGTGCAGAAAGTCACTCCCATGGCTACAGTTACATTATTGCCAATACTTATATTTGAAGACTTATCATTATATGAATAAAAGCTACATTTATGATTAATAAACACGTCGTTTCCTATACAAATATAGTTTCCTTCAAAATAACAATCGCTTTTAACATGAGTGTTACTTCCAACGCTTATTCCCCCCCCCACGAAAGCAGATTTCTACGGATTTTATAAGAAATCAAAAAGCTGCTCTGAACTCGACGGAGGAATTTTTTTATAATATCATTCATCACTTCAATTCCTGTTTTAGAATTTCAATCGTTCTCTTTAATCCCATTTCCATATCATAATGCATTTTCCAGCCAAGACGTTTCAGTTTACTACCATCCAACCTAGCCTTAGTTGCCGTACTGTAGCCGGACTTCTCGACATCATCCGGTATCTCAAACACAACATTTTTCCCTGAATATTGTGCGATAATTATCGCTAAATCCTTGAGCATAATATCACTGCTTTCATCCGCAATATTATAAGCAGCTCCACATTCTCCTTTCAAAAGGATAGTAAGCAGCCCTGTGACAGCATCTGCTACGTAAGTATAAGAGTAATACTGTGTTCCGGCACTCTTTAAGACAATATCTTCCCCAGCAACGCCTTTCCTTATAAATTGACTGATTGCCTTAGTATCGTTCATTAGCATTGTAGGACCATAGGAGCGTGTCAATCTAGGGATAACGATATCCATCCCTTTCTGCTTAATATAAGCTTGACAAAGTGCTTCGCCACAGCGTTTACTCTCAGGATATCCTGCTCTCATAGTATTAGAATCTATGTATCCACAATAGTGTTCGTCAAAAAATTCAGTATCTCCTCGATTTTCGCCGTATATCTCATTAGATGATGCAAACGCAAATCTTCTGGCATTATGATTAACAGCAAACTCTAGCATATTGTATGTTCCAATAATGTTTGTGGTCACTGTACCAATTGGATCAGTCGCATATGCTACAGGATGCGTATTGCTCGCCATGTGAAGCACATATCCGATTTGATCAAGACCGGCAATCTCCAATGGTAAATTGATATCATGTGATACAAAGAGGAATTGATCATCATCCCAGCAATATTGAAACCGCTCTTTTGTCTTTTCTTCATTTCTCCCCAATGCATAAATCTTGCAATTCAAACTGGTAGTCATATTTTTGTGCATAATCGCATCAATCAGACAGCTTCCTACTAGTCCACTGGCTCCCGAAATCAAAATGGAGCTATCTTTTAGCAAATTCCACGGCAAATCCAAGTCTGCTATATATTTCACATCTTCCTTGTAAAGTTGGTTTTCGAACACCTTCATTTCCATCACTCCACTATTTCAGCCATTTATCTTTATCTAATTTTAAATATGCCTTAAACATCTCCAGATCATCTTTGGTTGTCAATTTGATATTTTTGTCTGATCCAGCTGCAAAATACAATCTTTCTCCCAGTTCCACCATCATTGTATTGGCATAGGAAGAACCATAAATTCCAATCTTTTCTTCATATGCTCTATGATATCCTTTATCTATCAGTTCGAATCGGTATGCTTGTGGAGTCGAGACACGCCGCAGGGTTTCTCTTGGTATATATTTCACTGTGGAAATTTCATCATCAGCAACAAATATCTGTTCATTATAAGGCATAGAAGTGACTGCATTTCCGTATTGTCGGCATTTCACAATCACATCGGTTAGAACTGCGTCATCAACCAATGGACGAATTCCATCATGGATTATCACAATATCATCTGGATTGCACTTTTCTTCCAGATAAAAAACACCATTTCGAATAGACTCCTGGCCTGTGTTGCCTCCGGATATTACCCATTTCAATTTTGTTATCTGAAACTGTTTCGCATAGGCCCACAGCACTTCATGCCACCCATCAATACATACCACTTCAATCGCATCAATTTGCGGATGCTTTTGAAATCCCTCGAGTGTATAGATAAGTACCGGCTTGTCGTATACGTTAATGAATTGTTTTGGAATATCCTGCCCCATTCTGTGACCGGAACCACCAGCGATAATAATTGCAATATTCATTTCGATTCCTTATACTTCTCTGTATTTTATGATCTTTACATTATGAGCCACACGTTGATTTTCCGGCGGAAGTTTCCTGTAATCTCCATACATTGCTGTTAGTAACTCATGAGTTTTTGCAGGTATATTCACTTCTATTCCTTCAAAAGTTCCCTTTTGAGGTTTTCCAAAATATACAGCCGGAACCACTTCTTTTTCACGATACCTTCCAAGCATGTTTCCAACATATGCGCTGACATCAAAATCACTTTTTCGCAAAAGATTTTCCAACTTATCCAGTGTTTTGTCAGTATCAATTAGCCTTCCAATCGGTATTACTTTCATTATTCCTAAAACAGCTTTTTCAACAACTGGTCGTTTTCTGTGCGAATCAACCTGCGTCCTTATATGCGCAATCTGTACGAAATACCGATAAAGTAAGATGTGTTTCACCCTTATCCATCTGAGAAAGCGATTGTCAGGCAGCCCGTCAAGTGGAAAAATATCAAGCCAAATATGTGCCTGTCTAGGCTGTTCAGCCAGATTAATTTCGATCACGGATTCTTCATCAATAAACTGGCTCATTGCAAAATGCCAGTCCTTATCTGTGAAACGATTGCAAATTCCATAGCCTTCCGGCTTATTCTTTTCTATCAATTGAAGGAATCTGTCATAATCCTTTCTTGGCATTCCAATATCAATATCATCATCCCACGGAATAAAACCCTGATGTCTTACGACACCAATAAGCGCCCCACCAGTGAAATAATAACGTAAATTGTTTTCCTCACATAAGGTCATAAACTCTCTTAACAGTGCAAGTGTTAAGTCCTGCACTTTCTTATTATTTTCCATGAATTTATATAGCCCCGATTAATCCTTTCCTGTGAAAACACTAAGATATCTCTTACAAATCAGATCCCAACTATAATATTCCTTGATTCGCTGATGCGCTTTGTTTTCCAACAATGCTTTCTTTTCATAATCCATATCATCAGCATCATCTATCAGATTACTCAGGCTTCCTTCTTCTTTTGTCCAATAAAGAGCCGCATCCTCAGCCACTTCCCGATTAAATCCAACATCCAACAACAAATTCAGTTCTGTACTGCTTAACGCTTCCAACAGACTGGGATTGGTTCCACCTACTTCATGTCCGTGAAAATATCCGTAAGCATTTTCCCGAATCTTCATCAGGAGTTCCTGATCATAAACTGTGCCGACAAATTTGATTCTTTTGTCCTTTTTGAAATGAAGTCGTTCCTCCAGTTCCTGAAGAAATTTTTCGTTCACATTTGTGATGAGAGCAAAACTCCGCTCTGTCTTGCTTTTCATAAATTCGCGGATCATAGTCTCATAGTTGTTTTCCGGAACAAATCTGCCTACCACGAGATAATATCCCCTGGCAGTCAATCCTTTCTCTCTATACCAGGCAAGCAGCTTCGGATCATCATCTCCCAATTTACTTTTCCTTGTTTCTGCACCGTATGCGATGAATGTTGTCTGGGGATTGCGCCCATGGACTCCTTTTCCGTCATAGGTTTTATGTATGTACTTTTCTATGTTTATAGAATCACAAATCGCGAGATCGCAATACTTTACCATTCTCTGCTCGGACAATCTCCAGTATTTCCGAATCGGCTTGCTCCACTTCGCTCTCATCCATTCGTGACCGTCGGGATTTAAAAACAGTCGTCCTCCCAGCTTGTGGATTTCTTTGTAGTAATGTTTTATAAAAGGTCCGACTCTGCAAGCCATTATGTAGACAATCGGGTGGACAATTCCTTTTTCTTTTATACACTTGCAGCATGCCTGTAATGCAGCTACATCGTAATAAATCGCCTGTGCAGATCCGATCTCAGGGACATGTATTTTCACACAATAGGCATTGTGGTATATAAACTCCCCATCTGAAATCCGCGTAACACCCTCCAGAGTACTTTCGTCCATGCTGCCGCTACCGTTGGCTTTGCAAAAAACGTGGTATTGAATTTTTTTGTTATTCTGGTGATATTCCGTTAGCTTATTAATGAATGTCTCATATCCGCCATAACCTCCCAGACATTTGGCTCCTATCAGAAAGACATGCTGAATATCCCGCTGAGAATTTTCCACAACCATTAAAGCTCCTTTACATGGATCCCTTCCGTTTAAATACTACTAATACCGTCTTAAATAATATCTTTATATCCAGACTGATACTCCACTCCTGTATATATTTCGTATCCAGCCTCACGACTTCCTCAAAGTCTTCAATATCGCTTCTCCCGCTTACCTGCCACAGTCCTGTTATTCCAGGCTTAACTGCAAGTCTCGCTTTATGCCTTGTATCATATTCATTAACCTCTCTTATTAACGGTGGGCGTGTTCCCACCATAGACATTTCTCCTTTTAACACGTTCCAGAACTGTGGAAATTCATCGATACTGGTGGAGCGAATGAAATGCCCAATTCCATGTTTTGTACCATCCGGACCGCTTCCAATGATTCTAGGATCGTTTTCCATCTTGAACATCTGGCCTTTCATCTGGTTCTTTTCCATCAGTTCTGCTTTCCGCTCTTCTGCATCCTGATACATACTCCGGAATTTATAGAGTTTGAAGGTTCTGCCGTTTTTTCCAACACGTTCCTGACTGAAGAAGATCGGGCCTGGATCGGAAAAATAAATAGCTGGAGCCACAAACAGAAACAATATGCCTGTAATGAGCAATCCTGCGATACTTCCTACAATATCGATGGCTCGCTTAACAAAAGCCTGTCCGACGGTGATCAGCTTCAGGTAGCTGGTCATGACGCTCAGGCCTGCGATATCTTCCTCGTATCTAGCCCCGGCCAGTTCGTCTGACGACATGATTTCCAGATGAATTGTGATGCCCATCAGACTGCATTCTCGGATCAGATCCTGCGGCATGTCCTCTTTTCTGGGTACGCTGAAAAGGATTTCGTCCACCACAGTTTTTAACAGATAGTCGGTTAATGTTTCGACGTTGGCTACTACTGGAACGTTCCGAACGGAATCCACGTTCCTGGGGTTTTTCCCAGGATTTTGTCCAACCAGGACGATTCCTTTTACCTGAAAGTCCAGCATCTGTCCCTGGAACTGATCGAGGATGCGTTCGGCTCCTGCCTGATCTGTTACAAGTAAAAGGTATCGTGGATTTTTGGCAAGGCGATGGTGGATAAATTTCTTCCATATTGTCCGCTCCAGCCAAATCACTATGATAGATATGACCGCTGTATAAGCGATCACACCCCTGGACAGGGCGTCCAATGTTTTCAGGAAGAACATCAGAACCAGCATGACCGCCATTACGATGACGATATGCCGGATCACGGCAATCAGCTCTTTCATGTATCCCCGGCGCAGGATATTTTTGTATGCACTGTCAAAGGCTGATGCACAGATATGTACGAGCGCTATTATGATCATCAGACTTCTGTATATCTGTGATTCCCATATTTCCAGATCATTCAGTCTCAGGCAGTAAGCCAGCCACAGGGATAACAAAAAGCACACAAGATCAAGTATCATGAAGTCAATATGCTTGATAATGCTGCTTGGGTTCTTCTGGTACATATGTTAAAAATCTCCTGGATTATCTTAAGTTCTTTCAAAAAAATGAAAGCCCCTGAGTGGGGCTTGATTCTATCGCTCATCCCAATTATGCGTTCACCGCTTCCGCAACAGATGATACCGGCTCAGCCGACGCAAGTCCCGGTTTCCTGGTAGATCCAATCATATCCAGCATCTGGCACTGCTCTTTACTCAGCCTGCCTTTTTCCCGCGCTGCCCGCTGGCGGCGTACCCAGGCATTGAGCTGCTTGCCGCTTTTGCCGCAGTATTCCGGCGGTATTTTTTTCAGGCTTCCATGCGTTTTCGCATAGTCTACTGCATCCTGATACATCTGCAGCCACGCGCCCTGGCTTTTGTCTTTGCGCGATACCTGCTCCAGTGGAAGCTCGGAAAGCATGGCTTCCTGCTCCCGGCTGAGTTTTCCTAATTCCAGGTATTTCTTTTGCATGACGATCCATTTGCCGATCCAGACACCATCTACAACGGTGTCCTGCGGGATATCCAGGCTGCCTTTTTCCTGATACCACTGCTTTACCAGTTCGAGCCGTGTCACCCAGGTATCGGCCTGCCAGGTCATTCCAATGGCGTTCAGGCGCTGGATACGTTCTTCGGAAAGC
>Ga0192278_1110_pt1 | contig 16558 bp, 19 predicted proteins | sample Koala_Koa24_K3_FD_131271 | JGI IMG/M metagenome (GOLD analysis project Ga0192278, IMG submission 131271) | Enriched cells from koala feces incubated with labeled cellulose particles, San Francisco Zoo, California, United States - Koala_Koa2-4_K3 ...
GATATGGAAGACCCGGAAGGCATTGAGACCAAGGTAGATGGCAATAAGATCATCGTATCCGGTATCAGCAAAGAAAAAGTCGGTCAGTATGCGGCGGAAATCCGGGAAAAGAGAAAGCCGGAGCCGTATAAGGGCAAGGGTATCAAGTATGCGGATGAAGTTATCAGACGCAAAGTTGGTAAGACTGGTAAAAAATAAGTGAGGAGAGTGCGAAAATGGTTAGTAAGAAATCAAGAACAGAAGTTCGTTTGAATAAACACAAAAGAATTCGCAATCGTTTCAGCGGCACCGCTGAAAGACCGCGTCTTGCCGTATTCCGGAGCAACAACCATATGTATGCTCAGATCATCGACGACACGGTAGGAAATACTCTTGTGTCTGCCAGCACCCTTCAGAAAGAAGTAAAAGCAGAGCTTGAGAAGACCAATGACGTAGCAGCTGCGGCATACCTTGGTAAAGTGATTGCCGAGAGAGCTCTGGAAAAGGGAATCAAGGAGGTTGTCTTTGACAGAGGCGGTTTCATCTATCAGGGCAAGGTAAAGGCACTGGCTGAGGCGGCGAGAGAAGCCGGGCTGGAATTCTAAGAGGAGGAAAAACACATGAAACGTGAGATCATTGACCCGAAGCAGTTCGGAGAAGAACTGACTGATAAGGTAGTGGCTATTAAGCGTGTATCCAAGACAGTAAAGGGTGGACGCACCATGCGTTTTACCGCTCTTGTAGTAGTCGGAGACGGCAATGGCCATGTCGGTGCCGGTCTTGGCAAGGCAGTAGAAATTCCGGAAGCGATCCGCAAAGGCAAAGAGGACGCTATGAAGAAAATGATGTCCATTCCGCTTAGCGCAGAAGCAAGCGTACCGTACGATATGACTGGAAAATTCGGCGGCGCGAGCGTTCTTCTGAAGAGAGCTCCGGAAGGTACTGGTATCATCGCTGGCGGCCCGGTCCGCAGTGTCCTGGAGATCGCAGGTGTAAAGAATATCCGTACAAAGTCACTTGGTTCGAACAACAAGCAGAATGTTGTCCTGGCCACACTGGAAGCACTGAAGCAGATGAAGTCCCCGGAGGAGGTTGCAAGACTCCGCGGCAAATCTGTAGAAGAGATTCTCGGTTGAGGGGAGGAAGCACAATGGCAGACAAGGTAAAGGTTACATTGGTAAAATCGCCAATCGGCGCAATTCCGAAGCATCGCGCAACGGTTAAGGCTCTTGGCCTTACGAAGATGCACAAGACGGTAGAGCTTCCGAACAATGACGCTACAAAAGGCATGGTAAGACAGGTTGCTCATCTGGTCAAAGTAGAAGAAGCTTAAGGAGGTATAGTTATGGATTTATCAAATCTGAGTCCGGCTGAAGGAAGCGTACACAGCAACAATTTCAGACGTGGACGCGGACATGGATCCGGAAATGGAAAGACGGCTGGTAAAGGTCATAAAGGTCAGAAAGCTCGTTCGGGCGCTCCAAGAATTGGCTTTGAAGGTGGCCAGATGCCGCTGTACAGACGTCTCCCGAAGAGAGGATTCACGAACAGAAATACTCTTGATATTGAGGCGATTAACATCAGTGAGCTTGAGCGGTTTGAAGACGGAACAGTTGTGACGATTGATACACTGCTTGAGAATGGGATTATTAAGAGTCCGAAGGATGGCGTGAAAGTACTTGGCAACGGCACTCTGACAAAGAAGCTGACAGTACAGGCGAACGCATTCAGCGAGGGCGCAAAAACGAAGATCGAGGAGCTCGGTGGAAAAGCAGAGGTGATCTAATATGTTAGAGACCCTCAAAAACAATATCCGGAGAAAAGAGATCCGAACGCAGCTGTTCTACACCTTTCTCATGATAGTTGTGATCCGTTTCGGGTCACAGCTGCCTGTGCCGGGTGTAGACAGAGATTATTTCTCGTCATGGTTTTCAGCTTACTCCAATGACGCATTCAACTTCTTTTCGGCGTTTACGGGCGGTTCGTTCGAAAATATGTCTATTTTCGCTCTGAGCATTACTCCGTACATTACATCTTCCATTATCATCCAGCTTTTGACCATTGCCATTCCGGCTCTGGAAGAAATGCACAGAGATGGCGAGGATGGCAGAAAGAAGATAACCGCAATCACGCGCTATACGACGGTTGGGCTTGCTCTGATTGAAAGTATCGCGATGACCATTGGTTTTGGCAGAAGCGGCCTGCTTGAGGAGTACAACGCTTTAAACTGCATCGTAGTGATTGTGGCGCTGGTTGCAGGCAGTACGCTGCTGATGTGGATTGGTGAGCGTATTACGGAGAATGGTGTTGGCAACGGAATTTCTATCGTCCTGATGGTCAATATTCTTTCCAGCGTTCCGGCTGATTTTGTCAGCCTGTTTGAACTGTTTATTGCAGGAAAGACAATTGCACGCGGAGCTCTTGCCGCAGTGATCATTCTGGCGGTTGTTCTTTTGACGGTCGTTCTGGTTATTTTCCTGAACGATGGTGAGAGAAGAATCCCGGTACAGTACGCAAAGAAAATGCAGGGAAGAAAAATGGTGGGCGGCCAGTCCACACACATTCCGCTGAAGGTTAATACGGCGGGCGTTATCCCGGTTATCTTTGCATCATCTTTGATGTCAATTCCTTCTATGATCGTTTCCTTTGCGGGAATCACGACAACGGGTGCGGCGTCGACGATTATCGGCATGCTGAGCCAGAGCAATTGGTTTAATCCAAGTCATCCGGAGTATTCCGTTGGCCTGATCCTGTACATTGTCTTGATTGTGTTTTTCGCATATTTCTACACTTCTATCACCTTTAACCCGATTGAAGTGGCGGATAACATGAAGAAACAGGGTGGCTTTATCCCAGGTATCCGTCCTGGAAAGCCGACCGTTGAATATCTGGATAAGGTGTTGGGAAATCTGATTTTTATCGGCGCAGCCGGACTGATTATTGTTGTTCTTGTTCCGATTTTCTTTAACGGAGTGTTCAGCGCGTCAGTTTCTTTCGGCGGTACTTCGATTATCATCATAGTTGGTGTTATACTGGAAACAATTAAACAGATCGAGTCGCAGATGGTGGTTCGAAATTACAGAGGTTTCCTTTCAGAATAATTGTGGACATGAATCCTGGTTAACAAACAGCCAGGAGAACAGCCAGAAAAAACAGTGTACTCTCATAATTCAATATCGGGTGCTATTCCCGATAGAATGGGAGTACACTAAACTGGGTTAATGGGGAAATTGGAGGTAACCGAATGAAAATTGTCATGCTGGGAGCTCCTGGTGCCGGAAAGGGTACACAGGCGAAAATGATTGCGGCGAAATATCAGGTGCCGCATGTCTCCTCAGGAGATATTTTCCGTGCGAATATCAAGAACGGTACAGAGCTTGGGAAAAAAGCGAAGGAATATATGGATCAGGGACTTCTTGTTCCGGATGAGCTTACGGTAGATCTGGTGATTGACCGACTGTCATGGGAAGACTGCAGGAATGGATATATACTCGATGGTTTTCCACGCACCATTCCGCAGGCAAAGACACTGGATGCGGCTCTTGAAAAAATTGGGGAGCATCTGGATTACGCGATTGACGTAGACGTACCGGATGAGAATATTGTTACCAGAATGTCTGGCAGAAGAGCATGCGTTGGCTGCGGCGCGACGTATCACATCGTATATAATCCATCTAAAAAGGGAGAAACTTGCGAGGTGTGCGGTGATCAGCTGATACTGCGCGATGATGATAAGCCGGAGACGGTACAAAAGAGACTAAGCGTTTACCATGAGCAGACACAGCCTCTCATTGATTATTATGCGGGGCAGGGAATTCTGAAGTCTGTAGATGGCACACAGGATATGAATGATGTTTTTGCCGCAATTGCAGCGATCCTGGAGGCGTAAAATGGCGGTTACAATCAAATCCGAACATGAAATTGAACTGATGAGAGAAGCCGGAAGGATTCTGAACATCGTGCACCAAGAACTGGCTGCGGCGATCCGTCCCGGTGTATCGACTTACGAGCTGGATAAGATCGGCGAGCGTGTTATTCGCAGCTACGGCTGTATACCGAATTTTTTAAACTACAACGGATTTCCAGCCTCTTTTTGCATTTCGATTAACGAAGAAGTGGTTCATGGAATTCCTCATAAAGGCAGGATTTTGCATGAAGGCGATATCGTAAGTGTGGATGCAGGGCTGATTTATAAAGGGATGCATTCAGATGCGGCGCGGACTTATGGGGTAGGACAGATTACTCCGGAAGCGCAGAAGCTGATGGATGTGACGAAAGAGTGCTTTTTCAAAGGCATTGCTTTTGCAAAAGAAGGCCATCGACTCCATGAAATCTCAGCGGCGATCGGCGACTATGCGGAATCTTTTGGATACGGTGTGGTTCGTGATCTTGTTGGCCACGGGATCGGCCACGCGCTTCATGAGGATCCGCAGATTCCGAATTTCCGGCAGAAAAGCAAAGGAATTCGCCTGATGAAAGGAATGACCCTGGCAATCGAGCCGATGATCGTAATGGGACGGCCGGACGTGGAATGGCTTGACGATGACTGGACAGTTGTGACAGAAGACGGTGGGCTTGCGGCACACTATGAAAATACGATTTTGATCACGGATGGCGAGCCAGAGATCCTGTCATTGACGGTCTGAGATGGTTTAGCTGACGCAGGCATCGGAATTGTCTGACTGCTTAACAGATATCCGGACAGGAAGCTATGGCCTTGAGCCGAAAGAGAGTCAGGGAGGTTGTAAGACATGAAAACGTGGACATCAGGGATGCTTGCGGTTTCCCTGGCAGGGCATGACAAAGGCACCCTGTATGTTGTGCTCACAGAAAAATCCGGGAGTTCGTCAGAGGAAGAGGGCGTTTCATCCTGGAAAGAGCGGGATTCCGGTGCGTACGTACTTCTGGCGGATGGAAAACGCCGAACCCTGGATCATCCGAAAAGAAAAAAAGCAAAACATATTCAGGTGATCACGCATATTCCAGAGCAGATCAGCCCTCTGATGAGGGAGATCACACTGGACGCGCATGTGCGTAAGATACTGAAGGAATACAGTGCATATCAGACGGAATCCATCTCCGGAGATAAACAGTGATTCCGTTAACAGACAGAACTGTGGACGACTCAAAAGGTGCACCGGAAGCGGGGTTAGGCCGTTTCTTTTTCATTAGGACATTTTGGAGGTATATATGTCAAAGGCAGATGTCATTGAAGTAGAAGGAAAAGTGATTGAGAAGCTCCCGAATGCTATGTTCCGTGTTGAACTCGAGAATAAGCATGTAGTACTTGCTCATATCAGCGGAAAACTGCGGATGAATTTTATCCGGATTCTTCCGGGAGATAAGGTGACCATTGAACTGTCGCCCTACGATCTGACAAAGGGAAGAATCATCTGGAGAGATAAATAATCGCTTTACGCTTATACCGTTTTGAAACAGAGAGAAAACATTTCCTGGCGTTGCTTTTTCGGCCGAAAGGGAATGTTTTTTTCAAAAAAAGCTTGCAATTCATTTGCCTGCATGATATACTGGGAGAGCTTTTGTGAAGGCGCTTTCTATTTCTGTGCCTTTTTTACAAAATGCGGAACCAGAGAGGGAAAGGAGGATTAACCATGAAGGTTCGATCATCAGTGAAGCCCATCTGTGAAAAGTGTAAGGTGATCAAGAGAAAAGGCAGAATTATGATTATCTGCGAGAATCCGAAGCACAAGCAAAGACAGGGGTAACACGCACAACTGGCGGAACCGGCAGCATGGCACATGATAGCCAGTAAGAAGCTGTCGAAGAACAATATAACGATGGAATAAACGAGTACCCGCGAGGGTTCGCTTTTCCGGTATTACGGGGAAAGCAGAGCTGGTGCGGGATGGCACTCTTACTTATATAGAAACTGCTATTTTCTTTAAGGAAGGATTTTATTTCGTTGCGATATTGCTTTTAATACCGGCACAGGAGCAGGCTCTACGCGAACTCTCACATCAAACCGCCGTGAGAGAGGCGAGGCCGCGCAAGGCAGGTCAGAGAATGACATATGTCATAGCTTAATGAGTCGGAAAGGCCGCGGTGTCGCGGCTGGGCGGCTATGATTCGCCCCAGTTAGAAACAACATCAAAAGAGCACTCGAAAAAAACGTCGAGCGGCGGGCGGGTGCGCTGGTAACGCTCCTGTGTACAGGGGCATTACAGGGAATGGAGGAACAATTACATGGCACGTATTTCTGGTGTAGATTTACCAAGAGAAAAACGCGTGGAAATCGGTTTGACTTATATCTACGGAATCGGTAGAACAAGTTCAAACAAGATTCTTGCCGCAGCGAATGTAAATCCTGACACGCGCGTCAGAGATTTGACAGACGAAGAGGTTCGTAGAATTCAGGATGTAGTCAGCGAACATTATATGGTAGAAGGTGATCTCAGAAGAGAGACTGCGCTGAACATCAAGAGACTTCAGGAAATCGGATGCTACAGAGGGATTCGCCACAGGAGAAGCCTTCCGGTTCGTGGACAGAACACAAAGAATAACGCGAGAACGCGTAAGGGTCCGAAGAGAACAGTAGCCAACAAGAAGAAATAAGTCGCGTGAAGGCAGATGACGGGAGGTCATTTGCAGAATTTAAGAAGAAAGCAGGTTAATTTAGATATGGCAGCTAAAAAAGTTACGAAAAAAGTGACCAAAAGACGTGTTAAGAAGAACGTCGAGCGCGGACAGGCTCATATCAAGTCATCTTTCAATAATACGATTGTTACATTGACGGATGCGCAGGGAAATGCTTTATCATGGGCGAGCGCCGGCGGCCTTGGCTTCAGAGGTTCAAGAAAATCCACCCCGTATGCGGCTCAGATGGCAGCAGAGGCTGCGACAAAGGCAGCTCTGATTCATGGTTTGAAGACGGTAGATGTATTCGTAAAGGGACCGGGTTCAGGAAGAGAAGCGGCGATTCGCGCCCTTTCCGCGAACGGTCTTGAAGTTACCAGCATTCGCGACGTGACACCGGTACCGCACAATGGATGCCGTCCACCGAAGCGCAGAAGAGTTTAATCAGGGAGGTCTATAGAAATGGCAGTTAACAGAGTTCCTGTTCTGAAAAGATGCAGATCCCTTGGCCTGGAGCCGATGTATCTGGGATATGATAAGAAATCAAATAGAGAGCTGAAAAGATCCAACCGTAAGGTTAGTGAATATGGACTGCAGCTCCGTGAAAAACAGAAAGCTAAATTCATTTATGGTGTTCTTGAGAAGCCGTTCCGCAATTACTACAAGAAAGCGGACAGAATGCAGGGTCAGACCGGTACGAACCTGATGGTTATGCTGGAGTCTCGTCTGGACAATGTGATGTTCCGCCTTGGCTTTGCGAGGACAAGAAAAGAGGCTCGTCAGATCGTTGACCATAAGCATGTTCTTGTAAATGGCAAGCAGGTAAATATTCCTTCTTACCTAGTGAAAGCCGGCGATACGATTGAGATCAAGGAGAAATGCAAGAGCTCCCAGAGATATAAGGATATCCTTGAGGCTACGAATGGCCGCCTTGTTCCGGAATGGCTGGAAGCTGATCCAGAAGCACTGAAAGGCACTGTGAAAGAGCTTCCGTCCAGAGAAGCAATCGATGTTCCGGTAAACGAGGTGCTTATCGTCGAGCTGTATTCGAAGTAATAAGTACGCATCATAAGATACTGACATACTCTTTTTCAATCAGAAAGGAGTATGCCGGTAAATAGATACCCTCAGTCATTAAACCCATAAAGGAGGGGCTATATAGTGTTGGATTTTAACAAACCAAAAATTGAAATCGCAGAAATGTCAGAAGATAAGAGATTTGGACGATTTGTAGTTGAGCCGCTTGAGCGAGGCTATGGAACGACGCTGGGCAATTCTCTGAGAAGAATTATGCTTTCTTCCCTGCCGGGCGCAGCCGTCAGTCAGGTCAAAATCGAAGGCGTACTGCATGAATTCAGCTCTATCCCTGGTGTCAAAGAAGATGTTACAGAGATTATCATGAACATCAAATCGCTGGCGATTAAAAACACCAGTGAAACGAATGAGGCAAAAATTGCGTACATCGAGTTTGAAGGCGAAGGCGTAGTGACAGGTGCAGATATTCAGGTTGACCAGGATATCGAGATCATGAACCCGGATCAGGTTATTGCGACGCTGAACGGTGGCCCGGACTCCAGACTGTTTATGGAGCTGACCATTACAAAGGGGCGCGGATACGTCAGCGCGGAAAAAGGTAAGAGTGAAGATATGCCGATCGGTGTGATCGCAGTAGACGCGATTTACACACCTGTTGAGCGTGTTAATCTTACCATTGAGGATACGCGTGTTGGTCAGGTCACTGATTACGATAAGCTGACGCTGGATGTTTACACGAATGCGACACTGGAGCCGGATGAGGCAGTCAGCCTTGCTGCAAAAGTGTTGAGTGCACACCTGGGACTCTTTATTGATCTCTCTGAGAATGCAAAGACGGTTGAAATCATGAATGAGAAAGAGGACAATGAAAAAGAGAAGGTTCTCGAGATGAATATCGATGAGCTGGAGTTGTCTGTCCGTTCTTTCAACTGCCTGAAACGTGCGGGAATCAATACCGTTGAGGAGCTTTGCAACCGCACTTCCGAAGATATGATGAAGGTTCGTAATCTTGGCCGCAAGTCGTTGGAAGAAGTTCTTGGAAAGCTCAAAGAGCTGGGGCTGTCTTTGAACTCGAGTGATGAGTAAGCGGAAACTCTTAAGTGTTTGAAATAGTATTATGCCATGCCGTCAGTAAGCCCGAAGTGCGTGACGGACAAGATATGGAGGAAAACCACAATGTCAGGATATAGAAAACTCAGCAGAACCTCTTCGCAGAGAAAAGCTTTACTGCGCAACCAGGTGACCGCTCTGATTTACAGAGGCAAGATCGTGACCACTGAGGCGAAAGCAAAAGAAGTCCGCAAGATCGCCGAGCATCTGATCGCTCTGGCTGTCAGAGAGAAAGATAATTATGAGACTGTTACCGTTACTGCAAAAGTAGCGCGCAAGGACAAAGACGGCAAGCGTGTGAAAGAAGTACAGGACGGCAAGAAAGTTACTGTATACGATGAAGTACAGAAAGAGATCAAGAAGGATAAGCCGAGCCGTCTGCACGCTCGTCGCCAGATGTTAAAGGTGCTTTATCCGGTGAAAGAAGTTCCGACAGAAGCGGCTGGAAAGAAAAAGAACACCAAGGAAATTGATCTTCCGGCTAAGCTCTTTGACGAGATCGCTCCGAAGTACGCAGATCGCAATGGTGGATACACCAGAATCGTAAAGATCGGACAGCGCAGAGGCGATGGAGCTGAGACCGTTGTTCTTGAGCTTGTATAATGTACAAGGTTTCATAAGGAAATTTCGGTTGACGCCGGATGTTTTGAAATATGAAAGATGAGTGAAATCCGTCTGTTTATGCAGGCGGATTTTTCTTGTCCAATAGGAAAGTCATATATTTGTCCGGATGCCGCTATAGGTCACATCTGAGTAGTTAAGATAACGTTAATTTGTTCATAGTATGATCTACAACTGATTTTGCAAAAATAGTGCAAAATGAAGCATATTTAGGTTGACTTTTTCACATATAATAACTATAATGGCAGTATGATTTTGCAATAATTTTGCAGAATGGAGGATAAAAAATATGCTGTTACAGTTTCGAGTAGAAAATTATAAATCATTTGTAGATGAGGCAGTGTTTTCTATGGAGGCAGCGCCCAAACAGAAAGGGCTTGACTATAGTCTCAGTGAGTTTAAATACAAAAAAAGAACGATTAAAGCGCTTAGCGCTTCTGTTATCTATGGTCCGAACGCTGCTGGTAAGACGAATGTAATTGGCGCAATGGATACGTTCCGCTCTATTGTTTTACGTGGAAATGTTCGCAATTCGGTAGAAAAAGGTTCTCCCAATCCTGCATCGGAATCACTGGAACTGATACCAAATAATACATTGAAAGAATCTAAACCGGTTTCTTTCGGTGTTACGTTTTTGGAATGCGGTCTTTTGATTCAATACGATGTGACGGTGGATCTGGGAAGGTTTTTGGATGATTCCTATGCCAGAAAGATATTGTCGGAAAACTTGAAAGTAAACGGAGCTGATATATTCAACAGAAGCGATATGCTTGAAATACAGAACTTGAATGTAATTAAGGATTACTTGGCGGATTCTGCTGATTTAAATGAAGGTGGCATCAATCGAATTGCATTAAATAGTTTGAATCGGGAGGAACTTTTTTTAGTTAACGGATTTAAGCTGCTATACTCTCAGAATTTAGTAAAGCTCATTACAGATTGGTTTACAAACAAGTTTATGGTTATATGCAGGGCAGACTCTCTGCAATTGATCAAACGATTCTCTGATCCGCAGAAACCTACGGTATATATTGAGAAAACAACGAATAGTGCAGCAAAAGCTTTTGGTATTAATTCCAATGCAGTGGGATATGTGACAGGTGATGATGATTCCGGTGCAAAGTTGTGTTCTATTTTTAAGGATGAGGATAATAAGAAGATTGCCACTATGGCTGCGGAACAATTTGAATCTTATGGTACAATTCGGTTTATTACGATTTTTCCGCTTGTCCTGAAAGCAATATTGACAGGCAGTACGTTGGTCGTGGATGAATTTGATGCGTCTATTCATCCAATGGCATTAATGAATATTATTAATATATTCCATAATAATGATATCAATATTCATCATGCGCAGCTTATTTTTAATACTCATAATCCTATTTTCCTGAACTCAAATTTGTTTAGAAGGGATGAGATCAAGTTCGTGGAGAGAGACGATGATACACATCTGAGTGTTCTTTACACGCTTTCTGATTTTGGTACAAAAGGAGCTAAGGGTGTTAGAAAGCAAGATGATTACATGCATCATTATTTTATAAGTGAGTATGGCGCTATCAAAGACATTGATTTTACTCCTATTTTTGAGGAAATCATGGCCACAGAGAGTGAGGTGGGGTAAGTGAGCAACAGAAAGCTTACGAAAAAATATTATTTTTCTGTAGAGGGAGAGACAGAAAAGTGGTATCTGGAATGGCTGAAGAATCGAATTAATGAATGCGAAGAGGCCACATGTAAAGTCGCTTTTGATGTGTCTGTGCAGAAGAATCCATTGAAAAGAGCAAAATCTCTCACAGTGACTGGAAAAACAGAAATTTGGCATTTATCCGATTATGAGAGTGATGAATTGATTCATGTAAAACAGTTCATTGAGACTATGGATAATATGAAGGCAGCCATGAACATAGGAAAGCAGATCACTTACAGATTTGGCTATACGAATCTTACTTTTGACCTATGGATTATTTTACATAAGATAAATTGCAATAGTTCTTATGCAGACCGTAAGAATTATATTGATCCATTGAATCGCGCATATGGAGAGAGCTTTGAGAATATGGATGAATATAAGCACGAAGCCAATTTTAAAAGGTGTTTAAAACAGCTTACGCTTAACAGTGTTCGAGATGCCGTTGCAAGAGCAAATAATATTATGATAAAAAATCAAGAAAAAGGTTATTGTCAAGTCGAATATAAGGGATATAAATATTACAGAGAAAATCCCACAACGGCGATTAACGAAGTTATTGAAAAGATAATGAGTGATTGCGGATTACAGAAATGAAAAGCTTACTCCGATTTACATGAAAAGGCGGGAGAGAAAGGAAATGCTAATGCAAGAACTGCAACAACAACATATCCGATATGTCTTTCTGACTTGCGTTTTGATCTGTCTTTGCTGGATGGCGTGGAGCTCACCCGCTCAGGCAGCGAAATATGTAAAACAGTCGAATACAACGGTCTGCATTACATCAAATCAGACAGGCTGGATTCAGTTGTACGGTGACTGGTATTATTATGACAGCAATGGCCGTCTGCGTTATGGCTCGATCAAATATAAGGGGAATTATTATTACAGCGCGAAGGATGGCAAGCGGGTAACCGGATTTGTAACCCGCAATGGATCGAAGTATTATTATTCCAAGAAGACTGGAATTATGCTGCGGAGCCGCTGGCTGACTACTACATCAGGCAAAAAATATTATCTGAACGAATCGGGAAAAGCCCTTACCAAAGAATGGCTTACTCTGGATGGAAAAAAATACTACTTTAACGCAAACTCAAAGATGGTGACCGGCTGGAAAAAAATCAAGGGGTATTATTACTATTTTGATTCAGACGGCGTCCTGGCGACGAGTAAGTGGGTGGGTATTTATTATGTGAATGAGAAGGGGCAGCGCACCTCTGAGACGAGATCAGTAGTATCATCAAATAAGGCTAAGACGAAATATACCTATAAAAGTGCTACTTTGAATATTGAATTGTTAAAAAAGTCGACCCATGGTGTTTCCTACTGGGTGGCACATATCAAGACTTCCAGTTCAGATCAGCTGAAGTCTGCCCTCTCATATGGTACATATGGAGGAACGCGGCAGACTACATCAAGTGCGGTATCGTCGAATGGCGGAGTCATTGGGATAAATGGAAGTGCTTTCAGTTATTCCACCGGGCAGCCGTCACCGCTTGGAATGTGTATTAAAAATGGTGTGATTTACGGGGATTACACGACAAGCTATACGGTGATGGCAGTAAAGTGGGACGGCACAATCTATACGCCGGCACAGGGGTTGAGCGGGGCAGATTTGCTCGCGGAGGGCGTAAAGGATACTTATAATTTTGGACCCGTGCTGATCAGCGGCGGTGTTGCACAGCCTTCCATTGCTGAGACACAGAAATACTATCCGCGTACGGCGATTGGTATGGTTGCGAAGAATGATTACGTGATTGTGGTTACGGATACAGGGAATTATACGGGGCTGAACCATTCCGATCTGGTTAGTATTTTTCAGTCCTACGGCTGCCAGTATGCTTACAACCTGGATGGCGGCGGATCTTCTACTCTGTATTTTAATGGACAGGTAATGAATGAGCTGATCAATGACTATGAACGGCCATGTGCGGATTTTCTGTATTTTACGGAATAACACAAAGCACATTTTGTGTTTGACATTCCAGAAAAACTGTGTTATCGTAATTTCGATCAACGTGAACGTTTCTGTCTAATCAGACAATTGATTTTCCCGTGAAATGAACTGCCCATTATTTCGAAAAATGGGAATGAGAGCACATTGATTTCAATTCATTATTATTTTATCTGTTTATCTAAGAGGTGTCTATGAGAGAAAAATATGAAACCTTATCTCTGGCAATTTTGAAAGATCTTGCAAAAGCCAGAGGAATGAAAGGTATTTCGACCCTGAGAAAGGCCCAGCTGATCGATGCGATGGTGGCTCAGGATGAGAAAGAAGGGATTGTATCTAAGGCGGAAAACGCCGAAAACAATCAGAAAGAGGAAAATTCATCTGAAAACGCTTCGAGTTTGGATGATACCCCGGAATGGGTGGATGTCTTTGCCGGGCCGGAGGTGAGTGAACCATATCCTGCGGAATTGGGAGATTCATTTTCAACGTATGCAGGAGCGGGAGAGCCATTTTCGACAGATACAGGAACGGGAAAGGTAGTTTTAGCGAATACAGGAGCGGGAGAACCGTTTTCTGTCGATGCTGAAGCGGGAAAAGGATTCTCTGCAGTTTCTGAGACAGAAGAGGAAGAGCAGGAAGAACAGGGGACCTCGGGAGCAGAAAAACCGGGATCTTCGTCTCAGGAAGAAATATTACAAGAGGAAAAAACCGCGGAATCAGCGGAAAATACCGTGTCGGACGGCTCCGGGGAAAAAGACGCTTTCCGGAATGAAACAGTGAAAAACCGCACAGAGTCCGGCCGATCGGAGGAAAGAACTTACCGGAATACGCGAACCACGGGGCAGACGGATGATTCGGGAAGAAATACACAGCGGCGCAGACGCGTTGCGGAGAATGATACCAGATCCTCCTCTTATGACCGTGGAAACGGGGAACGCCGTACGTATGACCGGACCAGAACGCGGACAGATCAGAACAATTCTTATGACAATCGCCGAAGCTATGGCAATCAGAATAATTCGTATGATAACCGCCGGAACTACAGCAATCAAAATAATTCGTATGAAAGCCGTCGGAATTATGGCGAACAGAATAATTCCTACGACAATCGCCGGAATTATGGCGAACAGAATAATTCTTACAGCGAACAGGATAATACATCCGATGTACGTACGAACTTCATAGATTCAAACAGCTCGAATGACAATCGGAAAAATTCCTATGGTGATCAGGAAGGACAGATGAATATCCGCCGGAATGATTCCAATCAGGATATGGTATCAGAAACACACGGCGGATATGAGAATTCAGGCAGTCTGCCGGAAACGCAGGCGCCTGCGGAACAGCGGCTCACGGACGCAGATCGTCCGCCGGCGGAGCTTTCCCAGCTGGACAGCGGTCAGTCGGTGAGCGGAATTCTGGAGGTCATGCCGGATGGCTATGGCTTTATCCGCAGCGACAATTATCTTCCCGGTGAGAATGATGTGTACGTTTCTCCGTCCCAGATTCGCCGTTTTAACCTAAAGACGGGAGATATCATTTCGGGAAATACCAGAATCAAATCTCAGCAGGAGAAATTCAGCGCTCTGCTGTACCTGAAAAAAATCAATGGCCTGGTTCCCTCCGAGGCGATGAAACGCTACAATTTTGAGGACATGACGCCGATTTTTCCGAATGAGAGGCTGCGCATGGAACGCGACCCGAGGGGAATTGCCATGCGGATTGTAGATCTGTTTTCCCCAATTGGCAAGGGACAGCGCGGAATGATTGTTTCTCCGCCGAAAGCAGGAAAAACCACTCTTTTGAAGGACGTTGCCAGATCAATCCTGAAAAACAATCCGGAAATGCGCCTGCTGATTCTTTTGATCGATGAGCGGCCGGAGGAAGTCACGGACATTAAGGAAGCGATCCGCGGAGAAAATGTGGAAGTCATCTATTCTACCTTTGATGAGACGCCGGAGCATCATAAGCGCGTGTCCGAGATGGTGATTGAGCGCGCAAAGCGTCTCGTAGAACAGAAACAGGACGTTACGATTCTGCTCGACAGTATTACGCGTCTGGCAAGAGCCTACAACCTGACGGTGCCGCCAAGCGGCCGTACGCTCTCCGGCGGCCTTGACCCGGCGGCGCTGCATATGCCGAAGCGCTTTTTTGGCGCAGCGCGTAACATGCGCGAGGGCGGCAGCCTGACCATACTGGCGACCGCGCTGGTCGACACGGGCAGCAAGATGGACGATGTGGTATACGAGGAATTCAAAGGAACCGGCAACATGGAACTTGTTCTTGACCGAAAGCTCTCGGAGAGACGCGTATTTCCGGCCATCGACATCCCGAAATCCGGCACACGCCGTGAAGACCTGCTGCTCGACCGTGAAGAGCAGGAAGCGATTTACTACATGCGCCGTGCACTCAACGGAATGGAATCCGACGATGCGGTCGAAAGTATTTTGAATATGCTCATGCATACACGGGACAACCGCGACTTCGTGACGCGGGTGCGGAGACAGAAAGGTGTGTAAAAAAATCCTTGCTTTTACAGCCGAACTATGCTATTCTCTGAGTGTTGTGTAAAGAGATTCTGCGTATGGTGACACTGACGATGGACGGAAGGTGTCTGTGCGCACAACTGCAGGGACTTGCAGGGATAGCCCGGGGAGACTTGCCGTGGTAACAGTCGAGCGGCATTGACCGGGAATTGGTTTTGTCTTCATAGGAAGAAGACCAGCAGTTCACAAAATAGAGAAGAAGAGGTGAATAATAATGAAGGAAGCGATTCAGCCGAAGTACTATCAGGCAGAGGTGACCTGCAACTGTGGGAACACATTTGTGACAGGTTCTACGAAGCAGAGCATTCACGTGGAGATTTGCTCAAAGTGCCATCCGTTCTATTCCGGACAGCAGAAAGCGACTGCCGCACGCGGACGTATTGAGCGGTTCAATAAAAAGTATGGTCTTCAGTAGAATTGAGGATAGAAACGCGTGGGTTGAGGTTCTTGTAATCTCAACCTGTTTTCGTTCTATAGAAAAACAGATCGGAACAGACTGTCTGTAGGCTGCTGTTTTGGCAGTCACGTATAGAGGAAAACAGTTCAGAACAGCATTAAAGCATTAAAATGAAAAGATTTCATTATAATAGAAAGGATTTCATATGAAACCATCTGGCATAGGAGGTCAGGCGGTCATCGAGGGCGTCATGATGCGCAATGGCGGCCATTATGCGGTGGCGGTTCGGACGCAGGACGGGAAGATTGTGGTTGACAAGCAGGAGTGCTCCAGCCAAAAGCTTCAGAAAAAAAAGTTTGTAAGGCTGCCGATCATCCGCGGTGTGGTGAATTTTTTTGATTCGCTGGTTCTTGGCATGAAGACACTGATGTTCTCCGCGACTTTTTACGCGGAGGAGACAGAAGAAGAACACGCTGCGTGGGAGGCGAAGGAGCGCAAGAAGGCGATTGAGAAGTCGGAGAAGCTGCGCGCGAAGGGGAAGATGGACGCGGCGCAGAAGGTGATTGAGAAATGTGAGAAGCGGATCGAGCGGGAGAACGAGGCAGGCGAGACGCCGGATGACAATGACTGGATTA
>Ga0192278_1111_pt1 | contig 16490 bp, 16 predicted proteins | sample Koala_Koa24_K3_FD_131271 | JGI IMG/M metagenome (GOLD analysis project Ga0192278, IMG submission 131271) | Enriched cells from koala feces incubated with labeled cellulose particles, San Francisco Zoo, California, United States - Koala_Koa2-4_K3 ...
ACAAACAAAGACATTTGGCAAGAGGCAAAAGCATTACATCACGGATCACAGGAATATCTTCATCACTGGTGTTACCAGCAGTGGCAAGACCTATCTGGCCTATGTGTTCGGAATAGAGGTTGCAAGCAGCGCTATAAGACAAAGTATGTCCGTCCTCCTGACCTTCTCCTTGAACTGGAGATGGCTCGTAACGATGGGACTTACAAGGAAAAGTGCAGGCCAAATATGCGAACCTGTTATTGCTCATCATCGATGAATGGATTCTCCTTAAGCCGAATAAATCAGAGCAGCAAGATTATCCGCATCTTTTTTCGAAAAAGTCCTGACAGATGGGTGTTTTTCAATAATATGCTGACAAGTATATTGTTCGGATAAATTGGCTTATCCGAACATTCGCATAACTTGCCGAAGCAAGTACTGTTCCATGCCCGGCACACTCAGAAAAGAGGGGCAGCAACGCCCCTCTTTTCTTATACCGTTTTCTTTGATATAATTGCAGTTACTAAAGATTGCAACTACTATTTTCAATTATGCCTGATTGTTCAATATCCACTGCTTTGCCCAGCCATCTATAAACGTAGATACCACAGCATCCCACTCAACACTGCTGTCAGAGTAAGCAGCTAATACTGATATAAATTCTGCACTCCATTCTTTCTCGTTTGGTATCGCGTAAAAGCTCCACGCTACCGATGTTTTTCCTGCCTCCTCATAAACTTTTGCCATTTGCGTCAATTTATTTCCTGATTCATATCCTTCAAATGTGTCAAAAGGAGTCGTTAGGTTCATCGTGTCCGACAGAAAACTACGTCCTTCATCAGAAATGATTACCCACTCAAGAAAGGCAAGCGAAGCTGAAATGTCCTCTTCTGACGCCTGGCTGTTCACCGCCCAATTGCTTTCGCTTCCAACCGCCAGGCCTTCGTTTTCGTCATCTACTCCAAAATAAATCGGTAGCATACTGATATCATCAGTTGTCACCAGATAACCATTCTCCTCACTGATCAATTCGTCATACTCCCAGTCTCCATTCTGATAGAATACCGCCTCACCCATACCAAATTCGTCTCTGGCATTCCATTCACCAGATGTCAAAGTCGCCGCGTCTGCACCCGTATAGGTAATATACATATCCCAGATTTGTTTGAAATGATCAAGATAGGTGCCATTGATCTCTGCTTCTCCACTAAGCAGGTCTGTACCGTCATCCAGAAACTCGTAATATAGGGCAAGCCCGGCCAGTTGCCTGGAAAATCTCCAGGAAGAATCAGAATCCAGGCCTGCACTTGTAAAAGCTCCTGTCAGTTCAAAATCCGTATCTGCATTCGCTAGAACTTCATTAATATCATCCAGGCGGTCTGTAATATCGCCTGCCACATCTACCAATGTTTCCAGACTATTTATTTCTTCCGCCGAATTGATTAATGCACCGTCCATTTCACAATAAAGATTCAAGATAGTCTGATTGTAAATAATGCCGTAGCATTCATAGCAGTAAGCGACACCTGCAATTTTGCTATTGTATTCAATGGAAAAAGAATGGTCAGTCAAATGATCATAAATCGCACTCTCCGTCAAGTCATAAGTATAACTGTCCCACGTAGCCGCATCAGAAGGATTGCTAATCACAAAAATTGTTGGAGCATCAGAATTTGTCATTTCCGAATAGAGAGTCAAGTCATACTCTCCGTCCTCTGGCGTTACAACCGTTACCTCTATACCAGTCTGTTCCGTATAAGATGCCGCCAGCTCTTGCCAGGCCGCATTCGTATCTGGTTTGTCATTCAGCATATACACACTGCCAGTACCTGTTTCCTCTGCATAAGTCGGAACAGCAGAACATATCACTGTCATCGCTCCTATCATCAGAGTTGTAAAACATTTTTTCATGCTCTTCATCCTGCAAACATCCCTTCCAAAATACACCGCTATGCTACTGACTTTTAGTCCAATAGTGAATTTCTTTCTATAATTTTTATGATACGTTTTTACGCTTGTTGGTACTATTCATAACATACCAACAAGCGCTTTGAACAACTCCACTATTTAACAGTCATAGTAGCCACGTCGCTAAATGTGCTGTTTCCATCCGCATCAGTCACAATGCAGCGGATCATACGTCCATCACGCGCTGCAGTCAGGGTTGTCGTGTAGCTCGCTATCGTGGATGAGCCCGTCTTCCACGTCTCTCCATCATCGCTGTACTGCCATGTATAACACAAACCTGTTCCATCCGCCTGAATCGTAAAAGTCACCGAATCCCCTACCGCACCACTATAGTCCTGGGGCTGCGTGATGATGACCGGACCAATCTCTTCTTCTGCAATCGTCATAGTCGCCACTTCACTCAATGCGCTGTTTCCATCCACATCTGTCACAATGCAACGTACCATACGACCAGAACGTGCCTCGGTCAGTGTCGTGGTATAACTTGCCGTAGTGGATGAGCCTGTCTTCCATGTCTCTCCATCACTGCTGTACTGCCACGTATAGCTCAGGCCGTTTCCTTCTGCCTGAATCGTAAAGGTTACCGTGTCGCCTTCCGCGCCGCTGTAGTCCTGCGGCTGCGACGTGATGACCGGACCATTCTCTTCTGCCGCTATCGTCATTGTCACCGTTGCACTCGTCACGCTGTTCCCCTCTGAGTCAGTCACGATACAGCGCACCTGGCGTCCATCGCGTACTGCAGTCAGGGTCGTCGTGTAGCTTGTCGTAACAGAGGAACCGGTCTTCCACGTCTCACCATCACTGCTATACTGCCACGTATAGCTCAGACCACTTCCCTCTGCCTGAATCGTGAAGGTTACCGTATCGCCAACTGCGCCACTGTAATCCTGTGGCTGTGACGTGATAACCGGGCCACTTTCTTCTGCCGCTATCGTCATAGTCGCCACTTCGCTCGTCACGCTGTTCCCGTCTGCGTCTGTGACAGTGCAGCGCACCATACGGCCAGAACGAGCCTCGGTCAACGTTGTGGTGTAGCTTGCCGTGACAGAAGAACCGGTTTTCCATGTCTCCCCGTCGTCACTATACTGCCACTGATAACTCAGGTCGGTTCCCTCTGCCTGAACCGTGAAGGTAACCATATCCCCCACTGTTCCGCTGTAGTCCTGCGGCTGTGCTGTGATAACCAGAGTATCCTCCTCTGACGCAACCGTCACCGTCGCCACATTGCTTGTTAGACTGTTTCCATTTGCATCCATTACAATGCAGCGCACCTGGCGACCGTCGCGTGCCGCAGTCAGAGTCATCGAATACGTTGCCGTGGACGCGCTCAGTGCTGTACTACTCTTCCAGGTAGTCCACGGTTCCATAGGCGTCTGGATCCAGCAGGCGGGCCAGAATGATGGATACAAGAAAAGCAACGCCCTGTGCGCCGCATCGCTCTGCAAACCGCCAGAACAGATTGCTGACTGTCCTGGTCTTCAGATTCTCTTTCATAAAAATCACTGCCTTTTACATTTCAGAATAATGTCACAGATACGGTCTGCATCCGCAATTGCCAGATCTGCGTACAGCGGAAGTGTCAGCACACGCTGGCTCACGCGCAAAGCTACAGGAGTCAGATTCGCATCATACATTCCGTGAAAACAGTCAAATGTATTCGTCAGCGGGTAAAAATATTTTCTCGCCCTGATATTTTCTTTTGCCAGGGCTTCAAACACCTCATCGCGGCTTGCGCCGAATACACGCTCATCAAAAAGGACCGGAAAGTAAGCATAATTTGGAACAACCCCATCCTGTCTGGGATTCAGACGGATCCCTCGCACTCCATCCAGCCTCTCCATATAGTGCTCCACCACTTTTTTTCTCTTCGCAATCTCCCCGTCTACATGGCGAAGGTTACACAGCCCCATCGCGGCGCAAAACTCATTCATTTTCGCGTTCGCCCCCACGCCATCCACTACCTCTGGTCCACGGATGCCAAAATTCTTAAGCTGATAGATGCGGCGGCCAAACGCCTCGTCAGCAAAGCAGACTGCCCCGCCCTCAATGGTATTAAATACCTTTGTCGCGTGGAAGCTGAAACAGGACACATCGCCAAAGCTGCCGATTCCCTTCCCTTTGTACCAGACGCCAAACGCATGCGCGGCGTCATAGATCACCTTTAAATGATATTTCTCCGCGAGACTGTGGATCGTCTCTATCTCACATACATTCCCATATACATGCACCGGCAGAATCGCCGCTGTCCTCTCTGTGATCAGGCTTTCGATCTTACTGGCGTCGATGGTAAAATCGTCTTCTCTAATATCGCAGAACACAGGCGTACAGCCATTGCGGACAATCGCATGCGTCGTTGAAGCAAAGGTAAAGGGCGTCGTGATCACCTCTCCCTTTACGTCCAGGGCCTGCAGGGACAATTCCAGAGCCATATGCCCATTGGTCAGAAGATCAATTGCTTCAACCGATAAATACTCCTTCAGCTTCTCCTGCAGCGACTTATGCTTTGGCCCCATATTCGTCAACCAGTGCGTATCCCACATTTCCTTAATTTCTTCCATATACTCTTCCATGGATGGCATGGAAGAGCGGGTAACGAGAATTCTGTCAGGCATTCCTTTCCTGCTCCTTCATTTCATTTTTTCATCTTTTGATGCTTCCATAAAATCGAACGGTACCAGAGCGGCTCCAGAAGATATCCCCGATATTTCCAGGAGTTCTTCAGCTTCTGTATCGGAGCCAGTCCCTCCACTATTTTTTTATAGATGGGGCTGTGGCTCATCTGTTTCGCTGCCTTTACCATCTCCGACCTGTCATCCGAAATCTGAAGGATATCCTCCGCGATTCTCGCCATGACGGCGTCTGCAAATTTTCCTCCGGTATATTGATTGTATACTTTCAGATATTCGATTCTTCTTTGCACGCGGTCTGTAAAGAACGAATATCCTCTGTTCTGGTTGCGCATGGTGACTCCGCTCTTTATATTCGCATTGTAGACCGACATTACCTCTGGCAGGCAATAGACGTCGCCGTAATACATGGCCAGCGTCAGCATCCGATAGTCGCCACTCCAGAACCTTAAGCGTCTGATACAATCTGGCCGGAAATCAGTTCCCCTGCGGTAAAAATAAGAAGACATATGTACCTTCCAGCCGAAAAAAACGTCGTCCTCTTCCAGTCTGCGTATCTCACTCCACTCATTAAAGTTCCGGTCCGCATCTCGACCGTCCACACAATGATATACCGAATTATGTACACACATGGAACATTCTGGATGCTGCTCCATAAAGTCAAACTGTCTCTGAAGCTTCTGATTGTCGCACCAGTAGTCATCCCCCTCGCAGACAGCCACATATTTCCCTTTAAAATAAGGTTCCATCACATCCAGGACTGATTTTCCGGTATGTTGATTTTCCATCTCATAGAGCGCTTTCACGATATGCGGGTACTTTTTCTCATACTTTCGTATCAATTCAGTTGTCCTGTCTAAAGATGCATCGTCGTGAACCACAATGAGAAATGGAAAATCCGTCTTTTGTGACAGAAAGCTGTCCATCGCCTGTTCAATATAGTTTTCCTGGTTATATGCAGCACAGCGGATTGTCACAAGCGGTAAGTCCGTCTGCCCCTTCCAGTGATTCATAATATTCGCTTCCGTTCTGTTCGTCATTTCTTCATGCTCCTCCTCTGAATGAACGCGATATATTTATCTAAATTTATAAGGAATGATATCATTCGTCCCCCATCTGTCAAACATCATATACCAGAACAAAAGTAGGATAAAAATCAAAGCAATCCTTAAAATTGAAGCATTTGAGGCCTGTATCTCATCAAACTCAACTACATTCGAAAAGGCATCCGGCATTACAAGTATCATTGCGTAAAAGAAGTAAAAGCTTAATCGGTAAGCATCATTACTGTATAGGTTGATCATAAACAAAGGAATTCCAAAAATCAACAGATCATAATAAAAATTCATCTCACTGCAATTTCGGAGAAGGATCAACCGCACTGCAAAGATAAAAAGAACTATAATTACAAACATAGATAACGCACTCATTGTACTTTGAAAATGTATCGAAGTACTCAAATAGTGAAGAAAACGAGGGTATATACTGGCAATCCGGGACAGAATTGACCGATAGGAAAGCAAAAACAGCCCTGATACGAACAACCCAAATATAAGAAAGAGATACTGTTTCACTAAGGTCTCTGAAAAGTATTTCTCGTAAACAATGTCTATAGCAAGAACCACCAGACCATATATAGCTGTGGTGTGAACAGCCATTGTGCAGACAGACAGCAGTGCAAACTTTATGTGTCTTCCTTTTCGCATATAGGTCTGATATCCCACTAAAATAATAGCCAAAGCTAAAGACTGTCTCATAATATTAAGGGAGTAGCTGTAAAAAACAAAGTAATATACGGCCATCCCGATCCACATATGAAAGGTTTCATCTTCCTCCCATGTTTTTTTCAGGGCATTCAGAACACAAAACTCTATAATAAATTCAACTGCAAATTGTGGGGCAAAGATATCCTTGAAAACGGAAGAGAAAAAATGCCATAACACCCAGAATGCAGGCGAGTCTCCGGAATACTCCAGGATCAGTTCTATAGCCGAATGCTGCAGAGAATATTCATATGCGACAACCCCATAAAGCTTTGTATCATAGCCAATTCCCTCTGCTCTACATCCCGCGACCCAGGAAGGTATTGCGATTGCAGCGATACAGAGTGCTCGCCTGGTAAATCTGTTTTTTGAGTTCTCTGCTGTTTTTATTAGAAACAGTGCTGCCGCAAATGCCATGATGTAAATAAGCATGATCCCGAAACCCCTTAATTCGTTAAAAAGATTCGTTTTATGTCATCCGTAAAATTCTTTTCCTCTGACTGTATCACAGTTCTATAATTTTCAAACTCCATTTTCCGGTTTTCATACCTGTCCATGCAGTCTCTGATAAGATCATGAATTTTCTCTTTTTCGCCAACCGGATTCTGAAACTTATATTTTCTGTCAATCGGAATATCTTTATCGTTCGCGGCAGCCCCACTCATCCCGGTAATCACACAACAGCCGCACAGGGCAGCCTCCCGCGGAATTCTGTCTTTTCCAGGATGGTTCCCGAAATCCACATATACCTTGCTTCTTCGCATTACGCTTCGCATTTCATCCGGGCGAAACCCCTGCAGTGCCACCCACTGATATTCTGTAATCTCATCTCTTAACAGCTGCGAAATCTCTGCATCCTTCCGCGGATTATACAGAATCAGATTCTCCCGTTCCTGTCTGCCTTCCGACAGCTGCTCCAGAAAAGCCCGGTTAAGATAATCGGACAGACGGCGTATTTGGTCTGCGGAAACGCCTTTTTCTTCCAGGAGATAGTTTCTTGCATACTCACTCTGTACCAGATGATCGCATCTCATAAATATGCGCTGATTTCTTCTGTCCTTCAGACTGTAAAACAATTTATGGGCGAGATTTACCTGCAGCCTTCCAGAACCATAATAATTGTCTACACTCAGCCACCATATAAACAGCCTTGCGTGACGGACATTTAAAATGCAGTCCATCCATGTTTCAGGAACAATGATACTGTTTCCTTCTACGTCCTGCAACTCCAAAAGGCGCGGATTATGATATTCCGCAAAGCGCTCCGAGACAACGGAATTCTCGAAAGGCTCCGTATAATACATAAACGCATTTCCACCAAGCTTATTAATCTGAAAGCAGAGCTGCTGCAAAACTTCCGTCCCGCCTGTAGCTATATTTGCCGGTGATACCACAATAACCGAATTCCTCATCCGTTCCCTGTTCTCTTTCTTGTCTTCTTTCCTGTTCTCTTCCTTATTTCAATCTATGCGTTCGGAACCTGCGTTGGTTTCTGTTCCGCAGCTTGCCAGTCACACGAAGAATCGTTCCAGCCAGGAGTCAAAAAAATAGTACTGAACCGATCGCTCATCAACCGGTACAAACGCTGTCCCGACAAATGAGGGCAGCCGCTCCGTCTGGTCAACGCCAAATATAAAGACATTCTCCGGGCGGTAAAAGCGCAGTTCCCGGGTCATTGGGTCATTGGTAAACAGCTTTTTCCGGTAGTAAACTGCCTCAAAAGGCCTTAACGTAAAGCCGGACCATTGATCCTGGTTCACAATATCCGCCACTACCTTCGATTTTTTTATATTACGGATATTTTCCTCCGGGGTGATCGGGTCTGAATATTTTATTTTCGTCTCAACCGAACCCTCGCATCCGGTCAGTATAAACCGGTAGGAAATATGGAATGCTTCCAGTACTTCCCGGATCTGAGCCAAAAGCTCTGTCCTGTCTTTATCAGCCCCTGCAAAATATACTTCCTGCTCGATTTCCAAAGAGCGCTCCATCTCCAGAGTTTTCCCAGCTTCTGCATAACCTTCTCTTTCTGGCGATTGCCCGGTTCGCAAAGACTTTTCCCTGTTTGAAAGCGGAATATAAAATTGCGTATTAAACTTCAAATCATATTTTTCACAGTCTGAACGATTATAGGACCATATCTCACACAGGCTTCGGTCAATACTCTCTACAGGGATAGAACGTTCTACACTATTCCAGTACCAGAGTATAATCCTGGTTTCAGGCGAGAGCGCTTTCAGTATCCGTATCAGATATTTCGCATTCCCCGTATCAAACAGGATAATCGTGTCAAATTCTCTGACTCTGGTGATCCAGGAGCCTAAGATCAGCCTCTTCCCCGTCCCCAGAGCCAGGAAAATCCTTCTGATTACCCGCAGGATTTTATTCGCTGTCACGTACCGGTATATTTCCGTTATCCTTCCGTCCGTTTCGCCAAGATATCGGTTTATATCATTCGCCAAAACCAGAACTTTTTTCTCCATATAAAATCACCATACAGCCGTCTGGCATCCCGCGACACTTTTACAGCAAATGAAGAAGCCATACCGTAAAGTCAAAGCTGATATAAGACAGCAGACATGCTATTTTCACGCGCAGCTTGACGTTTCCATCCAGCAGAACATCCTTTCGTACCGATTGGATATTCCCGATAATTTTCCCTTTTTCTGGTATCTCTTCTGGTATCTGAGCCAGAATGTGAAAATGAGTGGCAACATATTTGCTCTTCGCGGCGCTCCTCAGCTCCGGATAGTCCCTCTCAACTGTATCCAGCATAAGCTGGGCTGCTTTTATACCATCCAGCTTTTTCGGAGAAAAACGTTCTGTTATAATACTATTTTCCCGAATCTGATAATAATAAAGCTCCTCTGTCGTAAAAACGACCCGCTCAGCTGCATATAAAGCTTTATAAACCGTGGGGATATCCTCAAAATTTACCCCGGTGGGAAATAATATACCGTCAAACGTTTCTCGCCGAAACAGCTTTCCCCAGGCGGAAACATCGTAATTCTTTTGGTAAAGGATCGTTCGGGCGGCATCTGTTCCGGAACAGGCCATTACAGATGGTTTCTTTTTATGATTAGAAGCCGCTGTCTCTTCATTCTCGCATCTTTTGTGGCAACATACAACTGCTTTCGCATTCTGTTCCGCCATTAACTGTAAAAGAGACTCAACAAATCTCCCGTCCAGCCTGTCATCCCATCCACAAAAGTAATATAATCACCCGTACAATTCTCTAAACCGGCGTTCCGTGCGGAAGACAATCCGCCATTTTTCTTATGAATTACCCGAATCCGGTTATCCTGGCAGGCATATCTGTCAGCAATGGAACCGCACCGATCGGGGGAACCATCATCCACCAGAAGAATCTCCAGATTCGTATAGGTCTGACCTGTAATGCTTTCAATACATGCGGCCAGATACTCCTCTACTTTGTAAATCGGAACGATCACAGAAACAAAATCATTCACATTTCTAAGCTCCTCTAAAGACCTCACAAATCATCCATCGCTTTTTTCTATCTTTATTCCTCTTCCAAACGAAACAAAGATAAAAGTATTATAATCTTATTCCGTATTGTTTTCAATCAAAACTTAAAATACCAGCCTTATAATATTTCATATTTTCCCAGAAGCTCTATCCTTTCTGACGCGATTTTATAGCTCTTGTTCAGCCTTTTTATGTCATTTCTTGCTGTCCCATCAAAAAGATAACGTCTGGCTCTCCTCATCCATTCGCGGAGGATCATCCAGGGCTGATCCTTCAAATAAGGTTTCCATGAGATCCACATTTTCCAGGAAGGAAAGATCAGGCGCAGGCAGGACAGCAGCTGATTATGATGTATTTTCCCGCTTATCCCCTTCTTCTGCACCGTATCGGAAACCATTCTCCCCGCGATCCAATCTGTGCCGGTAGCGTTTCCAAAGGTACCCATGCGGAACATATCCTCAAGCAGTTCTGCGGGACACACCGGCCGATAACGCTGAGTAAGCTGAAACCCCAGCCACTGGTTTCCCATCTCAATCAGATCTGCCAGAAACCCACACGCGCCGACATCCTCCAATGCCTGATCCATACGACTCCAGTCCATCTGATTTTCATATTTTTCCATGGAGAGCAGGATATCCAGCATTATTCGCACACCAAATCCCCCAAAGGTAAAGTGCTTAAACGCATGAAATACCAGAAAAAGAAAGTGATCCGTCGGCGTCATTGTTTTCACAGGAATTCCTTTTACTTCCAACGTCTCGCTGCGTTGAAACACATCCCGGAACCAGGCATTCATCTTCTCCATCCCAAACGGGCTCAGGTGCAATTCGATGGTAAGATTTTCTCCATAGAATGTGATTTCCTGAGGGACAGACTGTGCCCGGTCGAGCTGCAGACTGGAATGATAGCCGCAAGCCTCCAGCACCGAAACCATCTTCTCGTAATCTTTCTTCTCGATCAGCAGATCCTCATCCCCGGAAGGCCGGAAATCCGCTTTTTCCCCATAAAGCTCCCGGCAGATGATCCCTTTCACTGTGACAGGCGCCAGATCGACGTCCAGAAAGGCCTTATAAAGAGCCAGAAAATCTGTGTTTTTCCGCATCTGCACAGCCATAGAAGCGGTAGCCGCCGTAAAGTATTGAGGACAGACTTGTCCAAAACCGGCGAAAGAGGGGTAGGTGGTCGCCGCATCATAGATCAGAGGAAAAAGATTCTGCTTTCGGGCCGTATCGAAGATGGATTTCCAGTCAGTGAAATCACCGATAGCAGGAAGCTCTGTGCAGGAAGGAATCCCCTCTCCCGGATGAAACGCATCCTTCAGTATCATAAGAAACCTTTCTTCTGATTTTGTCATCCGCTTTCTTTCCACCTTCCCCAGATTTTCCCAGACCATAGAGCAGTCGTTCAGTACTCCATGATTCTGTCATAGATGTCAGAAATGATCTCTGTCAGTTCATCCACCCGTTCCTGTATCTTGGCCGCCCGTTCCTCATAAGCTGTCTGTCTGGCCGCCTCTTTTTCCCCGATTTCAATGATATCCTCTACGACGTCTGCCACTGTGGAGAAAGAGCAGTCGTCGTAGGCTGCATATTCCTGTAACGTGTCAAAAAGGGATGTGACGTCGGCTTCCGTCAGTGTCCCGGAATGGATGCTTTCCATATCAAATACAAATATCATGGACGACCGGTTCGTATAAAGCGCAGCAAGTCTGTCGGAAGCCGAAACGCCGGTCGAACTGAGATAGGAATAATCAAAATAGACAGTCCCATCTTCCGTCAGCCCTGCTTCAGGGCTTTTCCCATTGTAAAGAGTATACCCGATAAATCCATCGTTGAGAAGGAGCTGGATATTGGATGAACTGCTGAAATCACTCCGCAGAAAGAAAATGCCGGAGTGCTCCCTCTCCAGAGATTCCAGATATGAGAGGACGGACAATACATCCACGTTCATCTCTTCGGTAAATTCTGGCGCGTACAGCATGATCTCCCATGCTTCCTCCGCAGCTTCCAGTATTTCCCCAATCAGCGACAGATCCATTGTACAGTCTATAACAAGAACCGGTGAAAAATTGTACGCCTCAGCCTGCTCTCTTATATAGGACAGATCCTCTACCCCGGTCACCGTAAATCCTGCCATAATCGCGGCGGCGTCACTGGAAACAGAGCCCTCCGCTTCCAGGCTGTCCAGCTCCGACTCCAAAGCCTCCAGTTCTTTTTCGTAGGGCTTTACTTCCGCCTGTAGTTCCCTGACCGCGGAAGTGTATGCATTTTTCTCCTGCCTGTCCCTGTAAACCATTAGAGCCATTGCCCCTGCCAGCAAAAGACAGGCAACAACATAAACGATATTGTATATTCTTCTTTTGGCGTTCATTTTTCTCTCCAGTCTACCTTATGGTGATTGATCGACTCCTGTTTTGTCACACACTTTCCTTGTTTCGTTGCTTCTAAACGTTTCTGCCACGATGTCCGTGTTCTCAAACGCCAGCCGTTTGCTGCAAATCTCCATTGCCGCCGGTCTGTGGGTAACGATCAGCACGGTCTTGTCTTCCAGCGCTTTCAGATTCTTCAGTATTTCGTGTTCGGTCTGCTCATCCAGCGCCGAGGTTGCTTCATCAAGAAGAAGTACCGGCGCATCCCTGTATATGGCTCTCGCAATTGCGATCCGCTGCATCTGCCCCTCAGAGAGACCGATCCCTTTTTCTCCGAGAACCGTACTGTAGCCGTTCGGCAGATTGCGGATAAACACGTCCGCGCAGGCGATTTTGCAGGCCTGTACCACACGCTCCCTCTGTTCGTTTGTGTACGGTGCGGAATGCAGAAAATCCACTGCCTCGTAGATATTCCCTGACATCAGCATATTACCCTGTGGAACATAGGAAAACCACTGTCGGGTGGAAGGGCTTATGTCTATCCCATCATTCGCGTACAGACGTCCGGACACAGGAGCATAGATTCCAATCAGCAGTTTGAGCAGGGTGCTTTTTCCGATACCGGAAATCCCCGTCAGCGCAACAATCTCACCTTTTTCGATGTCAAACGTTGCCTCGCGGATCACCCTCTCCTCGCCGTCGTCATACTGAAAGCTCATTTTTTCCGCGTGAAGCCCTTCAAATGTCGGCAGGTTTTCCAGCAGACTGCTTTCCTTAGGCAGGTTTTCCAATTCCATTAGTCTTTCTGCCGACGCAAGCATGGAATAATACTGCGGCACTAGTCCGGAAATGTTAGCAAACGGGCTTCTTATCTGCCCGATCAATTCCAGCACCGCAGTCAGTGTCCCGTATGTCAGCGTCCCCTTTAGTATCCCAACCCCACACCACATAAGCCCGAAGAGATAACTGCCCTGCATCACAGCTCCAAATCCAATGTTGCAGAGATTAGAAAATGTTCTCCGCTCCATGCGGGCTTTTCTGTGTGCGGAAGCTTTTTTTGCCGTCCTGGCAGCAGCCATTTCTTCCGCCTCAAAGCTCTTCAGGATCTGAATGCTCTCCACAGATTCCTGCAGCCACGAGCGCAGATCCCCATCCGTTTCCTGTACTTTTTTGTGAAGATTTTTCATTTTGCGGCGAAATAGAAAAGTCACTCCCATCAGAATACCCCCGCCGATCAGGAACAGACTGCCAAACCGCCAGTCCAGAAACAGCAAAACCAACATGGCGCACAGAAGCTGAACCAGCATGGAAAAAACACCTGGCAGCAGATCCGTCGCGTAATCTGCCACAATTTTCACATCATTCGTCATCCGGTTCTGGAGTTCGCCGGTATGACAGGTTTTCAGCGCACTATAACTGCTGTGGAGAATCGCTTTATAGGTATGCTCTTTCAGGCTGTTTTCCAGGGAAGCCCGAATACTCTCATCCAGTTGGCGTATCACAGCACGAATCGCCAGCTGCGCGAGTATTATCCCAAGAAATACAAGAATCCAGCAAAGGAACCTGTCGGAATCCAGTGCGACAGCCGCATCCACCGTGTTCCGCATGACAAGCGCGAGGATCACCGACAGAAAGGCAACAACGCCCGTACACAGCGTTAACAGTCCGATTCCTGCCAGACTATCCTTTGATCTTCGAATGATCCATCCCAGTGGGGTATCACTGACCAGGAGCTTTCTTGTGCCCATCAGTCTTTTTTTACCCTTGTTCCAGAGCAGGCGGAACGGATAACTCCAGGTCCAAAGCCATACATAAAAATGATACCGGAAATCAGACGTATGTATTTCGCGTCCTCTACGCCAGATAGTATCCATGACACCTTTCACAGAAGAAAGCGGCACACGTTCTGTGGCGAAGGTATTGTCTCCCCGGATCAGGCATACGTCACCTTCGAAACCGATAATACGGTGAAGAATCAGCTTGCCATCTGGGCGTACATAGAGTACAACGACGTTCTTCTTCGGCCTACCTGTCGGCCTGCGAAGCAGTACCTGAGATGAATCTGCATGGAGAAGCGGCCGCATGCTGACGCCCTTCACCGGTACCACAACAAAACCGGAAGACCCAAGTTCCTCAAGGATTGATCCGTTCATTGTCCGCCGCCTCACTCCGTCAGAAGCCCCGCGTCAGCCATCTCACGTATCATTGCATTCACGTCATCGGCAATCACGCGATGGTCCTCCTGGCTTTTGGCACCAAATTTTTCTGCAAGGGATTCAACAATCTGTTCTTCTGTCCAACCGTCTGCCAGACCCTCCCAGATAATTTTCCCCGTCTCGTTGAGCTTAATCATTCCCTGAAACTCCCGGCTGGCCTCTCCTGTAGCGACAGCAACATACTCCCCCGCCACCTTGCGAATGACAAATCCTTCTTTTGTTTTCAACCTGTCGTCCCTCCCTGTAAGCGTTGCGCCATGTTCTGTTATCCAGGCATCCGCCAGAGCCTGTCGATCTCTTCAGCCGTCGTCTGAATCCCATTGCCTGTATAGGCTTCTCCTGTCAGTGCTTCAAAACTGCACTTGACTGCCTCTTCCGAAATATCGCATTCCAGCAGATACATCGGCAACGTGGCAATCATCTGATCCAGCAAATCCAGCATAAGCCCCGTCGCCTCCGGTTCATAAGGATGAAACATCTGCCGGAGCATAAGCGGCACTGCATCAGCAGGGGAAACCCTGCGAATACGGTTCCCCTCCTCCGCTCTGCGAAGAAAGCAGACTGCGGCCACAGGTGTGCTGCGCCGACGCCCCCAGCCCTCTTTGCCGCACCACGGTGTGCCGTATGCTGTGATCTCCGCCTGGTTCTTCTTTTCTCCTTCAATATGACAGATAGGCTTGTCCCCATTTACTATATCGACGCCTGCTCCCACAAACTGTCTCCACAGCCGGATATGCGTAGTTTTGCCCGTTCCGCTGGCAGCTGCGAAGAGATAGCCCTTGTCGTGATACGAAATGCAAGCTCCATGTAGCACAGCACGATTGAAGGAAGGAAGCCTTGAAGCTATCACAGAATAGATGGCGTCACGCTCCAGAAGCTCTTCCCTCATGTCAGGACAGCGTTCCCTCAGATCATTCAATCGGTTCTCGTCAGCAAAAACAGAAAACAATGGATACCGGTCAGTGAAAAAGCTCCGGCAATACCAGCGGCAGTAATGGTATCTGCTCTGGATCTCGATCGGTATGCCGGATAATTCCACGGTAAATACATCCATGTCCTTTCCTCCTGTTTCTGGCGCTCTGTATCCTTTTACCATTATAACACTCCATGCCGATTTTTCCTATCTCTTTTTAGGCTCCGGATAAAAGAACACCCCTCATGGTCAGAATCATATGACCACGAGGGGTGTCAAAACCAGCCAAAAAAATTATTTATCAGAGACATCGAGAGAACTCATACTCATCCCCACTGTTTGGGTGGTACCACTGCAATAAACAGCAGCAAACGCCTCTTCCTGATCAAATTTCACGATTTCCATCTCATGTTCCTGATAGTTCATTCTACATACACCTCCACTCTGAACACCGGGAAATTCACTCCTGTGAATTCACTTCTATAATTGCGATTCTACCACAATTGCCAGAAGCTTGTCAATGTCATTCTCCACGGTTTTCACGAGAACTTTCCTGCAAAACATTACTGTCATCCCCCTGATTTAGGGGCAGGGCACCCTCGCCCAGCAACTGTCTCTTTATCCTACGATCATTGTCGCGATATCGCTGGTCACACTGTTCCCAGACGCATCCGTCACAATACAGCGAATCATGCGTCCTGAACGCGCTTCTGTCAGCGTCGTCGTATAGCTCGCCGTCACTGAACTTCCGGTTTTCCAGGTCTCTCCATCATCGCTGCTGTACTGCCACGTATAGCTCAGGCCATTTCCTTCTGCCTTGATTGTGAATGTCACAGAATCTCCCGCTGCTCCCACATAGTCCTCCGGCTGCGTCGTGATAGCCAGGCCGGTCTCATCCGTCTTCACAGTCATCATCGCGATGTCGCTCGTCACACTATTTCCTTCCGCATCCGTCACAATGCAGCGGATCATGCGACCGGAACGCGCTTCTGTCAGCGTCGTGCTATAACTCGTTGTCACCGAACTGCCCGTCTTCCAGGTCTCTCCTCCGTCACTGCTGTACTGCCACGTATAGCTCAGGTCGTTTCCTTCCGCCTCAATCGTGAAAATCACGGAATCTCCCGCTTCTCCCACATAACTCTCCGGCTGCGTCACGATCATCAGACT
>Ga0192278_1116_pt1 | contig 15582 bp, 15 predicted proteins | sample Koala_Koa24_K3_FD_131271 | JGI IMG/M metagenome (GOLD analysis project Ga0192278, IMG submission 131271) | Enriched cells from koala feces incubated with labeled cellulose particles, San Francisco Zoo, California, United States - Koala_Koa2-4_K3 ...
GTGCCGCGGGACATTGAACCCGGCGTAGCCGAACTGGACGGTGTGCGTCTCTATGACATTGACTGTTTCCGCGAAGGGGCGGTGAGTGAAGAACAGCAGCAGGCGATTGCCGATGCGGAAGCCTGTTTTGCGAAGCAGATGGAAGAGTTTTTTGACTGGTATGAGTGCGTGGACATGATTCCGAAAATTCAGTCGATCAAGACGCAGACGGCAGTTGATCTGGAAAAACGCCTGACAAAAACGGTGCGCAGTCTTCCCCTGGAGGAGCAGGAAAAAGAAAACCTGAATGAGGAGATTGAAGGGGCGGCAGAGCGTACAATGAATAAGCTGCTGTTCGGGCTGCGGGACTGCGTAAGTGAGGCGGCGTTTCGGGAATGTATTGAGGGGCTGGAGAAATTGTATGGCGTGGAGTCGTGAAGATATGGTTTATTCGGACAGAAAGGAAGACGGGACAGAATGACCAGAAAAATTGTGATTGGCAGCCGGGAAAGCCAGCTGGCTGTGATTCAGTCGGAGATGGTGCGGCAGTATATACAGCAGGCGCATCCGGAGCTGTCCGTGGAGATCCTTACGATGAAGACCACTGGCGATAAGGTATTAAATCAGCCGCTGGAAAAAATCGGAGGAAAAGGACTTTTTGTAAAGGAACTGGATGCGGCTTTGCTGGATGGCCGCTCGGTTCTGTCTGTCCATAGCCTTAAGGATGTCCCGATGGAGCTGCCGGAGGCGCTTCCGCTGATCGCGTATTCCGCGCGGGAGGATGTGCGCGACGCCTTGATTCTCCCGGAAGGAGCGGATGAACTGGATTTTTCAAAGCCAGTCGGCTGTTCCTCCAGACGCAGGATGCTGCAGTTTGCGCAGCTATACCCGCAGGCCACATTTGCGCCGATTCGCGGAAATGTGCAGACCCGATTGAAAAAACTGGACAGCGGCGAATACTGTGCGACGATTCTGGCGGCGGCAGGACTGAAGCGGCTGGGGCTTTTGCATCGGGTTAGCCGGTATTTTACGACCGAAGAGATGATTCCCGCTGCCGGACAGGGGATTCTGGCGGTACAGGGGCGTGCGGGAGAAGATTATAGTTTTCTGGAAGGCTATTCGGATCAGGAGGCCGCGGTCTGCGCACGGGCGGAACGTGCCTTTGTGCGGGCACTTGGAGGAAATTGCAGTACGCCGGTGGCAGCATATGCGCAGGTGATTCCGGAAATGGATTTATGTAATGCGTTACGCCTGGTAGCTTTTTACTATGATGAAGAAACGGGAAAGGTCTATCATGGTGGTGAAAGCGGAAACCTGGAAAGTCCCGAAAAGCTTGGGGAAGCTTTGGCGCTTTCTTTCAAATGACAGAGTCTGGAGATGTAAAAATAACAACCGTACATTTTGTGCGGTATACGGAGCCGGAACTGGTCATCAGGGATCTGTAGGATAAAGAACGGAGAATGGATTTTGAAATTTGAATTTGAAGAGAACAGATGCGTTTCAATCGAACAGCAAGAATTGTCTGGTAAGGTCTTTTTAGTAGGCGCAGGTCCGTCGGATCCCGGACTTCTCACACTAAAAGGAAAGCAAGTCCTGGAATCCGCGGAGGTAGTGGTCTATGACGCGCTTGTCGGCCAGGGAATATTGAATATGATTCCCGATTCGGCGGAGACGGTGAATGTCGGAAAACGGGCGAGCCATCACACGCTGCCGCAGGAGCAGATCAGTCAGCTGCTCGTGCAGAAAGCGAAGGAAGGAAAGCGTGTGGTACGCCTGAAAGGCGGCGATCCGTTTCTCTTTGGACGCGGCGGCGAGGAGATTGAAGAGCTGATTGCGGCTGGAATTTCATTTGAAGTGGTGCCTGGCGTGACATCTGCTTTTGCGGTTCCGGCATATCAGGGGATACCGGTGACACACAGGGATTATTGCTCCTCGGTACATGTGATTACGGGACATAAACGGAATGGAATGGCTTTGGATATTGATTTTGAGGCGCTGGTACGCACAAAAGGAACGCTTGTATTTTTAATGGGCGTGAGCGCGCTGGGGGATATCTGTCAGGGACTGCTTGCCGCGGGTATTGTGCCGGAAACACCGGCTGCTCTTTTGATGCAGGGGACGACTGCGCATCAGCGGCGCATTGTGGCGACAGTGGCGACGCTGGAGGATGAGGTAAAACGACAGGGCTCCTGTACGCCTGCGATCATTGTCGTTGGTGAAGTCTGCTCCCTCTCGGAGCAATTTTCATGGATGGATAAACAACCGCTCGCAGGGGTAAAGGTATTGCTGACCCGTCCGAAGGAGCGAAGCAGTGAGACTGCTGCGAAGCTGCGGGAAAAAGGAGCAGAGGTTCTGGAGCTGCCGACTATCTGTACGGAAAGAATACAAAAGAATGAGCCGTTTGAGTTGGCATTGAAAAGGCTGGGTTCTTATCAGTGGATTGTGTTTACAAGCCCGACGGGGGTGCGGATTTTCTTTGAAGAGATGGCAGCGCACGGCATTGACTGCCGCGCGCTTGGTGCTGCCAGGTTTGCCGTGATCGGAAGCGGAACCAAAAAAGAGCTGGCCAAACATGGATATTACGCAGATCTCATGCCGGACATTTATGACGCGGCACATTTGGGAAGAACGCTGCGGAATGCCGTTGATCCGGCAAAAGAATCCCGCATTCTCATTCCCCGCGCGGCGCTTGGCTCGCCGGAACTGCTTGAGGAGCTGGGGGATGACTTAGAAATAGAGGATATTCCGATCTATGAGACAAAATACGAGACCAGCCGGTTTGTGGATTTACAGAAAGAATTTTCTGACGGTGCCATCGACTACGTGATGTTCACGAGTGCGTCAACGGTTCGCGGATTTGCGCAGGCTGCGGCGGGGATTGAATACGCGAAAGTACAGGCAGTGTGCATCGGAAAGCAGACGGAGGCTGCAGCGGAAGCGCTTGGCATGAAGACATATGTGGCCGCAGAGGCATCGATTGACAGTCTGGTTGCATGTCTGTGTGATATAGTTACCTGTGATTTTTCTTGACTTCATTCTGACATGTCGATACAATAAACTATCAGTGAATGAAAAAGGAGTGATTTATTATGCTGGAATTTAAGTATGATACGCAATTATTAATTGAGGGAGAAGATCTGGATGAGGATGTGATCAGTGATTATTTCACAGAAAATTTTAAAGGCGACTGTCTTCTGGCAGTTGGTGATGAGGAACTGATTAAGATCCATTTCCATACAAATGAACCGTGGAAGGTTCTGGAATACTGCGCGTCGCTGGGAGAAATTTATGATATTGTAGTAGAAGATATGGATCGCCAGTCACGCGGACTGAAGGGTTGAGAGGTGAAAGAAATGGATATAACAATCCGCCCAAGGCGGCTGCGCGGCAATGAGATGCTGCGCAAGATGGTGCGAGAGACACGCGTGGATGCGTCGTCTCTGATTTATCCGATTTTTGTAAAGGAAGGAACTGGGATTCGTGAAGAGATTCCCACCATGCCGGGACAGTATCGATACAGTGTAGACCGTATGGGGGAGAAGCTGCAGTCGCTGCTTGACGCAGGGGTTTCGAGTGTGATGTTTTTTGGTATTCCGGATCGGAAGGATGAAGTTGGCAGCGGTGCCTACGCAGAAGACGGGATCGTACAGAAAGCGCTGCGCCAGGCGAAGCGCGATTTTCCGGGGATGTATCTGATTACGGATGTATGTATGTGTGAGTATACCTCGCATGGACATTGCGGAGTCCTCTGCGGATGTACGCAGACGTCAGCGGGGGATTCGGTGGCTCCTGTGTTTCCGCAGGGATATGTGGACAATGACCGGACGCTGGAGCTGCTCGCGAAAACGGCAGTCTCTCATGCGAAAGCGGGCGCAGACATGGTTGCGCCTTCGGATATGATGGATGGCCGGGTGGCGGCGATCCGCGCGGCGCTGGATGAGGAAGGCTACCTGAATGTGCCGATCATGTCGTACGCGGTGAAATACGCTTCCGCTTTTTACGGCCCATTCCGCGATGCGGCCGGGAGCGCGCCGGCGTTTGGCGACCGCAGGAGCTACCAGATGGATTACCACAACAGCCGGGAGGGTATCAAGGAAGCGCTGCTCGATGTAGAAGAGGGCGCGGATATCATTATGGTAAAACCGGCAATGTCTTATCTTGACATGGTCGCGAAAATAAAAGAAGTGACGGATGTTCCGATCGCGTCCTACAGCGTGAGCGGTGAGTATGCGATGATCAAGGCGGGCGCGCAGCTCGGCTATATTGATGAGGAAAAGATTATCTGTGAGACAGCGATTTCTGCATTCCGTGCGGGATGTGATATCTATCTGACCTACTTTGCAGAGGAGATTGCGCGATACATTCGTGAAGGCAAAATTGGATAATTAAATCAAAACACAGGTGATAAAAATGACAAAATCAGAAGAATTATTTGAGCGTGCCTGCAAGGTAATTCCGGGCGGTGTGAACAGTCCGGTGCGCGCGTTTGGTTCTGTGGGACAGACGCCGCGGATGATTGCCTCCGCGCACGGCGCGTATATGACAGATGAGGATGGAAACCGCTATCTGGATTTCATTGGCTCCTGGGGACCGATGATTCTGGGGCATGACGATCCGAGAGTGCGGGAAGCGGTGGTTGCTGCCTGTGCGGATGGATTAAGCTTTGGCGCGGCGACGAAACGGGAAGTGGAGATGGCAGAGCTGATCTGTGGCTCGATTCCCAATGTGGATATGGTGCGTATGGTGAATTCCGGTACGGAAGCAGTGATGAGCGCGATCCGCGCGGCGCGCGGCTATACCGGACGAGACAAGATTGTGAAGTTTATGGGATGCTATCACGGGCATTCCGACGCTTTGCTGGTGCAGGCGGGTTCCGGGGTGATGACTGCCGGGATACCGGACAGTGCGGGCGTTCCGCAGGGATGTACGAAGGATACGCTGTCTGCTATTTACAATGATCTGTCGAGCGTGGAACGGCTGTTTGAAGAGTTTCCGGATGAAATTGCGGCAGTGATCGTAGAACCGGTCGGAGCGAACATGGGTGTTGTACCGCCGGTTACTGCCAAAGAGCAGGAGAACCAGGCTCCCGGATTTCTGGAGGGACTGCGCAGCCTCTGCACAAAATACGGTGCGGTGCTGATTTTTGATGAAGTGATCACTGGCTTTCGGCTTGGCTTTACCGGCGCACAGGGATATTTTGGCGTGGATGCGGATCTTGTAACGTATGGAAAAATCATCGGCGCAGGGATGCCGGTCGGCGCTTACGGCGGGAAACGCGAGATTATGGAGCGGGTAGCTCCGGTCGGTCCAGTCTATCAGGCAGGAACCTTAAGCGGCAATCCGGTGGCCATGGCGGCTGGTCTGGCGCAGCTTACGATTTTGAAGGAACAGCCGGAGATTTATGAAGAACTGAATAAAAAAGGACAGTGGTTCTTTGGCTCTTTAAAACAGATCGCAAAAGAGACGAACGCTCCGGTGCAGGTGAATTCCTGCGGGTCGCTCGGCAGTGTCTTCTTTACTTCAAAACCGGTACACGACTACGAGTCTGCGAAAACATCCGATACCGGAAAATACGCAGACTATTTCCGCTATATGCTGGCAAACGGCGTTTATCTTGCACCCGCACAGTTTGAGGCCATGTTCCTCTCAGCGGCGCATACGAGAGAAGAGCTGGCGGAAGTGCTGGAGCTGGTGAGAAGGTATTTTTAGGTAACAGTTCAGAACAGCATCGAAATGAAAAGACAGGTGCTGAGCGCCAGTGGCGCTCGTTTAGCACCGACCGGAGCGAAGCGGAGATGTGCAGGTTTACCTGCTAAAGGCTGTCCTGAATAGTTACCTTTTGAATAAAGCAGGGGGATGGTATAATGGGATATTTTCTGAATAGCCTGGAACCGGTTGAAAACTACAGAATTGCTTCTCAATCCGAATATTTTGTTGATAAGAGTTTGCTTATAAAAGATTTGTTTCCATTTTTTAATCAGGCTGACAGGGATATCTGCATTACCAGACCACGAAGATTTGGCAAGACCATGATGGCTCAGATGATTGCTTCTTTTTTTTCGAAAGCGACCGATTCATCAGATATATTCGATCATCTTCAGATAGCAGGTATTCCTGAATATCGCGATTACCGGAATCGGTATCAGGTCATCTTTATGGATTTCAGTAAAATGCCGCGGAACTGTAAATCTTATGCACAATATATTGAAAGAATTGAAAAACGCCTGATTAAGGATCTGATGAAAGCATATCCTGACGCGGATATTGACCCGGAAGGAGCGGTCTGGGAGGCTCTGTCTGAGGTTTTTAATGAATATAATGGCGAAAAGTTTGTATTTGTGATTGATGAGTGGGACTGTATTTTTCATAAGGACTTTCTGAAAAAGAACGAGCAAAAGGAGTTTATTGATTTCCTTGCGGGACTGATAAAGAATCAGGCATACGTGGCTATGACCTATATGACGGGTATATTACCGATTGCGAAGTATTCAAGCGGTTCTACCATTAATAATTTTCTGGAATATACGATAGCTACTCAGTCGAAATTCAGCGAGTATTTTGGCTTTACGGACCAGGAAGTGGATGCTTTGTATAAAAAGTATCTGGATAGAGAGAAAGAACCGCTCCTTACAAGAGAAAATCTGAGGGAATGGTATGATGGCTATCATACATTGAATGGTGTGAAGCTATATAATCCCAGATCAGTTGTTTACGCCCTTACGAACAATCGGATCGCAAGCTACTGGACCGGCTCGGGACCTTATTCTGAGGTAAAAAAATACATTGTAAATGATATTGCCGGGGTAAAAACAGATGTGGCTCTAATGGTAGAGGGAGAAGCAGTTCCGGCAAATGTCGAGGAGTATGCGGCTTCTTCTATGGAATTGCAGACAAAAAATGAAATATTTTCCGCCATGCTTGTTTATGGTTTTCTGAATTATGAAAATGGCTGTGTGAGTATTCCGAACAGAGAACTGATGGAGGAATTCAAAAACACCATCGTCAAAGAGGCATCCTATGATTACCTGCGTGATTTCGAGAGAGAATCGAGACGAATCCTGGAGAGAACATTGGCACTGGATGCTGACGCGGTGGCTGAGGCACTTAGTTATATTCACGATTCCGAATCGCCCCATAAGATTTATCTGGATGAGTCAGAACTATCTTCTACAGTAAAGCTTGCTTATCTGGCTGCAAGGGGGCAGTATCGGATTGAGCAGGAGGATCAGGCGGGAAAGGGATATGTTGATTATATTTTTTATCCCAGAAACGGAAAAGATGACGGGCTGATCCTGGAATTAAAAGTAGACAGAACTCCGGAAGCTGCGATTAAGCAGATCCGGGATAAGAATTATGCGCTGCGGTTCCAGGGCAGGATGGGAGAGAAGCCTTTGACTACAGGCAGGATTCTGGCTGTGGGAATCAGCTGCCAGAAGGGTTCAAAGAAACACAGATGCAAGATCGAGGTTTTACAGTAGATGAAAGGACAGAATAAGGATTCAACTTTCCATTTAGTGACTGGCGGCAGCGGCAGCGGAAAATCCGCATATGCGGAAGATAGTGTATCCAGACTTTTAGCCGATAGGTATGGTGAGGGAAAGGTATGCCCTGACTCAAACAGAGGAGCGGAGAAAAAGGCAAATGCTCACTGTGTGACTTCGTTAAGATGCGTTTATATTGCTACCATGATCCCCTATGGAGAAGATGGAAAGCGAAGAGTGGAACGCCACAGGCGGCTTCGCAGGGAAAAGCATTTTGAGACGATTGAGTGCTATACCGGGCTGGAGTATTTATGGCTTGATACAGCATTGCATGATACGAGCAGGAAAGAAGCGACGGCTGCAGGCACAGTTTCGGGCGAAAGAAGGCCGGAAACTGAATATGTCGTATTGCTGGAATGTATGTCAAATCTGGTGGCAAATGAGGTGTTTGAGCCAAATGGAGCAGGAGATGGCACGGTCGAAGCGATCCTGCGCGGCATTGAATCGCTGCGGCGGCAGGCGCGCCATCTGATTGTGGTGACAAACGAGGTTTTTTCAGACGGCGTGTCATATGATGCGGAAACGATGCGGTATCTTTCTTATCTGGGTGCGGTGAATCAGGCCATGGCTGCGCAGGCGGATATGGTTACTGAAGTGGTGTACGGGATTCCGGTGACGGTAAAGAAATAGAATTTATTCAGAACTGTTACAAGAAATAATATCTGAGGACGGTGGATGGCATGCGAATTCTAAAACGATGCTGGAGCAGCCTGAATATTGCGTTTTCCATGTATTCGAAGCTTCCGGCCGCACAGTGCGACTGGTCGGAAGAAAATATGAAATATGTCATGTGCTTCTTTCCGTGGGTTGGAGGGATCATCGGGCTGCTCTGCTTCGGGTGGGACAGGCTCGCTTTGTATCTGGGAGTCCGTGACGCACTCCGAAATGTGATTTTGATGGCGATCCCGGTCGCGGTGACGGGCGGCATTCATCTGGATGGATTTTTGGATACGTCTGACGCCATGAGCTCCTGGCGGCCGATGGAAAAACGGCTGGAAATTCTGAAGGATTCTCACGCGGGAGCGTTTGCCATTATCTGTGGAATTGTATATTTTTTCCTGTTGTATGGTGTACTGGATTCCGTAAGGGGAGAACTGGTCTGTGTGTATGCCTGCTGTTTTGCAGTATCCCGTTCGCTGAGCGCGTTTTCGGTCGTCACGTTTCCGAAGGCTTCGACAAAAGGTACCGTCGCTGGCTTTTCAAAAAACGCACAGACGAGGGTAATACAGGTCACTTGCGTGTGCTATATTCTGCTTGTGGGACTGATTATGTTTTTGCTGCAGCCGGTTTATGCGGCAGCGGCGCTTCTGGGGGCAGCAGGCACTTTCGCGTGGTATTACCATCGGGCGATGAAATATTTCGGCGGAATCAATGGAGATCTGGCGGGGTATTTTCTGTCAGTATGTGAGCTTGTGATGCCGTTTCTGATGGTGATTGTGTCTTACTTTATTTAGTGTTTTTTCAACGCAGGCCAGTCGGTATCTGGGCGGCAGTGCGGATGAGTATAATGAAAATATGGAGAAGAGGGAAGGAAAAAAAGGCTATGATAATCTACGTGAACGCAAAAGCAGGCCATGATGGCAATGGAACGAAGCAGATGCCATTTAAGCGCATCAATGAGGCCGCGAGGATCGCTCAGCCCGGAGATGAGGTTGTGGTGGCGCCCGGCGTGTACCGGGAGTATGTGGATCCGGTTCATGCAGGAACAGAAGACGCGCGCATTACCTATCGCAGCTCTGAGCCGCTGGGCGCGGTGATTACCGGTGCGGAGTTGCTGACCGGCTGGGAAGCATATGAGGGAACGGTCTGGAAAGCACGCGTAAAAAACAGCGTATTCGGTGCGTATAACCCGTATACGACCTATGTTTACGGCGACTGGTATTTTGTGAAGGCGGACAAGCATACGGGCTGTGTTTATTTAAACGGTAAGGCCATGTATGAAGCAACGTCTCTTGAGGAGTGTGTAAAGGGCGAGGTCTATGAATGCAGCTGGGTGCCGGAGGAATCAATTTATAAGTGGTACACCGAGCAGGACGGGGAAAAAGATGAAACTGTTCTCTACGCGAATTTTCAGGGAAAGAATCCGAACGAGGAAACGATCGAGATCAATGTTCGCCGGGAGTGTTTTATGCCGTCGAAAACCGGGGTTGGCTACATCACGGTCAGTGGCTTTCGGATCAACAAAGCCGCTACTACCTGGGCGCCGCCTGCCGCGTATCAGGATGGCATGATCGGACCGCACTGGAGCAAGGGCTGGATTATAGAGGATTGCGAGATTTCCGACAGTAAGTGCGCGGGTATCTCCCTGGGTAAATATCTGGATCCGGAAAATGATCATTATTTTACTTATAAGCAGGTGAAAAGCCCGACCCAGATGGAGCGGGACGCGGTCTGCCGCGGGCAGTACCATGGCTGGCTGAAGGAAAAGGTCGGCAGCCATATCATCCGCCGCAATAATATCCACCACTGCGAGCAGGGCGGTATTATTGGCCGTATGGGCGGCGTATTCAGTATTATTGAGGACAATCACATTCACCATATTAATAACATGATGGAGCAGGGCGGGGCGGAGATTGCCGGAATCAAGATGCACGCTGCAATTGATGTCATTATGCGCCGCAACCACATCCATCACTGCACGATGGGAATCTGGTGTGACTGGGAGGCCCAGGGAACCCGTCTGACACAGAACCTGCTGCATGACAACCAGCGCCCGTCGTTTGCGAAAAGCCTGAAAGGCGGCATGATGTCCCAGGATATTTTTGTCGAGGTAGGGCATGGGCCGACTTTGATTGATAACAATATCCTGCTTTCAGACGCATCCCTGCGATTCGCAACCCAGGGTGTTGCCCTGGTGCATAATCTGATCTGCGGGGCGCTGACCTGCGTGGGAGATGGCACAGGCTGGCGCTACACGCCGTATCACATTCCGCACCGCACAGAAGTCATGGGCTTCATGACGATTCTTCACGGCGACGATCGTTTCTACAACAATATTTTCGTACAGAAATGGCCGGCGGAGGATGTGATTACCCGGCATGATTCGGACGACGGATTTGACAGCGAAAACCGCGCGGCCGGCACCTGGATGTTTGAGGAATATCCGACGTACAAGGAATGGATTGCGCAGTTTGATTTTACCAAACCCGCAGATATGGCAAAATGCGAACCGGCTCATTTTGGTCATCTGCCGGTGTGGTCAGAGGGAAATGTGTATCTTGGCGGGGCAAAGGCCAGCCGCCATGAGAAAGATGGTCTGATTGTCACGAATGACCGCGATGATATCCGTGTGGAACTCGTGGAGAAGGACGGGGAACTTTACCTGGATACCAATCTTTATGAAATGCTGGACGGCTTTACGGGAAGAATGGTTCACACCGATGTACTCGGCAAAGCGTTTGAGCCGGAGCAAAAATACGAAAATCCGGATGGAACGCCGATTACCTTTGACTCTGATTATCTGGGAGAGCACCGGGGCGTCGAGGTGCTGCCGGGACCGTTCGCGAGTGCAGAAGACGCGAAGCGGGCGATCTGCAGCGCGAAATAGGTACCCTCAAACAGCCTGCACGTATGGCAACCGGCAATACCGTTTCTTCAGGAGAGGTCAGCTGCTGCGGCTGCTTTTCGCTTTACGGCGGATGGCGTACATCCGTATATCCTTTTAAAGGTGCGGTTAAACAGCTTCTGGTTGGTAAAACCATTTTGCTCCATGATCTCCGCGACTGGCAGATCCGTATTTTCCAGATCCTGATAGATATGGGCGGCACGGACTTCATTTACATACTGTAAAAAAGACATTCCCATTGCCTTTTTGAAAAAACGGCAGAAATATTCCTTGCTGAAACCGAGCTGGTCGGCTGCTTCCTGTAAGCTGACCGGCTCTTTATAATGCGCGATCACATAGCTGATGGCCGTGCGAATCCGTTCCGCGTTCCGCAGGCTGGCGTTTTCCGGCATCGTACTCTGCGGACGGGAAAAGTGCTGGATCAGCCGCGCGAAAATCTGCAGCACATACCCTTCTGTTTCCATGGAAAGCGTCACCGGATTCCGGATATAGGCCTTTGTCAGATCTTGAAGAAGCATACAGGTATCCAGATAGTCCTGAAAATTGTCATCTCTGACGTCTTCCGGGGTACAGCGAAACTGATACAGATCCAGTCCTGGAACATATTTTTCCATATAAGATTTGGAAATGTGAATACAGACAAACATCGAAGTCGGATCGTGGGAAAAGGTACTGTGTACCTGGCGTGCGTCTACCACAATCATGTGCTTGGGGTGGAGCTGATATTTTTTCCCGTCTATGGTAATGTCACTTTCTCCATTCAGATGAAAGAGAATCTCCAGCTCTTCGTGCCAGTGGGGCGGATGATAACCGCCTGGCGCTGTCACATAGGTGATGCGGAAACCGGATGTCAGGGGTTCCCGGAAGGATTCATAATAGGGTGCAGGCATTTTGGTGTCTCCTTTCTGGTGAGAAGGTCTGGTCTGCTTCTGCTATATTTTAAGCTCTCGCCGGTTGGGGCCGCAGAAAGAAAAATAGAAGAAGCAGAGTCGTAGATCATTCGAGAAATTCGATGCGGACATTATAGAGTCAGATAGGGATAATGTCAATATCGACTTAAAACAAATCAATATCAGACCTGTTGTCTGCTGTTCTGAATGATTACTTTTTTGCTCAGAAACATCAGTTTAAATTAAGCGGGAAAATAAAAGAAAAACAGGAAGACAGAACCGTTTAATGATGTTAAAATGAAAAAAAGAATGAAACGGAGGTATAATTATATGGCGCTGATTCAGGTCAATTTTATTTCACAATCTCTGATGCGGACGGTTCCAATTCAGGTGATTCTGCCGGTGGACAAGATTAGATTCCCAGGGATGCCCGAACGGGAAGAGAAACCATTCAAAACGCTTTATCTGCTGCATGGGATCTTTGGCAATTACACGGATTGGGTGAGCGGAACGAATATCCAGCGCTGGGCAGAGGAGAAAAATCTTGCGGTGGTGATGCCGTCCGGTGAGAATGGCTTCTACGTAGACCGTGCGGAGGAACACAATTATTATGGAGAATTCATCGGCAAGGAACTGGTTGAGATCACGCGGAAGATGTTTCCGCTCTCAAGGAAGCGTGAGGATACCTTTATCGCCGGACTGTCTATGGGCGGATACGGCGCGCTGCGTAATGGTTTGGAATACCACGAGACCTTTGGCTGTATTGCGGGACTTTCCAGTGCAATGATTGCTGAGGGGATCGAGAAGCGTACCGATGATGTACCCTTTTTTATAGAAAGCAGAACGTACGCAGAGAGTCTCTTCGGGAATCTGGATGAGATGGCCAAGAGTGACAAAAATCCTGCCTGGCTGGCGAAGAAGCTGGCGAAAGAGGGGGGCAGATATTCCGGCGCTTTACCTCACCTGCGGAACGAGTGATTCTTTGCTGGAGCCGAATCGGGCGTTTGTGAAGCTGCTGGAGAGCCTGGATATCCCGGTGACCTATGTGGAGGGAGAAGGCGCTCACGAGTGGGATTTCTGGAACCGTTCGATTAAGAAGGTGCTGGACTGGCTGCCGCTGGAAGGAGACAATCAGGGAATCAACAGTGGAAATATAGGAAATTAGCTTGAAAAATCTGCCGGATAAAGCAGCCAAGGGAGGAATTACGATGTATAGAGAAGTTACGCAGGAATTGCTTTCATTTATAAAAAGCTCGCCGACGCCCTTCCATGCCGTTTGGAATATCAGCGGTATACTGGAGGAAGAAGGGTTTGAGAGACTGAAAGAAGGCTCTGCCTGGAACATAAGACCGGGCGGAAGGTATTACGTGACAAGAAATGGCTCCAGTATTCTGGCATTTAAAACAGGGACGCAGATGGAGAACTACAGTTTCCATATTACGGCATCCCACAGCGATTCACCGACCTTTAAATTAAAAGAAAATGCACAGATTGATGTCAGAGGAAAATATACGGTTCTGAACACAGAAGGCTATGGGGGAATGCTTTGCTCCACCTGGTTTGACAGACCGCTTTCTCTGGCCGGGAGAGTGATCGTAAAGGAAGGGAACAGTCTTGCATCCAGACTCCTGGATATTGACCGGGATCTTCTGATGATTCCGAGTCTGGCCATCCATATGAACCGGGAAGTGAATGAAAAACAGTCGCTGAATAAGCAGAAGGATATGCTGCCAGTCTACAGCGGGAGAAAAATGGATGCGGATGCGTTAAAGAACCTGGTGGCAGATGAACTTGGAGTGGAAGCGGAGCAGATATACGGGACAGATCTATACCTGTATAACCGGGCAGAGTCTTCCATCTGGGGTGCGGAGGAGGAATTTATCTCCAGCCCGCGGCTGGATGATCTGGAGTGCGCGTATGCTTCATTGCAGGGATTTTTACGGGGAGAAAACAGCGAGACCGTCAGCGTGTATGCCTGCTTTGACAATGAAGAGGTCGGTTCGCAGACGAAGCAGGGGGCTGCCTCTACGTTTCTCTGTGATGTGCTGACACGCATTAATGCCGCGCTGGGAAAAACGCCGGAAGACCTGTCAAGAGCGCTTGCCTCCAGCTTTATGTTAAGCTGCGATAACGCCCATGCCGTTCATCCGAATTACCCGGAAAAGACCGATGTGTGTAATTGCGTGTATATGAATGAAGGGATTGTCGTCAAATCCCATGCCGGACAGAAATATACCTCGGATGCGGTGAGCATTGCCCTGTTTAAAATGATCTGTGAAAAGGCAGGCGTGCCGGTTCAGTTTTTTGCGAACCGTTCGGATATGAACGGCGGAAGCACCCTTGGGAACATTGCCATGTCGCAGGTATCGGTGAATACAGTGGACATCGGACTTGCGCAGCTGGCGATGCACTCCTCATTTGAGACAGCGGGAGTGAAGGATGCGTCCTATCTGATCCGGGCGGTCGAAACCTTTTACAAGAGTCATATCTGTGAGAAGGATGCAGGCGTTTATGAGATAAAGGATAGTTGCACAGGAATCAAAAATTCGAATAGAGAGGGAATATGAGCGATATTGGCAGATGGATTACCAACCAGACGGCTGCGCCTTTTTATACGCTGACGTGATGACGCTGGTTTATTTTGCGGAGGTGCTTGGAAAAGCGGAATCTTCCGCTGCTCTGGGTCAGAGTACTGGTCAGGAAAGCCAACAGAGCGGCTTCGCCATAGGACGGTCTTGAATATATTGACGTCAATGAGGGATTGACAGACGAGCGTGGTATGCTGAAAGCGGAATATACAATCGAGGGTATTCATATGTATGCGAACGGTTATCGGGTTGTGCTGGAAAATATGAAAAAATATCTGGGGTTATAACAGCTTACGAGGATATGATACGGAAAAATGTGCTTTGCACATGATTACATTTTTGAAATTTCAGGAAACACGCTTTTTATCCCTGTGCAGGTTCTGGCACAGGGATTTTTCAAGTCTGATGAAATCAAGCTGGGGAGGGTGCTTTTATACTTCTGCTATCCCAACGACACCGATTGCGCCTTCTCCTCCGTGTGTGGTAATTACGCAGCCGGTTTTCACCCAGGAGATGAGTCCAAATCCAAGCTCTTTTGCCGTATCTTCCGCAATCTTCCGGGTTTCTTCTGACAAACCGGGTGTCCGGATCAGCCACAGCCGTTCTTTGGTCAGATGGTTCTTTTCCGCACAGTCCCGCACCAGCTTTTTCACCACTTTCTGGAAGCTTCCGCGGTATTTTGTGGTAGCAATGAGCTTTCCGTCGAGTATTTCGATGCAGGGGTGAAGGTGCAGCAGGCGGCTCCCCCAGAGCTCCAGATTCGTGCAGCGGCCTCCCGCGTGAAGATAGGCAAGGTCAGCCGGGAGAAAACTCATTTTCGTGCGGTCGCAGATATCACGGACCTTTTTCAGAAGTTTTTCTCTGGCGATGGCAGGCTCTTTTTTTAATATTTCCAGCGTCTGCAGGACGACTGCCCGCTGTCCGACCGACACATGCTTTGTATCAATGGCAGTGACATAGTCCCGGCCTTCCGCAGCGGCCAGAGAGGAACTGTAAGAAATGGTAGTGACAGCGGAGTA
>Ga0192278_1121_pt1 | contig 15022 bp, 8 predicted proteins | sample Koala_Koa24_K3_FD_131271 | JGI IMG/M metagenome (GOLD analysis project Ga0192278, IMG submission 131271) | Enriched cells from koala feces incubated with labeled cellulose particles, San Francisco Zoo, California, United States - Koala_Koa2-4_K3 ...
GCAGGTTCATCCTGCTGTGGGGCGACAGCGGCTTTTCTTGCGGACACATCCTTGCTGATAAGCTTATATGCGGTTGCCGCGATGGGAACACCGATCAGCATACCGAATATCCCTCCGATACCGCCGCCCACCGTAACGGCTGCCAGAACCCATATTCCCGGCAAACCGATGGAGGAGCCTACAACCTTAGGGTAAATAACATTTCCCTCAATTTGCTGAAGAATGATAAGAAACACTATGAAAATTACCGCATCGATCGGTTCAACCACTATAATGAGGAGTGCCCCCACCACTGCGCCGATATATGCGCCGACTATGGGAACAAGGGCGGTTACACCCACCAATGTGCCTATAGCTGTGGCATAGGGCAGTTGAAGTATAGTCATTCCCAGAATACAGAGTACGCCCAGTATGACCGCTTCCGTACATTGTCCCGAAATAAAGCTGGAACAGGTACCTGCGGCAGTGGAGAAAAAGTAGTTAATTCTTCTGTGCCATTTTTCCTTAAGGTAACAGTCCATAAGGCTTTGGATTTGTCTGCCAAGCTTTTCCTTGTTGTACAGAATATATATGGCAAAAGCCAGACCTATAGCCGCATTTACCACAGATCCCGTAAAAGAGCCGATAAAGGATAATGTGGATGTAAAAATAGTGGAAACGCCGTTTTTGGCAAATCCGCCGAGGGTATCAACCAGACTGTCCCAGTTGAAGTTATTAAGGTCAATTCCCACATTGTCCAGTATCAGTGTAATGCGCTGCGCAACGTCGGGGAACTTCTCCGAATTTTCGCTTATCCATTCCTTCAGATTTTCCACATAAAAGGGTATAGAATCGCCTATAACGGCAATTGTATTTATAAGCTGCGGCACAACAAGCCCCACGACCAAGGCTGCAATAAGCAGTATTATGAGTATGGAAAGTACAAGGCACACCGGTCGTCTTGAGGCTTTTACGAATTTTTTTTCGGAATTGGGAAAGTATATCCTTTCAAGCCGCCTCATAATCAGGTTAAGTATAAATGCAAAGGTGCAGCCCAGTATTAGGGGAGAAAACACGCTCATAACGGTTGAAATCCAATCTGCGACAAGGTCGATTTTCATTATGACCAATACCGTCAATGCCACAGATATAAGATATTTTAAGAATTTTTTAAAGTCAAATACTGTGTTCATTCGTTGCACTCCTTGGTATACGATTATGCCTAAAGAAGAGGCGCAATTACGCGCAGAAAGGCGTCAAACATAGTTCCTTTATAGTATTGCTTGAAGTTGGAAAGGGTTATTTCGTGGGAATCCTCCATGACCGAAAGTGAATCCGCCTTTAAGTCCTTTAAACAGGGTGTATCGTACATAAGCGTTCCGCATTCAAAGTGCAGATACAGACTTCTGTAGTCCATGTTAATTGTTCCCACAATTCCGATTTTATCATCGGAAATATAGCTTTTTGCGTGGACGAATCCCGGAGTATACTCAAAAATCCGTACACCCGCGCACATTAAAGGTACGTAATTTGCCCGTGTCAGACGGTAAATAACCTTTTTGTCGGGTATTCCCGGGGTAACAATGCGGACGTCAACCCCTCTTTTTGCGGCAAGTGTCAGAGCTGATTTCATATCATCGTCAATAACAAGATACGGGGTGAGTATATAAACATAGTCCTTAGCTTGGTTAATAATTTCCAAATAAACTTCTTCCCCCAGCGGCTCATTGTCAAGGGGAGTATCGGAGAGGGGGAGTACATAGCCTGCGGGCTTTTCCGTAAAATCCGCGGGTTCGGGGCGATAATTTTCTATGTCATCATTTTCCTTGCGGAAAGCGTTCCACATTTCCAAAAACATTTCCGTGAAGCTGTAAACGGCGGGACCCTTTACCATTACTCCGGTGTCCTTCCACTTACCGTACTTAACCTCGGCGTTGATATATTCGTCTGAAAGATTTATCCCGCCGTTAAAAGCGGTGCTTGAATCGATTACCACTATTTTTCTGTGATCCCTGTTATTCATTACCACAGAGAAAAAGGGGACAACCGGGTTAAAAACTATGCATTTAATATTGGGGTCAAGGCTTTCGAGATATTTATTGTAGCCCTTTGGCAGTAAAGCAACGCAGCCCATATCGTCGTATATAATACGTACATCAACGCCGGATTTTGCCTTTTCCACAAGTATTTCAAGTATGCTGTCCCACATTATGCCGTTGGCAATGATGAAAAATTCGAGGAAGATGCTATGCTTCGCTTTTTTCAGTTCCTCTATCAGCACCGGGTACATATCATCTCCCAAGGAAAAATATTGTACAAGGCCGCCGTCATAAACGGGATATCCGCAGGTGTCGCAGATATATCGGCAGGTGGCGGAAAAACGTTTATTCTCCTTTTCGAGAGAGCCAAAAACCTCCTTATCCTGTGAAAGCGGTGTCAAATAAACCTCTTGGGATTCACGGAGCTTATTTGCCATAGCCTTAGCAGGTCTTTTACCTCCAAAAAACACATACAGCAGTCCGCCAAGGATAGGCAATGTCGCTATGAGCAGCAGCCATGAAATCTTGTAGGAGGGATTTATGTCCTTGTTTACTATATACAGCATAATCGGCAGACTTAGTATAGTCAGTGCGGTGCCGATATAAGCAGAGTAGTTGATAACATGGAAAAAGAAAAACAGAAACCAAACTACCTGAATTAAAATCAAAATACCGGTTATAAAAATTCGGTTTAATGATATTTTCCTAATTCGTGTTTTAAACTTCATATACTATCACTTTCTTTTGCGCTGAAATGGACTTATTTATCGTTTATCGGCATTTTATCACATTTTTCGCGTACTGTAAAGAACAAAACCCCTTTAATTTGATACATCACCGCTGATATTTTCTGCGGCTTTCCTCAGACAGTCTATTGCGGTGCTCTCAATTTCATTGGGCTTTAGGTTAGAGGGCATAATAATAACATCGGTATATTCTTTGCTGAAATCGCCGCACTCTGTCTGAACAAGATTATATCGCTTCAGCATTTCCTCGGGAATAGGGGAGGACCACATAAAGGATTTTTTTACCTTGCATAAAAGCTGCGGCACAATTCCTCTTTCACAAACGGATATTTTGCCGTTTGTACCTGTGCTTTTCTCCGCCTTTATGAAGCTCTCCGCCGAATAGGGCGGTGAGGTATGCTCGCTTTCATCAATAATTTCCGTGTATTGGGATAAATCAGCAAGGGAAACCTTTGATTTATCCGCAAGAGGATCTTTGTCTGACATAGTTACAAGGGCTTTTGACCTTAGCAGTAATTCCGAATATATTCTCTTTTCCGAGAGAACGGCATTAAAATAAGGTGCAAGAGGATCTTTGTATCGTATCACGGCAATAGTGCTTATGCCTTGATAGATATTGTTAACGGCATCGGCAGCGTTTGCCTCACGTAAATCAATATCAATATGGCGCAATGCTGAAAAGCTGTCAACCAGCTCTGCGACAGCGTGATATATATATTCAACTCGCGGGACAGTAATCCTCAATGAGGTTTGTTCCTTGCGGTATGATTTTCCCAGGTCGTCAATTCTGTCCATCTGAACAAGTATTGCCTGTGCGTATTCCAGAAATTGCGCGCCCTGTTCAGTAGGGTATACTCCCTTGGCGCTGCGGTTGAAGATGGTTATACCCACCTCGTCTTCAATTTCCTTAATAGCCTTGCTCAGATTGGGCTGTCCCATAAAAAGATTGGCGGCAGCCCTTGTGATTGAACCGACTCTTGCCACTTCAACCATGCATCGTAAATGCTGTAAATTCATGGAATTATCCTCAACTATTTATAGTAGGAAAAGAGATTGCATTTTATCATTCCGTTGTAAAGCTTCCGTGTTTTATCGGCTTTCCTGCCGAAAAAGCTTTCAAAGTCCTCGTGAGGAGTGATAATATGGCACTGATGCTCCGCTGATGGAGAAAAGACCGATCCCATTATGCTGTAAAGCCTTTCGGCATCCTTTATTTCCAACATACGCTCGCCGTAGGGGGGATTGCAAACTGTGACGGAGTTTTCCCTTGGTGAAAATTCGGAAACATCGGCTTTGATAATATTTATGCGTTTCCGCATGCCCGCTTTGGCGCAGTTTGACAGGGCAAGCTGAACGCTTTCCGGGTCATTATCCGATCCGTATGCGAAGAAATCGCTGTCCCTGACAATGTTATCCATAGCGCGTGAGCGTTCCTCCACCCATATATGTGAGGGGAGAGTTTCCCATTTCTCCGCAGAAAAGGTGCGTTTAAGTCCCGGAGCAATGTTAAGCGCTTTATATGCCGCTTCAATAAGGAAGGTTCCGCTGCCGCAGAAAGGATCGCAGAAAATCGTATTTCTCTTGACCTTCGCAAAATCTATAATTCCCGCCGCAAGGGTTTCTTTAATCGGCGCGGCGTTGGAGTTCTTTCTATATCCTCTTTTGTGAAGTCCCTCACCTGACGTATCCAGCATAACAGTGACATTATTTTTTAATATGTTAAATTGTATCTGCCGCGGTGCGCCGATTTCCTCAAAGTATTCAATTCCGTAAACAGACGAAAGTCTTTTTACAGTCGCTTTTTTTATGATTGACTGGCAGGCGGGGACGCTTGAAAGGGCGGAGTTGAGAGAATGTCCCTTTACGGGAAAGGCGCTGTCTTTCAGAATAAATCGTTCCAGTGGGATGGCGCGCACACCCTCAAAAAGCTCGTCAAACGTGTGGGCGGGGAACTGTGCAAGAAGTATCTGAACCCGCTCGGCTGTGGCAAGGCAGATATTTGCGCGGGCTATCATGCTTATATCACCGGTAAAGGTAACTCGTCCGTCCGTAACGGTAATGTTCTCACCGCCCATTCGCTTTACTTCAAATTTTAATGTGCTTTCCAATCCAAAATGACAGGGGCAGGTGAGAGTAACCGTATTATCCATTGGGAGAATACTCCTTCCGTTTATTATGAGTTAATTGAGTAATATGCGGTGAAAATTCTGTCTGTTTCATTGAGGGCTGATTCGGCATCGCTTTCCTCCGCAGTGGAGCTGCTGTAGCTGCAGCTTGTACATACTGCGGGCACATTTGAGGATTTGTAATAGCCGATGCCGCCTGTGGGACAGCTGCCGCTTGCGATAAGTCCGGTGTTGGAGCAATAGTACTTCTCCACAATCGTGTCACATTCCGGGAAGCTTTCCGTAGTACCCGTTTTGGCAATATCTCCGAATATATTTTTCCACAGCTGTGCCGTTCCGTAATATGTTCCTGTTTTAACCGTTCTGTTGTCGTCATATCCGTACCATACACCGCTTACATAGTCGGGGGTGCAGGCAATAAACCATTGGTCAACCCAGTTTTGTGACGTACCTGTCTTTCCCACAACCGTTGTGGATTCAAGCTGTGCGGCTCTACCTGTTCCGTTAGGACCTTCCACAACCTGCTGGAGCAGCTTATTCATTACGTAAGCCGATTCCTCGCTTATGGACTGGATAGGTGTGTAGGTATGCTGTAAGATAACCTCACCCGATGGGTCGAGGACATAGGTGTACGAGGTCGGTGAAAAATACTTTCCTCCATTGCCGAACACCTGGTATGCGGCAACCATTTCCCTAAGATATACACCGTTTGTAAGCGCACCAACGGAAAGCGGCGCAAGATCCGCATCATATGCGGAAAGGGTGGTGAACTGGTATTTATTCTGCATAAATTCAAATGCCTTGGAGGGGGTAGCCTCCTGGACAATTCGCGCAGATATAGTGTTAAGAGAGCGCTGAAGAGCTTGGAACACAAAGTAATAGCTGCCGCTGTATGTCATATTGCCCGTGGAGCTGTAGTTTGTCGGCCATGAGCGGGTCTGACCGGGGTTGTCCTCATCGGGTATTTCTATAGGCATATCCTGATAAAGGCTTGACCATGTCATCATATCCGTTTCAATTCCGTAGGAATATCCCGCAAGGGGCTTTATACTTGAACCCGGCTGACGGGTGGACATGGTTGCTCTGTTCCAGACATTGGAGCCGGCTTTTTCACCAACGCCTCCCGCTACGGCAAGTATATTTCCTGTATAGTCCATAACAATAAAGCAGGATTGTGGGGGATCGGTGAGAACCTCGCTTGAGAACGTGGTATAATCCTTGAATTTTGCTTCAATTTCCTCCTGCATTTCAATATCAATGGGGGTGTAAATGGTATAACCGCCGTCATAGAGCATATCGCTGGCATCGTCATAATCCACGCCGTAGTAGTCCATAAGGTCGTATATAACATCGCGAATTACCATGTCAACATACCAGTTTTGTATATCATCATCCTCAAGGGCAACAGCATCGGGGTCAATAATTTCCAAATCCTCTACAAGAGCGGCTTCGTATTCCGATTCCGAAATAGCGCCGTTTTTAAGCATCAAGCCGAGAACTACCTCTTGACGCTCCTTGTTTGCTTCGGCATCCGCCCAAGGGTTAAGGGTATTCGGACTTTGAGGGATAGCCGCAAGGCAGGCGCCCTGCGCAATGGTAAGCTCGCAAACATCTTTGCCGAAATACTTTAGGGATGCCGCTTGTATACCTGCGGTACTGCCGCCAAAGCCTATTGTGTTGAGATAAGCGCAGAGAGTGTCATCCTTGGAATAATACTTTTCAAGGTCGGAGGCGCGGAAAATTTCCCTCATTTTTCTTTCCCAGCCCACATCATCATCGCCGGTAATATTCTTAACCAGCTGCTGGGTGATGGTAGAACCACCCTGTTTACCGCCGTACAGAGCCTGATTAAGTATTTCGTTGACAAATGCGCTGAAGGTTCTCCTCCAGTCAACTCCGTCATGCTCATAAAAACGCTCGTCCTCGGTGTAAACAAAAGCATCTCTTACGTGCTGAGGTATTTTATCTATCGAAACAGGTATACGATCGGCAGATTTACTGATGCTTGCAAGCTCTACAAGCTCGGAATTTTCATCATATCCGTAGATAAAAGTGGTATATGCCAGATCAAGGTTATTAAGGTCAAGGTCAATAGTAGAGGATTCCCTAAACTGCATAACATATACCGTCAATGTGGCGGCAATGATTGAACAGGTTATAATGCATACCAAAATAAGGGACAGAAGCACTGTTCCTATAACCGTAAGAGCTTTTCTTATGGGACCTGCCTTTTTCCTCTTTTTGCGCTTCTTCTTCGGCTGCGCGGATGCCTTGGAATCGGCTGCCACGTGTGCCGCCGTATTTTTTTTCTTGTCTGAATTAGCCAAAAATCATCCCTCCGATTATTATACGACTGCACAGCAGGGCAATCGAAACACGTTACGGCTTACTGTATCTGTATTATTGCTTTTTATTCTATGTATAATCCTTATCAATATATTATTTTGCACTTTAGTTTAGTCAAATTACGGATTTTTCGGTAAGTCTATTTTTATTCAAATGCAGCTGACAGATAAGTATTTTTGACAAAGCAAGCCTTAGGTTCGTTATTTATCCGCTTTCCATTATATCATAATTATTCGGTTCTGTTAAGTGCATTTTATAATTTTAGTGATATTTCACATTCAGCCGCAAAAATAACAGTGAAATACTGTAGCCTTAAACAACAATTCTTAAAAAGCAGGGCGAACATGATGTCCGCCCCTATAGATTTTATTTAAAGTAAGCAACGCCGCTTTCAAATATCTGCTGATCCTTTATGCCGGGGACATTTTTGCATATGTCCGTACCCATACGTTCGCTGTGACCCATCTTTCCGAGAACACGTCCGTCAGGGGAGGTGATACCCTCGATAGCACAGAATGAACCGTTGGGATTAAAGCGTATGTCCATAGTAGGCTCGCCCGAAAGATCCACATACTGTGTGGCAATCTGACCGTTTTCCGCAAATTTGGCTATTTGTGCGGGAGATGCCACAAAGCGTCCCTCACCGTGGGAAATAGCGACCTTGTGTATATCACCCACATTGCAGCCGGAAAGCCAAGGCGACTTATTGGAGCAAATCCTCGTGGAAACCATCATGGACTGGTGGCGGGCAATGGTGTTAAATGTGAGAGTAGGCGAATCGTCGTTCATGTCAACTATTTTTCCGTATGGCACAAGTCCCAGCTTGATAAGAGCCTGGAAGCCGTTGCATATTCCCAGCATAAGACCGTCTCTGTTTTCAAGCAGATTGGTTATCTCGTCCTTTATGCGTGGATTGCGGAAGAATGAGGTGATGAATTTACCCGAACCGTCAGGCTCATCGCCTCCGGAAAATCCGCCGGGTATCATAACAATCTGTGCGCCGCTTACCGCCTTTGCGAAAGCCTTTACACTGTCCTCCAGAGCAGCAGCGGAAAGATTTTTAATAACGATTATTTCGGGGGATGCTCCTGCCCTTGTAAATGCTCTTGCCGTGTCGTATTCGCAGTTTGTACCGGGGAATACGGGGATAACAACCTTTGGCTTAGCCGCAAAGGAGGATGCATGAGGCGCACCGCCCTGTGCCGTATAGGTAAAGGACTTTACGCTTTCCGATTTACCGCTTTCCTTAACGGTACAGGGGAATACAGGCTCCAGTTTATTTTCCCAAGCAGACTGAACCTTGTTCATATCAACGGTGTAGCCTTTACAGATTATCTCATAGCTGTCAATGGTTTCGCCTATAACGGTTTCCGCTGTGAACGGATCTCCGTCAAGCTCCAGTATAAACGAGCCGTAATATGAGTAGAACATTCTGTCGTCAATGATCTTCTTATCGAAGCGGAAGCCTATGTGATTTCCCATTGACATCTTAACCACAGCCTCGGCAATACCGCCGTAGCCTATTGCCCATGCGGAAAGAACCTTTCCCTCGGCAATAAGTGCCTCAACTCTGTCAAAAACGCTTCTTACGCTGTCCCATTTAGGAAGCTGATTTTCGTCATATTCCGGCGCAATATACACAACCTTATTGCCCGCACCCTTGAATTCGGTAGATATTACCGAGCTGCTCTTTGCCGTGGAAACCGCAAAGGAAACTAGAGTGGACGGAACGTCGATATTTTCAAATGTTCCCGACATGGAGTCCTTGCCGCCTATAGCGCCGCAGCCCAGCTCAAGCTGTGCCTTATATGCGCCGAGAAGAGCGGAAAGAGGCTTGCCCCAACGAACGGGACTGTCCTGTGTACGGGGGAAATATTCTTGGAATGTAAGCCAGCACTGCTTACGCTTGCCGCCAGCGGCAATTACCTTTGCCATTGATTCTATAACAGCCGCAATCGCGCCGTGATAAGGGCTCTTATCGCTTAAATACGGGTTATAACCCCAGCCCATAAGAGAGCAGGTTGAGGTTTCTCCCTTTAATACGGGGATTTTTGCAGCCATTGCCTGGTTTGGCGTAAGCTGATATTTTCCTCCGTATGGCATAAGAACCGTGCCTGCGCCGATTGTGGAGTCAAAGCATTCCACAAGACCCTTTTGTGAGCATACATTAAGGTTGCTCATAAGGGAAATCCAGCTGTCGGGCGTATCGGAATAGGTTTTTACACGGGAAACAATCGGCACATGAACAGTTGCGCTTGTGTACTTGGCGGCGCCGTTTGAATTAAGGAACTCGCGGGAAAGATCCACAATTATCTTTCCGTTCCACTTCATTTTAAGACGGGGCTCGTCAGATACATCCGCAACCTTTGTAGCCTCAAGGTTTTCCTTTGCGGCAGCGTTTATGAATTTCTTTGCATCGGATTTGGCGACAACCACAGCCATTCTTTCTTGGCTTTCGGAAATTGCAAGCTCTGTTCCGTCAAGTCCGTCATATTTCTTAGGAACGCTGTTCAGGTCAATGACAAGTCCGTCCGTAAGCTCGCCTATCGCAACGGAAACACCGCCTGCGCCGAAGTCGTTGCAGCGCTTTATCATCTTTGTGACCTTCGGATCTCTGAAAAGCCTTTGGAGTTTTCTCTCCTCGGGGGGATTACCCTTTTGAACCTCTGCACCGCAGCTTTCAAGAGAGGCCTCCGTATGGGATTTTGAAGAGCCTGTTGCGCCGCCGCAGCCATCTCTTCCCGTGCGTCCGCCCAAAAGTATAACAACATCTCCCGGCTCGGGAGCAACCCGGACTACATTCTCCATGGGGGCAGCACCCAAAACAGCACCTATCTCCATTCTTTTCGCAACGTATCCCGGGTGGTAGACCTCGGAAACATGACCTGTTGCAAGACCTATCTGGTTGCCGTAGGAGCTGTATCCGTTGGCAGCGCCCACAGTGATTTTTCTCTGAGGCAGCTTGCCGTGAATTGTATCTTCAACAGGCACAAGGGGATTTGAAGCGCCTGTTACTCTCATTGCCTGATAAACATATGATCTACCCGAAAGAGGATCGCGGATAGCACCGCCCAAGCAGGTTGCGGCGCCGCCGAAAGGCTCAATCTCGGTGGGGTGATTATGTGTTTCGTTCTTGAACATAAGAAGCCAGTCCTGTTCCTTGTTGTTCACATCAACCTTAATGCGAACGGAGCAGGCGTTTATCTCCTCGGACTCGTCAAGCGCATCGAGAAGCCCGTCCTTGCGGAGCTTTTTAGCAGCGATAGTAGCTATATCCATAAGAGTGATAGGCTTATTATCACGGCCAAGCTCGTGACGAACGCTGATATAGTCGTCGTAGGTATCCTTGATGTAGTCGGCATCTATCTGAGCATCCTCGATAATTGTGGAAAATGTGGTGTGACGGCAGTGATCGGACCAATATGTGTCAATCATACGGATTTCGGTGATGGTAGGATCTCTCTTTTCATCGTCACGGAAGTATTTCTGACAGAAGCGTATATCGTCCGAATCCATTGCAAGACCGTGGGAAACGGCGAAATCGATAAGCTGTTCATCGGTATAGGAAATAAATCCCTCTATGGTTTCAACCTCGGTGGGGATATCGTATTTAATTTCAAGTGTATCGACAGTGTCAAGAGATGCCTCACGGCTTTCAACAGGGTTGATAACATAGTGCTTGAGGGCATTAAACTCCTCGTCCGATGCAATTCCGCCGACTATGTAGATCCTTGCGTTGCGAACCCTGCATCTTTCTCCGGAGGTAAGTATCTGTATACACTGCTCGCAGGAATCTGCTCTTTGGTCAAATTGTCCGGGGAGATACTCAACGGCAAATATCCTTTCGTCCGCAGCGAGAGGCGGCAGATCGTAGTATACGGTATCCACTGTAGGTTCAGAAAAAACGTTGGACACAGCGTAATTGAAATTTTCCTCGGAAATATTCTCCGCATCATAGCGGTTAATAATTCTGAGAGAATATAGATTTTCAAGACGGAGTGCGGTTCTTATATCGCCCAGAAGCGACTTTGCTTCGGTGGCATATTCCTGTTTTTTCTCAACGTAAATTCTGTAGACTGACATAAATGCGTTACACCCTTCATCAATTATTTGTGCATTGATATACACAGTCTGAGCTATGCGCTTATTGGCAAATATCATCGACAATATGCCCCACACAGCAACAATCCTCTATCTTATCTATTTTAACATAAAAAATCTGTTTACGCAAACTTTTTTCTGAATTTTTTGTTAATATTTTTACATAGGCGTAGTTTGGGCTATAGCCGCCATGAAAAAAGGGACTTTTTTCCCGTTCAAACAGTACGGGGTAAACCTTTCCCACAAGGCTTTCCAGATATTTCTGACGCAGCTTGCCGCCGAGAGCCGACATTTGAGCCGCCCTTTGCTTTCGCACATCCATGGGAATCTGACAGGTAAGCCTGTCGGCGGCGGTACCCTTTCTTTGTGAGTAGGGGAATACGTGTATATCGGAGAACCCGATTTTTTCAGCAAAATCCATAGATTTGCGGTGGTTTTCATCGGTTTCGCCGGGAAATCCCGTCATTATATCCGTAGTAACGGCGCAATCGGGAAAAATGCATCTTATTCTGTCAACCAGCGCCTCATATTCATCGGGGGTGTAGCAGCGATTCATTGCTTTCAAGGTTTCGGCACATCCGCTTTGCAGTGACAGGTGAAAGGATGGGCAAAATTCCTTAATGGCGGACAGCCGTTTAAGATCCTCATCCGTAATCATTTCAGGCTCAAGGGAGCTTAAACGGACGCGTTCTATACCGTCAACCCCTGCCGCAGCCTCCACCGCATCTGCAAGCCTTATCCCCATGCCTGCGCCGTAGAAAGCAAGGTTAATCCCCACAAAAACTATTTCCCTGTATCCGTTTTGCGCAAGACCTCTTACCTCCGCAATAATGTCACTTGGCGGCTTGGAGCAGATTTTCCCCCGTGATTTGGGAATAATGCAATAGGTGCAGTGTCGGCAGCAGCCGTCCTGGATTTTAACAAAAGCCCGTGTGTGTCCCGGAATATCGGAAACGCTCAACGGTTCAAAGGCATTTATTTTGCTGATATCCTCAACTCTGAACAGTCTTTTTTTCTCGTTCAGATACTCATTCAGCATATTAACCGCGCCCAGTCTGTTCCTTGTTCCGGTAATAATATCAGCCCCGCAGCTTCCCCTTGCTTTATCGGGATAAGCCTGGGGAAAGCAGCCTGTCAGCATTACCGTTTTTTCGGGATAATCCCTTTTAAGCCGCCGTATTGTCTGCATAAGCTTGCTGTCGCTCTCCGCAGTCACGGTACAGGAATTTATCACAAAAATATCGGCGCAGTCCATTGACAGGGCGTCCTCAAACCCCGCTTCGATAAAGCATTGACGCATGGCGGCGGTTTCGTAGGAATTGACCTTACAGCCGAATGTGATATAATAAATTTTCATAAGCAGCCCTCCGCCGTTTTGCTTGTATGTAATGCTTACATTATACCACCTTATCGGATTGTTGTCAATTCATTCGGAAATTGCCCCGCTATATTGCATTGTACGCAAGAAATTTAATGAAAAAGTAACAAAATAATAACATAATACTCGGCGTTATGGTTGTATTTTAAGTATAAGACAAATTAATTTCGGAGGTCATGAAAATGTATTCCATCTCAAACGGTACCTTTGACGATGAATACATCAAATACCTGCTGGACACCTATTCCGATATGCTTATACGACTGTGCTTTTCATATACAAAAAATATACACGATGCCGAGGATATGGCACAGGACGTTTTTGTGGAGCTTATTAAGCGAAAGCCCTCTTTTGAAAGTGCAGAGCATGAAAAGGCATGGATAATACGCACAGGGGTCAATAAGTGCAAAAACCTGCTTAAATCAAGTCACAAAAGAATGAGTGTCCCGCTGGAGGATGAAATCAACGATCAAAATTTCTGCAACAATGATAATGATATCGACGACGAGGCAAAAACCGTCCTTGATGCAGTGATGTCACTTCCCGCAAAGTATAGGGTGGTTGTGCATATGTTCTATTACCAAGGCATGACCATAAAAGAGATATCGGCAGCCACGAAAGCCCCCATACCCACGGTGGGCACAAGGCTTTCCCGAGCAAAGACACTGCTTAAACAAACTCTCGGAGATGATTTTCTTGATGAATAAATTTGAAAAATGCTATACTGCCGCTGTTGATTCCATAGAGATTAGCGGCGATTTTAAGGAGCGAACCGCCGTGCTGATGAGGAAGGCATTGGAGGAAGCGCCCGCAGCCACACCCGGGATAAGGGTATATAGGCTTGCACCCATTGCCGCTTGTATTGCCGTTTTTATATCCGCTGTTGCTATTTATGGCAGAACGTCAACCGATATGTCGTATATTGAAGATACCGAAGAAGCCGTAACCGAAGTGACGGCTATCGTGTCGGAAACAGCCGTGACAGCTGCTGCGGAGGAGGTAACCGAATCCTCCACAGAGCAGTCACAGCCGCCGAAGGACGATAGTGCCGCCGAGGAAGCCACTGCATCGAGCGAAAGCTATACGGAGAGTGTGACAACCGCCGCAGAAACGAGCGGGGAAATATCCGATACAGGATCCGATGAAGCGATAGTGGAAGAGGTGCTGACCGAGGACGAGGATGAAGCTGATTTAACGAAAACGCAGTCTACCGCCGAGGAAACGGAGGAAGCACCCGAATTGGAAGCCGCGGAATTTGAACCGCCTGTAGAAACCGCCGCGGCATCTGTTCTCGACGAAGGATCAGAGGAAGATGTACCTGTGGGGGCAAGTATCGAGGAATCGGAAAGCAGCGGTGATATTTCCCATAAATTCGATGTGAGGGTAAATAGCATTGAGGGAGCTGCCGCACTGCTTGCTATGACGCCTGACAGCGGAAGTGTTATCCCCAAAGCTTCCTTTACCGATGAGGAAACAGGGGAGATTACCGTAGGTCATACCGTAGAGCTTGACAGCACCTCAGCCGCTGAAATTCTGGACAAAGTAACCAATGCGGTAGGCAACAGCACCGCCGTTGTAACGGAAAAAATCCCCGATGAAATATCCTCCGATTTTACGGTGGAGCTTTGTTCGGAGGAATGTACCCTGCGGCTGTATGTTTCTCACAGCAGAATAACGGTTGTTCGCTATGACCTTGAGGAATTAAGAGTACGGAGCGCCGAGGTGAAAATTTCGTCGGAAAGCGATATTTACGACAGACTTATGAAGCTTACCTCCGATACGGAATAAAAACAGGCTGTACCAAACCTGCTGAAAGAGTTTGGTACAGCCTTTATTACATTTATTTCTCATGAAACGAAGAATACACGTCCGTCCTTGATTTCCGTTTTTTCCTTTTCCTCCGCGGCATAGCCCAAGATGCAGAAGCCTATTCCCTCTACATCCTCCTCAATGCCCCATTTATTTAGGAGCTGTTTTCCCTCCTCGCTGTCAAAAACCTCTTTTGCACGGTGAATCCATCTGCTGTCAATTCCCATTGACCATGCGGCGTTCATAAGGTTGCCCATAGCAAGACTGCCGTCATAGACATATGTACATTCTTTTTTGGCAAGAACTATAATAACGTCCTGCGCGCCGTAAAAGGGGTCAAAGGGCATATTTGCAACAGCCGCATTCAGCTCCGACAGCCTTTTAACGGTTTCCTCGTCCTGCACAACCACAAATCGAGGGGTCTGCTTATTCATTCCGGAGGGCGCGTTAAGACCTGCCGCAACGATATCCTCGATCAGCGCCCTGTCAACGTGTTTT
>Ga0192278_1123_pt1 | contig 14970 bp, 7 predicted proteins | sample Koala_Koa24_K3_FD_131271 | JGI IMG/M metagenome (GOLD analysis project Ga0192278, IMG submission 131271) | Enriched cells from koala feces incubated with labeled cellulose particles, San Francisco Zoo, California, United States - Koala_Koa2-4_K3 ...
GTTCGCCGGTTCAAAATCCTTTTTTGTTGCCACCAGGACATTCGCTCCCGGATACAGCCGCAGAAAATCACTTCCCCACTGCTGGGTCAGATGATTCGGTACTACAAACAGGCATTTCCGAGCCAGTCCCAGGCGGATGCTCTCCATCGCTGCAGCAGTCATCTCGAACGTTTTTCCAGCCCCAACGCAGTGGGCCAGGAGTGTATTATTACCATATAAAATATGGGCGACAGCGTTTCTCTGATGCTCCATCATCGTGATTTCCGGATTCATCCCAACAAACTGGATATGACTTCCATCATACTCGCGGGAGCGGATGGAGTTAAACAGAGTGTTGTAAGTCCTGCAGATATCCTCCCGCCTGCCCATGTCACGGAAGATCCAGTCCTTAAATTCATCTTTGAGCAGTTCCTGTTTCTGTTGGGCAAGAGTTGTTTCGTTCTGGTTCAGGACGCGCTTTTCTTTTCCATTGTCATCGGTAACGGTATCATAGATTTTCGTATCCCGCAGATTCAGGGCATCCTCCAGCAGCCGGTAGCCATTCGCTCGTTTTGTGCCATACGTGGAATTTGTCCTTACATTATACTTATCAAACGACTTCCCGGTTATCTGCCATTGCCCGGTATGCTTCGAGTACAGGACATTGATGTGCTCCCGCATCCGCCAGGGCGGCCGAAATATCTCTTCCATAAACTCCTGGATATATTCCTGCTTCACCCAGGTAGCCCCCAGGCGCACTTCAATCTCCGATGCATCCAGGTCTTTCGGCTGCACTTTTTCCAGATACTCCACATTTACGGCATATTTCCCGTCATGCGCAGCAGCTGCTTTTGCCACCTCCAGTTTTTTCCTTACATTACCGGACAGATAATCGTCCGCCGTATGCCAGCCCGCAGTCTCGTCTTCCTGCACTTCTTCAGCAGGGTCGCGGAAAATCACCCCCAGCAGATCCTGAATGATTTTTCCATACTCCCCGGGCGTGCCAAGCAATTCCGCCATATAGGGAAGATCCACCTTTGCCTTTTCTCCAATCGAAAGGGCAAGCGCGTCGCTGGCCGTATCCACATGGGATACCGGCTCTGCTCTGCGGATCGTCCGCCTTGTAAAAATGTCTGCTTTGCGCTCCAGATTTCCATCTTCATCCAGCATCTCCAGGGACGCCAGCAGGCTGTAGCTGTTATCATTGGAAAACGCCCGCTTGTTCGTCCTGCTATTGATCAATCCATACTGGGAAGTAAACGCATCATACTGGCTTTCCAGTCTCTGCTGCAGTTTTTCCACTTCTTCATCACTGCCATCGTTAAGCTGGCAGTCAATCAGTTCGCGGACAGTATCACGCAGACCAACCATCCCCAGCACACGCGCTTTCATATCTTTCGAGAGAGTCATCTTCCTCATCTGCGAGTTCTCACGATAGTAAACTTCCCCATCCTTCTCCGTGAAGCTGAAATTCTTCACAGCCGGGTCTGCCGGGATCATGGTTGTATCTTCAACCAGTTCATCATCCACAGGCTCATATTCCGTAATCTGTCCGCTGATGTGGCTTAACGCTTCATGCAGCTGCACGGACAACTCCGCGCCCTCGATTGGTCTGACCGTCACCTCCTGTCTGCCATACTGTGTACTCTCTGTCATAAACTCACCCAGTACCATCTCCGGGTGCCGGGCAAAATAGGAGTTGACCATATATCCTTCCGGCGTGGTTCCAAGCTCCACCCAGGATGGATGCTCAATACTGGCACGGTCACGCTTCTGTAAAAACAGGATATCCGCAACCACCCCTGTGTTTGCATTCCGGAGGAACGCATTCTTCGGCAGCCGGACTGCCCCTAACAGATCTGCCCGGTTGCCGATATACTCCCTCACGGATGAATTCACCTTGTCCATTGTCCCGCTCGATGTGATAACCGCAATCACGCCTCCCGGACGCACCAGGTCAATCGACTTTGCTATAAAATAATCATGGATCAGGAAATTCTGCCGGTCATACCGCTTATCCGCTACTTTATAAGAGCCAAATGGGACATTCCCGATCACACAATCGAAAAAATTATCCGGGTACTGCGTTGTCTCAAAGCCCTGCACGGAGATCGTATTCTTCTGATACAGCTGCTGTGCAATCCGGCCTGAAACACTGTCCAGCTCAATGCCATACATCCTGGCGTTTTCCATGCTTTTAGGGATCAAACCCATGAAATTCCCGACACCGCAGGACGGCTCCAGAATATTTCCGGAACGGAGCCCCATTCGCTCAAGAGCTTCATACATGGCCTTGATAACGGTCGGGGATGTGTAAAATGCGTTCAGCGTAGACGCCCTCGCTTCCTTATATTCATCCTCAGTAAGTGCGGAGCGAAGCTCCTGATATTCACCACTCCATCCTTCCGCCCTTTCATCAAAAGCCTGCGGGATACCACCCCAGCCGACATAACGCGATAGCACCTCCTGTTCCTCTGCGGTCGCCAGGCGGTTTTCTGCTTCCAGTTCTTTCAGCAGATAGATTGCATCCATATTCGCCCGGAACTTTGTTTTCTGGCCGCCTGCTCCCAGGTCATCGTCTGTGATGCGGAAGTTGATGCGTTCATGAGGCTGCGACTCTGAGGCCGGCTTTACTTCTGATTCAGTTTCTGCTTCGGTCTCTGTCTCGGTTTCTGTCTCGGTTTCGATTTCTGTTTCAATTTCTGTCCGTATCTCTGGTTCTTTTTCAGAAAGCTCTGATGCCGGCTGTTCTATGCCTTCAGAAGATAGCGGTTCTACTTCTCCTTCCGCCGGATTCAATTCCAATACGATACTTTTAAGTCTTACATTCTCCGGACCGTCCGCAGCTTCTTCTACATCTTCTGCATCATTTTTCTTCTCGCGCGGTTGTATTCGTTCTGCACCATCTTCCTTCAACGGCAGCTGATATTTTTCTCTGGCTGCTTCGACTTCTTCCAGCGTCATGACATCTTCAGACAGCGACTCAATCAGATCAGCCGGAATCCCGCTACTGTCATCCTGCAAATGTTCTTCTGCATCTGCAATCAGCTGCATTTGCCCAGGCAAAAAATCAGGATCTGCCAATGGTACGATATCCAGTTCCTTTTGAGCCGCATCATAGATCACATCCATCTGCTCGCCACTAAAGTCATCGTGGTTTACGTTATTTTGCTCCAGGGCATCCGCAACCCGCATTTCTGTAGAAAAATCGTAAGCCGCTTCTTCCTCTTCGTAATACGAGCGGACAAATTCGACGGACTCGTTCCGAAAGATCGGATAGCGGGCTTCTTTGGCCATCGTCATATCCTGCAGACTGACGATTCCAGTCTGATAATCCACGGTATCAATACGGAATTCCCGGCCATCCACATGAATCACCGCATCCAGGGGCAGATAGTCTTTCCAGCTGAAATATTTCATCAGCCGGTGCGTACCGTTTGGCCTCTCACTCATTAAGGCAAGGCTCTCGCCCTTTTTCCGGATCATTTCGGAAAATGCAGCCCACTGACTTACCGGGAAGGCCGTGAATAAACGCGTATCTTCCCCTGCTGGTTTTTCAAAAATCCGGCTTCGGATAATCTGCGATACAAGCCTCGCGTCATCCCCGTAAAATTCAAAATACCCGTGCTGTTCAAAACCTACCAGGGTACTTTGGTAGCGTTCCTTAATTGTGTCGTACTCTTTAGCTGCTGTCTCACTCAGCTGCCATATAGTAAAAGACTCCGCCGGCGCAGGCGCAGATAGCATCGGATAGGTTGCTTCAAATACCTCTCTGTGCAGCCGGTTATGGAATCCAGTCTCGTCATAATACAGTCGATATAATTCCATATCTTCCGAAGAATCCACCGCACGCTTAATGGCCGCATTTCCTTCAATCTCCGCATTTTCCCGGTCTGAATTTCTGCAGGCGTTTTGATATGCCCTGTCTTTCAGAACCACCGTTTCAACAATCGGAAGGTAATGTTCATACAGATCGCGGATTGTAGGGGCCTGGGGCAACGTTGCAGGTGACTCTGCTTCCCGTGATTCTGTGCGCTCTATGTCCGACTTTGATGTTTGTGTCTCTGGCTCTTCCTCTGAAACTTCCGTCTCCTGCAGCTTTTCTTCTGTACCACCTGCATCTACCGCATCGTCACGCTCTGCCACAATCTTTTCAAGAAATGGTTCCACCACATTCCGATCTTCAGTCACAGGCTCAAAAGCACCAGCATCCAAATAATCAAACAGCGACATCTGCCTATTCTCACGCAACGGTTCCTTCCGCTCATTCTTATTGGGAAACAGGGTATAGCTGCCATCCACGTATCCACGCATATCTGCGAGAATTCCGGACCGCTCTTTATATCTATAATCATCGATAGGGAGCGCAGCCAAAGCTTCATCCATTGACTTCAGAACGGTTTCCATTCTTTCGCGGTCTTCCAGAGCCTCTGTCAAATCTTCCAGACTGCCCCCATAAGCAAGTACCTGATCCTGCTGATAGGCAAACGGACGTGGAATCTCCGTCGGCATTCCTCCATAAAAACTCAGGATTCTCGCAGCCATCGTTCTGCGTTCATACGAGGCCATATGGTCATAGTCTGCGGCAGATAAAAACCGTCCATTTTCAATCAGAAAATCAATCCTCTGCGCTACCTTTTTCCATGGAAGCAAAATCTCCGTCTCAGGGTTTCGGATTCCATTCTTACTGAGCCGCAGCCCCTTACTGTCATAATCAGCCCAGGAATCATCTGCTCCTGAAAGGGCGTTGCTCTGACCACCGGTTCCATATCTTTCTTTGATGAAGTTTGTTCGGTCTGCCACGGATTCGTTCTGCAAATAAAACGAATACGTTGAAAGCCTGCCGTCTGAATAAACACCTCCGCTTGCCAGATACGCGTCGATTTCATCCTGCGTGATAAACACCTTGTGTTCCTGCCAATGAAAATCAGACCGAGCCTGAAAGTGCATCGTTTTCAACGCTAAATGCCGGAATTGTCGCAGGACTTTTTCGGGACTATAAATATGTGATCGCATCAGGTCATGGTTGCTTTCATATACATTTACGAACCCTTCCAACCGCGCATTCAGGTCAACCAGGAAGTCATGCTGTGCAAGAAGTTTCGACAGTTTTTCCTCAATATCCGGAAAGCCACCGGAAAATGGCTCTAAATCCGCAAAAACGTGTTCCGCAACACCGTCAGCCATTTCCCTTTCAAAAAAGGCTAGGGACTGCGCGTGTTCTTTTATCACAGTGCTACGCGCTGCATCCAGAACCGGCTGCAATGCATATTCGCCTTGCTTCAGTAGCTGATGAATACGGCTGCTCACGTTCTCCCACGATAAAAATGCCTTATCCAGGATTTGATCATGCACCGTATGTCCAAGCGCAATCTGCACCCCAGATGGGTCAAACCACACTGAATATTCTTTCCCATCAATCTCAAAGCCTTTTCCACCCGTGCCATATTCCGTGCGGACAAATTCCGTATATTCCTCGTCCGTCTGCTCTGACATAAAATTATAGATCAGTCGCGGCAGGCTGTGGGTTTTATTGCCGCCGGTCCGCAGTATTTCATCCACAACTTCTGACGGTATCGAAATATCCCCCGCATAAAGCGCCGCCTGACGTTCCTCGATGTCGCGGATCTGCTCCTCCATCGTCGGAATTACGGGCAAAGATAAAGCAGAGACGATTTCCATCTCTGCTTCATCAATTACTGTTCCATTGGTTTCTTCAGGCGGATCTTCAATCAGATGTAGATCAGTTCCTGATAAATGGTCTCTTCCGCCATCTCCTTCAGGCTGTTCTGGTGCGCTACCCACGCCATCTGGTCGCTTTTGTCCGGTCCCGGATATGCTTTCTGCAGACCCTCCAGCAGGACTTCCAGCCGTTCCTGCGCGGTCTTCTCGATGTCCGCCAGATAACTGTTCAGTTGCCCCTTCAGCAGGAGTGACGAGTACATCCCCGCCTGTTCTCCTTCAGGTACGTCTCCCGGAGCATCCCGTACTTCCCGATGCTCTCTTCCGGTGTCTCGTCTGGGATGGTCAGATTCGGATAAAGCTAATCCCCGCTGCGGTAATAATTCAGTTCCATGATCAGTTCCTCCTTTTTGTTCTGCTGTATGGTCTGTTTCCGGCTTTTCAGGTTCCTGCGTTGCCCGTTGTTTCGTTTCGGATTCTTCTGGTTCCCGAACCGTCGGATGAGTGGTTTCCGTTTTTTCAGGCTCCTGATTGGTCTTGTTGGAAGTATTGTAGCCTCCCCGATTCTGATTTGCAACTTTGTCGCGGCTTTCTTCCAAAATTATTTTTCGCACTGTTCGTCCAAAATCGATCAGCACCGGTTCACTGGCCTGCCATACCGCATTACCCAGTTGCGTCAGAACTCCGATATCCCGGTATTTTACAATATCCCTATAGTCAATTGCTCCCACATAATCTGCCGTTTCAAGCCCACACCGTCTGAAAAGCGTATATAAAATACTCATCGCCATCAGATAACGGAATTCTTTCCGGATTGTTTCCGTATCTGCTCCAAGTGAAGAACTTCCAGGCTCCGTAAGCAGACCCTCTACTGCATCATCCAGATAATTTTTCGTCTGGACGATAGCCACTCCCATCAGCGCTGAACGCAGATCCTCAGAATAATTGTCATCAATATCATATGCTTCCAGCAGATGCTCCCTGACTGCGTCGCGGTGTTCCGGAAGCAGCTGCCACAGGACAGGTTGCCTGCCATTCCTTGCCGGCACCGTATCCGACACATCAAAAACATAGCGCAGCCTGGGGCGTGCGCCGGTCTGCTTATCAATCAGTGCGATCCCCTTTGACCCCCGCTTAATCCAGCAGTTCATTTTCTTGCTCCAGACATCAAATTCCGCACAGGCAGTCGCATCCGGGCGCTGTGCGTGGATCAGCAGAGTATCCTCGAATGAATAGCGGTACAAGCGTGAAGATGTATCCAGATAATCCATCCACTTCTCCGGCGACGCCGTTATCTCAGCAGCATGGTTCTCTGCCAGCTTTATTACTTCATTAATTTTTGCCATGCGTCATCCACCTCCTTACGGGGTCCGTCCTGTTTTCCGCTTGCGGGTTTCTTCTTTCTGTTCGGTTTTCTGAGGCTGCTGTTCCTCCTGTTGCTGCTGTTCCTGTTCTTCTGGAGGCTGTTCCGTCTCATTTGAAACGGTCTGCGTTTCCTGCAAAATCTGTTCTGTTTCTTCGGAAAGTTCTTCCGGTGCCTTTGAAATCTGCTGTATTTCTTCCTTGGAGGCATCTACTTCTTTTGGAATCGGTCTTACTTCTTCAGAACTTTGCTCGCTCTCTGCCATTTCTGTAAGCTGGCCTGACTGTCCTGCTTCCTGCCCGGAATATTTGGGACTGTTTTCCGTTTCTTTTGTAGTCTGTACTGTTTCCATCGGCATCTGTGCCATTTCCTCTGGAATCTGCTTTGTATCCTCTGAAATCACTTCCTGCCTTTCCTTCTCAAACCGGCATCTGATATAGTCCCATACCTCGTTAAAAAGAGTTTCCTTCGTACTGCGTCTCCCATTATCATAATATTCCGGGAGCGCCTCCACTACCATCGCCATATCTTTCAGCAGACTACGGGATGCTTCCCGGTCTTCAAAAGTGGAATAAATATCGTTTTTCGCAAGGCTTAAAAAATTCCCTGCTCCGCGATATTTTTCAAATGGATGGGAAAATCCATCCGGAAGGTGAAGGTAAAAATCAAGCACTTTACGCGCCGCTTCTTCCTGTGACAAGTCGCTGCTGATTTCGTGCCTTTCATCCTGATTCTTTTCACCCATCTCTGAAAGCGTCTGCATCTCCACATAATTTCTCGCCAACAGGAAATCTCCGTAACGATCCTCGATCGCCTTGTCGCTTTTCAGATACTGGTGAAATGCCTGGTTCACTGACTCATAGCTGCGCATCAGCGCGTACAGGGATTCTTTCAGGTGTTCAAGCTCTTTCTCCAGATCCGCCTGCCGGATGATTTTCATCGGTGCTCCCATTTTCATCCGCCTCCTTTCCCGCCGGAATTCCGGCATCCTTCCTCATAAAATAATTTGCCAGCATCTGCATATTCCGCGCCGGAAGTTCCGGATTTCGAATCTGTTCAAGTTCCTTCAGAGGCATCCCCGCTTTCACCGCAGCATAAATAATCTCAAACTGCTCATCCGTATAGCCCGGATTTTTAATCAGGTCGATAATAAAATCATCCCTCTTTCTGGTCTCTTTTCTCTTATGTTTCTGATGGAATGGAAGAAGTCCCTTCTTTCCCGGTTTGGATACATAATCAGTAGCTGACACATCTGCTTCTCGCACACCGTTCAGGTTTCTTTCATTGCCAGAGGCTTCTGTATCAAGCGAGTTTTTCGTTACAGCCTGTTCCTCTGGCGCCGCTGGATTCACTGCTTCCGTCCGATTATCTCCAACCGCAGTATTTCCCGGCTGCAATGTCCTTTCCGCTAACTGAGTTTTCAGCTTTTCATTTTCTTGCGTCAGGCCGTTTCGTTCCTCCGCCAGTTTATGCTTCTCCTCCTGTGCCGTTTCCAGCTGTGTCCTTAACGCATCCAACTCTTTCTGAGCCGAATCCAGTTTCACTGTACAGGTTCCCAGCTCCGTCTCCAGGGCATCCCGTTTCCTGTCAGCCTCTGACTGCAGAAGAGATTTTTCCGTCTCAAACGTTGTTTTCAGTGAACGGATTTTTTCCTCCGAATATTCCTGCTGCTGTTTCAGTCGTTCCTCCGCAGCCTCGCGTTCGCTCCTGATCCGGTCATCCGCGTAAGCTTTGCTGTTCTCCTGCTCTTTCTTTAAAAATTCCATCTGCAAGTCAAAACGTTCCCGCGCCCGCTCCGCTTCATGCCGCAGTTTTTCAATTTCATCGAACTGACTGAATTTTTCCATTGCTGCAAAATCCGCATACTCGTCTCGCACCCCACTCAGGGAATACTCCCCGTCATAGAATCCCATAGCAAATTCTTCGCCACCGATCAGCGCAATGCCGCGCAGCAGATCGAGGCTGACAAGCCCAACCTCTTTTCCATAGCAGAAAGCATCTTCGATAAATTCTTTGCTGAACCCTTCCCTGCACATCAGATAAAGCTGTTCGACGTGATGCCTGTAGGAATCATCCGCTTCCAGGTAAGGTGCATAGCTCAGATACTCCTTTACCATCCGTTCTGCTTTTTCATCCGTCTTCTCCCTGCCCTCCAGATCAATCTGAAAGCCGACCTTGCTTTCATTCATTTCCAAATTTGATCTGTGTGCCACCGTCTCCAGCAGATAATCTTCCTGATCTGCATCTTCCACAACATCCGGAGGCTCTACCTGTGAATCCTGATTTACATCGGATTGCGATATCCATTCAGCAGCACGGACTTCCTGCTCACTCTCTTCTGTCGCTGATCTCTGTATTGGATACGCGCCTTGCTCGTTCGATATATTTTTCTCCGCCTCTGACCATTCTCGCCCACTGTCCTTTAACGCTTTCGTATTCTGTGCCTGACTGCCCATTTGATTCCCACGCCTACTCTGTGTCTTTCCCGATGCCCGAGCCTGTCGTTTTTCTGCCCGCCGCGCCGCTTCGGACTTTTTTGCTCTTGCCTGTCTCTGTCCCATATTTTGCATCCTCTCTCTTCTCTTTAGTTTTGCCTTTGTGATCCTCTCTCGAAATATCTTTTTCTCTCGCCGTCGGCTCCATCTGATAAAGAAATTTGAACGTATTTTCGACAATCCTCAGCTCTTTTTTGTTATCTTTCAAGGCACCGCGGCACTTATCCATTTTTTCTTTTACTTCATTCCGTTGAAAAACCGCCTCCCCATACGGACAGACGGTTTCAATCAGTTTCATCAATTCTTCCATTTCCTGCTTCGTCTCCAGCTGTGGATCAGACTGATATTTTTCTTTCAGCTTCTCATACCTGGATACGTAGTAAAACGGCTGCTTCTTATAATATTTTGTCCGGGTTGCTGAAAGCTCGCGCTCCAGGGATTCCCGTTCTTTTGTCAGTTCCTCCTTCCTTTTCATCAGATCGGATTCGTCACCGATATCGTAGTCAAGCATATACCGGATGGCATCGGATAATTTGCGGATCTCCAGGATATCCTGTTTGTTCCTCACCCTCTGTTCTTTTGTCATCTGCTCCGGTTTCCGAATGAAATAGGTATTGTTCCATCTTATCCAGAAACTCCTCTGGAACGGTGTCATCTTCCAGCCGGGGCAGCGGATGATTTTTGCGTAAATCACTTCGCGCATTTCCTGACGGTCACCGTATGTCTTGTAACGGATTTCAATTTCCAGCTTGCTCCCCTTGTCCGCAATCCGCTGGATGATTTCTTCTTTCGCGTAGCCGTCTCCGAGCCGACCGGTACGAAACGCCCGCCCGGCTCCTTCCGGAAGCAGTGAAAGGAACTTTCCGTTTCTCGTCACTGTATATCCGTCACTGCGCAGATAGTCGAGAAAAGCTTCGTAACTGTCCGAATGCTCAATTGCTTCGTCAATATCATCCCGGATAATATCTGTCCAGCTGTAATACTCGCCCTTTTCCATCTGCTTTGGTCGTTTCCACTCACCGTAGTTTCTTCCGCGCCGCTCTTCATCATACTCCAAAGTCGGCAGATGAAATTTCTCGCAAATACGGTCCGTAATCGGCTGAATGCGTTTTTCCCAGTCACCCTTCGGCGAATGAAATTTCAGGCCATCCGTTTTTGATACGGAATCGAACGTGATGTGTACGTGCATGTGAGCCTTGTCATTGTGGACTGCAAACGCATAATAATAATCGTCTCCCAGCAGTTCCCGGCAGAATTCTTCTGCTACCTGGAATGCTGTTGCCTCATCGATGCCGCAGTCCGGCGGGAAGGAAAGCATATAGTGGAAAGCCTGGCTTCCGTCCTCCTTGCCCCAGAATTTTTTATTTTCTATCATCGTCCGATAAATCATCTCCGGGGTCCTGCCGGCGTTCCCGCCGATCCACAAACCATTTCCGCACTTTTCATCCCGGCAGATATAAAATATATTTTTCTTCAGGTGCGAAGCTTTGTTGCTTCCTTTTCTCTCCTTGATTCTCAGCAGTCGGGTCACCGCCATATCTCTAACCACCTCTTCTCGTTTTTTTGGTTTTTGATTTACCAGTATCCGCTGCATCGGCCTCTCGATTTTTTTCATTTTCTTTTTCAACATCGTGTTCAGAAGCATAAAAATAATTTTCATTTTGGACCTGCAGCAGCTGTACCGTCTCGTAATACTTCCTGTCAATTTTTTCGAGATATTCCGTAAGATCCCGGTAATCCATGTTCGTAATAAAACGTCTGGAGTTACACGAGCGTACCACCTGATTGATATTTGTCCCGATCTTCAAAGTGTAATTTTTCAATTCCCTCAGCAGCTGATCCGTCTCCGGCGGAAGCTGAAAAATTTTTCTCCTCATGTAATCCGATTCGGATAAACCGTTGCGTTCTGCCTGCTCCGCAATCTTCGCAGCCTCTTCCTCTGTACAGCGGAACGCTTTCCAGACCGTCCTGTTTGCCATCAGATACCGCCTCCTTTCCCCAACGATTTTGCCGACTATTTTGCCGGCTATTTTTCGTGTCGCAGTTGTTAAATCCAGCGTAATAATTGCCTCTACCAGCGGTCAAAATTTGACTATAACATTTTCGTAACAATTTCTGTGTACAGTCATTTCAGCAGGCGTTTTGTAACAATTTCAACTCCATCTCACCAAAAACATCGTCCTCGTTTCACACATTTTTCCGATGTTATTCACAGGTAATGGCAAGATACGCCTTTTGTTTCACAACGGCCTCTTGTCAAGGGGCTTGCGCCCCCCTGATACCCCAAAACCGTTGTTTCACGCCGCCTTAAAATGGCGGCAAAATCCTAAATTATTACATGGCAGGTGTATGCAATTATTACGATGAAAAAACATGTTACAGGGTCAAAAAAAGAGCCGATTTCTCGACTCTTTCAAGGCACTATTTCATTGACTGTCAACGAGCCATTTTCCCTGGCTTGTTTTTCCCCTTCGGCTACTCATTTGCTCGATCCACCTCAACGACTAACTTCTGAATTGGCGTTCCGAACGTCTGCGATAAAATCTGCAGACTTCTCCACGCCTCTGCGTTATTGCTTCGCGGCGATATCACCGCTTCGGATTTTTTGGCAACCGGGTCTACAAGAATCACGCTTCCTTCATCCGCCCGGATTGCGCTCAACCGCCTGCCACAAATCCGAACCTCACTTTTTTCAAACACTGGAATATCCCGCAGCGGCCGGATCGTCTTCTTATAACTCGCATATAATTCGTCACCACTGATTGTCCGCTCAGCAAAGGATAAATCTTTTTCATGCAGCTTTTCAAGCGCAGGCACAAGCACCCTCTGATACTTCGATATTAAAAATCTGGAATAAAATCGTTTCCTCGTTTCACTGATATAAGGCGTTGCTTCGACCAATTTTAAAATTTCGCTCATCTCAATCCGGGGCACAATTTCAGTAAGTGCCTGATTGACATCTTTATTCTCGCAAGAATACAAATACTGGCGGTAGGATATTCTATTTCCACTGCTGTCCTTAATCACTGACATCCCATTCATCGCTTCATTATCAGCAAGACGGTCAGACAGCAGATCATCCGATACCAGCGGACAAAGGCAGGAGCCACAATCATAAACCGGAGCCAACTTCCGCTCATTTCCAATTTTTGACAAGAAGCCCCAGTTCCCATTATGCCGATCTGTATTCCCAATAAAAGCATCCGCCACAAACAGTTCCGCATAAAATTTCCGAATTTCCTGCTCGCTGATTCCCGGTGTGTATTTTGCAATCTCTCTTATCGTCTCGAAACTCGGAGTCTGTGCCCCTTTTGTGTCATCCGCACTGCTGAGGGAGGTAAGTTCTGCCTCGCTGAGCCGGTAACCATCCATTTCCAGATTTTTGCAGGCACAGGCAATGTATGTCCTTTCCTCCCTCGTGGATGACTTCGCGGTATATTCTCCCAGTATCACATCCTGCACCGGAAGCCCCAGCAGCTTCATAATCCGGCAACCCAGGAATTCAGAAAAAGAGTTATTAATATAAGACAAATCACGTCCGAGTTCCCTTATCGGGTCAGGAAGCTTCAGCAGATACTCATTCCCGTCGTCCAGCACGACTGTCTCTTTCCGCTCCGATCCGCCAAAGCGGTTAAAAAGCTTTTCAATGATATGCTCATTAAAATTATACTCATTCATTCACCTCACCCCTTTACGCAACAACTCCCTTAATCGTAAAAATTCAGCCTCAGTCATAATATGCATATGCGATGCCAGCTTGGTATCCCCATCAAGGTATAAAAACGTTCGCTGCATCTCATACAGATTATCATTGCTATGATCCGCCATGTAATTTCCGCGTGCTGCCAGGAATTCTTCCAGTTCCTTTTCCATTTCCGGCAAACGCGTAAAATCAAACTTTCCATATTCTTTCCTTATCGTATCATCAGGCACAAGCTGACATTCTTTCGAATCACTCATGACGGCATTCTCCCCTCATCGCTTCCGATCATTTCCCAGGTGACAGCTTCCGAAACTCAGAGCTACGCAATGGCTATGAATCGGAAGCTGGTGAAATTCTTCCCAGCAATCTTAACATAGCCACTTTATTTTTACAACAACGATTCCCTGCATAGAGCGGAAAGTTCAGCGGGTGTAAGCGGCTTGATTTCCTCCTCCAGAGCTTTCAATGAAGGTGTGAGGACAAGCAGTTCTTCTTCTGTAATCTGCAAAAACTGCACCCAGCTATGAAGCTCTGCTATCCTCTTTTCAATCTGCTTCTGCTTTTTCTTACCACCCGCGATCCTTCCTGCTTCAAACCGGCAGCCGGGAATTTTTTCTCCGAGCAGTTTTTCCAACAGCACCACTGCCTGCAGGCAGCGAACTGTTTCCGCTGCGTCGCTGTCCCTTACCTGAACGCCTTTTCCCCCAGATGTAATAATTGTCTCCATATCTGCTTTCCATTCCAAATTTCACTCTAATGATACCCGCGCTCACTGATATGAATAGGAATTTTCGTCCCGGTTGTAAATTCCAATCAGGCTGCTTCCATCAGAGAGAGTGAAAGTGATCGTTGCTGTCCGCGTATCTGCATCAATCTCATACGAGTTAACTGCAGCAGCAGTGACATCACTGTAGCCGTTCCGATACAAATAATCATAAAGCGTGTACTGCAGCTCGTAGCGATTTGCAAGATAGTTCAGCAGTGTCGTCGGAATTCCCGTCACGGAAAGTGTCGTAGCATCATAGCTCCGCTCTGTTTCTGAGGAACTCTGTCCGCTCTGAATTTCAATCGCTTCCTGTGTCTCTTCATCCGCTTCGCTTTCATTCTGCGTTTCCGCTTCTTCCACTCTATCAGATTTCTCCGCAGTTTCCTGTGTCTCCTCAAGCAGCAAAATATACTGGCCAGGATAATCCGGGTACATGATAACGGTAAGTCTGTCTTCTGAATTATCCATGCTTGCGCAGAATGCAAAAGCTCCATCCGAAGAACACGGAATCTCATTTTCAAATGTTACCTCCGTCACTCCGGCCAGATCGTTATTCGATAAAAACGCAGACAGAGCCATAAGGAAATCCGATTCCCGATATCCGGATTTTTCTTTCTGCTCTTCTGTCAGGCCAGTGACTTTTAAGGACGACAGAATCGTATTTTCTGAATCTCCGAAAATAGTCTGCTGCCAGTTATCTGCCTCAGTTTCGTTTTCCGTATCAGAAGATGTTCCATTCAGATTTTTCGTTTCATTCCGATTTTCCTCAGTGGTTGTGCCACTCTCCCCCGCTGAAGAAATGTCCGATTCATCCACATCACTCGTTCCGGTCACCTGGACAGTTTTGGTTACCGCAGCTGTTTTGGATTCTGATTCGATGATTGCCGTTTCCGTCTCCTGCGACAAATTCGTCTCCGTATTCCTGGAACTATTGTTGAGAAGATACAATGCCGCAAGAAAAATCAGAATCACCCCTATCAGC
>Ga0192278_1124_pt1 | contig 14956 bp, 12 predicted proteins | sample Koala_Koa24_K3_FD_131271 | JGI IMG/M metagenome (GOLD analysis project Ga0192278, IMG submission 131271) | Enriched cells from koala feces incubated with labeled cellulose particles, San Francisco Zoo, California, United States - Koala_Koa2-4_K3 ...
CTTTGGAAGAGATAAGTTTACGGGCTACGGTATGCGCCATTCATTGATGCCTTAACGGATGACCGACGACATATACACATGCGAGGTCGCCGCTATACGGCCCCGCCACTCACCTCCACGTGTTGTGTAGTGTGTCGGTCTTATGAGAAGATAATATCAGGAGAATCGGAAATTAGAAAGCGGAAGAAGCCAAAAACCGGGTTTCATAACCCCATTGGTGCCTTTCGCAGAAAGGCGGAATATACACATGAAAGCGAACGTCTTTTCTCAGACAGCGTATGGAAATGAAGCGGCTCGGCGCATGCTTCGGTATGAGGAGCTTTTCGAACGCACTGTGGAAATCCACCAGTCGCTCCCAGAGGAGGAAAGAGACGCGTTTCTACAGATGTTTGCTTTGAAAATTTATGCCGGATATCTGATCAATGTGTCTTTCTATTACGCGGACAGAAGCGCTCTGATGTACCGTCAGGGATGTATGGTGGACGCTGACACCTGCACGGCGCTCTCCAGGGAAGCAGATGACCGGAAGCGGGATCTGCTGTATTACTATAATAGGAAAATGTGCGGCGGAAAATGGGACAGAATCTTGACTCCGGAGGAATTTCGACCGCCTTGTACGGCCCTTTATCCGGCTTGTAAGCCGGCGCTGGTGATTCCAAAAGAGGATGTGCTGCGCCAGGAACATGGTCGGCAGGAGACAGAGTGCCTGGAAGAGAATAATTGGAGAGCAGACTGTCAGGCAGCAGACAATCCGAAAGCAAAAAGTCAGGGAATGGATTGCTTGAGTACAGATAGCGAGAGAGCCTGTGGCCGGTATTCAGAGAATGGTTATACAGAAGGCGAGGGCTGCATTTCGATTCTTGCGGATCATTTTACAGGAAACGACGGCTGGCACAGGATCGACTACCTGGGAAGATATGAAGGCAGTCTCATGGAAGCAGAGGCGGGCGCTCTGCTGGAATATGAACTGTATTTTACTTCTGAAGGGGAATTTTTGCTGGAATTCTATCGCTTTCCATCCCTGAACTCCACAGGAAGGATTCGCCTGGAAGTGCTCTTGGATGGCAAAAGCGCAGGCATTCTTGAGTCCCCGTCAGCGGATGAGTGGCGCGGAAGCTGGCGGGAGAACGTAATGAACAATGTCGAGAAGCTGTATTTGCGGCTGCCATATATCGCGGCCGGCAGACATATGCTGCGGATACGGGCGTTAGATCGGTATGTGTCTTTCTCAAAAATCGTGATTTATACGCAGGGGTATACGGCTTCCAACCTTGGCCCAGAGGAGAGCTATCACGCACAATACAACAGAGACCCTGGGTATGGACCGTATGAATTTTCCTTTGATACGGCTGCTGTGTCAGAATTATTTCAGAACCTCTTTGACGGTGCCCGGGCAGAGCTTCCAGACGTCATTTATGCTGGGAAAACATTCTGGGCGAGCAACCGTCTGTATTTGAAAAATGCTGTGCGCCACCAGGATTCGCTGGGCGTAAAAAAATATAGCTGTGAGGAGGATGGCACCAAAAATGTATTTTCCAAAATGAGGCAGGGAATTTTTGCAGAAAGAAACGGTGAGATACGAATTGACTGTGAGTGCGCTCTTCTGGATTCCAAAGATGCGTATCGGACAGCGGATTTATCGGGAATCGCCTGGGAACATGTACAGTCAGAGACAGATGGAAAGACAGGACTGGCGATGCATATTGCCGAAGAAGGGCTTTTCTGGGAAAATATTCCACAGGCCCCCTCCCTTAACTACCGCATACAGGCAGAGGGAGGGAGCTATCAGATCTGGACGCTGTTGAAATATGATGATGTGTTTTCTGCCAGAGTGGCCATTGGTGTAGACGGGAAGGTGATACCGCAGGAAAAGATGTACGGCAGCGGCAGGCTGTTTAATTATGGAACAAAGCAGAACTGGGTGTGGATGCTCCTCGCGGATGCGGAGCTGGCTCTGGGAGAGCATACGCTTACCGTGTATGCGGCCGCGGCAGGGATACGCGTGGATCGGATCTTTCTTACCAGAGAGGAAAGCATTCCGCCGATTGATGTGGAGTGGAGAGAAGGCGGCTAAATCCGAATTTTTGCATATCCTCTGGCATCGGGGCGATGAATTCCAGGCGTTTCCCTGTCATGGGATGGGGAAATGCTAAGCGGTATGCATGGAGCGCCTGACGGGAAATTCCAGTGATTTCCCTGGGCACGGTGACAGAGGGAATCTGCGTGGAAATCAGTGTGGGAACCTTATTCTCCGGCGATTCCTGAATCAGCAACTGCGCAGCAGGACAGGTCCGGATGGCGGCTGCACGGCAGGCCGGATGATACAGGTAATCTCCGGCAAGCGGATACCCCAGGTATGCCATATGGACACGGATCTGATGGGTACGGCCTGTCTCCAGAAGAAGGGAGAGGAGGCTGTACCCATTTTTTGTTTCAAGGACACGGTAGTGTGTGACGGCTCGCTCCCCATGTTCGAAATCGACACAGCGTTCAATGGTGCGTTCCGGCGCTGCCGCGGGATGGAATGCATTCACAGACAGAACGTTCTCTTTGCGTGCAAGCGGAGCGCAAATGGTACCGTCTGCCGGTGTGACAGTGCCGCAGGCGATCGCAAGGTACTCACGCTCCATTACCGGCCGCGATCCGTTCCCCTTCGATTTCGCCATGGAACCAAGGACGCTTGCGCTGACGGGATGCTTTGCAATCACAGTCAGGCCGGAGGTATCCCGGTCAAGCCGATTGGTGCAGCGAAAGACAAAGCTGCCGCTGTTTCTGTAGTAGTACATCACAGCGTTTGCCAGCGAATAATAGAAATTATCCCTGGAGGGATGCATGGGAAGCCCTGCCGGTTTGTTTACCACCAGGATATCCTCATCTTCGTAGACAATGGAGAGGGCTCGGGAGAGCCGCGCATTCGAAATTGCGCAAGGCGCAATGGCGCGGCCTGCGTCAGTGTTCTCGATTTGCTTCGCAAATCGGAACATATCCCGCATAAAAACCAATGCGGGACAAGATGCAGCCGGAATGTTCTCTGAACAGGAATCCTCGCGGATATGCACTTCCAGGATGTCTCCGCAGGAGAGTTTTTGCATCAGAGGGCAGGTCTGGCCGTTTCGCCAGGTGGCATTCTCTTTTTTCAGCTGTGCCAGGTTTTGCCTGGAATAGAGTCTTCGCCGGAGAAACTGTTCTACGCGGATTCCGGCGTCTTCTTTTTGAATCTGGTAACAAATAGTTCTGTCCATTTTAGCCTCGAAATTGCAACAGGAATTGTTCGGTTAAGAGCAAAAAAAGATGGAAAGACTGCAATCGTCTTTCAGAAAAGAATAACGCATTTAAAAGAAAAATACCACAGTTTTTTGCGAAGGAGAAAATATTCCGCCGATTGATGAGTATTTTATATGGAAGCAACTAAAAATAGTTGCAAATGATTCTGGAATGTGATACTTTAATAACATGAGGGAGAGAGGACGTTTGAAAGAAGGAGGAATGCTCGTGGGACAGAAAGACAAACTGATAGAAAAGCTAAAATCCAAACCAAAGGATTTTACGTTTGACGAGGCAGAGCGTTTACTTGGGTATTTTGATTATTTTAGAACTAATAAAGGCAAAACCAGTGGCTCCAGAGTTATGTTTATTTGCGACGGCAGAACACCAATTTTACTTCATAAACCACATCCGAGGAAAGAACTCTTAGAATATCAGGTAAAGCAATTAACTGAAAAGTTGGAAGAGGAGGGGCTTTTATGAATAATACAATGAATTATAAAGGATATATTGGAAGTGTTGAGTTTTCTGAAGCAGACGGCATGTTTTATGGAAAAGTTATGGGGATTCGTGCTCTGGTTTCTTATGAAGGAGAAACAGCAAAGGAGCTGATCGAAGACTTTCATGGTGCAGTGGATGATTATCTGGCATTATGTGAAGCGGATGGGAAAGAGCCTGAGAAGGCATACAAAGGAAGTTTTAATGTGCGAATTTCTCCAGAACTTCACAGAGCAGCGGCGGTTTTTGCGGCAGCGCATCAGATCAGTCTTAACAGTTTCGTGGAGAATGCAGTGAGTAATGAATTGGCTATGCAGAAAGGATAACAATAACTTGACAAAAACCGCTGTTCGGGCATAGAATAGCGAGGAATAAGCGCGCAATAGCGCGGCCTGCGTCTCCGCATAAAAACCAATGTGGGACAGGAACGGGAGAGCCGCGCATTCGAAATTGCGCTAAGCGCAATAGCGCGGCCTGCGTCCCGCATAAAAACCAATGCGGGACAAGATTAGGAGGAGTGAAAAAATGGCAGCACCGTACAATCACAGAGCCATCGAACAGAAGTGGAGAGCACACTGGGAGGAGCACCCGGTGAATGTGGACGATGGCAAGAAACCAAAATATTATTGTCTGGATATGTTTCCATATCCGTCCGGAAATGGACTTCATGTAGGTCACTGGAGAGGATACGTGATCTCAGACGTCTGGAGCAGATACAAGCTGATGCAGGGGTATTACCTGATTCATCCGATGGGATGGGATGCGTTCGGCCTTCCTGCGGAGAACTATGCGATTAAAAAGCACATCCACCCGGCGATTTCGACCGCTGAAAATGTGAAGAATATCAAAAAGCAGATCAACGATATCTCCGCGATCTATGACTGGGACCGCGAGGTAAATACGACAGATCCGGAGTTTTATAAGTGGACGCAGTGGATTTTTGTGCAGATGTTTAAAAATGGACTGGCTTATGAGAAGGAGTTCCCGATCAACTGGTGCCCGTCCTGCAAGACCGGTCTGGCGAATGAGGAAGTCGTCAATGGCTGCTGTGAGCGCTGCGGTTCTCCGGTAACGAAGAAAAATCTGCGTCAGTGGATGCTGCGCATTACGAAATACGCGGATCGTCTTCTGAATGATCTGGACAAGCTGGACTGGCCGGAGAAGGTAAAGAAGATGCAGACCGACTGGATCGGCAAATCCTACGGCGCTGAGGTAGAGTTCCCTGTAGATGGAAGAGAGGAAAAGATCACAGTCTACACGACCCGTCCGGATACGCTGCATGGCGCGACTTTTATGGTACTCGCTCCGGAGCATGCGCTTGCCGCTTCTCTGGCGACGCCTGAGACGAAAGCGGATGTAGAGAAATATATCTTTGATTCTTCCATGCGTTCGAATGTTGATCGTATGCAGGATAAGGAAAAGACGGGTGTGTTTACCGGCTCCTACGCGATTAACCCGCTGAACGGCAAGAAGATTCCGATCTGGCTTTCCGATTATGTGCTTGCGGATTACGGTACCGGCGCGATTATGTGCGTACCGGCGCATGACGACCGTGACTTTGAGTTTGCGACCAAATTCAACATTCCAATCATTCAGGTTATCGCCAAGGATGGCCAGGAGATTGAAAATATGACCGAGGCTTATACTGCCGCTTCCGGAACGATGATCAATTCCGGCGAGTGGAATGGTATGGAGTCGGCGGTGCTGAAAAAAGAAGCGCCGCACATCATTGAAGAGATGGGCATTGGCCGCGCGACTGTGAACTATAAGCTGCGTGACTGGGTATTCTCCCGCCAGCGCTACTGGGGTGAGCCGATTCCGATCATCCATTGCCCGCATTGCGGAAATGTTCCGGTTCCGGAGGAAGAGTTGCCGCTGCGTCTGCCGGAGGTAGAGTCTTATGAGCCGACCGGTACAGGTGAGTCTCCGCTGGCTGCGATTGATGAGTGGGTAAACTGCAAGTGCCCGGTCTGCGGCGCGGACGCGAAGCGCGAAACGAATACCATGCCTCAGTGGGCGGGTTCTTCGTGGTATTTCCTGCGCTATGTGGACAACAAAAATGACAAAGAGCTGGTTTCCAGAGAGAAAGCAGACAAGTATCTGCCGGTTGATATGTACATCGGCGGCGTGGAGCACGCAGTACTGCATCTTCTGTACTCCCGTTTTTATACGAAGTTCCTGTGCGATATCGGCGTGATCGACTTTGACGAGCCGTTCCAGAAGCTGTTCAACCAGGGCATGATCACCGGTAAGAACGGCATTAAGATGAGTAAGTCCAAGGGGAATGTGGTATCCCCGGATGATCTGGTGCGCGACTATGGCTGCGACTCACTGCGTATGTATGAGCTTTTTGTTGGACCGCCGGAACTCGATGCAGAGTGGGATGACCGCGGCATCGACGGTGTCTACCGTTTCCTGAACCGTTTCTGGAAGCTCGCCTGCGACAGCCTGGAAGCGAACGTGGCAGAGACCAAAGAGATGGTCAAGATTCGCCATAAGCTGGTGTATGACATCACCCAGCGTCTGGAAAGCTTCAGCCTGAATACGGTTATTTCCGGTTTTATGGAGTACAACAATAAGCTGATCGAGGTATCAAGAAAATCCGGCGGCGTTGACCGTGAGACCATCGAGACCTTCATCCAGCTGCTTGCGCCGTTCGCACCGCACATTACGGAGGAGCTCTGGGAGATGTACGGGCATACGGATTCCGTCTTCCATACCACATGGCCGGAAGCAGATGCGGACGCGATGAAGGACGATGAAATCGAGATTCCGGTGCAGATCAATGGCAAGACCAAAGCAGTCATCTCCATTCCGGTCGACATCTCAAAGGAAGATGCGATCGCACAGGGGCGTGAGGCACTTGGAGCGAAGCTGTCCGGCACAGTAGTAAAGGAAATCTATGTGCCGAAGAAGATTGTAAACATTGTCGTAAAACCGTAAACGTGTATTTGCAGTGCATGAATGGGAAAACGATTTTTTGCATAGCTGTAAAAAGAGCAGAGGCATCTCCTGTGTGGGGGTGCCTTTTTTATAATCAAACATACTTCGTTCGTTTTTTTTTCACAGCGGAAACATATTTTCCGACTATAGTAGCAAACGTCCCTGGTTAAAATCAATGTGGGGCATAAACGAGAAATCCGCGTAATCAGGAAAGAAGACGCGGATGAGATTTCAGGAAATTTAAATTGGACAAAGCTGAGCGGAGGTAGAAAAATTATGAAGAAAAGACAAATTGCAGTACTGATGGGGCTGGTTATTATGGCAGTTCCGACCGCAGCGTATGCAGAGGAGAGTCAGACAGAGATTGTCGCGGATGCAGTGGATGGAGAAGGAATACCTGGAGATTTACCAGATGATGCGCAGGAGGTTTCCCAGATGGTAATGGGAACCGTGACAGAGATTGGCGAAGATTATATTACTGTTTCCATTACGACTGGCATGGGCGGCCAGGACATGGAAAAACCAGAGGATGCTGGTGAAGAGGCAGATGGCGGCGATGTTTTTGCAGACGGAGAAGTGGGCGAAGAAGGCAGTGATGCAGCTCCGGATGATGTTGAAACGGCGGACGCAGAGACAGAAACCCAGACCATTACGCTGACTGAAGAAACGCAGTACCTGAAAGCAAGCGGCGGTATGGGTGGTGGAAACAATGGCTCAGATTCCGCGGGCGGGGAAGCGATGGAAAAGCCGGAATGGAGACAGTGAAGCACCGTCTGATGAAGGAGGCGAGGCGCCGTCCGATGAGGGAAGCGAGGCACCGTCCGATGGGGGGAGGCGAGGCACCATACAATGAAGGTGGCGAGGCACCATCCGATGAAGGTGGTAAAGCACCATCCGATATGGGCGAGGGCGGAGACGGCTCCATGGGGGAAGGCGGCTCTGGAATGGGCGGTTCCACTGAGACGGAGGAAATCACACGCTCAGACATTGAAGTTGGTGATTCGGTCATTATCACCTTAAATGACGATGGGACAGCAGCCACTGTTACCGTCCAGTCCGGTGATTTTGGAATGGGCGGCTCCGGAATGGGCGGCGATATGGGTGGAGACATGGGTGGAGGCAGTTCCTCCGGTGTAGACAGCTATGATGCCGCGAATACGATTACAGAAGATACTACGATTGACTCAGAGGAAATTACTTCCACCGGGACAGACGAAAACGCGCTTCTGGTATCGGAGGATGTGACGGCGATTCTTACCAACGACACGATTATCCGGGAATCCGATGATAGCACAGGCGGCGACAATTCCAGTTTTTATGGGGTAGGAGCTGCATTGCTGGCTACAGACGGGACGCTGATTGTCAGCGACAGTACGATCTCGACGGATTCGGAGGGAGGCGCTGGCATTTTTGCCTACGGTGACGGCGTCGTATATGTCATGGATACTGTAATCGATACGCAGTTGAATACCTCTGGCGGCATTCATGTGGCGGGCGGCGGAACGCTTTATGCATGGGATGTAACCGCGACAACGAACGGAACTTCCTCCGCAGCAGTTCGCAGTGATCGCGGCAGCGGCACAATGGTGGTTGACGGAGGCACCTACACCTCCAATGGCTCTGATTCTCCGGCGGTATATTGCACAGCGGAAATCGCTATCAGTGAAGCAACGCTGACGTCGACTGCAGCAGAAGCAGTCTGCATCGAGGGTTTAAATACGCTTCGTCTCTATGACTGCGACCTGACCGGTATGGCTCCGGACGATGAGCGCAATGACGTGACCTGGACTGTGATTGTATATCAGAGTATGTCCGGTGATTCCGAGGTAGGCAACGGCACTTTCCAGATGGTAGGCGGTACGCTTACTTCCACGAACGGCGGTCTGTTTTATACAACGAACACAGAATGCACAATCACGCTGGAGAATGTAGAAATCACGGCAGCGGATGACTGTGAGTTCTTCCTGCAGTGCACCGGCAACACAAATTCCAGAGGATGGGGCACCACCGGCAGCAATGGTTCTGAATGCCTGTTTACCGCGATCAGCCAGGTTATGGATGGCGATGTGATCTGGGACAGCATCAGTACACTTGATTTCTATATGACGGACGGCAGCACACTGACCGGCGCCTTTGTAAATGATGAAACCTGGGCCGGAAACGGCGGCAGCGGTTACTGTAACGTGATCATTAGCGAGGATTCTACCTGGGTTGTGACCGGCGACAGCACCGTGACAAGTCTTTCTTGCAGCGGCACAATTGTCGGTGCTGATGGCAACAGTGTCTCAGTGGTAGGGACAGACGGAACGGTTTACGTAGAAGGAAGCAGCGCTTATACCGTTACCGTAGAATCATACAGCGACAGCGCTGATACGTCCGGAGCGTCAACGACCGACAGTTTTGACGATTACGCAGTCGAGCGTCCGGAAGTATAAAGGGGTAAAGAATTTGTGGTTGACAAATCTCATTTTCAATGTTAAACTGGCAAAAGTTGAAAAACAACATTGCAAAATGCGATGACGGAGAATAGTATGCTGATTTTCTTTTTCCAGAGAGATGCCGGAAGGTGCGAGACATCAGGAGAAGTCAGAGGAACTCGCTCCCGAGCGGCTGTCCGAAATCTTTTTACAGGAACAGGTTTCAGAACAAATTCTTTGAGAACCTGGCTTGCAGAAAGCAGAGTAGACACAGACGGCACCCGACCGTTACCATGGGAAGGATATAAGACTGACAGATTTGGATGTGCTTCGAGAAAGCAGTACGAATGGATTGCAGTCCGTGTCCGTAGAGTGTATGAGCGATCATAAATGAGAGTGGTACCGCGAAAGGTTTTGTAATCTTCCGTCTCTTAAAGCAATAGCTTTAGGGGACGGTTTTTTATTTTCAGGAAGGAGACAAGCATTATGATGAACCCCAAAAAGTATACTCGCCAGTATTTTATGCCCCCCGAAAGATGTATGAAATGGGCTGAAAAGGAATATGTGGATCATGCACCCATCTGGTGCAGTGTGGATTTGCGCGACGGCAACCAGGCTCTGGTGGTGCCGATGACCCTGGATCAGAAGATTAATTTCTTTAAACTTCTGGTTGAAGTCGGATTTAAGGAGATCGAGGTTGGCTTCCCGGCGGCTTCTGATACGGAATTTCAGTTCCTGCGCCGCCTGATTGAGGAGGATCTGGTGCCGGATGATGTGACATTGCAGGTGCTGACCCAGGCGCGTGAACATATTATCCGTAAAACCTTTGACGCGCTGAAAGGTGCAAAGAACGCGATTGTGCATGTATACAATTCTACTTCTCTGGCACAGCGGGAGCAGGTTTTCCATATGTCGAAGGATGAGATCCTGAAAATTGCCGTAGACGGAGCAAAGCTTCTGCAGCAGCTGACCGATGAAGCAGGAGAAAAATACCGTTTCGAATACAGCCCGGAGAGCTTTACCGGCACGGAGGTAGAGTATGCGGCAGAAGTCTGCAATGCAGTGCTGGATGTCTGGAAGCCGACGGCGGACCGCAAAGCGATCATTAATCTGCCAAGTACCGTACAGATGTCGATGCCGCATGTGTACGCGAGCCAGATTGAGTATATGAGTGAACATCTGAAATACAGAGAAAATGTCGTTCTCTCTCTGCATCCGCACAATGACAGAGGCTGCGGCATCTCGGACGCAGAGATGGGGATGCTGGCGGGCGCGGACCGGATTGAAGGGACGCTGTTTGGAAACGGCGAGCGCACTGGTAATGTAGATATCGTGACGCTTGGCATGAATATGTATGCGCAGGGCGTGGATCCGGAGCTGAATTTCAATGATATGACAAAGATAACGGAGGCGTATGAGAAATTTACCGGCATGAAAGTGGATGAGAGAAGTCCATATGCCGGCGCTCTGGTGTTTGCTGCGTTCTCTGGTTCTCATCAGGATGCAATCGCGAAAGGAATGAAATATCGGGAGGAGAATCACTGTGATACCTGGACGGTGCCTTATCTTCCGATTGATCCGACGGATATCGGCCGTTCTTACGACGCGGATGTCATTCGTATTAACAGCCAGTCCGGTAAAGGCGGCGTCGGCTATATTCTGGAACAGAATTATGGCCTGAAGCTTCCGAAGAAAATGCGCGAAGCGATGGGATATGCGGCGAAGGGGGTTTCCGACGAGCTTCATAAGGAATTGCTTCCGGAAGAGATTTTCCAGCTCTTCAAAGAGAAGTTTGAGAATATTACAGAGCCGTACAGCATTCCAGAGATGCATTTTAAGCAGCATAATGGCATTATTGCAGAGGTAACGGTGACCTGTGACGGTAAGACGAATGTGATTAAGGCTTCCGGTAATGGTCGTCTGAATGCGGTTAGCAACGCTATGAAGCGTCACTTCCGTCTGGAGTATGACCTGGTGACCTATGAAGAGCATGCGCTTGAGCAGAGCTCCAGTTCCCGCGCAATCGCTTACGTAGGTATTCGTGACAAAAAGACCGGTGCTCTTCACTGGGGAGCCGGACTCGATGTTGATATCATCCGTGCCTCCGTGGACGCGCTTCTGACTGCGATTAACCATATGGCGGTAAAGCAGGCCTCAGAGGGGTAATATTCAGATGAAACAGATTTTTATTTAAAGCGAAGCCAGAGAATGGTTTTGTCAGACTGTTTTTCCGATAAAACCGTTCTCTTCTTCAAATTCGGGCATGGAAGAGTACGTATTCTTTTCCGTGCTCAGTACATAATGCGTTTTTGTCAGGCGAACGCCCTCCTGCTGTTTGATTTCACGGTGAATCTCTTCCAGTTCTCTGGAAGAACGGCAGCAGATTTTCAGCATATAGTCGAATTCACCTGTCAGATAATAGCAGGAGATGATGTGCGGGTTTGTTCGGACATAGCGGACGAATGGATCGGAAAAGCGAGGATGTTCCAGGCTGACTTCCATCAGCACAGTCAGGTCATTTCCAATCTTTGCGTCATCCATAATAATCGTGTAGGACTGAATGATGCCTGACGCTTCCAGCTTGCGGATGCGTTCGATCACAGAGGAAACGGAAAGATGAATCTCATGGCTGATATCGGAAGCTTTGCGGCGCCCGTTTTCTTTAAGAGCTAAAATTATTTTATGATCGATGGAATCCATAATGAAAATTCTCCCTCCTATAGCGAAATTGTGGGAATGAATAAAAAAAGACAGAACCGCCAAGCAAATGCCTGACGTCTCTGTCCTTATTTCTTTCGATTTTATAGCTGTTTTTCAAAAAAGTCAATTGGAAATCTTTCAAAATTCTGCATTCTTTTCCACAAAATTATTGCGACATTTTTCGACATATAACTTGACTTTGCCTCAGATAAAGAATAAAATATTTTTCTGATAGCGCAAATCGAAACAAGCGCAATAGGGGAATAGATATGGCACAGGGGAGTCGCAGGCGAAGAAGAAGGTCGGAATTTGCCTATGTTTTAAAGCTTTTGATTTGGGTCGCCGCCGTGATTTTTATTTTTGAGGGGCGATTTATTTATACTATGGTAACATTTGATGCATCTGATGCAGTTTCCGCTGATCATTCTGTGACAGAAGAGGAAACGGAGACAGAAGCAGCGGAGACGGAAGCGCTCCACTATGTAGTGAGTGATGATATGTATCTCGCAGGCCTGTCGGATGCAGGAATGGTGGAGAGCGAGACCGTCGAAGAGACGGAGACAGAGACAGAACCAGAGACACATGCGACGGTATCAGATCCGGATAGTACTGCGATTGTCCGGGAACAGGCGGAAGCAGTGGATGATACCTATTTTTCTGACGCTGTGTTTATCGGGGATTCCCGGATGGAGGGATTCCGCAATACATCAGGAATTACTGAGGGAACGTTTTTCACTAGTGTGGGGATGTCCCTTTCTTCTATGACCAGCAGCGCGATTATCTCAGACGGAGATGACAAGATTACGGTTGCCGCGGCACTTTCCGGCGGTACGTATGGAAAGATTTATATTATGCTCGGGGCCAATGATCTCGGCGAGTACAGCTGGGATGATTTTAAAGAAGAGCTGATCTCCGTGACAAACCGGTTTCAGGAGCTGCAGCCGGACGCGATTCTTTATCTGTGCAGCTGCATCTACGTAGAAGAGGATAAGGTCACGACTGGTGATTATATTAATAACGAAAATGTAGATACGCTCAACTCCATTTTGCTTGAAGTATGCGAAGAAGAGGGGTACTATTATCTGGATTTTAATGAAGTGCTTTCCGATGGCTACGGATCGCTGATTGAAGACGCATCGAGCGATGGCGTCCATATCACAGCGGACTATTGCAAGGTGATGTTGGAATATATGAAGACACACTATGTCTCTGTGACAGATGCAGGGGAGACGGCAACCGAGGAGACAGAAGAGTAAGAGAAAAAGAGGAGATAGGAATACGATGAAAAAAATAACAGCTTTTATCTGCGCTGTGGTTCTGACTTTTTCACTGACGGCCTGCAGTTCAGATACCAAAGATAGCGAAACGGTTACCATTACGATTTCAGAACTGGCAGAAGCACTGCTGGAGACAGTGACTTCTGATTCACTGAGCGAGACTGCTTCTTCACTGGTTCCGTCGATTTATTATCTGGACGAAGAAAAGGTAGCATCATCGGTAGCGTACGCCAGCTCTGGCGCGACAGCCTGTGAGATTGCAGTGATCGAGAGTTCGGATGCAGACAGCACAGCCGATGTGGAAAGCGGGATGCAGACCCGTGTGGACAACCAGATTGAGCTTTATACGTCATACAATGAGAGTGAAGCTTCCAGACTGGAGACAGCGATTATTAAGAGTGTCGGTGTTTATACGGTGCTCTGCGTGTGTGATGATACGGATGCGGCAGAAGAGATTCTGGAATCTTACGGATTCTGAGTCGCTGTATTTACGAAAGGGGAAAACGCATGGTCTTTAGCAGCCTGCTGTTCTTGTTTCGGTTTTTGCCGGCTGTATTGCTTTGCTATTATCTGGTTCCGCGCCGTGCACGCAATTTCGTGCTGTTTTTGTTCAGCCTGATCTTCTATGCATGGGGGGAACCGGTTTATATTATTCTTCATTTACTCCGTTCATTTCTGATTCTGCACATTCCTCCGCACCTCATGTTCCCTCTCAGAACCGGAAATAAAGGAATGGATTGTACGATGCGTCAACCAGCCAGGCTACGGAAAGCAGGAAAATCCCGACATAAAGCAGCCCTCTGGCCGCCAGGATCACGACGTCATTTTCCGCAAAGCGCACGGTAAAAGCATTGCCGATTTTTTTAGGAAGCTGTGTACATCCCACGATCAGAACGACCAGCAGGACAGCATGATTGAGGAAAAGATAAATCGTCTCTGTATTCCACAATCCGGCGCCGTAACCGCCAAACAATGCATTAAAATAAGTCAGGCTTTGCGTAAAGTCGCCGAACATAAACAGATTCCAGCCCAGCATAACTAATAGCACACAGTAAAGATGACGCAGGACTTTCGGCAGCTTTTCCAGAAAAGTACCAAACACATATTTTTCAAGCACCAGCAAGACACCATAATAGATTCCCCAGGCGACAAAATTCCAGCTTGCACCGTGCCAGAACCCCGTCAGCAGCCACACAATCATCAGATTCCGAATATGACGTCCTTTGCTGACCCGATTACCTCCAAGCGGGATGTAAACGTAGTCCCGAAACCAGGTGCTTAAGGAAATATGCCATCTGCGCCAGAATTCGGTGATACTTTGAGATATATATGGATAATTGAAATTCTCCGAAAAATGGAAACCAAACATTAAGCCCAGGCCAATTGCCATATCCGAATACGCGGAGAAATCGAAATAAATCTGAAACGTATAGGCAGCCAGCCCCATCCAGGCTGTAAGAACAGGCACTTCACTTACTGTCAGAGCGGTAATTGTATCCCACAGAGCTCCGGCGTTATTCGCAAGCAGCACTTTCTTGCCCAGACCGAGCAGGAAACGGTGGATTCCCTGTGCAAACTCCTCCGGCGTTTCTTTTCGTCCGCGAAGCTGAGCGTCTATGGTCTTGTACTGAACAATCGGGCCAGCAATCAGCTGCGGAAACATAACCACATAAGCACCGTATGATATCAGATTTTTCTGCACATGCGCCTCGCCGCGATAGACATCAATCGTGTAAGACATCGTCTGAAATGTATAAAAGGAAATGCCGATCGGCAGTGAAAGGTTCAATAACTGCAGCCCGGCCCCGGTTAATGTATTGACGGTACCCAGTGCAAAATCCGCATACTTAAAAAAAG
>Ga0192278_1126_pt1 | contig 14824 bp, 12 predicted proteins | sample Koala_Koa24_K3_FD_131271 | JGI IMG/M metagenome (GOLD analysis project Ga0192278, IMG submission 131271) | Enriched cells from koala feces incubated with labeled cellulose particles, San Francisco Zoo, California, United States - Koala_Koa2-4_K3 ...
GCTCCGGGATAGAAGCTTTGAATAATGGCATCGGCGTTTTCATCCGCATACGCTAAGGAGAGCGCACTGCCCGAAATAATAATCGCTATAACAGGCTTTCCGCTTTCGCAAACGGTGCGCAGAAGATTTTCCTGCAATCCCGGCAGATTAAGGGACGGCTTATCGCCAGAAGCATAGGAATTACCGGTATCACCCTGCTCACCCTCAAGGGTGCTGTCAAGTCCGAGAACCGTTATGACCACATCGCTCGCTTCACATATAGCCTTAACCTCGGAAATCCTGTCATCAGGCTCTGCCAGCTGCTCCACTCTGTCCTTATAAAGGTCACAGCCTTGGGAATAGAGTATGCGCACGCTGTCCCCCAAATACTCCCAAAGTCCCTCTAAAACGGTTATATACCTTGACGATGTGCCGCAGTAATTGCCCGAGAGGGCGGCTCTGCTGTCGGCATTGGGTCCTATAACGCCTATAGCGGTAAGTTTTTCCTTGTTAAGAGGGAGAATACCGTTATTTTTAAGCAGTACAAGGCTGCTTTTGGTGGCTTTCAGATTAAGCTCCCGCATATGTTCGCTGTCGGTTATTTCATAGGGAATATTGTCGTAACCGCTTGTAAAATCGCCGATTATCCCCAGTCTTGCACGGGTTGTAAGTAGGTTTGTAACAGCACGATCAATGGCCGATTCCTCCACAAGTCCCTCCTCCACAGCTTGGGTAAGATAGGCAAAGGCTGATCCGCAATTAAGGTCACAGCCGCTGTTTACCGCCAGTGAAGCTGACTCTGCCATATTACCGGTAGCCTTATGGTTCTCGTGAAAATCCCTTACCGCCCAACAGTCGGAAACCACATAGCCATCAAATCCCCATTCCTCACGGAGAATATGGGTAAGCAGATCCTCATTTCCGCAGCAGGGCTTGCCGTTCAGGGCGTTATATGCGCCCATGACCGATTCAACCTTAGCCTCTTTCACCAATGCTTTAAAGGCAGGCAAATATGTTTCCGCCAGATCCTGTGGGGAAACCTCGGCGTTAAAACCGTGCCGCAGGGCTTCCGGACCGGAATGAACCGCAAAATGCTTGGCGCAGGCGGCTGTCTTAATCGAACCGTCCTCCTGCCTATTCTGAAGTCCCCTTACATAGGCACAGCCCATGCGGGAAGTAAGATACGGGTCTTCGCCGTAGGTTTCGTGACCCCGCCCCCAGCGAGGATCACGGAAGATATTCACATTGGGTGCCCAGAGGGTAAGTCCCTTGTATATATCGCTGTCGCCGAAACGCTGCCCGGCATTGAATTTGGCGCGTGCCTCCGTGGAAACCGCAGCGGCAATCTCCCCTACAAGTCCCTCATCAAAGGTTGCCGCAAGGGCAATGGCTTGGGGAAAAACAGTAGCAGTGCCTGCCCGTGCCACACCGTGGAGAGCCTCATTCCACCAATTATAGGCAGATATTCCCAATCTGTCGATAGCAGGTGATGAATGGAGCATTTGTGATATTTTTTGATCAAGGGTCATCTGTGAAACAAGCTCTTTTGCATATTCACGATATTTATCCATATTCGATTTTCTATCTTCTCCTCGGTGGATTATATGCCTTGAGTGCAAGCTCAAGACGTGTAATATCCCTGTATTCCGGCTTTGCCATATAGTAAACATAGCTTTCTATAACGTTGTGGGCATCTATGGTTCTACCCTCAATCTTGAACTGCTCAAATCCGTGAGGAACATACCAGTCCCACAGCTTCTCCGAGGTAATGTGTGTGGAGAATTTAGTGGTTTCATAGAAATTAAGAGCCGGTGCTTCACAGGGGAAAGGCTTTTCGGGAATAACGCTCATTCCCACATTTCCTCCCATGCCATTGAAGGCATTGAATGTGCCACGGCGCAGCTGCTGATCGCCCAGATAACGGTAATGGTCACCGCGCCTTTTACAGTTGGGGAAGCAGTAGGGACAAACCAAAATCTCTATGCGCTCCTTATCGGGGAGAGTTTCCAGCGCTTCAAAGTTATTATTCCAGTTATAATCAAGAACAACAAGGCTGTAGGGCTTCTGCATCTCGTCCAGCAGCTTGTCCATCTCGCGAATTTCCTTGCAGGTGGATGATGTTATCTTGTAATTCGGATGAGTTTTGCGAATATAATCCTCAAGTATGGGACTGTTTACAATAACCTCGTTAAGACCATTGTCGGCAAGCTCCAGCAAACGATTACAGAACTTGTCGTTCAAATGCTCCTCGGTTATCCAAGGGTTGGTAAAGGTGAAACGGCACGGCACTCCGCGGGAATTAAATTCCTCCAATATGTCAGCAGCCAGCTTCTCGTCACAAAAGCCGTTTACGTTTCTTCCTCCGTTCCAAATAGCGGGAGGGAATGTGCCATACACGGAAGCTACGCCCACGCCATCGTAAAAGCGTTCGGGATGCTCCTTTATCATATCGATTAAAGCGAGATTCAGGTATCTGTGAATCCAAAAATCGGGCAGATGAAATACTGCTTTCAATAAAAACAACTCCTTATATTGAAAATGGAGAATAGAAGATAGATATTGGAAAAGTAAACCACAGCCTTATTGTTAAATTGGCTCCGTACAGCAAACGGGCAATAATCCATTTCCCGTTCTCAAATTTCTATCCTTTCAATATGATAACATCATTTTTCCCCCTTGTCAAGTCTATATTTACTATCTCTTGACTTTTTGAGGATTTTGTGATATATTGGAGAATGTAAGAATGAGATTGGAAAACGAAGCCGATTACCTTTTCATTCCCTATCATCTATTCTCAAATCTCCATGCAGGATTGATGTTGGAAAATGGAAGCAATTTTTTCTCCATTCTCTATCATCTATTCTCAAATCTCCAAAAAGGTGGTCTTTTTCTTATGAATAAAACAAGGATAATTACAATAGGAAGACGTTTCGGAAGCGGCGGGCGTGAAATCGGACGCTGTGTGGCTCAGAAATTAGGTATAGGCTTTTATGACAAGGAAATTATTACCGAGGCAGCCAAAAAAAAGCGGTCTGTGCGATAAATTTGTGGAATCCATTGACGAACGTCCCACGGGAAGTCTGCTTTACTCCCTTGTTATGAACGCACAGAACGGCGGATTTGCCGCAGGAAAGCCCATAGAGCTTATAGCATATGAAGCGCAGATAGATGCCGTAAGAGATGCTGCCGCTAACGGTCCTTGTGTAATAGTCGGACGTGCGGCGGATTATATACTTAAGGATAACTATGACATAATGAGCGTATTTATAACAGCACCGCTCCCCTACCGCACAAGGGTTATCATGGACAGATACAGCCTAAGTGAAAAGGAAGCGCTGGCAAAGATAAATCGCCTTGACAAGGCAAGAGCCTCCTACTATAACTATCACACCGAATCCAAGTGGGGCAGTGCGGACAGCTTTAACATCTGCCTTAACAGCGAACCTATATCCAAGGAAACAGCCGCTGACTTGATTATTGCATACGCTAACGGAGTAATCTGTGGTGAGTGACCGACCTTTGCGGAAAAGCGACATCTGTTACACTCGTTCAAAGAGCCTGCACCTCTTTTTACGGCAGAAATAAAAGGGTGATAATCGACAGTAATTTATCGGTTATCACCCTTTTTATAACTTATGTATAAAGCTTCATAGGACTTAACGGAAAATTACCGATTACTTATTCTCTGCAAGCAAATCTCTGATTTCCGTGAGAAGCTTTTCCTCCGCCGTAGGCTCTGGTACAGGTGCGGGTGCGGGTTCTTCGGGCTTTTCCTCTTTCTTGCGGTTCAGCTTGTTTATTGCCTTTACAAGCGCAAATATACACAACGCCACTACAAAGAAGCTTATCAATGTATTGATAAATACTCCGTAATTTATGGTGACCGCTGCCACATCGTTAGCTACATCGGCTTCCTTTAGGGTGATTACCAAGTCGCTGAAATCAACATTACCGATAATCAATCCTACTCCGGGCATTACTATGTCGTTTACCAATGAGTTTACGATAGGGGTGAACGCTCCGCCCATGATAACGCCCACAGCCATATCAATTACATTTCCTCTTGCGATAAATTCCTTAAATTCCGCAACAATACCTTTCTTCTTTTCATCAGCCATAATTATTCTTCCTTTCATTTATTTTTAAGCATCACAACCGCTTGAAAAATTGCAGCAAACAGTATGCAAGCAAAAATGCCGCATTATATACAAAAACGGTTGTTACCGTAAGCTCCTCCAAAGCTCCGAGCAGTGTCATGGTCAGTGTCAGCAGCACACCCAAAAGTATTTCCGCCGCCATAAGTATCAGCCCCGCGGATATTGTACTGCGCAGTCGGTTCATCACAACGATAAGTCCGGAATATGCAGTAAATTTTCCCGTGCAGGCGAGGGTTGCTTTTCTTTGCAGGGTATATTCCGTAAGCTTTTCAAATCTCGAATGCATACGGAAAGGCAGCAGCCTGAAAAGCGATGGTGTAACCCCAAACAGCTCCGCAAGACGATTGACTGTCAAAAATGAATCAACAGTACGGAGCATAACCGAAATGTGACTTCTTTGCAGCTCGTGCAGCGCCTCTGTTACACGGTACTCGGGATTTATTTCCACAACGAACATTGCCGAAAGCTGTCCGGATATTGAGAGATACACGGCCATCCTGTTTCCGACCGTATACTCCGCCTCTTTTGCAGGTGACGGCAGACCCTCTATGCTGTGATTTACCATAAGCTCCCTGCCGCCAAGGAGTACACGCTTATTGTTAATCCAACCGCAAAGTCCAAGGGAATCCTCGTAAATATAGCTTTCAACCGGATTAAGCATTTCCGTCTTTCCGACTATTATATCATAGAACATACTTTTCAGCACGCTGCCCGACTGGCTTGTAAGGCTTGCCGCCTCAACTATAGCCTCATCGATGCTTGTATCGGGAAAAGCCTTTATATTAACCAGCTGTACAGAGCCTGAGGGGAACAGCTGCGATGCGTCTGCAAGAATACTGTTGGTATCGGCAAATTCATCTATGCAGTCAAAGCCGATAATCGCGCCGCCGTCACTGCTGTATTTCTTTGAAGCTCTTTCCATAGGCAGGGTTGCTATTATCATCATGGAAAAGCATGAGCAAAGCGCCGCACAGCATGACGCTGCGGAAAAGCCCGCACAAAGCGCACCCAAATTACCATGCTCCGCCCTCGCCATAATTGCTGCCGCAATTCCGATAATCACGGATGCTATGCAGACAATAGGTGTAACTATCTTGCAAAATCTGTCTGTGCTGTTGGGTGCAAAGGAGGTTTTCAGAAAGTCTGCAATAAGCTCCGTTTTCTGCATTGCCCCCAAAGCGGGGAAATCGGTCAGCGCACCCCTTGTAAAGTCCTGCGCATCCGCTTCGCCCTCGACCATAAACAGGGCATAGCGCCTGTTATCGTCCGAAACAAAGCGAAAGCTTCTTTCCGTCCTGCTTATAATCAGCAACTTGCCTATGGTATTGAACATAAGAGAGCCTATGGCAATCGGTACATATATGTACGCAAAGCCGCCCCTAAGCATATTGGTATTGGCTGCCGTAACCAGTGTTGCAAGCTCGCTGAGTACGAGAGCGAATGCCGGCAGCGAATCGGAATCAGCCTTACCCGAAAGCAGCTTGCCCATTCCGTTGGCAAGGGTTTGGTAGGATGCCACGCCCGCCATAGCGCCTATAATTACATTGATAAAAAGCACCACATCAGGCTGGGTGCGCCTGTCGAATATGGCAAGGCTGTCAAGTATTCCCCATGAGCCGTCGTTTGCCATAGCGATAAAAATAGTGAGTGCAAAGCACACCGCCTGCGCCAGAAGCCTTATAATCAGCTTGCCCTTTTGCGAGGCTATATGCTCCGATATACTGGAGGAATCGGTGGGATTTTTGTACTCGTCAATTTCCTCCGAATCGGCGTTCCGTTCCTCCTCCTCGGTGGAATTTTCCTGTTCATCACCAACCAGATAGAAATTTTTAACCTTTTCACTCCGTCTTTCCTTAAGGGTGTTTATCTTGTTAAGCTCCGCCTTTTTCAGCCGAACGGATGCGGTATCCTGTATTATTTTATCGGAAAGATTAAGGTCTATATCGCTGATAGTCGCTCTTTCGATAGGAACTGTACCCGTATTGGTTGAACCGTGGTGCTTAATATTTCCGCCGCCCTGCAGAAGCTCGCCGCCCTGTGCGTCATCGCTTTCCTGCTTTGCCATAAGCTTATTGAAAATATCGGTAAAGCCCTTCAGCGGACTTGTGTCGGATTTTACCGTGCGGATAGGCTGCTTGCCCGCAGAATCGTATTCCGCAAGAATACATTCCACATCTGCAGCCGCATACTTACCGAAAGGATTAGGTGTTTCCGCCGGCTTTTCCGATTGTCTTGGGGTCGGCTTTACCTTGTGAACCTTAACCGCCTTTGTGGCATCCTTTTTAACGGTGTCGCTGTACTTTTTCTTGTACTCGTCCTCATGCGCCAGCTTTTCGGAAAGGGAGCGGTATTCCTTCGGTGCAGGCTCAAAGGGCAGCTTGTGTTCATTGCCGTCTCCAAGCAAATCGTCCTCGGAAAGGTTATCTATAGTAAGCAGCGGCGCATCGGGAGTGCCGTATTTTCTTTCAAACTCGTCCTGCTCCGTTTGGTCGTTTACCTGTTTTTCCCTGATACTCTCCAAAATTCCTCTTCCGAAAGAATTTTTCTCCTTTTTGGTTTTAGTCTTCTTTTTTTCAGACACGGACGTTTCCTTTTCCTCATCGGAAACCGAGGGCTTTTCCGTGTCGCCCCGACGGGGCTTTGGTGTCTTGACTTTCTGCGCCTCTTTTTGAGCCTTAGCATAATCATCGTTTATCAAGGAATTGAAAAGCTCGTCCCCCGAACGCCGCCGCATATCGGCAGCACCGTCCTCAAGGGCTATTTCCTCCGAGGTTTTAAGTTCCTGCGGCATATATTTCCGTTCATAATCGCCGCTCATTATTTCATAATCTATCTGCTTGCATTTCTTTATTTCATCGTCTTTCCTGCGCTTTTCGTCCGCATCGGCGGCAATTTCCTTAACCACAGAATCCATCTCTGACGAGGAATATCCGTAAACGGAGGAAATCCGTTCTCCGCCGCCTGTCGCTTTATCTGCGGAATATTCGTTCAGGATATCATCAAGCGTAAGCTTTCCGTTAGACAATTTCAGTTCACCTCACTACCGGTATAATGGGAATTTATAGTCCGTTTCTCTGCCTTACCGCCTCGTACATAAAAATACCGGCAGCAACAGAGGCATTGAGAGATGTAATTTCGCCGTTCATGGGAAGACTAAGCAGAAAATCGCATTTTTCCTTTACAAGTCTGCCCAAACCAAAGCCCTCAGAGCCTATCACAATAGCCGCAGCGCCTTTAAAATCCACATTGTAGCAGCTATCTCCCTTAGCGTCCGTACCGAAAATCCAAACGCCGTTCTTTTTAAGCTCGTCCAGAGCTGCGGGGAGGTTTGCAACCTTGGCAACGGGAAGCCGCACCGCCGCTCCCGCAGATGTTTTAAAGACAGTGGCATTAAGCGATGCGCTGCGTCTTTTCGGAATAATAAGTCCGTCCGCACCCGCAGCTTCGGCTGTACGAATTATTGCGCCCAGATTGTGGGGATCTTCAATCTCGTCACAAACGATGATAAAGGGTTTGGTTCTTTTTTTTCGGGAAACCGCCAAAATATCCTCTATCCCCACATATTCCGCGCAAGCGCCCGATGCTATAACGCCTTGATGGGACATACCGCCGCACATTTGCGTAAGCTTCTGTGCGCCGACACTTTTTACCACAACATTTCTTTCTCTTGCAAGCCTTGAAATCACGGAAATGCTTCCGCCTGCATCGGGATTTATATAGACAATATCGATAGGCTTGCCCGCCTTGAGCGCCTCCGTAACCGGATTTCTGCCCACAATAAGTCCCTCAGGCTCGTTCTCCGCCATTTTAGGGGAATTATCCGAACGATTATTTCTTCCGTTATATTTATTATCCCTGTTATTTACGCCGCCGTAATCCTTGTGACGAGGACGGCTGTAATTATCACTCGAATCGCTGTTTCTTTTATTAAAGCCATTATTTTTCAATGGAATATTCATCCTTTCCGCGTCTAAAGCAATAGGCACGATTATATTCATAAATGCATACATCATTATTATACTACATTTCAACATAATTTGCAATAGCAATATTGCCAAAAATACAAAAAAAGAATGATTATTTGACTATAAGAGAACGGAAAACGGAGGATAGTAATTGAACCCTTTTAATACAATAAAAGCGGTTTATTCCCTAATCCCTATCCTCTGTTCGCAAATTTCCGCTACACATTTACCGCTATCCACTTATCCGCAAGCTTTTTCGGTATGCTTTCGTTTTCGTATATGCCCTGCCGTATACCGTTAAGCGCACTATACGCCTTTTCTGCGGAATGAACGTCCGCTCCGCCCCCAAAACGTGCGGCAAGCGCTGTATTTACTATAATCCTGCATTCAGCCAAGGGGAAGCGTTCACTTCTTTCGGATAAATATGCGGGGATCTTCTCAGGCTCGGACAATTCAGGCGCTATTCCCTCACTCCGTGCCGATTTTATCAGCATACGGTATATCCTTACCGCCGCCTTATCGGGATTTTCACGAACCATTTTACGGCGATATGCAAGTATCGCCCTGCGGCGCAATATGACAACGCCAATAAGCGCCGCCGTTATAACTATAATTGCCGCTATGCGCCCCAATACCCCAAGCACTGCGGAAAACAGGGCACTGTCCTCCTCCTCGGTATCATTCCCGCTGTCGGCGGCGGTTGATGCGGCTTTCTCGCTTTCGGTATCGTCTGCGCTGTCATTGGCCTCCGAGGGAGAATATGTTTCGGTATATTCGCTTGCAGGGGGAACGGTTTCCTCGTTTGCGGATTCTTCTTCGTTATCCGAACCGTATTCTCCGTCGTCGGATCGGGACGGTGCGGCAGTTTCCGTGGTTTCCTGTTCCGTGGCTACGGTTGTGGTAACGGCAGTCTCTTCCCCACCGATTATAGCCTCGTTTTCACCTGTGGGATTGGTCGTCATTTCGGTGTAATGACTTGTTTCCGCCACACTTACAAGAGGCGCTTGCGTTTCTATCTCCGGTTCTTCCTTGACAACCTCCGTAACCGTGCTTTCCCACGAATCAGTCTCCGAGGAATACCCGCCGTATCCGGGCGTAACCTCGTAGGTAAGCCAGCCGTAATTATCGATATATACCTCTATCCACGCGTGGGCGCGGGAATCGGACACGGCAAGAGTTACCACATCTCCCGTATCCCCCAAAGCAAGCATATCCGAGAGCTTTATGACAAAGCCCTCGCAGTATCGTGCGGGTATTCCCCTCATTCGGCAGAGAAGTACCGCCGCTGTGGCAAAATGGGTACATGAGCCCTCTTGGCTGTCATTCAAAAACCAGTCCGCAAAATCCCGTCCAAAGGGGCGTTTTTCCGTACTCAAGGTGTAATCGCAGATATCCGCCAGCTTTTCGCGGATAAAGATCAGCTCCTCTTCAACCGTTTCACCGCTGTAATCATCAAAAAAGTCGTCTGCATGAAATGTATCGGGAACATCCAGACACTCGCTGTATGCGGTTTCCCGCAGAGCAAGCTCATCGGCGGCAAGGGTTTCATCGGTCACCGCACCCTTAGATGCGGCGGCAATTATACTGCTGCGCCAGTCAAGCGATGAGGGAAAATATGCGGCATAACGCCGTCCCTGCTCCGTAGCCTCAATCATACCCGCCGAGTTTGAGGGAATGTACCGCACGGAATCGGAAACGGAAACATTCTGTATAAACATATACGCGGCATTCATATCGCCATCGCCGCAGAAATACGGGTACATTCTCCCAACAAAGAAATCCGAAGATGTAAGCTTGGTTTCAAGAGCGGTGGTATCGGTATATTCCTCCCAGCGTGTACCCGTGTATTCCACTCCGGTAAAACCTTTCAGATAAACCGTATTATCGGTTACAGGCAGGGTCACGCTGAGCAGATGCTCACCTGTAAATTCTATTTCACTGTTGCTGCCCAATTTTCCGTCATGGGTGGCGGTGCCGCTGTTATAAAAAGGAAGTGTGGTTCTTATATCGTCCGACAGCTTCTCCCATGAGAAGTTTTCTATATAGACGGCAGTGCTGTTCCTTATCTCGTCAAGAAGCTCGGGGCGCTCATAGCCCGCAATCATTGACCCCAAAACAGATACCGCATAGCACAGTGCAATAATCACACTGCCGCACAAGGCGCACTGCGAGGAAGCAGGCTTACTGAAAAAATTCACGTTAAACTCCGTGATCTCGCAAATTACCGCGCCCGCTACGGCAAAAAGCAGTATTGCAAAGGAAAAGCCATTGGGCGACAGCCCAAAATAAAGACAAACCTCCGGCAGCGGAATCATCACTGCAAGAGTCAAGATAAGACTTGTGTGACGAATAAGGGCAGCGCAGAGGATATATGCCATTATCACGGTTAAGGTGCATAGCGCAAGACTAACACAGAAATCCGTGTCATAATCGGTTGACACCGTAAAAAAAGGGTTGTCTTGATAATCGGCGATAATTATTGCACAAAAGCGGTTTATACACTCGGTTACGCCCACATAAAGGCGTTTGAAAATCACAAGACAGAATAGAGCTATTGCCCCAAAGCCGCATAAAAGTATCGTTCGGACAAGCTTACTGTTTTCGTGAAAGCAGCAGCAGAGTGCGGTAAATACGCCGCAGGCAATAAATGCGGTTATGACTGCCGAAAGGGATCGGGCTATATCGGCTGCGGTAAGAAAGCAGGAAACTGCCCCTGCCGTGCCAAGGAAAGCAATTACTCCGCGGATAATAATACCGATAATATCCCATTTGCCGGGCCTGTCCTTCACGGTAACGGAAGCTACAGCAAGTGTTTTATGGGGAATGTTCCGTTGATTTGCTTTCCGATTTTTATCGGTATAAGCCCTGTTCGCCACTCCTTGACACCTCCTTTTTCCATATTCGCAAACAGATGACGTAGAAATCGGACAGGAACCTATCCTCTGTTTTCTGTCCCCGAAAAAGCAAGCATAACACAAACGCTTTCATATCCCACCGCTTCGCAGGCATATCCATCGGGAAGCTCCTCTACCCTGACATCTGCGTTTTGAGGGCGTTCTTTCAAGAAAATATATACGCCGCCCGCGCCCTTTCTCTCTCTGCAAAGGCGCTCCGCCGAATGCCCGCATCCTGCGATTACTTCGTCGTATGCATCAAGCCTCGGCATATTGTCCTTATCGCTGAAAACAGCGCCAAAATCCGGTATAATAAGCAGCTTATCATTATCGTCGCCGCACATTATACGCACATAATCCTTGTCAAAACGGCTGCTTAGCTTGTAGTGAATCATACTTATTTTGTCGCCCTGTGCAAACTCACGAAAGCCGTATATATCATCGCCGCCCGCAGATATTTTCGCATTTTGTACGGAGGATAAATTTATCACGTCCACAGCGGGTAAAGGACTGTCCTCATCCGGTCTTGGCGGGATAAAAAGCAGGGTATACCCGCCTGTATTCGCAGGCACAGACCGTGCGCCTAACCCCAAAAGGTCATAAACGCGCACGGAAATCGGCGTTACATTCACCTTACCGCAGTGGGCGGAGGCTATTTCACAGTAAACCACGGCTGTCCCCTTTGCAGCTGCGGGCGCTTTCAGTTCAATGGTATAATCCTCGCCGCCCATGGAATATTCCGCTTTAAGGGTAATTTTCACACGGGAAACAGGCAGAGGGAAATCGTTTTTTATTACCGCCTTTATCCTTGCGGTGTCGTCCTTTTCATATACGGTTTTCCCGCATTCAAAGCTCACAGTGATTTTTTTTGAGCACAACAAAAGCAGTACGCCGAGCAGCAAAGGCAGCAAAATCAGCGTACAAAGCAGGTAAAATGATATGTCCCCCGAAAAAAGGAGATAGAATATTACTGCCGCTATCAGCAGGAAAAGGTAAACTATTCTCATGAAAATCAGCCTATTTTGGGTATCGGCACAGAACGGATTATATTGCTCAAAAGCGCATGGGAATCCGTATCGGAAACAGCGTGTCCCCCCATACCCTTTGGAATAATTCGGTGGGCACAGGTATCGCCGTATACAAGAAGAACGTCCTCCGGAATAACATAGGATCTTCCTTTAAGCATAGCGGCAGCCTTTGCCATCTGCGTAACGGCAATAGAGCCTCTCGTGCTTACGCCCAACTCAAGACGGCTGTCGTTTCTTGTGGCATAGGAAACGGCAGCTATATAATCGTATATTTCATCGCTTACAAATATATTTTCGGCAGCGGCACGCACTGTAGACAGATCAGCCGCAGTCATAACGGGACGCACAGGCTGCATAGCCGCTTTCGACGCCTTTGCCTTAAGTATCGCCGCTTCGCTTTTCACATTGGGATATCCCATAGAAAGCTTTACCATAAACCTATCAAGCTGTGATTCGGGCAGAAGCTGGGTACCCGCACTTCCCACGGGATTTTGCGTAGCAAGCACCACAAAGGGACGGGGTAACATTCTTGTTACACCGTCAACGGTAACGCTCCCCTCCTCCATTGCCTCCAAAAGAGCCGACTGAGTTTTGCTGGAGGTACGGTTAATTTCGTCCGCAAGAAAGAGGTTGCAAAACACAGCACCCGATCGGAACTCAAATTCCCCGCTTGCCCTATTCAGCATATTAAAGCCCGTAACGTCCGCAGGCATAACATCCGATGTAAACTGCATACGGTTATATTTCAGCGAAAGGGCATTGGAAAACGCCAATGCCATAGTGGTTTTGCCCACTCCGGGTATATCCTCTAAAAGAACGTGGCCGCCCGCACAAATTGCCATAAGGATTTTTATAATAACGTCATCCTTGCCGATTACGGCTTTCTTTATTTCGGTAATTGCAAGCTTAATCTTTCGGATAAGCTCTTTATCCATATTAAAATCCATTCGATATTCCCTACTGCTTGTCCTTTATTGTGGACTTTAGTTTTTTAACCTGGGCAAGGTTGGCGGCGAGAGTATCCTCTGTACTGCCTATAATATCCACAAGATATTGATTTGTGGCATGACGGACGGATTTCAGCTTTTCATTTGACTGCTTCTCAATCTCCGCCGCGCGCTGCTGAGCTTTCTTGGTAATTTCATGCTCGTCCACAAGAACAGCGGCACGCTGCTCCGCCTTGCGAACAATTTCATCCGCTTCCTTTTTAGCGTTTGACAGGACGTTTGCCCTATCCGCCACAAGGGTCTTTGCCTGACGAATTTCGGAGGGCATACAGAAACGTATGTCGTCAATGCACTGCTTTAGCTGTGTGGCATCCACGGCATATTTTCCCGGCTGAAGCATAGCCGGCCTTGCCTGTTCCAGTATATCGTCCATAAGTTCAAGATAATCCTCTATTGTTGCTGAAGACATTTAAATTTCCTCCATTTCCGGTGCTTGAAAATCAATGACGGGAATCGGGACTTAGCCTTTGCGCCCCACTTTCTGCCATCTATTCTCAAAAAGCCTCCTTAACACTTATATTATTGACCTTTAATCCTCGCCTCAATATCTCCCAAAATGCACCTCGGTACAAATTTGCTGATATCTCCGCCGAAGGAAGCTACCTGCTTTACTACGCTGGAGCTTAAATACGTATTTTCGCTGCTGGTGGTGAGAAATACCGTTTCCGCTCCCCCATACAGGTTTTTGTTTACAAGCGCCATCTGAAACTCATATTCAAAATCGGTAACCGCCCGCAAGCCCTTAACTATAGCCACAGCGCCCACCTGCTTTACATAATCCGCTATAAGCCCCTCGCAAATATCGACCACCACATTGTCCCAATCCTTAGTTACCTTTTGGATAAGAGCAACACGCTCCGCGGGGGTAAAAAGCGAATCCTTCTGCGCATTCACCGCCACAAGGACTATTACCTTGTCAAAAAGCTGTGATGCACGGTATATTATATCCCTGTGCCCAAATGTAACCGGGTCAAAGCTTCCCGGACAAACGGCTATTCTCATTATTCTGCATCTCCCTCGGTTCTATAAACCGTAACTCCCACTTTACCGTATTTATAGCTTTTCTGTTTAACGGCTTTTCCGTAGCTTTCCGGGAGATTTAGGGTAATTTCATGCTCACAGACTATTACGCCTCTGTGGGAAAGCTTCATTGCCGCAAAGGGCATTACCTTTTCAATAAGTCCCTTTTCATAGGGGGGATCTATCAAGATAACGTCAAATGTCATACGCACATCACGTATGAAATCCACGCTGTCCGTAACGGAAACCGCAGAGCTGTCAAGAAAACCCGCGGAAACGATATTTTCCTTTGTTAAATCGGCCGAAACCGTACTCTTATCCACAAATCGGCAGTACTTCGCCCCTCGTGAAAGAGCCTCCAGTCCCAGCTGTCCCGTGCCGCTGAACAGGTCGCAGACCACAGCGCCCTGCAGGTCAAACTGTATTATGGAAAAAATCGCTTCCTTGACCTTATCGGAGGTGGGACGAATATCTATACCCTCGGGTGTTTTCAGCCGCCGTCCGCGCGCTGATCCTGTTATTATACGCATAATTAAATCTCCTCTGCGGCGGGCGGACCTATTAGAAGCAAGAAAATAGGAGCTTCGCCGGTTTTTTGGAAAATAGAAAATAGAAGCAAGAAAATAGAAATGCTATCTGCTTATTTCAACTAAAGCAATTCAAAAATAAAGTAACGATTATTCCTCTATCCTCTTACCTCTAATAGAGAATACCACATTTTCATCGCAAAACAACATATCCCGCCATTAACTGTCGGCTTACAATGTAAGGCTA
>Ga0192278_1129_pt1 | contig 14494 bp, 12 predicted proteins | sample Koala_Koa24_K3_FD_131271 | JGI IMG/M metagenome (GOLD analysis project Ga0192278, IMG submission 131271) | Enriched cells from koala feces incubated with labeled cellulose particles, San Francisco Zoo, California, United States - Koala_Koa2-4_K3 ...
TCCTTGAAGATCTTCTGATTAATGTCATAAAAAATCTCTTCGATGGAGTCTGTGAGCACCTCGTTTATAAAATATTCAAACGTCCGGTAAGTAGGTTTCTCATGGTCCATCAGGTACATAAAACGGATATTTACCTTGCAGTTGTCTTCAAGTTCCCGGAGTGACATATACCCCTGCGTCATGAAACCGAAGAGTACCGTTTTTAACATATCGATCGGATTATACCGAATACGTCCTGTCTGATGTTCAGGCAGACATTTCAGGTACTTTTCTAAGTCAATTTCCTCCATGAATTGATCGAAAGTTAAAACGGGATCACAAATATCCAAAAAATCTGAAAGAAAGAGTGGCAAAGGTGCCTGTTTTGGTTTAAAATAAGTCTTGGTATTATTATTCATAGCAGATAAATTTTACCACAAAAAGAAAGCTTCTGGTACACAAATGCGTATCAGGAGCCTTCTTTTATTTTAGGGGGCTTTTTTCACAGCCCCTATATCTATAATTTTCCCCAATCACCGCACTACCTGACCACTTCCAAATAGCAGTCATACAGGAAATCGTAAAGTTCCGGTATGCACGCTTCTGCCCTTCTCCGGTTTTCCTTACCAGCCATGAAAGCCGCCATGCCGCGCATCTCATCTATCGTTCCCTGCGTATCGCCATACATTCCCACAGTCAGGCCGTGCATGAACAATTGGGCGGTTTCCACAGCCTTTCCGTACACCTCAAGGAAATATTGCCTGTTTACCTGCATATCCGCCCTCGGGATGACCCTGGTGGAAGGTCCTGGATTTCGTTCTGGCTCTATCATGTGTGTCAGCGTTTCCTGCGCATCTTCCACTGAGAGGCTGATAAAGTGTGTCAGCAGGAATGTTGCTACCAACCAGCCAAAATTGCTCATATTGTAATCTGTCACATTAATTTTGTCCAAACGCAATGCTTTTTCTGTATAATCCATTTTCTTCTCCTGTATCCGATATCATTAGGAAAATGATAACTGGATACAGGGGAATTTGCAAGCTTTTTCTGATGGGCTACAAGATTACTTCGCAGATATAGTAATACCCGTTCTTTTCCACGATGGCAATCGCGTATTCGGTTGCCTCGTTGTTCATCCGGGTTGTCCTTGCGGACTCCAGGGCCTGGAACCTGGTGTGGATGTCATCTGCGGAATGTTCCGTGCACTTCCAGACATTCTCCCCTGCGCAGGAGCTGGTTATGGAGTATTCCGCCATCATGGACGCCAGCGTGCCGTAAGTCGGCAGGTCGCTGTCCGACGTATCGTACCCGGCCATATCTGCTGCACGGAGCTGTGCGATCATGTATGCCGTATCAGACCAAGTAAGGGATGACAAGGCATTGGATGCACGCTGCGCATTTAAGAGTGCGTAAACTTCCGTCTCAAGGGATATATTATAGGTATAGATGCCGACCACACGCGCCACCTCTCCCTCGAGCGTATCCTGTTTGAGGCTCGTGTCTGCCTGTACCGGGTCGGTCTCTTTCGTGATATTCTGGGTAGACTCAGTAACGTACGGACCCTCGCTGTACGTGGAGACCAGGTTGCCGGTGGAATCGTATGTTTTCTTTACATACGTCTCATATGTGACCGTGTACCCGCCCTCGTTCTTCGTCTCCGTGATTGTCTCCACTTCCGTATGGGTGCCGTCCCCACCTGGCTGACCGTAGGCCTGGCCATCCCCAGACACATGGCAATCTCCTCATGAGAATACGGCAGACAATGTTCCATGATTTCCTTATCCGGATTATCTGTATCCGTTTCCTCCAGCAAAAAAGAAGCTATCCTTTGATAGCGGTTCATGAAACGGCAGGAATGGAGCGCATACGACAAATGATTCATCGTTCCAGAACAATGCTGCAGCACTTTCATCAATATCTCCGGATTTCGGCAAAGGCAGGGAATCAGCTGATCGATTGTACAACAGATCAGATCCACATCCGTCACTGCCTTCACTGTGGTGGAGAATCCGGCGATGATGCCAGGGTGTGCGACTTCAGCTGGATACAGGACACCATGAATCAATGCGTCGAGTACAATGTTGCATTCCACTTTCATCAGACCGGCTATCATTTTCGGCTTGATAACCGCATTTATCATATCAATCGAAAATACCAGCACGAACAGGCAGCAAAGGCCCGGGTAGATTTTACATCTCACAAATAACTTCTGCCTCCGCGCTACAATCACATGCATCAATACATCTGGGGGAATGACATCGAATGATGAGTAAAACACACATTCCGGATATTGACTGCAAATCTACAATAAAGTTTTTATTCAGTATAGCCCTGCAATGATCTGGGCATCAGCACAAGCCTGTTTTTTCCAGCACATCCGATACTGTGTGCACTGGAATAATTTCCAGGCTTTTCTTTACTTCCAAAGGAACCTCGTCAAGGTCATTTTCATTTTCCACCGGAATAAAGACTGTCTTAATGCCTGCCCGTACCGCAGCCATGAGCTTCTCCGGCAGCCCTCCAATCGGCATGACACAGCCACGCAGGGATACTTCACCTGTCATTGCGATTTTCGGAGAAACCGTTTTTCCTGTTACAAGGGAAACGATTGCGGTGGTAAGTGTAATCCCGGCTGACGGACCGTCTTTTGGAACCGCTCCGGACGGGACATGAATATGCAAATCGTTCTTTTCAAACAGTTCCGCCTTATCGGGATACCTGTTCTTCACAAGGCTGACCGCGATCTGCACGGATTCTTTCATAACATCGCCCAGCTGGCCCGTTATAATCACATTTCCTTTCCCTTTGGTAAAAAGCGCTTCAATAAACAGAATCTCACCGCCTGCCTGTGTCCACGCAAGACCTGTCACCACGCCAGGCTGTTGCTGCTCCAGCATATGGTCGTGCAGAAGAGGTTTCATATCCAGATATTTTTGCAGCTGGCCCGGTGTAACCGATATGCACCTGTTATTTCCCTCTACCAGACGGACAGCAGCTGCGCGGCAAAGAGTATCCAGTCTTTTTTTCAGGCCGCGTACTCCTGCTTCCATTGTGTAATCGGAAATAATTGTACGCAAAGTTGAATCAGAAACTTTCAGTTTTTCCTGATGAATGCCCATTTCTTCCATTGCCCTCGGCAGCAGATGCCGTTTCGCGATCTGAAATTTTTCCGAAGCCGTATATCCTGGGAATTGAATGACCTCCATGCGGTTTAAGAGCGGCTCCTGAATCGTGTCCGTGGTATTAGCCGTGCAGACAAACAGCACATCAGAGAGGTCATACGGTACATTCATATAATGATCTGTGAAATTGCTGTTCTGTTCTGGGTCGAGAACCTCTAATAATGCACTTGAAGGATCACCTCCGTAATCTTTGCAAAGCTTGTCCACCTCGTCCAGCACCACCACCGGGTTCGATACACCGCTCCGTTTGATTCCTTCCATGATTCTGCCTGGCATGGCGCCAACATACGTGCGGCGGTGTCCGCGGATCTCCGCCTCATCACGGATGCCGCCAAGGCTCACCCGCACATATTCTCTTCCAAGTGCTTTCGCAATGCTCTGTCCAATACTCGTTTTCCCGGTGCCGGGAGCCCCGACAAAGAGGAGAATCGAACCGGACTGTTTTTGATTCAGCGTCATCACCGCCAGCTGCTGCACGATCCTGCGTTTTACCTTTTCAAGTCCAAAATGATCTGCGTCAAGGATTTTTCGTGCTTCCTTCAGATCCACCGGCCGCATTTCTTCTTTTCTCCAGGAAAGCGCCGTCACAAAATCAAGGTAGTCATACAACATCCCATACTCATGGCCGTCTTCCCCTTCCTGCTTCATGCGGTTCAGGACCTTTAACGCCTCCGTGCGGGCCGTCTCATTCATCCCGGATTCTTCAATTTTCTTTTCAAATTTCCGCACGTCGGAAATATTTTCCGGATGCATCTCATCCAGTTCCTTTTGCAGAAATTCCATCTGTTTCTTAATCGCCTGCTCACGGTAAACCTTTTCATTCTGGCTTTGCTGCGCCGCTGCCGCTTCCTTCTTTACTTTTTCTGCTTCCAGATACTGATAAACCGCCTGTTCCATACGTTCTGTCCGTTCAGAAAGTGTATCTGCCGCCAGAATCTGATATTTCTCTTCATTTGAAATCGTAAGCTGATAGGACAATGTCGCGGTCAGTTCCCCCAGGGATTCTCATTGCTGTACATAATTGCGCGCAAGGAGAGTAAACTGCATATTCTGTGTATTCTGCAGGCTCTGGATAAATGCCGTTCTGGCACTATCAAAATGTTTTGCAGCTTCTTCCGGAGTCATATCCTCCACATCCTGGCGCTTACTCAGCGTCACTTCTATCTTCCCATCCACAACGTCGATTGAATCCATGTTGACACGGCTGCCTGTTTTGATTTTCACATTTCCCTCTTTGTCAACTGCCTCAATCGTGCCAGTTATGCCAATCGGATAAAAATCATCCGGCCGCATGTCTTCCCGTGTTTTATCCTCTTTCAGCATCAAAAATACTACGTTCTGTCCCTGCTCCCCTTTTTCCTGGGTAACTTTCTTAAAATATTCCCCGGCAAAATACAGATTTATTTCCGGAACAATCACAATATTATAGTAAGGAATAATAATCATAGCAGTCTCCCTTCTACTACTTTTAGCTCCTGTGCGGCCATTTCAACACACTCCTTTTTATTCGCAATCAGATATAGGAAAAACCGCAGAACATTGACTATCCTGCGGTTTTTCTTTTTGTCCGAGACTATTTTGTCACATGCACAATTTAATAGTCCATATCGCCCGCGCCTGCCGGTGCTGCAGGTGCCGGTTCTTTGATATCTCCCGCTGCTGCTTCCGTGGTCAGCAGAGTAGAAGCTACGCTGGTCGCGTTCTGCAGAGCACTTCTTGTCACTTTCACCGGATCAAGGATGCCTGCCTGTACCATATCCACATATTCTTCTTTGTAGGCATCAAATCCAACCCCTGGCTCAGATTCATGAACCTTGTTTACAATCACAGCGCCTTCAAGTCCGGCATTTTCCGCGATGTAATAGAGCGGCGCTTCCAGTGCTTTCAGGATAATCTTCGCTCCGGTCTTTTCATCCCCTTCGAGGGACTCCGCGACTTTCTCTACATCCTTAGACGCATGTATGTAAGCAGAACCGCCGCCGGCAATAATACCTTCTTCTACAGCTGCTCTGGTCGCGGCAAGCGCATCCTCCATGCGGAGCTTTGCCTCTTTCATCTCCGTTTCGGTCGCGGCTCCGACACGGATTACCGCTACACCGCCTGAGAGCTTCGCCAGACGTTCCTGGAGTTTTTCCTTGTCATAATCTGAAGTGGTTTCCTCAATCTGAGAGCGGATATGGGACACTCTCGCCGCAATCGCGTCTTTGTCGCCCAGCCCGTCCACAATCACGGTGTTCTCTTTCTGAACCTTTACGGATTTTGCTCTGCCGAGCATATCCATCGTCGCGTCTTTCAGTTCCAGGCCGAGATCCTCGGAGATCACCTGGCCGCCCGTCAGGACTGCGATATCCTGCAGCATTTCCTTGCGGTTGTCGCCATAGCCCGGTGCCTTTACGCCGACCACATGGAAGGTCCCGCGAAGTTTATTCACGATCAGGGTCGTCAGCGCTTCTCCCTCGATGTCCTCCGCGATGATCAGCAGCCGCTTCCCGGACTGTACGATTTGCTCCAGCAGAGGAAGAATATCCTGAATACTGCTGATCTTTTTATCTGTAATCAGGATCAGCGGATCGTCCAGCACCGCTTCCATCTTCTGATTATCTGTCACCATATAAGAAGATATGTAGCCTTTATCGAACTGCATGCCTTCGACCAGTTCGATCTCCGTCTTCATGGTCTTTGATTCTTCAATCGTGATCACGCCGTCCTCGGAAACTTTCTCAATCGCATCCGCAACCATCTCTCCAACCGTGTCATCCCCGGAAGATACCGCGGCAACCCTGGTAATCTGCTCCTTGCCGCTCACCTTTTTGCTCATGCCCTTGATGGATTCCACCGCAGCATCGGTGGCTTTCTTCATGCCCTTTCGCAGCTCAATCGGATTCGCGCCAGCTGCGATATTCTTCAGGCCCTCCTGCACCATTGCCTGCGCGAGTACGGTAGCGGTCGTGGTGCCGTCCCCGGCTACATCGTTTGTCTTCGAAGCAACTTCCTTGATCAGCTGCGCGCCCATATTTTCAAATGGGTCTTCCAGCTCGATCTCTTTCGCGATTGTCACACCGTCGTTCGTGATAAGCGGAGAACCATAGGATTTATCAAGCACTACATTTCTTCCCTTCGGTCCGAGCGTTACACGAACCGTATCCGCCAGCTTATTCACTCCTGCTTCCAGAGCCGTCCTTGCATCAACACTGTATTTTAATTCCTTTGCCATAATTCAACTGCCTCCTTAGCAACTGCTTCCTGATATTTATCTGATCATGCTTCCACCAGAGCAAGAATATCGCTCTGCTTTACAATGATGTATTCGTCCTCACCAAGCTTTACTTCTGTGCCGGAATATTTGGAATAAATCACCGTGTCTCCCGGCTTTACCGTCATCTTTACTTCCTTGCCATCTACAAGGCCGCCTGGCCCAACTGCGATGACTTCTGCCTCCTGCGGCTTTTCCTGTGATCCGGACATCAGGATGATACCCGACTTTGTAGTTTCTTCTGCTTCGCGCTGCTTCAGCACGACTCTGTCTGCTAATGGTACTAACTTCATAAGTGCTAATCCTCCTTTACTTGTCCGTACTCGCGCAGCGAGTATGGATGCAGGCCGCGCCTTGCGCGAAGCGCAATTAAAATGCGCGGCTCTCCTTGTTCTCTTGTTTTGCATTTATAACTTTTCTCAGGTGTCGTTCGTTTGTTATACTGAATATAGCACACTTGTTAGCACTCGTCAAGTCTGGTTGCTAATAATTTATTCTTTTTTTAGATTTAAGTTCTGTTATAAAACCCATTTCATTCCTGCGGCAAAGGTCTTCCTCCTGTGCACTGGCTCTTTTCACCCATCAAAGGCAAAGGTTTATCTTTGATGGGTGGTAAGAGGAAAACGGCTTATATTGTCTCATGTATCCGCTTACGGACATCTTTTCCTTTTTCTGAAACGCAGCCAGCAGATTTACTCTACCATGGTTACTATCTCATTTGAAGAATTCCTCGTGGTCGCTGATGTGTAGTCATCCAGGGATGTGTCCTCATAACCGACCAGCAGAACCGCTACGACAGAATAATCCTCTGGAATTTCCAGCAGCTCCCTGTATTCCTCTTCATTCAACATATCTACGGGAGATGAAATAATCTTTGAGCCATACCCCAGGAGCTGAGCTTCAATCGACATCGTCTGACATGCAATTCCTGCATCCAGTTCCGAGCCTTCTGCACAGGAAACTATAATTGCCAGAGGTGCATCTACAATATCAGTGCTTGTATCATCTGAAATCTGCTGCAGCACAGTTGTGTCAATGACAGCAGAAAAATGCCAGGGCTGACTGTTCATGACGCTGGGTGAATTAATCCCTGCCGTCAGGATCATCTCAATATCCTCATCCGTCACGGGGTCGTCTGTAAAATATTGCGTGGTAGGTATATCCGAAACCAGTTCCGCAGCACTCTGAACTCCCTCTCCTTTTATCTTCGTCAGAAGGGGGCTGATGTACTCTTCCATCCATTCTGCAATACTCTGGTCAGCTTCCTTGAATTCATTTGTCAGATAAGAGCCGATCGAATCTTCGATCTGTTCCATAAATTCCTGACTATCCAATAATTCTTTTGCCAGATAAGAGCTAAGGGCATCCTCAGACTGCTTCTTTTCGTTCTCCTCCTGGAAAGAATTGATGAACTCCTCAACCTGTTCCGCAACGCTCTGATCATCTGTCTCGTTTTCTTCTGTTTCCGTTTCCATTTCTATTGCTTCACTTTCCCCGGCTCCACCTGACTCCTCCGCTTTCACAGTCAGTGCAGGACACCATATAAAGGAAATGGCAAGTAACGATACTATAAACGCGGCTCTTACGCAGACAGCTGACAGACTATTTTCCATACGCAAAGTTTTTACGCATTCCCGCCGGACATCCTGTGTTTCAAAAGTCTCTATAAAGTTATTATTTTTTTTCATAAAAATATCGCCTCCTGGTTAAAGTTTTCTATCCGCATCTTTTCCCACAACCGGAATGTCTTCCGGTAAGCACAGTCATTTGGCAAAGTAGGATGAAACAACGCCACGAATAAATTTACCTTTCTTCTCTTCTCCTTACATTACTCACGCAGTGCCCTGCTTTTTCTGGCAGAGGCGCTGCGTCAGATACGATTTTCAATATATTTTTTACGATGCCTGTTCAAACTGGCTGTTATACAGCTCCGCATAGAATCCGTTCTTTGCCAGCAGTTCCTCATGATTGCCCTGCTCGACGATATCGCCGTCGCGCATCACAAGGATGATGTCAGCGTTCTTGATTGTAGACAGGCGGTGTGCGATTACGAAGCTGGTACGCTTGTCGGTCAGCTTATCCATCGCCTGCTGGGTGATCATCTCGGTCTTCGTATCGACACTGGAGGTTGCCTCATCGAGGATCAGCAGCGGGCTGTTCTGAATCATTGCCCTCGCGATAGTCATCAGCTGCTTCTGGCCGGCGGAAATCGCAGTATTGTCGCTTAAGACGGAATCATAGCCATGCGGCAGCGCCGAAATGAAGTTGTGGATGCCACAGGCCTTGCATGCTTCGATCATCTGCGCTTCCGTAACGCCCTCTGTATTATACAGGAGGTTCTCCCTCACGGTGCCCTCAAACAGCCAGGTATCCTGCAGCACCATGCCAAACTGGCTGTGTACGTTCTCCCTCGGGATGTCCGTCGTCGGGACACCGTCGATCAGGATCTCGCCTCCGGTCAGCTCGTAAAAGCGCATCAGCAGGTTGACCAGGGTAGTCTTGCCTGCGCCGGTCGGGCCGACGATAGCGGCTTTCTGTCCCGGCTTTACTTTTACGCTGAAATCATGAATGATCTCCTTTTCCGGTGCGCTCGGGTACGCGAATTTCACATGTTTAAATTCCACCTCGCCGCGCACGTGGTCGATGCGCTTTGTCTTCGCGGATTCATCTTCCATCTCTTCCTCTCCAAGGAATTCAAAGACACGCTCAGATGCTGCCGCGCAGGACTGCAGCTGTGTCATGGCCTGTGAGATCTGGCGCAGCGGCGACTCGAACAGACGGGTGTAGATCAGGAATGCCGTGATCACGCCGAACGTAATGTTGCCATTAATGATCTGCGATGCGCCCACGATGCAGACCGCCACATACCCCAGGTTTCCGACAAAGGTCATCAAAGGCTGCATCAGGCCGGATAAGAACTGGGAACTGAAGTTCGCGTTTTTCACTTTCTGGTTCAGGGAGGTAAACGTATCCTTTACCTCATCCTCCGCGTTCAGGATGCGGATCACATCGTGCCCGCTGTACATTTCCTCAATGTAGCCGTTCAGGTTTCCGAGGCTTTCCTGACGGGCGGTAAAGTATTTCTGTGAACGGCTCATGATCACTACCATCAGGATGAGCCCGATGAGGGTCGCAAGGACGGTCGTCGTCGCCATGATCCAGTTCGTATAATACATCATGATCAGGCAGCCGATAAACTGCGCGATTGCAGTCACCAGGTTCGACAGGCTGTTGGACATCGCCTGGCCGATCATATCCACATCGTTCGTCATACGGGACAGGACATCACCGGCAGCATTGCCCGAATAGTATTTCAGCGGCAGGCGGTTGATCTTCGTACTGATATCCCCGCGCAGCCGTTTCGCGGTCCGCTGGGTCACGGTCTGCATGATGAAATGCTGGACGAAGTTGCACAGGGCGCTGGCAAGATAGATCCCGACCAGCAGAAGCGCCACGCCAATAATCCCGTCCATGTCGATATCCTCGTCCGCATGGGCTTCCTGGTATTCCTCGCTTAAGGTGATATTTTCAAGGATTGCCTGTGTCAGCTCATTGTCCGTATCGGTCAGATCCAGGCTTTCCATATCGAATTCCGACAGGTCTGTCCCTTCGGGCAGGTAATCCATGATATTGATCTCCCCGCTCATGATCTGCTCCTGGATGTCCTCAGCCATATCCTCCGAGGAAACTCCGCCATAAAGGCCGTCATAAATATAATCCGTCAGCCTGGACAGCTGGTCCGGTCCGATGATCGTAAAGACCGCTCCAGCCGCCGCAAGCACCAATGCCAGGATAATGATACCCGCCTGGTTCTTACAATAGGAAAGCAAGCTTAACAGGGCGCCTTTCATATCTTTTGCTTTTCCGCCGCCCATACCGCCCATTGGGCCACGGCCTCCCATGGGGCCTCTGCGCATTGGAGCGCCGCTTTGTGATGATCGGTTCATTGTATTTGATTCTGCCATAATGGACGCACCTCCCTTACGCGTTCGCCGCGAGTTCATCCGCGGAAAGCTGTGACAGCGCGATCTGCTTGTAGACCTCGCAATTCTTCATCAGTTCCTCATGGGTGCCGATCCCGGCTACCGTGCCGTTATCCAGCACCACAATGCGATCCGCATGGCGGATCGTACCGATCCTCTGTGCCACGATCAGGCAGGTCGTGCCTTTCAGATCGGTCTTAATTCTCTGGCGCAGGACGCGGTCCGTCTTATAGTCCAGTGCCGAGAAGGAATCATCAAAGATCAGGATCTCCGGCTTTCGCGCAATCGTACGTGCGATAGCAAGGCGCTGCTTCTGTCCGCCGGATACGTTGGAGCCGCTCTGGGAAATATGGCTCTGCAGTCCATCATCCATCGCATGGACAAAATCCGAAGCCTGCGCGATATCCAAAGCCTTCTCAACATCGTCTGTCGTCACCTTCTGCGCGCTCTTACCGAAGGAGATATTTCCCTCTACCGTATCGGCAAACAGGGTCGCTTTCTGCGGGATATAACCGATCTTATTATAAAGGGTCTCAAAGCTGTAACCGGATACTTCCTTCCCATCTACAAGGACTTTCCCGGATGTGGCATCGTAAAGCCTTGCAACAAGACCGGCCAGCGTCGATTTTCCGGAACCGGTCGCACCGATAAAGGCCACCGTCTCACCTTTCTTCGCCTGGAAGGAAATATGCTTCAGGCAGTCCTCCGAAGCGTCCGGATAACGGAACGACACATCCTTAAATTCAACCGTACCGGTTTCACTTGTTTTCGTCTCCTGCCCTTCCTGCACCGCAATATCACAGTCAATGACTTCGTTGATACGGTTCGCGGATACCTGTGCACGCGGCAGCATCATGAAAATCATCAGCAGCATGACAAACGACATGATCACATACAGGGCGTAAGAACTGAACGACACCACCTCGCCCAGCATCGTCGCACGATCTGATACCGCCAGCATCATTTCCGACACCGTGCCATTTAAAGGAACATTAATATCGTTGATCAGGCGGCGCCCACGTAATAGATGCCGACACTCACACAGCTCTGGACGAACATCATGATCGGGGAAAGGATCGCCATCCCCCGGCCGGTAAAGAGCTGTGTCTTCATCAGGCTGGTATTTGCGCCGTCAAATTTTTCTTCCTGGTATTTCTCGGCGTTAAACGCACGCACCACACGGATGCCGCTTAAGTTTTCCTGTGTGATCCGGTTCACACCATCCACCTGCTTCTGGACAATGCGGAATTTCGGGATCATGACCGCCAGCAGGATGATCATGGAGGTTACTACAATGACAACCGCCGCTGCAACGACCACGGACAGCTGCCAGCTCTTCCCAACGATCTTAATGATCGCCCAGATCGCCATGATCGGCGCACGGAGCATCATCTGCAGCCCCATCGCGATCAGCATCTGGATCTGCGTGATATCGTTCGTGGTACGGGTGATCAGGCTTGCCGTTGAAAACTTCTTGATCTCGCCGGCTCCCAATGCCGATACCTTGTTGAACAGCTTCGCCCGGACATCAAACGAAAAGTCCGAAGCGATCCTTGCCGCAAAGTAGCCGACGATCACGGTCATGACCGCACTGCACAGCGCGCAGCCGAGCATCTTTGCCCCAGCCGAATAGTATTCTGAAAGTTCCGTGACCTCGCTGCTGATCAGCACCGTGATCTCCGCCGTATAATCCGGCAGGCGCAGGTCAAAATATACCTGTCCGCAGACCAGCAGCAGACAGACGAGCGCCAGCCACCGGTCTCTCGGTTTCATATTTCTTAAAATATGAAGCATAAGAATCTCCTCCTCTTAATTACCTTTTTCTTTCACGTAGCTGTTCAGTATCCTCACAGTTACCTTTATACTACTTTCCGTCTATTCATGTTGTCCGCGATACATAGAACATATGAAACAGCAAAACGAACGACACCCATCCTGTAAAAAAGATTCAGGTCCCTGTGCTTTTACGTTTCAGCTGCTTCCCTGTCATATCAGGAAACAACTGAATCATGATGCCAGGAGTATCTATGCAAACATGAACAACATTTGTAGCAGGATGTATACTAGCACCCTGAAGCCGATTATTCAAGCAACAATTTTTCATATCTGTTGCATTTTCGAAATTTTCTCTTGTTTTTTTGCAACACAGGTTGTACACTGTGTCCCGAAAAAAAGAAAGAACAAAGAAAGGGAAACCTACAATGAAGGAGAAAACCGAAAATACAAATATAAAAGAAAAAAAATATATCAAAGCCACAAACGCTACCCGTGATTCCTTTGTCAATGCGTTTTTTATGCTGGCTCACAAGGAAAAAATCTATCAGATTTCCATCCATGAGATCACGGATATCGCCGGATACAACCGCGCCACCTTTTATCGGTATTTTGCGGATATTTACGGCCTGATCGAATATGCCGAGGATGAATTCCTGCGGGATATGCGGAAGGCCATCGAGGAAATAAGCGGTGAGAGTCAGGTCGGGGAACGCCAGTTTTTTAAAATCATGATTCAATGCTTCCGCAAGAACAAATACCGGGTATCCGTCCTGCTCTCCGAGGAAAACCGATCCCATTTTTTAAGAAGGATCAATGAAAACATTGCAAAGAATCTCAAGCGTCCGGATCTGAATACCCCGCAAAAAAAGACAATCCGGGATATCTATTTCTTTGGGATTTTCTACGCGATCTCCATCAACCTTCAGTGCCGGGATGCCCTGAGTGATGAAGATCTGCTGGACATCATTCAGGGCCTGTTCGATAAGTGGTACCGGCCGGAAATGGGATTTAACAAATAGCAAAGCTCAGTACGCTATTCTACTGCGTGGTTTCCATACCACGCGCAGATAAGCGATTAAGGGAAGTAATGATAATGAAAGAAAGGAATGAGACCGGGGAAGAAAAAAAGTCAAAAATCGTCCTTGCATCATTTACATAATGAATCGTCCCCAGTTAAAGAATTCTAAAATCTGCAGGAGCCGTTTTTTGCCGTCATTGACCTCTTGTTCGGTTGTCCCATCCGGCGCAATAGATATATCCATATCTATCACCGTCAGTGCATCGTCCTCATACTCCTGCATTTCTTCCCTTAACTGCTGGTTCAGTTCTTCACTGTCAATCACCAGCATCAGCTCCGTATCAACATAAGTACTCCGCATATCCCAGTTAAAGGAGCCGATTCCGGATAGCCGATCGTCAATGACAAAACATTTTCCATGATAGGAAGTTCCGCCGTCATACTCCAGAATCTGTACCCCTGTCTTAAGAATCTCATTTTTATGTAACTGATAATCCGACGCGCCAAACGGGTTGCCGTTATTGGCGACCGAATTGGTCATCATGATAACAGAATCTATCTCCTGGCAGATTTCTCCCAGCCGTTCCAGCATCCATTCATTGCAGATAGTATAAGGTGTATGAAAAACCACTTCTTCCTCCGCCCTCAGCATAAGCTCCGTGACCGTATAAAATACAACCGGCTCCTTTGAAAAAATATTGGTTGGGTTAGACACCAGTTCGATATGGTTTACCGGCACCGTTATGCTTTCATAATCCAAAGAACGGAACCAGTCACCGTATTCCGCCGACATATTTTCATACACATCATATAGTTCTTCTCCCGCTGTCTTCACACAGGGAAGCTTTCCCAGAAATGGTTGTCCGCGAGTGGCCTGCACACGGACTGATCCCATACGGACCTGAAATAATCCCTGACCCGTTCCAGAGAATTATCCTCTCCCGCATCCGCGCTGTAGACAAGCACATCCCAGTCGTAATTCTTATGCCCTTCCTGGTCGCCCAGAAAATAATCATACGTATTCCGGCCGCCCAGGATATAGCCCAGATCATCCACTATCAGATACTTATCGTGCATTCGTCCCATGAACGTCCATGGTTTCCAAGGCCGAATGGGATTGTAGATCCGGACCTCCACATTTTCCGTCTGCGCAAGCGCCAGGAAATACGGATTCCCCCACATTTCTTTCAGATAAGAAAACCCATCCACCAGGACATACACCTGTACACCTCTTCCAGCCGCATCCATCAGCGCGGATATCATCATCCTGCCGCTTGTGTCAGAGTCAAATTCAAAGGTGGAC
>Ga0192278_1133_pt1 | contig 14425 bp, 8 predicted proteins | sample Koala_Koa24_K3_FD_131271 | JGI IMG/M metagenome (GOLD analysis project Ga0192278, IMG submission 131271) | Enriched cells from koala feces incubated with labeled cellulose particles, San Francisco Zoo, California, United States - Koala_Koa2-4_K3 ...
GACATGGTGGAACTACTAGGAGGAAAGAATGGCTAACGGGCTGGATATTAGGAGTCTCCCAAAGTACGGGCGCCTTACTGTTATCGCTGATGCCGGTAAACGTGGCCATAACCATCAATACGTTCTTTGTCGCTGCGATTGCGGCAATGAAAAAGAAGTACGACTTGAGCACTTGAGGTCTCATAAAATTATATCGTGCGGTTGCCATAAACAAGAGATGTTAACTAAACATGGCTTGTGCCGTAGAGATAATGAGCATCCGCTCTATAGGGTCTGGGAGGGAATAATCGCTCGGTGCGAAAACCCAAATAGCGTTGGGTACCGGGACTACGGCGGTCGCGGAATCAGGGTTTGCGAAGAGTGGCATGATGCTGAAAAATTCATCAGCTGGGCTATCCTTAATGGCTGGCAGAAGGGATTAACCATAAATCGTATCGACAATGATGGGAACTATGAGCCGGGTAATTGCGAATTCACAACTATGAAAGTACAGGCGCGGAACAAGCGGAGCAATCACTTAATCACGTTTAACGGCAAGACGCAGTGCCTAACTGATTGGGCCGTGGAGTTAGGTATAAGTTACTTAACGCTTTCAAAGCGCATTAATACAATGGGATGGCCTATTGAAAAAGCGTTAACCGCTCCAGTGGATAATAAGCAAAATACAGCATATGTGGAGTGGCAGGGGCAGGAACGCCTGATTACCGATCTGGCTAGGGAATTTGGTATTGACAGCGAAGTTCTTCGGTACCGTGTTAAATCCGGTTGGCCTATTGAGCGCGCCCTCACTGAACCAGTTAAGAAGAGAGCATAATGCCTCCATATGCACAAATGACAGTACGCGGTCGCGGGGGTGGTATTCCCCGGTATGACAGTAATGGTAATATTTACGTCTCTGGCCGTGGCGTATCTGCACGGTATGATTATCAATCCGATAAAGCAATCCGCATCCAAGCACAAGCAAACCAAGACGCACTTCGTCGTAGTAATATTGGTCCTGCCCTTATTCAGTTTGGGCAAACCATGAACACATGGGAAAACAACTACGCCAAAACAAAAGCGCAAGATTTGTTTACCCAATATGAACGTGCAATGAATGAGCTCCTTGAAGGTGAGAATGGCCTTCTCACCATGAAGGGAGAACAGGCATTTGGTACCCCTGAAGCCAATGGAATACCCGGCACTGCCTGCAGTGGTGGCTCGTGCAAGCAGGTGTATACTGTTCCTAATAGCTTGCCAGCAACAGAGACCGATCCCTCTACCTTTGGCCTTCCTGCCGCAACACAAGCTGCATCTACAGCTTCAACCGGTCAGCCGCCTCTCAACCCCGGCGACCCTGACGCTATCCAGCAAATTGGCCGTGCCCGTAATCCAATTCCGGGATCATTCGGCCAAGCCTTCTTTCGCCAACAAAATATCCAGACAGGCCGCCGGTGTGTAAGTGGCTCCTGTTCTGGCATTAATAACATCCGTGCCACTCGCGCGAATAGCCTCCGCAGTCAACTTCTCGATGGCCAATACTGGCATGTCAGGAATATCTTCAACCGGCTGGCTGATGACTATGATGCCAAGGCTGATTTGCGTGTCCGTAAATATCAGACTGCACAGTTTAACAAATGGCAGGATGATGTTGATGATGCGGCAATATCACAATATCTTGAACGTGCAGCAGCGAATGCTGACAACCCTGAAGAGTTTATCGATTCCCTTAATAAGGCCAAGTACTATGCCAAGAACAAGATGGAACGTTCTGGCATGGCCGCGCCTCTTATTGAGGAAAACCTAAAATCCATGACATCCACTGCCTATCGTGACGCCGCCATCAATATGATTGATAACGGTAACTTTGCTGGCGCGGAAGCATTGCTGAATGGCAATGCCAATTATAGCCTCGCATACGGCAGGACCGAGGAAGGGAATATCGAGAAGGCAAGCGGTGCGCCACAAGATAGTTCCCCTGTTCGTACAGTTACCATCCCCACTGAAAAAGGGTATACCATTGTTCCTTCTGTGGATTCCAGCGGCCAGCCAGTTACTACCGATGGAGCGATAGAACAGTATCAAACATCTGGCAAAAACTACGGGTCATATACCTCTGAAGACGCCGCTCGCCTTGCTACACGCCAGCTGGTGATGGGCAGTGACGTGATGAATACCAAGGATAAGCAGCGGGTATTAAAGCACCTTAAAGAGGGTAAGGCGAAGAAAGAAGTTGCTGATAAAGGTGAACAGTTCCAAAGGCAGACTGTTGCTGAAGACCAGATGTTGGCCATGTCCCGCGGTGAAGAGATTCCCGAAGAGGCCCGGCTGGATAAAGCATATTTCGTAGCGGCGTATGGCGATACAGTTACGGCGCAGAAGAAGTATGAGGAATACAAACAGCATATAGATGCCCAGCCGATGATAGCTAACCACAGCAATCTTTATATGTCTCCTTATGCTATGCGTGAACAGGTTCGCCAGTATAGGGAAAGCCATAAAGATACGCATGGTGAAGGCGTGGCGAAGCTCGTTGAAGCAGATATTGAGAGGCGCGAGAAGGCGCTGCATGATGACCCGGCGCAGTACATGATAGACAACTTCCCCGGCGCGCGGGAGCTGTTCAGTGCCGCTACATCCGGTAACGGTGGTGAGCAGGCGATAAATGAATTTATCAAGCTTCGGGACGCATTTAATCAGCAGTACCGGCAATCCAATACCGATATGCAAACGAGCTTGTTCCCGAAAACATGGATGCAATCTCAATGCCTTGGCATTACAGGCGGCGACACGCCGGAAGCGAGGGTACAGACTCTCCGCAATATCAGAGACACCCTTGGTCCTCGTGGCTGGGAAGCATTTAAGCAGCAAGCGCGGGCAGAAGGCCGCATCCCCTCTGGTATTGACCCAGTACTTGAACTCGACCCGAATGACCCCGAACAGCTTCGCGCCCTCGAAATCTACATGATGGCTAACTTTGATAAGGGTTGGCGTAAGGATGCTGAAGCGATACTGGAGACAAGGAAGGCTGAGATAGACAAAGAAGTTCAGGATGCGTTCAAACCGTTTAGGGATAGCATCACCGCCGCTGGCGCACCGTATGCTGCTGAACTCCAGCGCGTTGGTCATGATCTTACACTTGGTTATATGCTTGAAGGAAGTGATGTGAAGGAAGCAGCGAATAAAGCATACGAAACGCTCGTCGGGAAGACAAGCCAGATGATAAAGATAGGCGATCAGGGCACTGTTCGCGTGCCGCGTGCAATATATGAAGCATATCCCAAGATTGAGGACGGCCTAACTCAACTCCAGCAAAACCTTCTTTCAGGGGAAGAAAACTCACTTATCCATCCTGATGATGTGGCTATTATCCAGAATGCCCGCCAACAAAACTACTGGGGCCTTGGCCGCGATACTTTGTCCAGTAACGTCCGCATAGTAACGGCGCAGGGTGAAAATGGCGCAGTTCTCTTGGATGCCACTACCGGTAGAACACTTCGTGGCATTGATGGCTTGCCGCTCACCTATACATGGGAAGATGTGAACGGATATGCATTATCCGGTGAATATGATAAACAGGTAGCGTCAGCGGAAGCATTGCTCCGTAGCGCGGATTACAAAGGCACCAGTTTCGACCGGTGGTTTAGCCAGAATGAAGCCTTGCTCTCCAATAAGGAAGCAGCGCGGGAAGCATGGGATAACCGGCAAAAGGAACGGAATACCCCCAAAGAAGTACGGGTTGATGAACAGCCAAAGATTGATCGCAACGAGGAGCTGCGAGGGTTTGCCCGTAATATCTTTACCGGCGTCGAGAATTTCGGTGGCGACATCCATGCCATAACTAAGGAAGAATTCATGGATGCCACGCGGTATATGCTGCCCCTTGAGCCAAGGCGGACGTGGCTTGAAAGAAGGGGTGAACGCATGGCATTGACTGATGAAGACCGCGAAAAAATGTGGGAAATGAAAGACGAAATATTCTCCGAACTCGATGCGCAGCGTGAAGCACGGTACAACGAAACAACTGCCCGCGAAGCTGAAGAACAGCGTATCGCCGCCAATGACACTCGCGAGTATGTGGATTATGCCAAGCGGGAATTTAAGCAGGATTACCGGGAATGGATAGAGGCCCAGATGCGGCACGGTGCAACATTCACCGAAGCTGTAAATAAAATCCGGTTCCGCGAATTTGATGAATACCATATGCCAGAAACCAAGGTGTATAACGAAATTGGCTATCATCCGACACCTGATGACAGAGAACTGCTCCGTAAGGAAATGATAGCTGACTTGAGTGCGGATATGATTCAGGAAGATGTGCTGCCACGCATGGATTATGAGGAATCGGGCGGTGTGACATTTGCTATTACTGCCGACAGGAAGCGGGCAGAAAAAACCCATAATGAACTTGTCAGGATACTTTCGAGCGATATATCTACCGCCCGCAAGAAGCAGGCTATTCGTCTACTAGAAGACTTTAGAGATATCAGTGAAGAACGGCTGGATGAGTATATCGTGGATTTCAAGAAAGCCAACAGGATTAAGTAATGCCATATATTCCAGTTAGTTATAATCCTAATCCCATCTACCCAGAGAACGAAGGCAACCCCTTCGCGACCGTGCCGCAACCACAACCGTCGACGCTATGGGAGAACGTGAAAGCCAGCTTTGATGAAGGCATCCGTATGGGTGCGCCTTCGTCAGTGTATCATGGCATGAACGCTTTTATGGCTGGTAATGACTGGGGTTCTAAGCGGCTGTCAGATGATGAGGTAACTGACCAACTGGATAAGCGTGGCCTTACTGGCCATCTGGCTATCAAAAACTACGGTTATACACAAAAGCAACTTGACATTCTTTGTGAACAAAAAGAACGGGAACTCCAAAACCAAGATGTGTTGGCACGTAATGATAGCTACTTTGTCAGCGCAATAAACTTTGGTACCCGTATCGCGGCAGGATTGACCGACCCTACCAATCATATACCTATTGGCCTTATTGGTAATGCTAAATATCTTAAAACCCTTCAGAGCGCGGGTGGCTTTTGGTCACGTAATGTTGCCCGCGTAGCTATGTCGACGGTTAATGCTGTTCCAGGAAATGTAATAACTGAAAGTATTGTTGCGCCAATACAAGCTGGTGTGCTGCAAGCCAACTATGGGGCAGAGGATTACTTCGCCAATATTGGCATTGGTTCGGTTGCTGGCGGTATTCTCGGCGCGACTACCGGCAGGCTTGGCCTGATTTCCGAACTCCGCAACGCTTGGTCAGGCACGCGCCAGCCGTGGCAAATTACTCTGCCTACTGACCGGACAATCCAGCTTCGCGACAACTGGGCTAATCAGCAAGCTGAAGCAATGCTCCGTGCCAATCCAACGCTTAATGAAACTGCTGTCCGGCAGAACGCGCAAGCCACAGCGGCTGTGTTTGATGCCTATGCCCGCACATTGGCATATGATACCAAGCGGGCTGTTGAAGATATTTATGCTCGCTATGCGCCTGCCTTCGATGCGGCCGAGGTTTCGCTTGCTCCTCACGTAGTAAGTGAAACAGGCGCGAATCCAGAATCAGTTGATTATCGTATTGACACAGATGGGAATGTAATTGAAGGCGTGCCAGCCGATACGCCAGATGCTAAACAACTTACTGTCCGGTCATATGCCGAGGCAAATAAAATATCAGTAGCTGAGGCTGCCCGCCGGCTTGAGGCTGAAGGATATGCGGTGCCGCGAGGCGTTGCGCAAGCTAATGGGCGGCGCGGCAGGGTTAAGGCCACAGAGCCAATCACCGGTAAGGTAATGCCGGAGACCCGCGTTGACATCAATCGCGCTGCAGCGAATGTGGCAGAAGCGTTGGATACGCAACTCCCGGTTTCGCGTGAAGCCCTGGATGTCTCTGGCCGTGTACTCGGTATTGCCAACGAGAGGGTTGGCGCCGCGATTGACGCGGCTGTACGGAGTGCCACGCCTGATGCTATTCGCTTGGCCGATAATATTGCCCGTACTGGTGAGATAAACCTCAATGCCCCTGAACTGGCACGGACCGTACAGGCGGTAGGCGAACTGGCCAATACCATTACCAATGAAGTTACTGGGGCTGCTGACGCTATTGGCACGCAGGTTGTCCGCGCCGCGAATGAGGTATTACCAAGGCTAGAGGCAGCGGTCAATGAAGCTACCCGTGTCACTGGCGGTACTCCTCCGAACCAAATTACAACAGCAGCGCAAACCGCACAGCAACCGCTCAATGTTCGTGCCCGTGCTCGCTGGAATCCTGATGGTAAGGCTGTTGTGGACTTCTTTCAGACGACTGACCTGACATCTGCCCCGCATGAGATGTTCCACATCTTCCGGCGTATGGTGGCTGATGCCGCCGAAGACCCGAACGCAGCAGCGAATGTCAAATCCCACTGGGATACTATTCGTGACTTTGTCGGGGCTAAGGAAAATTCGCCTCTCTCGGTGGAAATGGAAGAAAAGTTTGCCCGTGCTGGCGAACGGTATCTTCTGAATGGTGAAGCACCTAATCCGAAACTGAATGACGTATTTACCCGTATGCGTCAGTGGTTCCTCGAAGTGTACGGAAATGCTAATGAAGCTGGCCTAAAAATCAGCCCTGAAATGCAGCGCACCTTTGACGATATGCTGCGGCTTCCGCCAGAAGCGATTGAGGATGGGCTCCGGTATTCATTGGAAGAACTTCAGATTCGTAACCCCGCCACAGAAGCAGGGGACGCGTACGACCACACGAGTGAAGCTAGTGACGATATTACCGAGACCATCAAGCCAGATACGGTTGATACGGATTACCAGAACGCGGTAGCCCGTGCTGGCGAAGCTGGGGCTGCCCAGCTCGATGCCGAACTTGCACCGCTCCGTGCTGAACTGCAGCGGCTCAATACTGAGCCAGAAGTGGCACGGAATATTGCTGAAGGTATTATAGCAGGGCGTAGCCTTGACGAAATCAGCATGGATTTAGTTGACGATGTTTGGACTCCAGAACAAATAAACGAACTCTATCAAGCTGCAATGGCTGGTCACCAGAAGGGGTTAAGCCTACAGGATATTCTCTCCAAACTTCAGCAAGCCACAGACCAAAAGGTGCGGGAGAACCTGCTTCAGCAACGCGCCACGATTCTTAATAGGCGTGCCCGCGATGCTGCGTTGGAGAGGGTATTTACTAACTTCCAAGGTCAAGAGGCCGAGGGTGTGGCATCTCTGTTGGCTGGCAGTAATCTCCTCCGTGAGGAAGGACGGCTTACTGCCGATGCGCTCGCATCAGCCAAACGGAACCGGTATATCTCCGGCCTTGTGGCTGATATTGAAAAGCTGCCCAAGGCGACACAGCGGATGTTCTTGGAGGACGCGTGCGAACTTGACCTTGCCCGTGCACTATGGAGTATAGATAATCCACGCGGTAGATATAATGGTCCGCCTGAAGTTATGGATATTGCCAAGGCGATTCATAAATGGCAAGAGATTGCCCGCACAGGGGCTAATGATGCCGGCGCGTCTATTGGCAAACTGGATGGGTATATTATCCATCAAACCCATAATGCGGACAGAATACGCGAAGCTGGCCTTGAAACATGGCGAGATGATATAGCCTCGCTCCTTGACTGGGAGAAGACAGCGGACGGGCGGTATGAAACTAACATCGATGGCCGTGAACGATTCCTCAAGGGAGCGTATAGAGACCTCTCTACTGGATACCATACTCACGTCGATGGTACACGCGAACCCATTATGACACGTGGCACTATTGTTGGCTCAACTGCATCAGGCATCAGCCAGCCACGTACTCTCCATTTTAAGGACGCCGACTCATGGTATCAATACCATCAAAAGTATGGTGACTCATCTATCCGAGAATCAGTAGCCAGCAACCTTGACCATCTTGCCAATGCGACTGGCATGATGCAGATACTTGGCCCAAGCGCGCACTCCAACCTGAAGCGAATCGTCGATGTTGTACTTGACCGGCTACGTAGTGCTGGTCGTGTGGATGAGATGAATAAGCTCCAGCAAAGCTATGAAGCCGGGTTTATCCGTAACTGCATGATGGAACTAGATGGCTCGATAAGCCGCAGTGGTAATCCACGATTGGCAAAAACATTCGGAGCTGCGCGTGACCTCCTGTCCACCGCGCAGCTTGGTTCAAGCCTATTTAGCCAGTTTGCTGATATACCCAATGCCGCAGCTGAACTGCGGTATCAAGGCCACAATTACTTCTCTGAACTATTTAGTGAAATAACTAACATGGGCCGGTACTGGGGTAACAACTCGCAAGAGATGAAGCAGATGTGGGCTGGGCTTGGCGCATACGCTGATGATGTTCTCCGCGAATTCCAATCGCGTTGGCGGGTGGAAGATTCCACAACGCGGGGCACATGGCACAAGGTTGAGAATGCATTCTACAAACTTGCTGGCATGGAAAAATGGGACCAGACGCACCGTAAAGGTGTGGCCACCAAGATGGCATACCACCTTGCTCAAGACAGTGCCAAGTCGTGGGACGAATTAAAGCCACAGATGCGTCGGGTGTTTAGCCTTGCTGGTATTGATGCTGACCGGTGGGAAGTTATCCGCCATGCTGATAAAATAACAGCAGATGGTAATACCTATCTTTCACCAGAAAGCGTCCGGAATCTGCCTGACGGGGTAATACGGCAGTACCTCGACGCACGTGGCCAAAGTTCAACGCCAATCGATATTCGTATGGCACGAAATGACATAGCCGATAGACTGTCAAGCTGGTTCTGGGATAGGAATACCTACGCTGTGATTTCACCCGATGTCCGTACCCGTGCCATTATGCGGCAAGGCCTGCCATCAGGAACGCCTATAGGTGAAGTATTACGTTCTGTTGGCCAGTTTAAATCCTTTACTATCTCCGAAATGCAACGTACCTATGCCCGTGAGGTGTATGGCTATGGCGAAGATACGTTCTGGAGAGCGATGCGCCAGCGGTTCAGTTCCTTCTCCGGCGAAGCTGGATTTATGCCAATGGTTAACATGATGGCTGTTGGCACATTATATGGTATGTTTACTCTTCAAGTTAAGGAGCTGGCCAAAGGCAGAACCCTCCGTGATATGCGTGACCCCCATACTTGGGTAGCTGCATATGCGCAAAGCGGTGGCATGGGGATTTATGGTGACTTCCTCTTCGGCGAACGGTCACGTTTTGGCGGCGGCCCACTTGTGACTGCCCTTGGCCCATTAGCCAGCAGCGCGGACGAACTTCTTGATATTGTCCAAGGTATTCGTGACGGTGATGACGTCGCGTCTCAACTAGCCTCCTTTGCATGGCGTCACACGCCAGGCAATAATCTCTGGTTTATGCGCGCAGCAATGAACCAGCTCGTTATGTACCGCATTCAAGAGGCCTTGAAGCCTGGCTACCTGAACCGCATGGAAAAGCGGATTGGCAAGCAGAACGACCAAAACTTCCTAATCCGTCCATCGTGGAATCCATGGACAGAAGACTGGAATTGGGATACAATACAGGGTAGAGATTATAGGCAAGCACAATAAACGTAAAGGACACACCTATGCCATACAAATTTACCCAACATGAAACTATATATCAGCCGTACAAGATGGAAGATCAGTGGACTGAATATACTGGCTGTTCTTCTCCTCCTATTAATATAAGTACCACAGGCACATGCACATACAATCATATCTGTGCTTGTTGCAATACTTATTCTTGTATGTCCGGTGGCGCAGTCCGTGTCACCTGTAACGCCACCGTGACCATCTCCAATTCCGTCTTCGACAACAACACCGCCGGTTCCTGCGGTGGCGCAGTTAGTGTCTCCTGTGGCAATGTAACCATCTCTGGTTCTGGCATCATCAACAACTGCGCCTGTTGCCACGGCGGTGGCGTTATCGCCTGCGGTAGCGACGCGTGCGTGACTATCAATAATTCCTGCATCAACAGCAATACCGCCTGCTGCGATGCTGGTGGCGTTGGTGTCTATGACAGCGCGTGCGTGACTATTAATAATTCTCATATTGATTGCAACTGCTCATACAAGTGTGGCGCAGCAGCGGTGGTATGTTGCGCGACCGGATATTTCTGCTGCGATATAATCAGCTGCAATCACGCGTCCAGCTACACCTCCGGCATCTTCTCTCATTGCTGCGCTAAAACAGAAATTATCAACACCACTATCTGTTGTAATTGCGGTCAATATGGTGGGGGTTTGTTCGCGGAAAGTGGCTCATGCACAGTTATGTGCAATTCCAGCTTCTTCTGTAATTGTGCAACGTATTGCGGTGGTGGCATCTATGCTTCTGGCGGCTGCCTTGTCTTCTGTGGCAATGTTTGTATCTGCTGTAACCAAGGTGCTTGCCCCGGCATACAACTTAACAACTCCAACGCCTGCGCCTATGTCTATGGCACAGTGTATGACTGGGATGGTGTTAGTGGTAGCGGCCAATCTTGCCAAACTCTTGGCGGCTGCTACTGCGATATGAAGAGCCAATCACAAGTTCTGGTCACCGGCAGAATGTATGAATATGGTGACTCGTCTGATATTGGCATTGCTGTTGCCAATGGAGGTGCGCTGGTAGTCAATGATACCACTACCTTTGATGGTAGCGGCGTAGCTGTTGAAGGTGGCGGCACATTTGACTTGTCAGCGCGGACGGGGAGCGAAGCACTGGAGCTTGATACCTTGGTCATGGATGATGATGCTGTGCTATGCGTAAGCAGCAAGTCAAGAAGTGCCGAGCCAATCATACAGGTCAACAATGCCAACTTGGGTAATGTCAAGGTTAAAGGCCTTACTTCCGAACGTCCGCTCATTAAGCATGGTGATACCATCTGGCATTATAAGGGTGGCAAGCTGGTGACTGACGAAGAAGAGTCTGAACCTGTTGAACAGGTAATAGATAATGAGCCGACGGTTGAGGAAGTGATACCTGAACCTGAACCTGTATCTGAATCCATAGAGGAGACACAGGCTGAAGAACCGGAACAAGTTGAGTCAGAGCAGGAACAGGTGGATGAAGAGCCACCAGCCATGGAACCAGAGCAGGAACAGGTGGATGAGCCAGAGGCAACCGTGGAGTCAGAGCCGGAACAGGTGGAGCCAGAACCTGAACCTGAACCTGTATCTGTAGAGGAAACCGTGGATGAGCCAGACGCCAGCGAACCAGAACCCAAAGTGGCAGATGCATCCATGGGCGAAGAAGTGCATAATGAAGGCGGCGATACGGGAGAGCGGGAAGCCAGTGAAGTATCCACAGCCAAGGCAAGAGTAGCGAAGGAACCTGAACTCGAACCTGAATCAGAGCCAGTTGCTGAAGAAGAAGAGGAACCAGATATGATTACCCCGTCAATCACGATCACCCTTGGCGAGGATGAACCTACTATAGGTGTAGCCATGCCTATTACAATCGTAGCAACTGACAATGTGGCTATAACTAATATCACCTGTACTGTTGCTGGTAAAAAGAAACGTGCTCAAATGTCAACAGGTAAAGGTACACCTATAGCAACAAGCACTTATACCTTTACCCCTGAAGAGGCGGGTGATTATACAGTTATTGCTACAGCTACTGATAAGGCTGGGAATAGTATTGAGGCAAGTGAAGTTATTACAGTGGCTGAGGATAAAGATACTGAAGCTATTAACTTTAACGCTGGACTGGAGTAAACTATGGCAAATAATATTTGTTGTGCAACTTATTGTGGGGGTGGAGCACGGATTGAATGTTCGTGCGCGTGCTTCTGTCATTCCACATGGTGTTGCGATAGTGCCGAATGCGGTGGTGGGCTGCTCCTGACCTGCGGCTCGACTGGATGTCTGTGTGACTGCAACTCGTTTTGTAATAACACAGCCTGTTGCGCCGGTGGTGCTATCAGGTTGGGTGGCCAGTCCTGCCTAATAGCGGCGGGCAATGGCAATGGGAGTAGCGACTGCCTCACTATCGACTGCAACTGCTCCCAATATGGTGGTGGTATTTACCAGCAAGGTTGTTCATGCACCTGCCTGCAAAACTTTGGGATTACATCCAATTGCGCTGATTGCTATGGTGGTGGATTCTATACACAAGGTTGCTCATGCTTTGACTTGTGTTGTGGTAAGTTTGAATGTAACTGCGCTAAATACGGTGGTGGTATTTATGCTACAAGCGCTTGTAGCGGTTGTATTTGTTGTGTGGACTTCTGTTGCAACTGCGCAGATAATGGTGTGTCTGTTAGCTTTGATGGCACCACAGCTGCCGCAGATGGAAGTAGTGACTCCTGCTATGGCTCCGGTGGTGGTATGCGCATGCAGTGTAACTCCAACGTCAACGTCAACGACAGCTGCTTTACCGAGAACTGCGCCGGCATGTTTGGCGGTGGCATGTTTGTCAGTAACTCCTGCGCGTGTCTCTGCAATGTGAACTTCTGCTGCAACTGTACCGCTGGTTTTGGCGGTGGCCTATTTGTCCAGACCTGTTCATGCGCCTGCTTTGAAGGGTACACCTGCTTCAAAGATAACCACGCCGGTTCCTGCGGCAACTCATGGTTTCTCTCTGGTGAAAACATCTGCTTCCATATTGCCAGTGGCTCGTGCATTGAAGACCATGATGGTGGCGGGTCCAGCCAGATTGATATATACATGGCGCAGGTGTGCTGCAATGCTGAAAACCGGTACTGCTGCTGCTGGACTGAGGCGGCAACCGCCCTTAGCCGGACGCGGAGTGTGGGCGGTGCGTTGCAAGAGCTGGCTGAAGCGGATGCAGCCAAGATTATTATTGACGGTACCTATAAAGCCTATGGTGATTACTCTGAATTTGATGGCTGCTTCATTGTTAATAATGGTGGCCTGCTAACTATGAATGAGAATACAGTTATCGAGCCAGATGAAGATGAAGCCTATGGCACGACGATCGTTGTCGAAGATGGTGGTACGTTTGACCTGTCAACCCGCGAAACAGCGGAGGGAATTGAGCTGAAAAAGCTGGAAATTAAGAGTGGGGGTAGGATGAAGGTCAAGGCCAATGAGTATGATGCCAAGGCAAAGACTGCTACCATACCTGCCATTAAAGTAGGTAATCTCCAAATATCTGATGATGCTATTATCGAAGGTGACAATAAGGACTCTACCTATCTCTTTGCAACATCAGGTACAACTAAATATACCCTTACTAATGGCAAGGTATCCAAAGTATAGGAGTTAAGATGATCCTTGACTCCAACCTTATCTCAATTGACAGGCAGTGGGTTTCGCACAATATCCCTAATAATGAGATACCATTTATAGCAACTGGTATCCCTGTCCCCCTTACCGGCTTTAAAAACCCCGGTAGACAGGGTCCTATTCAAGTCTGCATTTTTATTTCCGAGTCTGTCAATTGGGATATACGCTTCAATATCTATCATTCCAACTCGCCTGATGGCCCATGGAAACGGTGCGCCACACAGACTGTCCATGCGCCCAAGCGCGGGCGGTTCCTTGCGTGGCGGTTTCTGCCGCGGTCGGTGAAGAAGCAATGGCTTTATTTTGAAGCTGAAGCTATTGTTGATACGGAAGAACGGGGTCCCCAAGCTGCCCAAGTCTTTGCCGCCATAACCATTGAGGATCTGCGGTGGTATGAAGATGGCTTGTTTATTGACTGGCGCGGTGGAACGTCAGGCACTACCCAAACACCGGAAGAAGAAACTCCCCCTGAAGAGACTCCCCCTGAAGATCTACCTGAAATTGAAGAGTCGGAAGAAGATGGTGTTCGACTGCTTATTATTATGCCATCTACCGGGGAAGGGGAAGATAATGAAGAGATTGAGGACTTTGAGGGAGAGGAGCCGGAGGAGGCGGAAGAGGGAGAGCTAACGGAGGAGGAGACAGAGGAGACCTCATATCGAACGTTGGTGATAACATGTGCTGCCGGTGGCGCTGAAGACAGCGGAGGGATTGAGGACTTTGAGGTAGAGGAGACAGGGCATCCAGATGAAGATGTAGAGCAGAATGAACTAGAAGAAGAGGAGACGGAGGAAACCTCCTATCGAACCTTGGTGATAACATGTACTGCCGGTGGCGCTGAAGACAGCGGAGGGATTGAGGACTTTGAGGTAGAGGAACCGGAGGAGGCGGAAGAGGGAGAGCAGAATGAACTGGAAGAAGGAGACGAATGCGCTGAATCGAGTGGTGTGTATAGAGGGTTGGTAATTGGGAAGAGCGAGGCGGAGGGAGGGGAAGATAGCAGTGGGAGCGTAGAAGAACTTGAAAGTGATGAGACGCCGGAATTTCCAAAGGAATATGGTGAAGAATGGTATGTACTCTGCTGCGGCTATATATGTGAAGATACTATAGGTACGTGTAGTGATGGCTATATTCAAATAGGCACATGTCCATGGCTTTGTTTAGATAATAGTTATGTTTGTAATTCAGGAAGCTGTGGAAGTTGTGGAACATGTGGTGGGGCGTTTGCGATAACTTGTGGTTGTTTTG
>Ga0192278_1136_pt1 | contig 14216 bp, 9 predicted proteins | sample Koala_Koa24_K3_FD_131271 | JGI IMG/M metagenome (GOLD analysis project Ga0192278, IMG submission 131271) | Enriched cells from koala feces incubated with labeled cellulose particles, San Francisco Zoo, California, United States - Koala_Koa2-4_K3 ...
GCAGATGAAGCAAGGCAGGCAAAGCTTGCCCACCCGAACGCACCCCTGCTCGTTCACCCGGAATGTATTCCCGAGGTTTTAAGCTACGCGGATTATATCGGATCAACAACGGGAATAATCGATTATGCGGAAAAGTCAGCCGCAAGAGAATTTATTATCGGCACGGAAATCAGCATAATGCATCACCTTTCCTACCAATGCCCACAAAAGCGATTCTATCCCCTGTCAAAGAACCTTATCTGTCCAAATATGCGGCTTACGTCCCTAACAGATGTTTACCGCACACTAAGCGGCATATCCGCTGAAGAAATTGTCCTTGATAATGAAACCATCTCAAAGGCGCGGCGCTGTATTGACAGAATGATAGAGTTAGGGTAAGCCTTGTTCACGCCTGCGTCAATCCACATTAACACCGTATGCCTGACAAAGCGCCCTCAGACCGCCCTGATAGCCGCTGCCCACGGCATTGAATTTCCAGTCGGAGCCGTGACGATATATTTCACATACAACAATCGCCGTTTCAATGGAGAAATCCTCCACAAGATCAAATCTGAGAACCTCGCTGCCCTCCAAATCCTCCATAGAGGAAATGCTTGCAAGGCGAACGTAAGCATTGGAAACCTGACCGAAATTCTGATTTCTCTCCTGTGCCTCGTAAATGGTAACGGTTATCGCTATTTTCTGAACATCCGGGGAAACCTTTGACAAATCGATAAGTATAACCTCGTCATCGCCGTCGCCGACACCTGTACGGTTATCACCTGTGTGATTGACAGCGCCGTCAACGCTCTTTAAATTGCCGTAGAATATAAAATCCTCGTCACGCCTTACCTTACCGTTTGCGCCAAGGAGAAAAGCTGATGCATCCAAATCAAAATCAGCGCCTCCGTCATAAGCATTTACGTCCCAGCCAAGTCCGATAAGAGCCTTGGTAAGTCCCTTGTCAAGCGTAACTCTTTGACCCTTTTTAAGATTAACTCCCATTTTCCTTTACATCCTTTCCATATTAATAATATCTTTTTGCCAATGCGGAAATATCATTATCCTTTGTGGGCTGACCTATGGCATTGAATTTCCACACTCCGCTCTTGTTGTAAAGCTCGCCGAAAATCATTGCCGTCATTCCGCTGTAATTTTCCGAAAGATTATATTTGCAAAGCTCTTTGCCGCTTTCCAAATCAACAATTCTGATAAAAGCGTTTTGAATCATTCCAAAGTCCTGACCCCGCTGTCTTGCCTGATAGATGTTTACCACAAACACTATCTTGTCATATTCCGAAGGAAGCGCTGCAAGGTCAACGGTTATCTGCTCGTCATCTCCATCGCCCTTGCCGGTAAGGTTATCGCCCATATGACGAACGCACCTTGTCGCGGCATGGGTGAGATTGCCGTAATAGACCACATCATTATTTGACTTTAGCTTGCCGTCCCTGCAAAGGAAAGCCGATGCATCACAGTCTATATCCAAGGGCTTGGGGGCAAAAAGTTTTATGGGGCGTTTTACCTCGTCCCAGCCAAGACCGACCAACACCCTTTTCAGCTGCGCACCGTTATCCTTTTTCAGTTCAACCTTCTGGCCTTTAGCCAAATTGACAGACATTATGTTTCACAACCCTTTCGCTGCATTGTGGAAAAATCACACATTTACCCCGTAGTTACGGCAAAGGGCATACAAGCCGCCCGCAAAGCCGCTGCCTATGGCGTTAAACTTCCACTCGCCGTTGTAACGGTAAAGCTCGCCTACCACAACAGCCGTTTCAATTGAAAAATCCTCGCCCAAATCGTAGCGGATAAGCTCTTTTCCTGTAGTTTCATCGAAAATTCTGATAAAGGCATTGGAAACCTGACCGAAATTCTGCTTTCTTTCCTCCGGCTCATAAATTGTAACCGTAAAGGCAATTTTAGAGATATTGGCAGGGATAGCATCAAGATTTACAAAAATCTGTTCATCATCGCCCTCACCCTCGCCGGTAAGGTTGTCGCCCATATGCTTGACCGCCCCGGAGGAGTGCTGCAAATTACCGTAAAAGATAAAGTCGCTGTCTGCCTGAACCTTTCCGCTGTCGCCTAAAAGAAATGCGGACGCATCAAGGTCAAAATCGAAACCGCCGTCATACTTATTGGTATCCCAGCCAAGACCCACTACAATCTTCTTCAGTCCCGGGTTAGTCTTAGTCAAATCAACCTTTTGACCCTTTGTTAAACTTACTGCCATAATAATTACCTCCGTTTATATATTTATTTTCCCCCTTAAAACAGCAATAAACTACCGTAAAATGCACAATAATTTGGTTGATATATCAGGGGTGGTTTTTGCTTTATAAGTTATCCGTAAATTTCTCCTTTTGCAGTGCTAAATCTTCGGTTTTATATGCGGTATAGCCCTCATAATTATAGCTTGCGTCAATACCCTTCATAAAGATAAGACGATCGGAAATTTTATTGGTAAGAGCATTTTTCAGAAGCACTTTAATTTCAACGTCCTTGACAGGACTTCTTTCCATCGCAAGAAGATAATCGGTTTTGTCCACAAGGCTCCAATCAATAACCATACCAAGCTCTTTTTTTAGCATACAATCGAGCCACAAACGTGTACTTCTGCCGTTGCCCTCTCTGAATGGGTGTGCAACATTCATTTCCACATACTTTTCAATGATTTCATCAAAGGTCTTTTGCGGCATTTTATCGATACTTTGGAGAGCCGCTTGCAAATACATTACAGAAGCAAAGCGAAAATTTCCCTTTGCGATATTTACCGTCCGAGTTTCTCCGGCAAAGTCATAAATATCCTCAAAAAGATACCTGTGAATTGCCGCAAGCTGAGCGAATGTACCGACTTCACTGTTTTTTAATATATCGCTCTCAAAAAGCTGCGCCGCCTTTTCCTTGCTTATGCGTTCCTCTTCCTTTGCAAGTAAAGCCGAATCGGTAATTCCCGGTTTATTTTCAAGCATTTTGCTCCCACCTCCCATAAGAATATCTCTTCAAAGCAGCACATAATTGAGGGGTGCTTCCGAAAAGCGGTTATGCGGTTAAATTTCCGCATAACCGCAGCTTTTTGCTTACTTATTGTGTTTTCATTGAAGCTTTTTGCCCATATAGGCAATAATTTTCAATCAGTTTGTTTTGCGAACAACTGCCTTGCGGATAAGGTCAATGGGGATAATCAGGATTGCTGCAGCGAGGACGAATATCCATTCTCTTGCGTTAAGACCGTAGCCGCCCAAAACACTTCCCCCAAGGTAGGTCATAAGAATTTGTACGACGGTTATTATTCCCATAACCTTGAGAAAGCCCTTATTGCCCGCAATATTATCGAACAGGTTTATCTTGTCCGTTCTTGCGTTAAAGGCATTGAACACAGCCACAAGGATAAAGAACGTGAAATAGCCTGTGTGCAGGTAGTTCAGATACTCCGCCGATGCGGCATCTGTGCCGTATGCCCTGAAAATGCCGTTTCCGATAAGATCCCCAAGGATAAATACCAGCGAGGCAATGAATACATAGGCTGCACCTATTCCTATTTCCGCCCACATCTGTCTGCTTATGATAGCCTCATCACGCTTTTTCGGTTTCTCCCTCATATAACGTTCAAGGGCAGGCTCGCCGCCGAACGCCAATGCCGCAAGGGTATCCATTACAAGGTTTACCCATAAAATCTGCGTAATTGAAAGAGGATTTTCCATGCCGATAAGCGGTGAAAAGAACGATACAAGCACTGCCGAAACGTTGATGGTAAGCTGGAACACTATAAACTTTCTTATACTGTTGAAGATAGTACGGCCGTAGAGAATTGCCTTTTCGATTGAAAGGAAGTTATCATCGAGGATAACGATTTCACTTGCCTCCTTGGCAACCTCCGTACCGCCGCCCATTGCAAAACCAACGTCTGCACGTTTAAGCGCGGGAGAATCGTTTACACCGTCGCCTGTCATGCCTACCACAAGGTTAAGCTCCTGTGCAACCCTTACAAAGCGGCTCTTATCCGTAGGCAAAGCACGGGCAACAACACGAATATTCGGCAGAGCCTCTTTCAGCTCGTCATCGGTCATTTTTGCAAGCTCGTCCGAGGTCATGATTATATCGCTGTCGCTTTCAAGAAGTCCCGCCTCTCTGGCAATTGCGGCAGCAGTGTCCTTCCTGTCGCCTGTTATCATGATGACCTGAACGCCTGCATTCTTAACCTCACGGATAGCGGTAATGGATTCGGGACGGACTTCATCTCTTATACCCACAACGCCTATAAGCGTCCAGCTGCCATCGGGCAGACTGTCGTCACCCAAAGCCTCATCAGCCGTAGCAAAGGCAAGCACACGGATTGCCCTTGCAGCCATTTCATCAATCTTTGCATTGACAACAGTCTGGTCAAAGGGCTGTTTGCTGCCGTCCTCACCGTAGCAGGTAGTGCAGCGGGATATTATCTTTTCGGGTGCGCCCTTGATAAGGGTCAGATTGCTGCCGCCCTCAACCTGCACTGCCGAATACTTATTGGTGCTGTTAAAGGGCATTTCCTTTACAACGGTAAAACCGCCGCTAAGGTCCTCAAAAGGCGCAACATAGCTTAGTATCGCACGTTCGGTAGCGTTGCCGCCCACAACCTTGAAATCCTTGGTATCGCCTGTCATGACGGCGCAGGAGTTCTTGCATATATTTACATCAAGCAGCTTTCTTATACTGCCCTTGGTTTCATCAAAGCTCTTGTATTCCTTACCGCTGCCGTCAACAAATGCCACAGCTTCAAGCTGTCCCTTGGTTATAGTACCTGTCTTGTCGCTGAAAAGTATGTTCAGAGAGCCTGCCGTTTCAATTCCGGCGGTCTTTCTTACAAGAACGTTGTCTTTAAGCATTTTGCCCATATTCTGTGCGGAAACTATTGCTATCATCAAGGGTAATCCTTCGGGAACAGCCATAACGATAATGATAACCGCCAGCATAACAGCCTCTACTATATCCACAAGGAACGTGCTGTCCAAAAATCCCGCCGCAAAGTATTCGGTCACGGAGGACTGAATGAATATCTTCTGAACCATGTACGCTACGGCGATAGCGATACCGCCGATGTAACCGAACATGGAAATCTGATTTGCAAGCTTTGAAAGCTTTAATTTAAGAGGGGTTTCTCGGTCGTCCTCAATTTGCAATTCCCCTGCTATCTGTCCGTAAACGGATTTGTCGCCGACAGTTGTTACCTTCATAACAGCACTGCCGGAGCAGATTACCGAACCACGGAAAACCTTATACCTATTGAGGAAGTCCATAGCCTCGTCTTCCTCAACATAATCCTCCGGCATAACGACCTTTGCAGCCTCGGCAGCCTCGCCGTTAAGGACGGACTGGTCGACCTGAATTGTTCCGTCCACGAGTATGCCGTCTGCGGGGATTTTATCGCCCGACTGGAGAAGTATACAGTCCCCTACAACTATATCGTTGATAGGAATTTCGGTAATAGTTCCGTTTCGGTAGACCTTACATTTTATCTGAGATGCTTCTTCCTGCAGCTTTTGGAACGCACTTTCGTTTCTGTACTCGGAAATTGTGGAAACAAATGTCGCAAGAATTACCGCAATGGCAATACCTATGGTTTCGATCCACTCCGTTTTGCCCATTATCGCAAAGATTACGTTGATAATCAGTGCAACGCAAAGAATTTTTATCATAGGATCTCCAAAGTTGCCGAGGAGCTTGTCCCAAAAGCTTTCGGCTTTCTGCTCTGTCAGACTGTTGTCGCCGTACTTTTCCTTTGACTGTCTGACTTCATCATCGCTAAGTCCAAATGTTTTCATACATTACTATCCTTTCTGTTATCATCCGCCTTACGGCCATTGAATACTTGTCCTTGATTATACCATATATTTTACTGGTTTTCAAGCATTTTATGTAATTTTTCAACTGTTTTACACAAAGGGTACTTTATTTGTGACAAAAAGCATTGCAATGTAGCGAAAATGCAATTGAAATTTTAATTGACAATTATCTGTATACCACGATACAATTATCCTACAAGCTTTGTAATAAGTGTATCATGTTCAGATTAAAATCAGAATTGCAGAAGATTAAAAACAGATTAAATTTCAGAAGCGGCGATAATCGAAAGCACATCTGTTTCCGTCACCGACTAATGAATACGGGAAAATCCGCTGCTGACTACTACTATGTCCCTGTTGCCGATTTGGGCAATAACCGCTTCAGTTCAGGCTGAATACTGCATAACAAAAGCGGCCAAGATTGCTCTTAGTCGCTTTTGCATAAAATTCGGTTTTTAATTTTGTCTAACCTTTCGGGGTTCGTTCATTTTGAACCCTTTGCGGTGACATTTATTTAGCTAAGCTCAAACATACCCGTATAAAGCTGATAATATTTGCCCTTGTCGGCAATAAGCTTTTCGTGGTCGCCACGCTCTATGATGTTTCCATGCTCTAACACCATAATGGCATTGGAATTGCGAACGGTGGATAATCTGTGGGCTATAACAAAGGTCGTCCTACCCTCCATCAGACTGTCCATACCCTTTTCAATCAACGCCTCGGTTCTCGTGTCTATAGAGGACGTAGCCTCGTCAAGGATAAGCACGGGGGGATCTGCAACCGCCGCTCTGGCAATTGCAAGGAGCTGTCGCTGACCCTGTGAAAGGTTTGCACCGTTCGAGGTAAGCATTGTATTATATCCATCGGGCAGATGAGTGATAAAGTAATCGGCGTTGGCAAGCTTTGCGGCTGCTATTACCTCCTCATCGGTGGCATCAAGCTTTCCGTAACGGATATTCTCCATAACCGTGCCCGTAAACAGGTGTGTATCCTGCAAAACCATAGACAGCGAACGTCTGAGATCATCCTTCTTTATCTTGTTGATATTTATTCCGTCATAGCGGATTTTGCCGTCGGGAACGTCATAAAAACGGTTTATAAGATTGGTAATGGTAGTCTTTCCTGCTCCCGTAGACCCTACAAAGGCTATCTTCTGTCCCGGCTTTGCATAGAGGGAAATTCCGTTAAGAACCGTCTTATTTTCCTCGTAGCCAAAGGTTACGTCATCAAATTCAACCGCGCCCCTTACCTGTGTATAGGTAACGCTTCCGTCAGCCTGGTGAGGGTGCTTCCACGCCCAAAGCCCTGTGCGCTTTTCCACCTCGGTAATATTTCCGTCAGCATCTACACCCGCATTTACAAGGGTAACGTAACCGTCATCAACCTCAGGCTCTACATCAAGCATATCAAATATTCTCTCTGCGCCCGCAAGAGCGGAAAGCACGGAGTTCATCTGCTGGGACATCTGGCTTATAGGCATGGAGAAATTACGTGTATACTGGAGGAATGCAACCACAGTACCAACCTGAATCAAGCCCGCAAAGCCGTATGCACCGTTTATGGCAAGTATTCCTCCCACAACGGCTACGATAGCGTACTGAATGTGGCTGAGATTGTTGTTGACGGGTCCTAAGATATTTGCAAAGGTATTTGCGCTTGTGGATGCATTGCAAAGCTCCTCGCTGAGCTTTCTGAACTCTCCCTTTGCCTCGTCCTCGTGGACGAATACCTTTACGACCTTTTGACCCTCAATCATTTCTTCAATATAACCGTTTACCGCACCCAGTGCCTTTTGCTGTGTCTTGAAGTATTTTCCCGATTTACCGCCGATTTTTGCGGTGACGAAAAGTATCACACAAAGCATTACAATAACGACAAGAGTAAGCTGCCAGCTGTAGTAAACCATCATCACAAATACGCCCACAATGGTTATAAGCGATGAAACAAAGCTGGTAACCGCATTGGACAGCATTTCTCTTATGGTATCGGTATCGTTGGTATAGCGGCTCATAAGCTCGCCGTGGGTATGGGTATCGAAGTATTTGATAGGCAGCCTTTCCATTTTCTCGAAAAGCTCCACTCTGATTTTATAAAGGGTCTTTGTGGAAACTGTAAGCATTATGCGTACATATCCGTAGGTGCAAAGTGCGCCTATAATGTAAATCACAAGCATTCTTACCAATGAACCGACAAATTCCGCCTTAAGCTCACTGTTGCTCGGATCCGCAATAAGCGGTGTCAGATAATCATCGATAACAGTCTGTAAGAAAGATGTTCCTATAATTCCCGCAATAGAGCTGAATGCAATAAACACTACCACCAGTGCGAAAAGTCCCTTAAATTCGCTCATATATCCGAAAAGTCTTTTTATGGTCTGTGCGGTATTTTTCGGCTTTGCGCCAGGCTTATAGCCTCTTCCCGGTCCCGGCATTATTCCTCAGCTCCTTTCTGCTGCGATACATATACCTCACGGTAAATTTCATTGGTTTTAAGGAGATTATCGTGGGTATCGAAAGCGTTTATCTTTCCGTCATTAAGGACAATTATCCTGTCCGCATCCTGAACGGAGGAAATTCTCTGCGCTATGATAATTGTCGTTGTGTCCGCAAGCTCCTTAGCAAAAGCACTTCTGATTTTTGCGTCTGTAGCGGTATCAACGGCACTGGTTGAATCGTCCATAATAACAATCTTTGGCTTTTTCAGCAGCGCCCTTGCGATACAGAGTCTTTGCTTCTGACCGCCCGAAACGTTTACGCCGCCCTGTCCCAAATCGGTTTCATATCCATCGGGAAAGCTCATAACAAAATCATGCGCCTGCGCCTGCTTACAAGCCTCGATAATCTGTTCATCGGTGGCATTTTCATCGCCCCAACGGAGGTTATCCTTGATAGTTCCGGAGAAAAGAACGTTTTTCTGCAAAACCATTGCAACCTCATTTCTCAGGTTACTCAGCTTATATTCCCGAACATCGTGACCGCCGACCTTAACCGTACCCATTGTGGTATCGTAAAGTCTTGGGATAAGCTGAACAAGGGTTGTTTTTGAAGAGCCTGTTCCGCCGATAATACCGATGGTTTCGCCCGATTTAATGCTAAGATTTACATTTTCAAGGTTCAGGTTACCCCCATCACCCGAATAGCTGAAGGAAACATTGTCAAATACAATGCTGCCGTCAGCGGGAACAAGCACCGGGTCTGCATCGGTATCGGTAATATCTATTTCCTCCTCAAAGACCTCGGTGATACGGTTAATGGACGCAAGAGAGATAACCGACATAATAAATATCATTGAGAGCTGCATAAGGGACATCAGTATTTGAGATATATAGCTGATAAAGCTTGAAAGCTGACCCAGCTCCATATTGCCGCCGATTATAAGATTTCCGCCGAAATACAGCACCGCAACTATACAGCCGTACATACTCAGCTGCATTACGGGCTGATTAAGGATAATGACCTTTTCCGCCTTTACCTGCGCTTTACGCACATCATCGGCACTTACATTGAACTTATTTATCTCGAATTTTTCCCTTACAAATGCCTTTACAACTCTGATAGCCGCAAGGTTTTCCTGTACGCTGGCATTGAGAGCATCGTATTTCTTGAGCATTATCTGAAATCTGGGATACGATACCTTGATGATAAGAATAAGGACGATGAAAAGCACGGGAATCGCCACAAGGAAAACCTCCGCAAGGCTTGCATTTATCCTTATAGCCATAAACAGCGCGCATATAAGCATTACGGGAGATCTTACCGCAGTACGTATAATCATCATGAATGCGTTTTGTATATTGGTAACGTCCGTTGTCAAACGTGTTACCAAAGACGCCGTGGAAAATTTATCCACGTTTCCAAAGGAAAAATCCTGCGCCTTGTCAAAAAGCCTTATTCTGACATTTTTGGCAAAGCCCATGCCCGCAATAGCTGCAAGCTTTCCGCAGAGAGCGCCGCAGCAAAGGGAAAAGCAGGCGCACAGCAGCATCAGCAGTCCCATTTTAACGGTGTAGACGGTATCGCTCATGCGAATACCGTTATCGATTATAAGCCCCATAAGGTACGGGATAAGCACCTCCATGGCAACCTCGCCTATCATAACAAAGGGCGTAAGAATGGCATACTTCTTATACTCGCCCACGCATGACAGCAGCTTCTTTATTTTTTTGAACATATCAGAAATTTACCTCTCTTTCAGGGCAATCACAATTCCAGTATCGGTTCGGCAACGGATGCGCCTGCGGGAACCATGGGAAGAACATTTACGTCCTTGCCTATAATGCAGTTGACAAGCACCGGCCTGCCGCAGCTAAGCGCCCATGAAAGCTTTTCCTCAAGCTCATCGGCATTGCTTACGGTTACAGCCTCGATACCGAACGCTTTTGCCATAGCCTCAAGATCTGTGGTCTTTTCAAGTGTTGTCTGGGAAAAACGTCCGCCGTAAAAAAGTCTTTGCCACTGTCTTACCATTCCGAGAACAGAGTTGTTGAACACCATTTCCACAACGGGAATGTTGTATTTTGCAAGGGTTGAAAGCTCCGCAAGATTCATGTACAGACTTCCATCACCTGCTATGTTTATTACCTGTCTTTCGGGATTTCCAAGCTTTGAACCTATAGCCGCGCCCAGTCCGTAGCCCATTGTTCCCAAGCCGCCAGAGGTTACAAGGCTTTTCTTTGATGCAAAGCTGTAAAACTGCGCTGCCCAAATCTGATGCTGACCTACTTCTGTAGTGATAATAGCGTTTCCGTCGGTAAGATTGCAAAGAGCTTCCAGTACCTGCTGCGGCAAAACGCCTATGCCGTCCTCGGATTTCTGACAAAGGGGATATTCCTTTTTCCAACCGTCAACGCTGTCCATCCACTCTGAATGGGACTGCTGTGGCAGCTTTTCAAGAAGTGCGGAAAGAGCGGGAGCGAGATCGGAGTGAATAAACAAGTCTGCACGAACATTCTTGTTCTTTTCCTTTTCATCTATATCTATATGTATCAGCTTTGCACCCTTTATATTCTCCGCAAAGGAATCGGTGCTGCAGGTAACTCTGTCGGAAAAACGACATCCGCAGGCTATAATAAGATCGCTGCCCGTAAGAGCCATTGACGAGGTTTTTGTTCCGTGCATACCAAGCATTCCCGTAAAGCGGTGACTGCTTCCGGGAATGGAGCAGGTACCCATAAGGGTGACGGCAACGGCTGCATCTATTCTGTCCGCAAGTGCGGCAAGCTGATCCTCCGCATTGCCTAAGATAACTCCGCCTCCGGCAATAATAAGGGGTCTTTGCGCGGCTGCTATAAGCGCGGCAGCTTCGTCTATATTGCTTAAATCGCATACACATGAGGGGACTTCGGGTGTCTTAGGCTCATACTCGTACATAGCCGCCGTAATATCCTTGGGTATATCAATCAGCACCAGACCTTTCCTGCCCTCATTGGCAATATAGAAAGCCTTTCTCACCGTGTCGGCAAGCTCGCTGACATCACCTATCTGGAAGCTTGCCTTTGTAACAGGCTTTGTTATGGAAACAATATCAACCTCCTGGAAGGAATCCAGTCCCAAAAGGCTTCTTCCAACATTTCCTGTAATTGCAACCATAGGTATGCTGTCCATATTCGCTGTGGCAATAGGCGTAACAAGGTTTGTAGCACCCGGACCGGATGTGGCGATAACAACGCCTGTCTTTCCCGTAGTTCTCGAATATCCGTCTGCGGCATGACCCGCATTTTGCTCGTGGGATGTTTCGATATGGGTTATCCTATCGCTGTACTTGTAAAGCTCATCATAGATATTAAGCACAGCACCGCCGGGGTAACCGAAAACAGTATCAACCCCCTGCTCAAGCAAGCATTCAACCAAAATCTGTGAACCGTTAAGCAGCATTTTTTACTATCCTCTCATTATTTCTTATTTGGTGTTTCCAATGGTGTAAGCTCATCAAGATTATAGGGCGTATCTTGATAAACACAGTTGACCCAGTTGGAAAACATAAGGTTTGCATGACTGCGCCAGTTAAAGTATGGCGGCTGTTCCTCATCGTCATAGGGAAAATAGTTATAGGGCTTGGAAATTTTAAGTCCTTTCTCCACGTCCCTAAAATACTCGTCCCTCAAGGTAAATCGGTCATATTCGGAATGTCCCGTGACAAAATACTGTCTGCCCGATGTGTCTGCAACGATATGAACCCCTGCCAGCGAGGAGGACGTTATTATCTCCAATGTGGGGACTTTTTCGATATCCTCCCTGCGAACCTCCGTATGTCTTGAATGGGGCGCATGAAAGGTTTCGTCAAAGCCCCGCACTATGGGGTGATTGGGCTTTTCTATGCTGTGGGAATATATTCCGAACATTTTTTTACCAAGGCTATACTTGGGTATACCATAGTGGTAATAAAGCCCCGCCTGTGCCGCCCAGCAAATATGAAATACGGAATATACGTTGGTTTTTGACCATTCCATTACCCTGCACAGCTCATCCCAGTAATCAACCTGTTCATACTCCAAATGCTCCACAGGCGCGCCGGTAATAATAAGCCCGTCAAAACGGCGGTCGCACACCTTGTCGATAGTCGTATAAAACTTTGCAAGATGCGAAATCGGACAGTTCTTGGAAATATGAGTCGCCATTGTAAGAAACTCAATATCAAGCTGTATGGGTGAATTGGAAAGCAGTCTTAAAATCTGTGTTTCCGTCACTATCTTTTTGGGCATTAAATTAAGTATCGCAATTTTCAGCGGGCGTATGTCCTGATGAGCCGCCTTAGAGTCGGTGATAAAAAAAATATTTTCTCTTTGCAAATCCTCCGTTGCGGGAAGATTATTCGGTATATTTATAGGCACTCCCTTTTACCTCCTCCGATGTACACAACTTTTTTTATTTTAACATAAACCACAACATATTTCAAGCACTCCCTAACAAATTTAACAATTAATACACACAAAAAACAAATTATTTGTGATAGAATTGTGAAAGTTTTCGGAAATACTTAATTTGCTATTGTATAATGGTATTCTTTGTGGTATAATACATTAAGTATTATATTTTTTTACATTCAATCATTCACAGGGTGATGCAGTTTCGGGGAAACCGCACACTCGCAGCGCAGAAAGGAAAGTGATTACCGATGGCGTCACATTACAGTTTTCCACAGATCACACCGCAGATAAAGGATCTTGCCGCACTTTGTGAAAATAACGGCAAGATAGACCCTGAGCTTTATTCAAAGTATGAGGTTAAACGAGGATTGAGAGATATTAACGGAAAGGGCGTTCTGGCGGGTCTTACTGAAATATCGGAAATCGTTTCCTACACTGTTGAGGATGACGAAATGATCCCCTGTGACGGTAAGCTTTTCTACAGAGGCGTTAATATCAACGATATAGTAAGAGGATTTGTCACCGACAAACGCTTCGGTTTTGAGGAAACAACATATCTGCTGCTATTTGGCAAGCTTCCGAATAAAAAGGAGCTTGATGATTTTTCATCCCTCCTTGCGAACTACAGAAAGCTGCCCACCACATTTGTAAGGGATATTATGATGAAATCCCCCAGCAGCGATATTATGAACAGCATTGCAAGGGGCGTTCTTACCCTGTTTTCATATGACGATTATCCCAATGATACGTCCATTCTAAACGTTTTGCGCCAGTCACTGGAGCTTATCGCTCTTATGCCGCTGATTGCGGTTTACGGCTATCAGGCTAAAAACTACTACCTTGACGGGGAAAGCTTTATAATTCACCAGCCTGTTGCGGAATATTCCACGGCGGAAAATATTCTTCACCTGCTTAGAAGCGACAGCAAGTTCACAGAGCTTGAGGCAAGAGTTTTGGACGTTGCCCTCGTTCTTCACGCAGAGCATGGCGGCGGAAACAACTCCACATTCACCACCCATGTTGTAACGTCCTCGGGTACCGATACCTATGCTGCCATTGCTGCCGCATTAAGCTCCCTTAAAGGTCCTAAGCACGGCGGCGCTAATGTTAAGGTTACGCAAATGTTCGACGATATGAAAAAGAATGTCAAGGATTGGACGGACGAGGACGAGGTAACCGATTATCTCACCAAGCTTCTCCACAAGGAAGCATTTGACCATATGGGACTTATCTATGGTATGGGACACGCGGTTTATTCCGTTTCCGACCCAAGAGCATTGATACTTAAAGCATATATCGACAAGCTGGCTGCCGAAAAGGGCATGGAAAAGGAGCTGGAGCTTTACCACCTGGTTCAAAGGCTTGCGCCTGAGGTAATAGGCAGAGAGCGCCGCATTTACAAGGGCGTTTCCGCAAATATCGACTTCTACAGCGGCTTTGTATACAGTATGCTCGGTATACCCCAAGAGCTTTACACTCCCCTATTCGCCATCGCCAGAATTTCGGGCTGGTCCGCTCACCGCATAGAGGAGCTTACCAATGCGGGT
>Ga0192278_1137_pt1 | contig 14208 bp, 11 predicted proteins | sample Koala_Koa24_K3_FD_131271 | JGI IMG/M metagenome (GOLD analysis project Ga0192278, IMG submission 131271) | Enriched cells from koala feces incubated with labeled cellulose particles, San Francisco Zoo, California, United States - Koala_Koa2-4_K3 ...
CGTAGGATACACCCGCGGTATTGCAAAGATTCATATTCAACAGGGTGCTGTATTTTTTAATTCCGGTACCCCATGTCTTGAATCCGGTGCTGGTGATCGCGGAAATAATCGCTTTGTCGACCGTCGTATCCGTTTTTGTCGAATGCACTAACATCGCTGTTCCGGTGTAACTTCCATTTCCGGAAAGATCTGCAGTCACCAGAGCATTGAAATGGATCTCCAGTACGTAGTCATAATCTGTCCAGGTAACAGTAGGGCCTGTCGTCGTCCCTTTGTAGGTCAGATTATAGTTCGTCGTATACAGGTTATAATCCTGATCGTACATTGTCACGGAAATGTCTTCGCCGGAAGAAGTCAGCTCATTGTACACAAGGGTCGTCAGTTCCCGGGTCAGCTCTGCTTCATAATAAGTCGTACCGTCAATGGTCGCTGATGCTCCATTATCTCCCTGGCCATGTCCCGCTACCAGCAGAACACGGGCTGTCGACGCCACGCCATTTTCGTCAAGCGTCACTCCGTCCACAGTCGTATTCGTCTGAAGTACGCCCTTGGAGTTGAAATAATACCGTTTGGAGTCAATCGTCACCCAGCCGGTCTGACGCACGCCGCTGGCATTCAGATAGTAGGTCTTGCTGCCGATCGTCAGCCAGCCGGTCTGACGCACGCCGTTCTCATCCATATAATAATACTTGCCGCTGAGCTTCAGCCATCCAGTGACCTTCTCGCCGGACTTATAATAGTAGTAATCGCCGTCAATCTCTATCCAGTCGCTCGCCAGCTCGCCCTTCAGCCCCTTGGAATCCACAAGATACCCATCCGGCGTAACTGTGCTGACCAGCCTGCGTCCCTTACTGTCAACATAATACTTCGAACCGATCCACTTGTCATGCTGCATGACGCCCTTTTTATTAAAGTAATAATAATAGCTGCCAAGCTTCACCCAACCGGTCATTCCATAGCCAATGGTACCGATCTCGCCTGTTTTCTTATAATAATACTTCTTTCCATTCTCCGTCACCCAGCCGGTCTGCAGCTTTCCATCCGTACCAAAGTAATAATAGTAATCGCCGATCTGCTGTCGCCCGATATACATAGCGCCTACCGGACTGGTGGTGCCAAAGTAATAAATATCTCCGTCTATCGTCTGCCAGCCTTTCTGACGGACGCCTTTCCCGTTGAAATAATACGTGCGGGTACTGATCGTGTAAAACCCGGTCACCATACTGCCCTTCGGAGCATCTCCATCTGCTTTCTTCCGAAGGTAATAGTGCTTATTATTCAGCTTCAACCACCCGGTAGCAACCGTACCATCAGAGTTATAGTAATACGTATACCCGTCTATCGTCTGCCAGCCAGTCAGCGTCTTAGCGGAAACACCCTGCACACAAATAAAAGCTCCCAGCATCATCATAGCCGCAAGCAACACCAGTTTTCTTAAGTTCTTCATGAATCCTCTCCCCATTCTCCTGTCCCTTTTCAGACTTTTCATTGGTCAAAGCTTGCCGCTCCCTGCTCGTTCTCCAGGGAGCGGCTTTGAATACTTTTTCCATTCTAGCACAATCTTTTCAATCACACAAGCGTTTTGTAGCGATTATAAAAATATTCAATAATACTTTTTCGTGTGACAATGCCGATAAAAGTATGATTATCGTCAACCACAGGCACAAAATTCTGGTTCATGGAGGTCAAAATCAGATCTTCGATCTCGCAATTGACGTTCACCGGCTGGTTATCCCACCTGCGCTTCATATTGCCGACTCTTAATCCGTCCGTACCGTGCAGAGATGCAGTTCCATGATTTTTAATCTCCCACAGGATGTCGCCCTCGGTCAGCGTTCCCACATAATCGCCCTCTCGGGTAATGATCGGAACCGCACTGTAGCGATTCCCTTCCATCTGGTTCATCGCCTGCCGAAGCGTATAATCCTCGTACACGTAGACCACATCACTCTTCGGCAGCAGATAAAATAAGATATTCATTCTGATTTCTCCTAAATCAATTGCCCTCTCCATCCAGTCAGGCTGTGTTACGTTCAATCGGCGGATGGCAAAAGGCTGTGATGGTTGTTTTGCACAATTGTTTTTAGTTTTTATATGTTTTTCTATTCGATTTTACCATAAACAGGTCATAACTGCAATAATTGATTCAAAATTTCATTTTTATTTAAGAAGCTGGAAATATTAAGAATAAGTTAATAAACATACGTTCCGTTGACGTGTCCATCTATTTTTGCTATCATCGAGACGTAACTCTATTTTAATAAGTTTGTAATAGTTCGTAACAGATGCAAAATGCGTGCTACTACAAATTTATGTGGCACTCTATAATAAGGAGGCGTTTGTTCGAAATGAAAAGAAGGGTGTCGCTGGCGGTTTCTCTGTGCTTAATGGCTGGTCTCATTTTCCAGGGTGCACAGGGGTTCCCCGCTTTTGCGGCAGAAAAGGAGACAGTTGCGGAACTGGAAGGGGAAACAGATTCCGAAGCTGTCGCAGACGAAGAACTATCCGAAGATTCTGAGACGGAGGCGGAGACGGAACTCGAGACCACCGGCGAAGAAGAAACGGAAGCAGTAACAGAAACAGAATCGGAAGCAGCCGACGAAGTGGGGACGGAGGCCGAATCCGAATCTGAAGAAGAAGACTCCGTGGTAGGCGAGCTGATCTTTGCCCAGTGTGAAGAATACATCAACATCCGCGACGAAGCCAGTACAGATGGAGAAATCACTGCCAAGATCTACAACAATGGATCCGCCACAGTCCTTTCTGTGGATGGAGAATGGTATGAAATCACATCTGGCAACGCACACGGATACGTAAAAGCGGAATACTTCGCTACTGGCGAAGAAGCAGCGGCTATCGCTGAGAAAATCGCCTACAACGTAGCTACAGTCAGGGTAGAATATCTGAACATCCGTGCAGAGGCTTCCACTGACAGTGAGCTTGTTGATGTTGCAAAGGAAAACGACGAGATCGAGGTTGTCCTTTATGGAGAGGACTGGATGAAGGTCGCACTCGGCAATGACGTCTATGGTTATATCAAGGCAGAATATGTCGATTACGCTACATACTATCCAGTCGCTGAGACACTGGAGGAAGAAGAAGCGCGTCTGATCGCCGAAGGACTCCTGGCTGAGACCGAGGCTGTTGAAACAGACAAAGCCGCGGATTCCGAACAGACGGAAGCTGCTTCTACCGAAGAAACGGAACAGACGGATGCAGTGACGGCTCAGACAGCCTCTGAGACCTCTGTTGAGACAGAAGCAGAGTTATCCGACCTGCCGGCACAGACTTCCTATGAGGATGCAGGCACAGCACAGGCTGAGACAATCGTTCAGACCGAGGCTCCGCAAACGGAAACTGCCGCACAAACCGAGGCTCCGCAGGCCGAAACTGCCGCGCAGACCGAGGCTCCGCAGACCGAAACTGCCGCGCAGACCGAGGCTGCTCAGACTGAAACTGCGGCTCAGACCGAAGCTCCGCAAACGGAAACTGCAACACAGACCGAGGCTGCTCAGACCGAAGCCGCAACACAGACTGAGGCACCTCAGACCGAAACTGTTGTACAGACCGAAGTTCCGCAGACCGAAACTGTAGCTCAGACGGAGGCTGTTCAGACCGAAACTTCTGTGCAGACCGAAACTGCCGCGCAGACCGAAGCTCCGCAAACGGAAACTGCCGCTCAGACCGAAACTCCGCAGACGGAAACTGCAGCTCAGACGGAGGCTGTTCAGACCGAAACTGCGGCTCAGACAGAGGCTCCGCAGACCGAAGCGGAAACAGAAGCTGCCAGCAGCTCAAGTTCTTCTTCGAGCACTGGTGAATCGATTGCGGATTATGCGCTGCAGTTTATCGGGAATCCATACGTATATGGCGGGACAAGCCTGACCGACGGTGCTGACTGCTCTGGATTTGTACAGTCCGTATTTGCGCATTTCGGCATCTATCTGTCGCGTACGGCTGCTGCCCAGGCAACGAACGGCACAACGATCAGCTTAAGTGAGCTGCAGGCAGGTGATCTGCTGTTCTACAGTTCTACCGGAGACGGTTCGATTGACCATGTCGCGATCTACATCGGCAATGGCTGCATCGTCCACGCGGCGAATTCCACGCGCGGGATCTGTACGGACAGTGCTTATTACAGCACACCGGTATGCGCCGTGCGCTGCTACTAAGTGAGGCATCAGCAGATACCGAACCGATAGTCGAATTACATTATTATGAGATTCAAAGGGAGCGTTTCCCCTGATTTCGTGAGGATATGAAGAAAAACCCGGCAGACGAAGCTATACCGTCTGCCGGGTTCTTTTCGTATTTAAAAATTTTTTAAAAGTCTTTCTCAATCGCTTTCAGATACCGCGCGAGCGCATCCTGCCATTCGGGCAGCGGCTCAAAACCTTTCGCACGCAGCTTGCTCTTATCAAGGCGGGAATTGAACGGCCGCTTTGCTTTCGACTCTCCGTATTCCGCTGTCGTCACCGGCAGCACACGTAAATGCGCCTCGTCATACTCTTCTCTTCCGAGCGCTGCAGCCTGGCGGAATATCTCAACAGCAAACTCATACCAGCTGATGTATCCGCCCTCGTTTGTCGCATGGTAATAACCGTATTTTTCGGTCCCTATCATATCTACGAGAAGACGGGCCAGGTCTTCTGTATAAGTCGGCGTGCCGATCTGATCGTCCACCACGCGGAGCGTATCGTGGTTCTTGCCGATATTCAGCATCGTGCGGATAAAATTCTTACCATTCACACCGAACACCCATGCGATACGGACGATAAAGAATTTATCCAATGTACCGGATACCGCCAGCTCACCCTCCAGCTTCGTCTGGCCGTACACATTCAGAGGCTTGTAGTCCTTACAATCCGGTTCCCAGGGCGTCTCTCCCATCCCGTCAAATACATAATCCGTAGAGATATACAGCATCTTTGCGTCCAGTGCTTTGCAGGCACTGGCGATATTTTGTGTGCCGCCGCCGTTCACCGCACGTACTTTTGCTACTTTATCGTCATCCTCTGCAAGATCCACCGCGGTCCAGGCGGCACAATGAATCACCGCGTCCGGCTTCACTTCCGTGAGGATTCGGCTTACCGCTTCTCCATCTGTGATATCCATCTGTACATAAGCCATCTGTGTCACAGCTGTGCCGTCCGCGATCCCACTGTATTCCGGCGCGACATCCGAACCGATTCCTTCCAGTCCGCGCGCCGCCAGCTCGTTCATCACATCATGTCCCAGCTGTCCGCCTACGCCTGTCACTAAAATCTTCATCTTCTTCCTCCGATCCATTCTCTTTCTTTTCGTCACTGATTCATAACTTCACAATGACATCTTTTTTACTTTCCTGCCATCGAATCTACCGGACAGTTTTCTCTCCCGCTATTTACCCGGTAATGCTCGTGTCTGCGTTCAGTTTATCAGAGAATTTCTTCGGCGGCAAGACTTTTTTCCGTTTCACACGGATTCGTTCTTTTGGCGTTCCCTATTTCCTGTTTCCGGTCTCAGCCGCCGGACTGATTCTTTTTCTCAATCGCAGTAAATACCTGTCTGGAAAATGCGGAAATCGTGTAAATGATCATTCCCGGTCCGATGACAATCGCGAAAAAATAAGTGGTCGTGTTAAACAGGAAAAAGAAAATTTCCAGTAAAAGAACCACCGTCATCAGCATGGATCTTCCAAAATACTGGCGGAAAATATCAAGAGAGTTTTTCATGGATTTCATCAGCGTGTTCTCATAGCGCGCGATCAGCGGCCAGGCATAGATGATTGCAGTGTAGGCGACCGCAATCAGCAGCATTCCGCAGATCAGAAATACAATCGGATTGCCCTCCAGCACATCAAAAAGCTGGAAATCCATATAGATCGCATACAAAGCCACAAATGTAATCACCGCCAGTATCGTGCCCTGCTTCCAGTTTTCCTTAAAACCTTTGAGAAAGCCTTTCGCAATATAGCCTTCCTCATCTTCCGCCAGCTTTAAGGCAACGGAAAAAGCCGCAGCGGTCGAGGCGCCAATCGTCACGATCGGCAAGCTGAAAAGAATCCACAGGAAATTCAGCTTAATGATACTGGCAAATTTGCAGACAAAGCGGTACAGCGCGCTTTCTGTGCTGAAAAATCTCATTTCATTGTTCCTTTCTGAAAAGAAAAGGCGGAGACTGCTCATGACAGCCCCCACCCTCGCTGTGATATCCTATCTATCACTATCTCACTGCATATCAAAGCTACTGTAAATTATTCTCCAGCCAGAGCTCTTTCCTCTGCCTCATGACGGAGAGTTGCCTCATTCTCCTGGAATTCGATGCAATCGTCAAATCCATAGTCATACGCGTCGGTCGTCATCTGTGCTACGATCTCATCAAACGCTTCATCGGAATCCGCGTAAATCGCATTCCAGGAACCATTCTTAATGCAGTTTGTCACCTGGCTCCAGGTCGTCTGCAGTTCATCAGATTTGGTACTGGTGGAATAATCGGTGCCCGGAGAAAGCATATAATTGCTCGTTTTTACATACGCGTCAAACGTCGTGCAGCCGCTCCACTCTCTCCAGTCTGCCTCTACCAGAGTAGAAGCTTCGGTCTGCTGGCTTGCCCACTTCTGATAGTTGTAGGTCTCGCCTACCGGGGAATCCAGATTGATGGTATCCAGAGCCCATGTCGTATTGTTCATTTTGAAGGAGCCATCATCAAATGTGCCTGAATAGCCATCGCTCATCTCTGTATTGACATCTGCCTTGCAGGAAGCACCGAGCTCGGTAAGATAGAGATAGCCTTCCTCATCATAATACCAGCATACATCCTGCGGGCCATACTCGAAGGTCAAACGGCCTTCCGGTGTAGACAACCAGTTGAGGATCGCCATGCAGAGTTCCGGATATTCCGTATTCTCACCGATGGACCAGATACGGTTGCCGCCGTAAATGGTCTGGCCATAGATGATCGGTCTCGCTTCGTTCGGTACGCGCGGATACAGAGCGCCGCCCATGGAACCGTCTTCCTTGTCCGCCAGATGCGCGTCCGTGTTATACATGCTCTCGCCAAGGAAGTTGAAGATGTTGAAGAACGCGCCGCCGTTCTGATAATCCTCGCAGGCGTTATCATAGGTCTGTGTCATGGAATCCGGATTCAGCAAGCCATTCTGATACAACTTATTGTAGAAACGCAGCGTAGTCAGATACGGGCCGTCCTCTTCCAGTGCGTTGTGGTATACACCGTTCTCCGGGTCATACAGACCGATGCCAAACTCATCGTATCCATAATAAGCAGTCGCCAGAGACTTCACATACATCACCATATCGCCATCCCAATCTGGGAAGATGGACATCGCATAGGTCGCGTTGCCATTATCATCGGTCGGGCAAAGCTCTTTCATCTGGATCAGAACTTCCAGAAGGTCATCCAGGTTGTTGATATCCGGATAGCCAAGCTGTGCGTACAGATCCCAGCGGAGATCCCAGGTATACATCGCGTCCTGTGTATCATCCGCGTCCACTGCTACATCAAAGCCGTAACCATAGATTGTGCCGCCGGAGAGGTTACGGTTCTTCTCAAGAGCCGGCTCCATATGCTCCAGAATATACGGTCCATACTCGCTCAAAAGATCCTCATCTTCCCAGTCAAAGAGAAGTCCCTGGTTTACCGCTTCAATATATTCATCGCCGTCCGAACCCCAGATGACGATATCGCCAAGGTCGCCGGACTCCATGCGGCTCTCATATACGCCGTCCTGATCGTCAATAATATTCAGTTTTACATTAAACTTCTCCAGCATGATCTGGCCAAACCAGCCAATCTGCTCACCAGAATAGTTTGCCAGCTGATCATATACATTCAGGGTAACTGTAGAATCCGGAATCACGTCCGCCGGAATGTCCTCAGTCGCAAATGCGGTAACGCCGCCTCCGATAAAGCTCGACAGAGCTACGCCAACCACGCCTGCCGCAGAGCCCTTCAGAAACTCTCTTCTCGATATTGTTTTTGTCATGTTTCTATCCTCCGTTTAAAGAATAATGGTAAATGGTTTCACAGCCGTATTTACTCTAAAAACAGCTGCTTTTTTTATACACAAACTGCCTGACTGCGGCAGCATATGCCAAAAATAATACTCAACCCTTTACAGCCCCCAGCATAATACCGCCTTCAAAGTACCGCTGCAGGAACGGATATACCAGAAGGATCGGCAGCACTGTCACCATGGAAATGGTGTACTTGACTACCTTGCCGGAAAGGAGCGACTGCAGCGCATTCTCTGCGGAGCTGCCGCCGGACTGCATCAGCGCGCTCAGGTTCGAGGTGCTGTTCAGATATACATACAACCTGTGCTGCAGCGTGTACAGCTGCGGGGAAGACTGCATGTAAAGGATGGAATCCATGAAGGAATTCCAGTGGCCGACCGCGCCGAAAATCGTAATCGTCGCCAGAATCGGCGTACACAGAGGCCAGATAATCTGCCGGAAAACCTTGAACGGACCGGCTCCGTCAATCTCCGCACTCTCTTCCAGCTCCCGCGGAATGGATTCGATATAGGTCTTCACCAGGATGATATTGTACGGTGCAACAATGCCGGGAATAATATACACCCAGAACGTATTCGTCAGCCCCAGCATCTGCATATTCAGGAACGTAGGAATAATACCTGCGTTAAAATACATGGTCACAACGATGAACCGATACCAGAAGCTTCTGTGCCAGAGCTCCTGCTTTGTCACCAGGTAACCCACAAGCGCAGACGCCATTACCATCAGCGCCGTGCCCAGAATTGTACGCGCGATCGTTACCATAAACGCCTGCCCCAGATCATTGATTGAGAGCAGCGAAACATAGTTGCTGAACTGAATTCCTCTCGGATAAAAGTTAATCAGGCCCTTTGACACCAGGTCATTGTCACTGATCGTATTGATAAACAGGTAATAGAACGGGAAAATACATAAAAGCGTAAATACTCCGAAAACCGCGTAATTGATGACATTAAATACGACATCGCCCGGCGTTGTACGATAAATGCTTTTGTGCTTCTTTGCATATTTCTTTTCGGCTTTCGCATCGATTTTTTCCTGAGCTGTCTTCGCCATATCGCACCTCCTATATAATACTCTCGCCGCGCACCAGCTTCGAGAAACCATTTGCGCCGAACAAAAGAATGACACTGATGATGGACTTTAACATACCAATCACCGTACTCAATGGAATCGAACCGTCCTGAATACCCAGCTTATACACATACAGATCCAGAACCATCACAGAGTTCGAGTTCACGGCATTTTCAAATACGAGGTACTGATCCATGCCGTTTGTCAGGATGTTCGCGATGGACATCAGCAGCAAAACAAAGAACGTCGGCATCAGGCCGGGTACGGTGATGTGCCACATCCGCTGAAAGCGTCCGGCGCCGTCCACTCTCGCAGACTCATAGAGCTGCTGGTCAATGCCGGAAATCGCGGCTATGTAAATGATCGCACTCCAGCCGATTCCTTTCCAGGTACCCCAGCCCCACATCTGAAGCCAGGTGTGTGAGTTATTCATCAGCAGGTTTTTGCCGGAATCCCAGATTCCCAGATTCACCATAATACTGCTTACAAAGCCGTCGGTAGAGAAAATACACACCGCGATCGCGTACACCAGAACCCAGCTGATGAAGTTCGGAATCGTCGTACAGGTCTGCACAAAACGGCGGAATTTATTGCTCTTCATCTCACTTAAGAAAATCGCAAACGCCATCGGCAGCCAGCTCGTAATAATTCCAAGGCCGCTCATGGCCAGGGTATTCTTCATTACATTAATGACATCCCGCACAGTTGCGGCGTTTTTGAACAGCTGTGTAAACCATTTGAAACCGACAAACTTGTCCCAGGAAAGCGCCTGACCCGCCTTATAATCAAAGAACGCATAACGCCACCCCCACAAAGGCAGGTAGCTGAACAATGCGCAGAGCACAATAAACGGAAGCAGCATCAGAAACAGCGAGAACTTCGTCTCCATATGATATTTGTCTTCCGATGGATATTTGGAAAGAATTCCGGTCTGAACTACATTCAGAACAAGAACAAGCACGAATACGACCAGAAGAATCCAGTAAGCGGTCGGGAACATCGGCTCAATCTTATCCGGATTGCTTGTCTCACAGACACGCAGATAAGCAGCATAAATACCGGCCATGCCGACCAGCTCCACAACCGAACCGGCCATGCCGATCTTTGTACCAAGCTTTCTCATGCGGGTATTGCCCAAAGACATGCATCCGTTCGCCCCGTTCGCTACAACTCCGACGATAATCACAAGCGCGGACGCGTAAAGAATCTGAACATCCTGATAGGTCAGCCATTCTTTGCGGAACGCACGTCCAAACTGGCTCACCAGTGACGAGTAGGAAACGCCTACCGTGAAAAGGGAAAGCTTTGAACTGATCATACCGCTGATCCTCGCCGGATTCAGCCCTGGCAGAAACAGGCAGGCAATCGAAAAAATCACCCCCGCCCTGATCAGATAATACATCCAGTCTACTTTTGTCCTCTGGGCGCCTGAAACTCTCGCATCAACCGCTTTCTCCATAGTTTCCTCTCCTTTCATACGCCGCCGCGGATGCACAGTTCCCGCAGCCCCGACATTTGTGAATCATGCACTCCCTCTTCCATATCATACAAAAATCAGATATTTCATACAACGCAGACGATTTACGCAAAACAAAATGCCAGGCAGTCATAAAAGATATATGCGGTCGTTTTTTCACAGTTCCGCACTGTCTGGTATTTCGTTTTTGGCATTTTTCACAAACAAATCTTTTTACATTTTACAATATTGCATTTTTTTATACAATGATTTATACTCGTAAAGGATTGACTTATCCTCTAAAATGAAACTGGAAATGTACAGAAAGGAAATTTCAATGAATAAGGTCTACGCAGCCGGTTATTCCTCAACCCATCCGGCAGATTTCGTATATGACACCCCCCCTGGGAGGTTTCTTTTGGTCATGACGCACTCTCCCGCCGTATTTCGCTGCGGGGAGGCTCTGGTGCAGTTTCCGGAAGACACCGCGATTCTGTATGAACCCGGTGAGAATATATACTACCGCGCGGACGGGGAAAGCTACAGCGACGACTGGCTCTATTTTTCTACCACAGAGAAAATGATTCTTGATTTTCCCTGCCGGAACCGCCCTTTCCCTATCTCCGAGCCGGAGTATTGCTACAATCTGCAGCAGCTCATCACCTGGGAATACTATTCCGATAAAGAAGGCAATGAGGAGATTCTCTCCGACCTGGTGCAGATTCTCTTCAGCCGCCTCTATGACGACTCCAACGTCCGCGAGGTCACGTCTTTTTCTCATGCCCTCTATGCCCTGCGCAAATCCATTCAGATGGAGCCGTGGCGGGAATGGAGCGTAAAAGGCATGGCCGAGCGGCTGAATATCAGCTCCAGCTATCTGCAGGCACTCTATAAACAGCAATTCGGCATTTCCTGTATGGAGGATGTCATCAACAACCGCATCAAGCGGGCCCGACACCAGCTGGCGCATACAAGAAAAAGTTCCGCTGAGATCGCCTTGGACTGCGGCTATCATACAGTGGAACATTTCAATCGGCAATTCCGGAAAATCACAGGAATGTCGCCCCTGGAATACCGCAAAAAGGTATCTGCAGAAGAACCGCAATGGCCCCCTGAGTTACAGGATCCCCGCAGTTCTGCCCGGAGGGGATCATCCCCGTCCCCGCGGACATAACCATCTGTTTTGAGACAACTGAAGCTATGATTCCTAGTCCCGGAAGAAAATATCGCGTGTATACACTTTTTCTTTTACATCATCCAGGCAGGAATCATAGCGGTTCGCGATCACCGCGTCGCACTGTGACTTGAACGCAGCCAGATCGTTCACTACCACACTGCCAAAAAAGGTACTTCCATCCTCCAGGGTCGGCTCATAGATGATGACAGTCGCACCCTTTGCCTTGATGCGCTTCATGACGCCCTGGATGCTGCTCTGACGGAAATTGTCTGAATTACTCTTCATAGTCAGCCGGTAAACGCCAACCACACAGGACTTCTCATTCGCCGCACTGTAGTCTCCGCGGTTGTAATAATCATAATATCCCGCGAGCTTGAGCACCCGGTCCGCGATGAAGTCCTTTCGCGTGCGGTTGCTCTCCACAATCGCCTCAATCAGGTTCTCCGGCACATCCGCGTAGTTCGCCAGCAGCTGCTTGGTGTCTTTGGGCAGGCAATAACCGCCGTAGCCAAAGCTCGGATTGTTGTAGTGCGTGCCGATACGCGGATCCAGGCAGACGCCGTTAATAATCTGCTGTGTATTCAGGCCTTTCATCTCTGCATAGGTGTCCAGCTCATTAAAATAGGCAACCCGCAGCGCCAGATACGTGTTGGCGAACAGCTTCACGGCCTCCGCCTCCGTCAGTCCCATATACAGCGTGTCAATGTCTTCTTTGATCGCGCCCTCCTGGAGCAGTCCGGCAAAGGTGTGCGCCGCGTTTACCAGGCGCTCATCCTCCATATCCGTACCTACAATGATGCGCGACGGATAAAGATTGTCATAGAGGGCTTTGGATTCCCGCAGAAATTCCGGAGAAAAAAGGATGTTTCTGCTGCCCGTCTTCTGCCGGATGGACTCCGTATAACCGACCGGGATGGTCGACTTGATAATCATAATCGCCTCCGGATTGTACTGCATCACCAGCGAAATCACGTTCTCCACCGCTGAAGTATCGAACTTCTGCGTGCGGGAGTCGTAATTCGTCGGCGCGCAGATCACCACAAACTGCGCGTCCCGGTACGCGCTCTGGGCGTCCAGCGTTGCTGTCAGGTTCAGCTCTTTCTCCGCTAAATATTTTTCAATATACTCATCCTGAATCGGAGATTTGCGCTGATTAATCAGATCGACTTTCTCCGCGACGACATCGACTGCCGTCACCTGGTTTTTCTGCGCAAGCAGCACCGCAAGGCTCAAACCTACATATCCGGTACCCGCTACTGCTATTTTTACGTTACTCATGTCCTCGTCCTCCTCCTGTTTCAACCTCAACGCTCTGTTTCTGCAGCTGCCTCATGGCAATCACTCCTGACTCTCCGGAACATACGGTACCATCACATACCCCAGCTCCTCCAGCCGTTCGGCGAGCGCGTCACCTTTTACATATACGATGTCATATTCTGCGTTCTCATAATCAAACGCCCCAAAAAGATAATAATCCTCCTCATACCAGGTCAGATCGATATCCCCATGCTTGCTGATGATAAAATAATCCGTCAGCCCCAGCTCTTCTTCCTGCTTTTTCCCAAATAGCTGATAGTCCATCAGCTGTGACTGGTAAAACTGAATCTTGATTCCGGAAAGACCTCCTTTTAATACGTAAGGATACTCCTCCGTAACCGCCTCCTCTATTTCCTGTAAAAACTCTGTTACCTCCTGCGTCGCTTCCTGCACATAAGCATCGGAAGCCTTACGGATTTTCCCGTAATTCACCAGGATCAGCAGTAGGTCGCCAGCCAGCACCAGCGCCAGGAGCACATAAGGCATCCGCCTTTTTTTTAAGCAGCGACACCAGCAGAACCGCCGCCATCAGCAAAAGCCCCAGCAGACAGGCCGCGATCAGAGCCATCCTGCCGTATTTCATCCCGGAAAGGATTTTCGCGGGGGTACTGACCGTCTGGAATGTATTCAGCGTGATGGTATTATACACATACCCGGGATATTTTACCACAATCGGCAGAAATTTCCACAGGAAAAGAGCAAAAAGTGCCGCGGCCGCCGCCATACAGACAAACCGAAGCTTTCCCGTCAGCCATTCGCGAGGGCATCTCAGCACATACAGGGCAAAAAACACAAGCATCCCGGCCCCGCACACGGAGTAGCGGTCATACAGCAGGCGGTCAGAGCGCCGGGTCAGCTCGCCGGTCGCCAGTGAAAGATAAGTTCCCTTAAAATACAGCGCTCCCACCGCATAATATCCGGCGAAAACCAGGAATGTAAACAGGGCTGTGATTTTTTCCTCCAGCCGAATGGATGGCGTTTTTCCCGGCAAAGTGCCGGTCTCTTCCAGGGTTCCGATATCTGTACGCGGGGTCCGGGGCTTTGCCCGCTGCTCTTTTATTATTTTCCAGCCAAAGACTGCCAGAGCCGCACCGCCAATCAGTACCAGGCCCTGTGTCGTGACCACCAGTGTATTCAGCCAGGACAGACAGATCATGAGGAGATCCTTC
>Ga0192278_1138_pt1 | contig 13924 bp, 10 predicted proteins | sample Koala_Koa24_K3_FD_131271 | JGI IMG/M metagenome (GOLD analysis project Ga0192278, IMG submission 131271) | Enriched cells from koala feces incubated with labeled cellulose particles, San Francisco Zoo, California, United States - Koala_Koa2-4_K3 ...
GGTGTGGAATGGCACGCAGTTTACCGCTATCCAAGACCGCCCAGCCGACCCAATTTGTAGCTATAGTCAAGCTAACGTGATTAACGGCAAATTCACACGCCAATACGCCGCACAGAAAGCGATTTACACCGCAGTAGAAGTGGAATACGCCGACCAACGCAATATGTATCAAAAGGCGATTGAGTATATTGCCGATGATGCGATGATTGCTCGTTACGGCTATAACGTGAAGAAAATAACGGCGTATGCCTGTACATCTCGTGGACAAGCTCACCGCTACGGCAAATGGGTGCTTGAAACTTCACGCTTGGAACAATGCACCATTACCTTTAGTGTAGGCAGACAGGGCTTAATGCACTTACCGGGCGATATTTTTTTAATCTTTAGTTCACGATATTTTTCAAAAGTAAATAGTACATTTTCATTCCGTTTTAAGCTGAAATATGCACTTCTAAGTTGCTTGTGTTTGAATGGTTTTCTACCGTTTTGCTGTGCTTTTTCTGAACGTTCTAGCAAGTAATTTTTGTGTTTCTGATATATTCATTTAGATGACGATAAAACTCTTTTTTAGTACTGTTTTTAAGCGTTTTTACAAGCTCTTTTAACTCCTTTCCAGCTTCAGATTTTTGTTTTCTTGTCAGCTTTCGTATAACGAGTGACACCTGATGAAAATGACAAAGTTGGATAGGTGTATCAATAAGATCTTTCAAGCCACAATCAGAGTATACTACCTTGGTAATACGCCACAATTTGAAATGTCTTTTTAGATATAAAAACACCTTGCGGTACTATGTTATTATTTTTAGTTTGGTTTTAAATGGTGCCCGAGGCCAGACTTGAACTGGCACGCCCCGAAAGGCGAGGGATTTTAAATCCCTTGCGTCTACCGATTCCGCCACTCGGGCCAAACGCATTTCCTAACTGATTAGGTTAATTTGGAGCGGGAAACGAGGCTCGAACTCGCGACCCCGACCTTGGCAAGGTCGTGCTCTACCAACTGAGCTATTCCCGCTTTGTCGTCAGCTTGTTGCTGTTAACGGAAGTGAATTTTACGGATTTTCTGATCCTAGTCAAATGTTATTTTCAATAATAAATTCAAGCGACTAATTTTAAGTCGATTTCTTGATTTTTTGTAAACAAGTTAATTATTCATGGCTATGATCTTGTAATAAAGGTTCTTTTGCCGCGTTTAAATACTGCATCATTGACCAAATAGTTAGAATTGCAGCTATATAAAGTAGTGCAATAGCAGAATATTCCATTAATTCATTATAACGCCATAACAATCCACCAAGTGCCAACATTTGAGCGGTAGTTTTGACTTTACCAATCCAAGATACTGCCACTTTAGTACGACTACCGATTTCAGCCATCCATTCACGTAAAGCGGAAACAATAATTTCCCTTGAGATAACCACAATAGCGGGTATCGTAATCCAAAAGACATGATAGTATTCTACAATTAAAATCAGCGCCGCGGATACAATTACTTTATCTGCCACCGGATCTAAGAAAGCCCCAAACCGAGTAGTTTGTTTCCATCTACGAGCTAAATAACCATCAAATAAATCAGTGATAGATGCTACAAAGAAAATTGCTGTGGTAACAATATTGGTCCAATAGGCGGGCAAGTAAAAAGCAATAATAAAAAATGGAATTAATATTACTCGGAAAATCGTTAATAGGGTTGGAAAATTTAGTTTCATAGCATAACAATGTCGTGTTAGAATTTTGTTTTATTCTAAAGCATATTTTGTCATTTGGAAAATGGAAAATAGGGGAAATTTTCCCCTATGTTGTTTTTATACTATTCTGCTGGTTCGATTACTTTAATTTCTACACCACTGTGTAAACCACGTGGTAAATTTGACCCTTTGCGACCTCGTTCAGCACGGAATTTTTGCAAGTCTTCTGGTTTTAAGGTGATTTTACGTTTACCCGAATAAAATACCAAGCTGGCTCGTTCGGAAATTAACAGCAATTTCACCAGGCTATCTTTATCCGCTTTCAGATCGGCAGCAGATATTGTGATAATTTTATTACCTTTACCTTTGGCAAGCTGTGGTAAATCCGCCACGGGGAAGATTAACATGCGTCCAGCTTGAGTTAATGCCACTAAAAGCGCGGTGTTTTTTGGCAGAATTTCGATCGGTAGCACTTTAGCATTCTCCGGTAAGCTAATTACCGCTTTACCCGCTTTATTGCGAGCGACTAAATCATCAAATTGACAAATAAAACCATAACCCGCACTGGATGACATTAATAAAGCTTGATCGTTATTTTCAATTAATACTTGCGCTACATTTGCTCCGCTAGGCAAGGTAAGTTTGCCGGTAAGAGGTTCGCCCTGTGAACGAGCCGATGGCAAACTTAATGGATCCAGTGCATAAGTTCGACCCGTACTATCAATAAACACTGCAGACTGATTACTTTTACCTTGAGCGTGGTCAAGATATTTATCGCCAGCTTTGTAGCTTAACCCTGTCACATCGATTTCGTGCCCCTTGGCACAGCGTACCCAGCCTTGTTCGGATAAAATCACGGTTACGGCTTCCGCTGGTAACATTTCGCTTTCGGAAATCACTTTGGCTTCCGCACGTTCGACCAATGGTGAACGGCGTGGGCTGGCGTAGGTTTTGGCATCTTGTTGAATTTCTTTTTTAATCAGCGTGTTCAAACGGCGTTCTGAACCGAGTAATTGCTCCAATTGTTCCCGTTCTTCGGCAAGTTTATCTTGTTCCGCCTTGAGTTCTTGCTCTTCCAGTTTCGCCAAATGACGTAAACGCAAGTTCAAAATAGCTTCTGTTTGTTCTTCGCTTAAATGAAAGCGTGCCATTAACACCGCTTTCGGCTCATCTTCGTGGCGGATAATGTCGATCACTTCGTCAATATTGAGATAGGCAATCATAAGACCTGCCAAAATATGCAACCGTGTCAAGACTTTATCCAGACGATGTTGTAAACGGCGAGTAACGGTGGTGCGGCGGAATTGTAACCATTCGGTGAGAATCGCCAGCAAGCCTTTGACCGCAGGTTTGTGATCCAGCCCAATCATATTCATATTGACCCGATAAGAACGCTCCAGATCGGTAGTGGCAAATAAATGTGCCATCACCGCATCCACGTCCACACGGTTAGAACGTGGCACTAGCACGATTCGCACAGGGTTATCTTGATCCGCTTCATCTCGCATATCTTCCAACATCGGTAGCTTTTTGCTGTTCATTTGGTCGGCGATTTGGGCTTGGATTTTGGTTGGCGATGATTGATGTGGCACGGCGGTAATGATAATTTCCCCGTCTTCTTTTTTCCAGGCTGCTCGCATTTTAATCGAGCCACGACCGCTTTCGTAGATTTTGCGAATATCCGCCTTGGGCGTGATAATTTCCGCTTCGGTAGGGAAGTCAGGGCCTTGCACCACCGTAAGCAAATCATCCAACGTGGCTTTGGGATTGTCCAACAACATCACCGCTGCATCGGCAATTTCATTGAGATTATGGGGCGGAATGTCGGTCGCCATCCCCACCGCAATCCCCGTGGTGCCATTGAGCAAAATATGTGGCAGCCGAGCGGGCAAATATTGCGGTTCAAGCAATGTGCCGTCAAAATTCGGTTGATAATCCACCGTACCTTGCCCCAGTTCGCCCAGTAACATTTCCGAGATTTTAGATAAACGAGATTCCGTATACCGCATTGCCGCAAAGGATTTCGGATCGTCCGCCGCTCCCCAGTTGCCTTGCCCGTCAACCAACGGGTAGCGATAGGAAAAAGGCTGAGCCATCAATACCATCGCTTCATAACAAGCACTGTCGCCGTGCGGATGGAATTTACCCAACACGTCCCCCACGGTACGGGCGGATTTTTTGTATTTGGCACTGGCGTTTAAGCCCAATTCCGACATCGAATAAATAATCCGCCGCTGCACAGGTTTCAAGCCATCGCCGATAAACGGCAAGGCACGATCCATAATCACATACATTGAATAGTTTAAATAGGCACTTTCTGTAAAAGTGCGGAGTGGCATTTGTTCGATGCCTTCGTAGTTGATGTTGTTTTCAGTCATTTTTGGGTTAATCCGCTCCTACCATTAGCGTATATTCTTTCTCTTTTATAACGCAAAAGACACTGTTTTCCCCGTAGGCAATGCCACCGACAAACTCAATTTGCCGCCCATCGCTTCCACATAACGCTTAACGGACGACAGGCGAATATCATTTCCCCGTTTTTCCAAGGCTAACACGGAGGGTTGACTGATATTGAGTTCTTTGGCGAGCTGTTGTTGGGAAAGTTCAAGTTCTTCACGAATTTCAGCTAATCTCAATTCCATTAACATCCGTTCGGATTCACGTTTGATTTTTTCTTGGCGTTCAATCGGCATTTCGGCAATAAATTCTTTAAGTGTCATAGATTTCATCATTTATTCTCCAAATATTCTTCTTTTAAATAGGCTTCATAGGTTTGTTCTGCTTGAGCAATCATTGTTTTATAAAATGTTTTCTCATTCTTGCCTTTTTTATCTCCACCACATAGCACAATAGCTTGTCTAAATGGATCAAAAATAAAGAACAGACGAAAGACGGATGATCTTGACTGAACACGCAATTCTTTCATATTGGCGTATTTTACATTCTGTAATGTATCTACATAAGATCGCCCTAAACGTGGTCCGTGAACGCCTAATAGATTAAGTGCAGAAGTGATTTTATCCACATCATCTTTTTCTAGCAAGGTAAGCCAATCCAAAACAGGTTCTTGTAATATAACATCCCATTCTTCCATACAAATCTCCCCATAGATTATAATTTATCATATCCCAACAGACAAGCAGTTTGAGCCTGCCAAATCTATCTCAGCTTTAGAAATCTCGCTATGATTTGTTAACGTTTTTGGAATCAAGATCACAAAAATAGGTTAAAATATGGCGTATTCTTTATATTAGAAACCGAGGGGACAAAATGAGCAAACCGAGCAAACTCAAAGCACTTCAATTTAACTTTGTTCAGCTACCTAAAGAAGAACAAGAGCAATTTAGGCGTTTTGCCAATATTTGCCAAATTATGTCTAATAAGCCCAAACCGCCGAAATTTTGCCCCCATTGTCGCTCTGCACATTTTGTCAAAAACGGCACGAAGTGCGGTTCTCAACGTTATTTATGTCGCTTTTGCAATAAATCCTTCACGGCGGAAAGCAAGACGATTTTATATGGCTCGCAAAAAGAACGGCTAGTTTGGCATTATTATGTGTTCTGTTTTCTGCGCAAACTGAGTCTGCGAGAGACCGCCAGAATGTGTGAAATTAGTTTACCAACGGCCTTTGCGTGGCGACATAAATTATTGGATTGTTTGAAAAATATGTTTGTTCAGCAAGAATTACAAGGGATTGTTCAAGCAGATGAAATGTATTTTAGTCGCAACAATAAAGGGCAACGCTGGCCGGATATTAAGAAGTTTTACAAACGGACCTGCACACCTGAACAGGACTCGGAGCAGAGAGCGGAATATGAAAAGAGACAGAAAGCGCTTCAAATTCAACCACCTAAATCCACCCGTGGCATTTCGGATGATAAATTTTGCCTGACCTTTGCGGTGGATCAAAACCGAAAATTGCACGCCACGATTTCCAATCGGGGCAATCCTAGCTCGGCGGAATTAAAAAACGCCTTGCAAGGGAAAATTAAAGAAAATGCCACGCTCGTGACGGATTCCAAAGCGGCTTATAAAAAAGTGGCGTTGGATTTCCATTTTGAGCATATCAAAATCCCACCCAAACAACATAAACAAGCAGGTTACACCTTAAGTTTAGTCAACAACGCCCACAGGCATTTTCGCACCTTTATTGAAGATCACTTAATGGGCGTGGCGACCAAATATTTGCCGAATTATATCGTCTATTTCCAGTTGACCTATTGCCAAGATGATCTGGATGAAAAGCAAAAAGAAATCTTTGATTTTATTGATAAAACCTATTTCAGGGTCAAGATCAAAGCGATCTCCAAACGACCACTTTATCCGACGTTTGATTAGTGGATATTCTGTTTTATGTTGAGGGTACTAACCTAAAATGTAGGGGCGGATCTGCGTATCCGCCCGAAACTACGCACCGAATTTGACGGGCGGATACATAGATCCGCCCCTACGTTGTTTTTTCCTTCCTTTATCCCATTTCAGTTTCGCTATCGCCTAGCGGTAGCTTGTCAGGTCTGTTTGTCTTCTGGTTAAAATTTAGGCGAATAAACAATCAGGTGTTGTGCAAAAAAAAAACAATGATAGTATGCAATTCGTTCAATCATTAACAGTAGGTAGCCTATGTCTGCGTTTAAAAAATTCTTTTCTTCAATACCGCCAACTGGATTAATTTTTATTCTATTTCTTATAATAGGAGCATTAAATTATTTCTTTCCTGTTCTAAAAGCAGGTTTATTAACTCTAGATAGTTTAATTCTATCCAGTATTTTTAAATATTCTAAAGAATTAAATTCCCATGATTATTATGAAACACAATACAAAGAATCTAACAATAAAGGGAAGCATTTAAAGGCTTGTGGATATCGTATATTATCTAACATATATAATTTGCCGTGCATAAAAGGTATTTATACTCTCATAGCCTGCATTTTATCTCTAATCTTGATCTTACTGCCTTCAGAAGGAATATCAAATTTTCAACAAGAATACGATTACATTAGTATGATTGTTCATATGTTCTGTCAAAATATAGAATTTGTTATATGTTTCCTTCTTGGATTGGTTTATGTTTATTTTGTTGATGATAATATTCAAGAATGGATAAAGACTTATGATCTTAAAATCATTAATAATTCTGCTACAAAATCTAAAGAAGGCACTCAAATATCTTCGGAAGATCCAGCAATGGAAGGTCAGGTATCTGAAAGAAAAACGCCTGAAAATGAGTAGATAACTTTAAAGCTCTGTTTAACCAATGTGTTGATACCCCCATAAAATAAGGCTTTATAAACAAATCCTTATTGGATAAATAAAATACAAAATTTGTGAATTTTTTGAATTGAATTTTATTATTTTTTATTCAGGAAATTTTATTGATTTTTTAATTAAAATCTATTGTATTTATTTTTATCTACGGTAACATCCAAACACATAATAAAAACAATAAATAATAAAAAGGAGTAATTTATAAAATTTCTCAAAACTATTTTTTTAGGTTCTTGCCTAGTTATTTCACAAAATGTTTTTTCATTTGGTTGTCAACATTTGCCATTAAATGAAAATGAATATTGTACTCCTGATGGTAATTTTCTACTATCTTATGGTCCTGTTACAGAAGAAATGAAGAAAATTAAAAGTACATTCAGAGGTAAGACCTATACTTATAAAGATTTAATTAGACCATTAAATAGAACTGAAAAAGAAAAAGTAGAATTTGAAAATTTCACAGATGATTTTTTTAGTTTTAGAGATGAACTAAAAATAAAATTACCATCCCTTACTTATTTACAATTTGAACAAGTGCTACAAATAAGAGGGGATTTCCTAGAAACGATTTTAAATAAAAAATTTTATAGTGGACCTATCAATACAACTCTAAAACTTATTGATTTAGATATAATTTCTTTATTTGATAAATTCAATGTAAGCAAAGAGAATCAACTTAAATTCAAAACAGGATCTGCTGAAAAACAAAGAACATTGGAAATTATGTTAAAACATATTCAATCAATCCAATATAGCAATTAAAGTTAAAACAAAAACAAGCAATATTATTTTATTGCTTGTTTTTGTATCTAGGTATTAAGATTACTGTTAGTTATATAATTTTCTTTTTGATCTTCCTTTTCATTTTCTTCTACTTTATTTACTTCCATTGATATAATTCCATATTTTCTATGATATTCCTGTGCTACAGATCTTGATTTTTCTATATCTGCCACTGCTGCAATTAAGGATTCATTTTCTGAAATATGATTAGATTTTCTTGTAATAGAAGCATTTTCTATTAATTTATCCAATTTATCTGGAGTTAATTTACTTCCTTTGTAAAATTTTTCTAAAAATTCACTTTTGGTAATAGTTATTGAAACTCCTTTAACAAATTGGAGATGTTGTTTATCTGGATCATCTTGTATATTTCTTATAATATTTAATATTTTCACATCTTTCTCTGTTAATTCTTCTCCTTGTTTAATTTTTCTAAATAAATCATAAACATCAAAGTTTACAAATTTTGAATCTGGATTATTATCAGAGTTAGTAATTATACCTGCCACATAATAAAAATTATTCTTTTCTTCAACATAATGATCACAATAATTTTTATCTATCTTGGTTTGATTTGGCTGAATAGCAGGATTGTTGACAAGATCCTGATCTAACAAGGATAGTACCTTATCTGTTATTTTTTCATCAAACCACATTCCAGTCAGCACATTTCTAAACAAAGCATGATCATTTTCCTGTGCTTTACTCTTGGCATATAAGTCCCTAAAAAATTCATTATTAAGAATATCTTTATTTTCTCCCACTAAATACATGGTTACCTGAGAATGAACCAACTGACCAATATCACTTTGGTGATCTGCTCTGACAATATTAATAATATCCCATTTAGAATGAGAATCATATTTTTGATATATCTCCACGGCCTGATCTAGTTGCTGTTGTAATTCTTTATAAACTTCTGTGGCTGGTTTGGCTATTTTAAGGGTATTTTTGTTGGTAAAAATATGCTTTTTATCTAATTCAGTATTAATTAATTCAGAAGCAGTAAATTCTAAAGCATCTTTTATTCTAGGATCAGTTTCTTGAGTGATCTTTTCATCTATTAATTTTTTTAATTTAATTCTGGCTTCTTCAGTGTCAGGTTCTGTAAAAAATTTCCCATTTTCATAATGCAGTTTAATATTATGCTCAGCACCAATTTTCACAGCAGAAACAAAAGCATTGGTTAATAATTTTTGTTTCTTAGGATCATTTGAGCAACCTGCATATCTATAAAAAGTATTAGCAAATTCTTTATCATTTAATAACATAGCAACAAATGTTTCTCCTTCTTCTGGAGACATCTTTGCAGCAGCATCAAGAGAAGCATTATATTGTTTTTCATTTTTTGTAGCACTCCCCAAAACTTTTGCTACACCTTGTTTTCCTGACTCTGTTTTAACTAATTCTGAAAAATGATTAAAAGTTTCTTTAATGGCTTCTTGTTGTTTGGCTTGACTCATTTTATCCCATTGACTAGGATCATTCATATTAGCCACAATATATTGCACTAATTCAACCCCCTTCAACATATTCAACTGCTGCAAATTAAACTGCTGACCAGTTTTAATTTCCTGCTGTTGCTTTTTAGCCTGTTCCTTTTTCTCTTCCAAATTCTGCACCAAATTTGCCATCACCTGCTGCATTTTCTCTATTTGTGGTTTATGGCTATCTGCAATCTCTTGAAATTTAGGGTTATCCTTTAACTTGCTTTCCATCTGATTTAATAAAGCAGTTTTTTGACCAATAGGAATAGACAAATTAGCCACCACATTCATCACATTAAAGAAAGTGTCAATATCTTTTTCACTATTTAATTGTGGAATTTGAGAAATATATTCTTGAAAATTAAATTTTTGGCTCATAGCATTTTATCTTTTAAATGGATTGATATTACTTTTATTGTAAAAAATTAACAGAATTTTGGGTAAAAATTGATGTTATTTTGAGCTATTTGAAAAGAGATTTTATCAACACATTGGTTAAACACGGCTTAGATAAAAAATGCTCTTAGGGAAAAAGTAAACGATGTATGGCATTTACCTTACACCGTCAAATCCACCTGATCGCCTTTTTCTTGCAGCCAGTTTTTGCGATCTTCCGCCCGTTTTTTATTGAGCAACATATCCATTAGCTCGAAGGTATCGTTGATCAAAATTTCCGAATTTTTTACCGCACTTTTTTCATCATTTTCAGGCGAATAGGTCAACTGCACCAAACGGCGAGTATTCGGATCCATTGTGGTTTCTCGCAACTGGCTCGGGTTCATTTCACCCAACCCTTTAAATCGTTGCACATTGAGTTGTCCCCGTTTGCCTTTCAGCCGTTCCAAAATGGCTTCTTTTTCGCTTTCATCCAAGGCGTAATAGACTTCTTTGCCCAAGTCAATGCGATAGAGCGGTGGCATTGCCACAAAAACGTGTCCTTCCTGCACAAGTTTTGGAAAATGGCGTAAAAACAAAGCACAGAGCAGGGTAGCGATATGCAGCCCATCGCTATCGGCATCCGCCAAAATACACACCTTGCCATAACGCAGTCCGCTCAAGTCATCATTATCGGGATCAATCCCCAACGCCACCGCAATATTATGCACTTCTTCTGAGCCTAACACCTGATCCGACGCCACTTCCCACGTATTCAGAATTTTACCACGCAACGGCAAAATCGCTTGATAATCCCGATTGCGAGCCTGTTTTGCCGAACCGCCAGCGGAGTCGCCTTCCACCAAAAACAGCTCCGTGCGATCCAAATCTTGTTGCGAACAATCGGCGAGTTTGCCAGGCAGAGCAGGGCCGCTAGTGAGCTTTTTACGCACCACTTTTTTCGCCGCATTCAGCCGTTTTTGAGCGGAACTGATCGCCATTTCCGCCAAGGCTTTGGCTTGTTCCACATTATTATTCAGCCACAAACTAAAGGCATCTTTCACTACGCCACTAATAAACACCGCACTTTGGCGAGAAGACAAGCGTTCTTTGGTTTGCCCCGAAAATTGCGGATCGTGCATTTTAAGCGATAGCACATAGGCACAACGATCCCACAAGTCATCGGCGGTTAATTTGACATTGCGGGGCAGAAGATTGTGAAATTCACAAAATTCACGCATCGCATCCAGCAACCCTTGCCGCAGCCCATTGACGTGCGTACCGCCTAAAATCGTTGGGATCAAATTCACATAGCTTTCGCCCAGCAATTCGCCCCCTTCAGGCAACCACAACAACGCCCACGCTACGGCTTCCGATTGTCCTTTAAATTCCCCAACAAAAGGCTTTTCAGGCAATGCCGTAAAACCATTAACCGCTTCGCTTAAATAATCGGACAAGCCGTCTTGATACAGCCAAGTATCTTCCGTGTCGTTGACTTTATCAATAAATTTGATTTCCAGCCCCGAACACAACACCGCTTTGGCTCGCAGCAAATGCCGTAGGCGAGAAACGGAAAATTTATCGCTGTCAAAATATTTCGGATTCGGCTTGAAATGCACCGTGGTTCCCGTATTCCGCCGACCACAACTGCCCACAACTTCCAGCTCTTCCACTTTTTCGCCATTAGCAAAAGCAATATGATGCACTTCGCCGTTGCGTTTAATGGTGACATCCACTCGTTCCGATAACGCATTGACCACCGAAATCCCCACGCCGTGCAAACCGCCCGAAAATTCATAATTTTTATTGGAAAATTTACCGCCGGCGTGCAGCTTGGTTAAAATCACTTCCACGCCCGACATTTTCTCGGTCGGGTGCATATCCACAGGCATCCCACGCCCATTGTCAGTCACTTCAAGCGATTGATCTTTATGCAAAATCACTTCAATTTTGGTAGCGTAGCCCGCCAAGGCTTCGTCCACGCTATTATCAATGACTTCCTGCCCTAAATGATTTGGGCGAATAGTGTCGGTGTACATCCCAGGGCGAACCTGCACGGGTTCTAAGCCTTTGAGTACCTGAATGTTTATTGAGTCGTATTGTTTTTCGGTCATAGTGTTATCTTTATTATTGCCCCGCACTGGCATACGGGGCTAAGCATATTACCGATGTTCCGCAACTACTATAAGCAGATACGAAGCATCAAAATTGTTTGTAACCCTGTACATTACGTTAGTGCAGGGTAGTGGATCGTTTTTCTTCCAACTCTTCCCAACGTAAAAAAGCGATTTCTAATTCACTTTCAAGATCAGCTAATTCTTGCAGTTTTTCGCTGGTATAACTGTGATCCTGCTGGAAAAATTCAGGGCTGCCGACTTCGGTTTGAAGTGCGGTGATTTTTTGCTCTAATTCTTCTAATTGTTGCGGTAATTGTTCCAGCTCACGTTGTTCTTTATAAGAGAGTTTGACCGCTTGCTTTTTCGGTTTTTCAGAAACTTTTGGATTTTCCACCGCGGTTTTTTCTGTTTTTTTAACTGATTCATTTAACGCCTTTTGAGCAAAGACATTGGCTTGTTGCTGTTTGGCATCAAAATAACCGCCGACATATTTATTCAACACGCCGTTTCCTTCAAACATATAACATTCGGTGGCAACGTTGTCGATAAATTGACGGTCGTGGCTGACGATAAGCAGCGTGCCTTGATAATCCGCCAAAATTTCTTCTAATAATTCAAGGGTTTCCACATCTAAATCGTTGGTGGGTTCGTCCAGAATTAACAAATTATTTGGCTTGAGCAATAATTTTGCCAGCAACAAGCGATTGCGTTCGCCGCCCGACAGGGCTTTCACTGGGGTCATCGCTCGTTTCGGTGGGAATAAGAAATCTTGCAAATAGCCCAACACGTGGCGTTTAATGCCATTGACTTCAATATCTTGCTTGCCGTCTGCCACGTTGTCCATCACGGTTTTTTCGGGATCGAGATCCACTCGATATTGGTCAAAATAGGCGATATCTAATTTGGTGCCACAACGGATTGTGCCCGCGGTTGGCTTGAGTTGTTCCAGCAGCAATTTGATAAACGTGGTTTTACCGCAGCCGTTTGCTCCCACCAAAGCGATTTTGTCGCCACGCAGAATAGTGGTGCTGAAATTCGACAATAATTTTTTACCGTCAATCTCAAAACTGGCGTTTTCCACTTCAAACACAATTTTGCCCGAACGGCTGGATTGATCTAATTGCAATTTGGCGGTGCCGAGTTGATCACGACGTTGACGGTGTTCTTCTCGCAGGGCTTTTAAGGTTCGTACTCGCCCTTCGTTACGGGTTCGGCGAGCTTTAATGCCTTGCCGAATCCACACTTCTTCTTGGGCGAGTTTTTTATCAAATAGGGCATTTTGCAATTCTTCCACTCGAAGGTTTTCTTCTTTGGTGGTGAGATAATTATCGTAATCGCTCGAATAGGACACCAGTTGTCCACGGTCAAGATCCACAATGCGTGTCGCCATTTTGCGGATAAACGAACGATCGTGGGAAATAAATACGATACTGCCTTTAAAATCCAGCAAAAAGGCTTCCAACCATTCAATAGCATCCACGTCTAAATGGTTGGTAGGTTCGTCCAATAGCAACACATCAGGATTACATACCAATGCTCGAGCTAATGCGGCTTTGCGTAACCAACCTCCGGATAAATCCGCCAGTTTGGTTTCAGGATTCAGATTGAGTTTTACCAATACTTCCTTGATTTTATTATCAAATTGCCAACCGTTAGCGTGTTCTAATTGGGCTTGTACGCTAGCTAATTTGTTTAACAGATTATCGCTGTAATTCTGTTCCAATTGGATAGAAAGATGATGATATTCTTTTAAGAGATCCGCCAAATGCCCGATGCCTTCTGCGACATAATCAAACACATTGCCCGACGCATTACGTGGCGGATCTTGCTCCAAACGAGACACCACCAAATCTTGGCTCAACAGCAATTTGCCATCGTCCATTGTCACATCGCCAGCCAAAATTTTTAGTAGAGTGGATTTTCCTGCTCCATTTCGTCCCACCAAACAAACTCGCTCGTTAGGTTCAATATGTAAATCGCAGTGATCCAGCAAAGGATGATCGCTAAAGGAAAGATAGCCGTTGGTTAAACTGATTAATGCCATAATGATTGATTAAATTGAAAAAATTGCAGAGATTTTAGCAGTTTTTGGGAGGAATTTGTAGCTTTGATTGAGTTAAGTCGTTCATTTTGTTTATGATGCATAAACGAATATATAAACTAATGATATTATTATTCAGGGATTAAAAAAAATGCAACCTCTCAGTTGCAT
>Ga0192278_1139_pt1 | contig 13902 bp, 8 predicted proteins | sample Koala_Koa24_K3_FD_131271 | JGI IMG/M metagenome (GOLD analysis project Ga0192278, IMG submission 131271) | Enriched cells from koala feces incubated with labeled cellulose particles, San Francisco Zoo, California, United States - Koala_Koa2-4_K3 ...
TTGGCTACGGACCAAAAGGCCGGGGGTTCGAATCCTCTTGCGCACGTTAGAAAGCCGTGATTTCTAAATTAGAATCACGGCTTTTTTAATGCGCAGGGCCGGGCGAGTAGGGAGAAAATCTTCCTACTCGATTGAGCAGGGCTGCGTAAGGAATACTGGCAGCTCCGCTGTTTTTGTTTTGCTCGATTAGATCATGAATCTGTTAGAGCGTCCATGTGAAAGTTAATCGAACACAAGTTCGAAAAAATGCTTGCATTATGAAACGGTATGTATTATAATACACAACAAGAAGAACAAATGTTCTGCTATAAACCGTGTACATTATGGAGGCATATATGAAAAGAAAATCTGAAAAACAGGAAATTTATCGGACACTGACACCGGCTGGAATTGTGTTGTGCGCTATTTTAGGGCTCGTGTTTGAAATACTGCTATTCTTGCTGATGGGGATTCATTTCCTTGAAGTCTCGGTGGTTATTCTTGGATTTCTATGGCTGCTTTCAGGCATTCTGGTTTCCGGTGCGCTTTGTCTGGCAGCGTCAGTTCAGGATCAAATAAAGAGAAATCGATTATTTCATGTTGTACGATCCGATCTGGAAATCGAACGATGGACCATTTGTCGAACTGCTTGTTAAATAGGGGATTGCAGATGTTATTTTTCTGTGATAGAATTTGTTTAGATGGCCGGAGGCCATATACTAAAAAATATGCAGGCAGGAAAAGGTGGAGAGTATGCAAAGTACAGTGACAAGAAATGAGGCGTTTGCGCTTCTGCAGCAATATAATCAAGAGCATTTTCATATTCAGCATGCGTTGACAGTGGAGGGAACGATGCGATGGTATGCGAAAGAGCTTGGGTATGGTGAAGATGAGGAGTATTGGGGTATTGTCGGACTCCTGCATGATATTGATTTTGAATTGTTTCCGGAACAGCATTGTCAGAAAGCACCGGAACTCTTGCGGGCAGGCGGAGTGAGTGAAGATATGATTTACTCTATATGCAGCCATGGTTATGGGATTTGCTGTGACCTTGAGCCCAGGCATGAAATGGAGAAAGTCTTATTTGCGGCGGATGAACTGACGGGATTGATTGGTGCGGCCGCAAAGATGCGCCCGTCTAAGAGCGTGATGGACATGGAAGTATCCAGTTTGAAAAAGAAGTTTAAGGATAAGAAGTTTGCTGCGGGATGCTCGCGCGATGTGATACGTACCGGTGCAGAACGCCTTGGATGGTCATTAGAAGAATTGATGGAGAAAACGATTCTTGCCATGCGTTCCTGCGAGGCTTCGATCAACGATTATATGAGCACAGCGTTTGGCTGACGGGAAAAACCAGACTGGGACAGGCTGGAATTCAATGAAGTCTTTGTTTTAGGATAATATGGACATTTCTGATAATCTAAGTGAGGAATGTGTATGGCAGGAAAGAAGAGGAAGAGAGTTCTTTCACCAGCGAGTATTCTGAGGGTAATGGTTATATTGCTGTTTCCTGTGCTCTTCTTTTTGACAACAGGCTACAGGCAAATAGGAAATGAAACAGAGATTATCGTCGGAGAGGATGATACTCTTTCAGAAGACCAGAAATCTGAGACGGAGTATTTGCTCTGTGAAGAGACAGAAATTATATCCGAGAAGCTCACAGTTGCTATTGATCCTGGACATCAGGGAAGCTGGGTGGATATGACAGACACAGAGCCTCTTGGACCGGGGTCTTCGGAAATGAAAACAAAATCTTCTACTGGGACGCAGGGGAGTTATAGTGGCCTTGCAGAATATGAGCTGAATCTGGAGATTGCTTTGTTGTTGCGTTCAGAATTGGAGGAACGGGGCTATGAGGTGATCCTGACGCGGGAGGATAATGACACTGCGATCAGTAATGCAGAGCGAGCAACTTTGGCTTATGAAGAGGGCGGTGATATTTATGTGCGCATTCATGCAAATGGTTCTGAGGATTCCAGCATAAGCGGCGCTCTTGCGATGGTTCCTTCTTCGTCTAACCCTTATGTGGCATATCTTGCGGAGGATTCATATCTGTTAGCGGAGTGTATTCTGAATTCTTATTGCAATATTGCAGGCTTTTCATCTCTTGGCATTCAGTATACAGATAGTATGACTGGAATAAACTGGAGTCGGATCCCAGTGATGATTCTGGAGATGGGTTTTATGACAAATGAATCGGATGATCTGCGTATGGCAGATTCTTCCGTACAAGAACTGATGATACAGGGTATTGCAGATGGGATCGATGATTATTTTATTCAGAAAGGGCAAAAGACGGTGGAGGCTGAGGCGCTTATGAATTCTCTGATAGAAATGCTTGGAGAACGCTATATTTATATTTCTGAGACTCAGGGAGAGAACTGGGCAGTCAGTGTAAAATCTCTAACAGAAAATTCTGCGGGAAACATCAATGGCGATGTGCAAATGAAGTCGGCCAGCGTGCTTAAGACCTTTATTATGGCTGCTATTTATGATCGGGTTTATTACCCGTCTTCAGAGGAACGACGGATTATGGTAGAAGAATCCTATGAAGGAGAACTGGCAGATTTAATTACTGCGATGATCACAGTCAGTGACAATGCGGCGTCTAATACTCTGGTGACTATGTTAGGTTCTGGTGATGTACAGGCCGGAATGGACGTGGTGAATCAGTTTCTGAAGGAAAATGGTTATACCGGAACTCATATGGGGCGGCTGTTCCTGGAAGAGAATCCTTCCGATGACAATTATACAACTGCGAATGACTGTTGTGCTTTGTTGGAAAGCATTTATAATGGCACTTGTGTGGGAGCGGCAGCTTCGGCTGAGATGTATGCATATTTAAAGCAGCAGACAAACCTTACGAAAATTCCGGCGGCCCTGACGGATACGGATGTTATTGTGGCAAATAAGACGGGGGAGCTTGCGGGGGATTATGGCGATTATGTAGAAAACGATATCGCCATTGTAGAAAAAGGAGAGCAGGCATACTTGCTTTGTGTACTCAGTAACGATCTCCAGGACAATCAGACTGCTGTTGCACAGATTGTTCAGATTTCTGGATTGGTTTATGAGACTTTAATTGAAAAATTTTGATAGATTGTATTTTGAGATGCCTTGATTTTATGTGTTTTGAGTAAGAAAGAATCCTGATGGTTGTTATGGACAAATGCCGCAGGGTTCTTTTTTATCCATTAGGAAAGTTCTCCGAACATCCCTATTGGATAAAAAATTATCACAGAAATCACTTGACAAGCAACTGAAAACGATGCATAATATCACTTACAATAATTAACAACTAATTAAAACAAATCTTAAACACATATAACTTCTTTATACTATTTGAAAACTTCTTGTTGATTTGTATACCAGACGTGATCCAATTTAAAAAATGGTAGCAGCTCAGCTTTCTATTCGCTTTTTGAAAGCGTAGGCTGTCGGCAATCTATGAAAGTAACAGAAAGAAGGGATGATTTGAGTTGACTCAAAAAGAATACACTTTGCCAAGAAATAGTGGCTACCGAATTGTGCGGCATCTCGGAAGCGGAGGAGAGGGGACAGTTTATTTGGTTTGTCATTTATGTACAGAACAATTGCGGGCAGCGAAGGTTATGACAAATGTCCGCATGGATCGGAAGCATGAGTTGGATATGATGAAGCATCTCAATCATCCTTCGCTTCCGAAAATAATGGATGTACTGGAGCAGGATGGATACCTGTGGCTAATTATGGAATATATCCAGGGGTGCCGTCTGGATCAGACTGTGTCAAAGGGAATGCCTCATGAACAATTGTGGTCGGTGGCTTCCCAGTTGTCACTGGTGCTGATGTATCTTCATAGCAGAAAGGAACCGGTGCTGCATCTTGATATCAAACCGTCCAATATTCTGCTGCGTCCGGATCAGACCCTTGTTTTGATTGATTTTGGTGCTTCAATACGTGGGCATCCGATAGAAGAAAATGCCGGAAAATATGGAACCAGAGGCTTCGCGGCACCGGAACAACAGCAAAGAGATGGGATAGTGGACGTGAGAACGGATCTGTACGGTGCCGGTGCAGTGCTGCATTATTGCTGTTATGGGCATGCCCCTGTGCAGGGCAAGAGTTCTTTTTCATGGACAGGAAAATATTTGCAACACCTGAAGTTTAACCGTATCATAAATAAATGCCTGCAGGAAAATCCGGATAAACGCTATCAGGAGAGCCGGCAGCTATATAATGCCATTTGTAAAGCGCAGAGAGCGGAAAAGTTCTTCCGGAAGATCAGGAGAACATTTGCCGCAATGCTGCTTTTGCTGTCTGCGACAATCTTGCTTTTTTATAGTCTGCCGAAATATTCAGATAATCATTTGGACGCAGCAGGGGCTGCTTCGGATCGTGTCTTAGAAGATATATCACAGTGTTTCACAGAAATCTGCACGGAAATTGCTTTGGAAACGACTTCGGAAAGTGCACAGAATGTGATTCTTTTTCATGATTCAGAAACGGAATCAGAGTTGGAATCAGCCAATGAGCTGGAATACCATCGACTTTTGGATATGGCCGGAGGAATGGGTTTTTCGCAGGCAGTAGAATGTTATCAGCGGGCGTCGGAGTTGTATCCGGGGGATAGTGAATGGTTTTTACAGATTCTAGAGCAGGTAACATCGGATGGAATATTTGAAGCGGAGGAAGAGAATGCAGTGAAAGAATTGATCTATGCGACTTCGATGGATTCTGAGAGCACCGCTTTGGAACAGTTAGCTGTTGATGCGAGTGCCTATGGTCTGTTTACTTATCGTATGGGACTGGCGTACTGGTATTATTATGACGGAACCGGGGGAAAGAGCGCAGCTGCATGGTGGTTTCGCCTTGCAATGGATTCGCAAGACAAAGAAAGCAATGTCGACTGGCTGGAAAGTGCTGTGGTTCTTTCCAGAATTGGCTCTTATTATGGAATGCTTGGAAGTACGATTGCGGAAGAGGAACGGGAAACGAAGGAATGGGATTACTGGAACGATTTGAAAGAATTGTGGCAATTGTATCAGGAACAGGAGGAAAAAACGGAAATCCGAGTCCAGACAGCGGAAGAAATGCTTACATTGATTGTTTTGAAATCTGGAATGCTGCGTGAATATGGTGCAAGCCGGGAAGAAATGACAGAAGTACTTGATTCCATAGAGGAATTTCGAAACGGAACTTTAATAGCGTATGATCAAAAGGAACTGGAAACCCTGGAAGAACAAAGCAAAGCGGCAAGAGCCGCATTGGAACGGGCGTATCAGGAATAGAAATTTTACAGAAATGAAAATTCAGGAGTCAGGTTCAGGGAGGGGAAGAAAATGTCGAAGAAAAGGCTGAGAAAGATAGAACTGGAGAAAAGAGCTGCAAAGAGAAGAAGAAGAATTGCTCTGGTCACTATGGTTGGAATTCTGCTCGCAGGTGTTGAAAATTGTCTGGTTCTGCCATACGGAAATGATACTGCCTCAGGAGCGGGCAAATTGTGGAATGTATCTGAGGGAGAAGTATGGAATGAGACAGAGACAGAATCTGAGAAAGAATATTATTTCGAATTTGACGACGAAACAGAAAACGAAGCGGGGAAGGAGATGGAATCTGACAGTGAAATAGAAAGTGAACTGGAGAGCGAAACGGAGAGCGAAACAGAGACAGAGAGCGAGACAGAAAGCGAGACGGAGACAGAAAGTGAGGTAGAGAGTGAGATAGAAACAGAGACAGAGAGCGAGAAAGAAACAGAGAGCGAAACAGAGATAGAAAGCGAAACAGAGATAGAAAGCGAAACAGAGATAGAAAGCGAAACAGAGATAGAAAGCGAAACAGAGATAGAAAGCGAAACAGAGATAGAAAGCGAAACAGAGATAGAAAGCGAAACAGAGATAGAAAGCGAAACAGAGATAGAAAGCGAGATGGAGATGGAAAGTGAGACAGAGACGGAGCATATGACAGAAACAGAGGGTGTGACAGAGACGGAATCGGAAGCAGATAATGAGACAGAGGAAGAATCAAATCGTGAGCCTGATTTGGGAATTGAATCTGAGATTCAGACGGAAACAAATTCTGAGAGTGACATGATAAAAGAAACGGAATTACAGGCAGGCTGCGAGCCTATAGAGCGGGGTGTGCATTATGAAATAACAGGGGATGCACAATCCTGGTATCGTGATAACAATGGTTTACTATGGATTAAAACGGGGACTGCGGTTTATGCTGAGCCAATTTCTGGCAGTGGTTATAATACAGGAAGCAGCCTGGAAAATCTGACAGTGGATGGTATTTTTTCTTTTCGTTTAAAGAAGATTAAAAAAGATGGCACCGTTAAAAAAGAGTCATCTCTTCAGGAAGAAAAGTATTATGTTGATGGAGAAGCGCCGTCTGCGCGATTTCAGATATCCGGGAACCAATTGGGTGAAATAGTATATGCTGCGGGAAGCTGTTCGGTTTCCTTTGCTGTAGAGCCAGACGGCAAGAGCGGCCTAAAAGAAACTTTCTATAAAGTGCTGCCTTGTGACGCAAATGGAAGTGTAATGGAAAACGCGGAAACGGTAGCATGGACAGGCAGCAATTCCATGGCTTCGATTTCGATTTCTGAAGAAGGATTGTTCCGGATTTATGTGAAAACGGTGGATATGGTTGGCAATGTTGCCTATTCTCGAAGCAGCGTGATATGTGTGGATGGTACAGCACCGGTTATCACGATTTCAGGAGTAGAGGAACAGACCGCAAATTCGGGCAGCGTATGTATCTTGGTAAGCTGCACGGATGCCCGGTATAAGGCCGGATCTTTACAGGTGAGCATTACAGGGGCGAATCAGGGAAATGCGCCTGCTTTGAAAGAAAGTGCAGACAGTGATACAGGCGCATGGAGAGAATACTACGACTTTCCTCAATCCCTGAGTTATGATGATATCTATACGATCTCAGTGACAGCAGAAGATTTGACAGGGAATATCGGTTGTAAAACCATACAGTTTTCTGTAAATCGTTTTGGATCTGCGTACGATTTATCGGAAGAAACCAAGACTATACTGGAACAGTACTTTCTTTCTGAAGCCTGTGATGTGGTGTTTTATGAAACAAATATTGACTATGTGGGAGAGTCTTCCATTTACTGCAGACACGATGGAATTCTAAGGGAACTTACGGCTGGAGACGAATACCAGGTAACAATGGAAGGCAGTGATTCAACATGGAAACGGTATTGCTATACTGTGCCGGCCGGATATTTCTCGCAGGAAGGTGTGTATGAACTGCTGCTTGTATCGCAGGATATGGCGCAAAACCAGAGCGATACCGGGATGCAGCAAAAAAGAGTTACATTTGTTATAGACTGGAGCGCCCCTACATGTACAATAAGCGGGATAAAAAATGGAGAAATATACGAAGGGGAGACCATGACCGCGCTGGTGATTCCGAGTGATAATCTGGGGCTGAGTTGTCTTCGGGTTTATCATAACAGTGAACTCTTTTTTGAGAATAAAAATCAGCCGGTATCCGGAGAGCCGGTAAAGGTCACACTGGAAAACAACCGGGAGTGGCAGACACTGCAGGTGTGGCTGTGCGATATGGCGGGGAATGAATATTGGAGTGACGAAATTCCGGTATTTATCAGCAATGGGGAAGAAAAAGTTCCTGCTTATGAAAAGATTCGAAAAAGTGCAATGGAGTTGGCCGAGGAAGCGGCCGCATCGCAAGACGCAGATGATGTGGAAAAATCTTACAGTGAGCCAAATGAACAGAATGAAGAAGAAACAGAGTCAATGGAGGATAACGGCATAATAGGGGAGGATACTTCCTTAGAGAGTGTGTCCGCAGAAGGTTCAGAGAATGGGTTGTCCACTGGGGGCGCCGTTGATACACAGTATTCCGGGGGAACCAGAACAATGTCAGACGGAGAGGGAGTTTTGACAAAAAGCAGCGATAAAAGAGGGGGTTGGATCATGCTGGCGATTGGTTTTGTTATATTTACTGCAACGATATTTTCTGTATCTCCGCTTTTCGGAAGAAGATTCAAATAGACATTTTGCCTTAAGTGTGTTATGATGCCCCGTGAAGGGGTGAGATATAAATAATTATGAGGAAGACGAGAAATATAATAAAGCGCAACAGTGGGTTTGTGGTTGGATGCGTTTTAGTCGCTGGCGCCTCTTTTCTTACGGTAGATTTATTTCTGTCGGATGTTCTGTCGGCGGAGATGTTTATGGAAAATCCTTCTGAGGAAGAAAATACGGAGGAAGTATCGGAAGGGATCATTTCCATTCCGGATGAGACAGAGGACATTCGAACTTATCAGACGGATGCTTTTACTGTTACAGCGTCTGGCGAAATCGAGGATGGCGTGGAGACAGAAGAAAGTGACGAGGAAGAGACGGAAACAGAGACCGAAACAGAAACAGAATTGGAATCTGAGACAGAAACAGAATTAGAGTCGGAAAAGGAGACGGAATCGGAAACAGAAACCGGGTCAGAAACTGAGACGGAAACGAACAATGAAGCAGAGCAGGAGACAGAAGAGCCTGAGGCAACAGGAGCGGCGGGGTCTGATAAAACTACAGTCATGTCAGAAACCAATAATGATACCGAGACAGATTCTCCAGCTAATGTAAGTACGGTGAGTAATTTATACTCTACAGAAAGCAGTGAAACAAGCTCCAAAGGAAGCGGCACAAGTACTACAGGAAGCAGCACGAGCAGCGGAAACGCCTCAAGCACTACGGGAAGCAATTCGATTTCTTCAAATATAAATACTGGAAGTACAGCTGGCGTGAGCAGTGGGAAGAATACAGGCAGCATCAGTTCCTCAGATAACGAAACCACTGCGAGCAGCGGAAGCAGTACCAGTTCGAGCAGTGGAAGCAGCACAAGCACTACAGGAAGCAGTGGAAGCAGTACGAGCAGTGGAAGCAGTACGAGCAGTGGAAGCAGTACGAGCAGTGGAAGCAGTACGAGCAGTGGAAGCAGCACGGGCAGCGGAAACAGTACGAGCAGCGGAGGCAGCACGAGTACTGGGAGCAGCACGAGTACCGCCAGCAGCAGTTCCAGCAGTGTAAACGATGGGTGGGTAGCCGTGGATTCGGATGATAATATTACGATCTGGACTTATCAGGGTTCGAGCAGCTCTGCTGCAAGCAGCTCCAGTACGGGAAGCTCTGGTACGGGCAGTTCCAGTTCGAGCAGCTCCAGTTCAGGAAGTTCCGGTTCGACTTCATCTGCTACGACGGTCAGCGATTCTGATACAATTATTTCCGGAATCAGCAGCCGATATATCAGTGAAAGTGAATTATACGGTTATAGTCTGAGTGAGCTTCGCATTATTCGAAATGAAATTTTTGCCCTGCACGGAAGAATGTTTGATTCGGAGGATTTACAGGAGTATTTTAGCCAGAAGTCCTGGTATACGGCACTTTACACTCCGGAAGAATTTGATGCCAATATGTTCTCTTATCTGAACGAGTATGAGAAAGCGAATTTGAATGTAATTCTCGCTTATGAGGAATCAATAGGCGGCTGATAAGAGACGAATGAATTATATACATCGGAAGCATTTGCCAGGGAAGGACAGGAAGCAGATGCAGACAGAGGATGGAGGATATTGGCATGAAAGTATTTCGAAGGTTATTGATCAAGTTTATTATTTTGGTACTGGTGGTGGTGACTTTTGGCGGATTTTCTTATCTGGTTCATTATTATCCGCAGAGTGTACCGGAATCAGCTTTGGAAGGATATCTGAGCCTTCTGGTTGCGAGCAATACGGAAAAGGCTTATGAACAGCTCGATCAGTCGGAAAATACCCAAATGACACTTGAGGAATATGAGACAGCTGTTTTATCAAAAAAATATGTGCTTTGTGATTCATATCAGGCAGAAGAAATCTCCAGCAGGCAGGGAACAAACGGAGATTCCTACGTGGACTACCATGTCGAATTTCTGGATGCGTCCGGAGCTGTTCTGGTTGAGGAGGATTTTACGGTCAAAAAACAGGCTGAAGAGATTTTTGGCCTGATGCCGCAGTGGAAGGTGCTTGCGAGTCACTGCATGGTGACGAATCTTCGGGTGACGGTTCCCGCAGGATCGACGGTATATCTGGATGGTGAGGAAGTTGGAACTTCCTGGCTGGCAGAGGAGGATGTGAGTGCATCGAAGGACTGTTATGAGATTCCGAGCCTGCTGGCTGGTACCGTAAATGTAGTGATTCGGAATCCGATTTTGGAACCTTTCGAGGCGACGCTGGAGACGGCGGATGGAGATGTGGATTACTGTGAACAGATGACACTCAGGGAGAGTGCGATGTCTGCCTGTGAGGAGCTTGCGGTTGAGGCTCTGAAGCAGATTTATAAGGCGGCCGTGCTGGAAGGGCTGTCAACAGAGGATACAGAAGACACAGGACTTGATTCGGAAGGCGCAGAAGATGCGGATGCACTGGATGAATCAGAGGATGCGGAAAAAATAGAAAACGAACTTGCAACATTATTCGCTTCCTGTCTTGATGATGTGATAGAGATTGTAGAGAAACAATCGGAAGAATTTTATCGGGAAGATACGGTCTCGCATCCGGAATTTGAGAGCGTTGGTATCTACGATTATGAAGCGGAGTTTGAGGAGCTTTCTTACAGTGATGAGGAAAGTGGTGCGATCACGACAGTCATGACCTTCACTTATCGCTATATCGTGCGGAATACCGAGCGGGTTGAGACGGGAGAAATCTGGGCGGATGGTACGAATGCCTGGGAGTACCAGACCGTTCCGTATACGGGAAAAGCGACGGCTGAGTTTAGCCTGTCCTGGTATGACGAGGAATGGCATATTGACTCGGTGACACTTCCGGTGATTCCTGATTAGAATGGAGAATGTTATGAACTGGGTATTTTATGTTCTTTTACCTGTACTCATTCATCTGATTCTTTCAGAAGGAGTTACTGTTTTGGCAGGCGATCTTCTTGACAGCGCGGCTTGTACCGCGCTGTCTGCTGTTTTGGCTCTGCCTGTGGCCGCCCATATGTATCGGCGGGACACCCTCTCATGCTCGATTGATAATTCTGGCGGCGCAGCGAATCGGAAACCGCAGGATGAGGATGGAGCTTTCCAGCATAAGACGAGGAAAAAAATACGGCGTCTGTTATGCTATATGGTGTGTTTTCTGGGCGGCGGATTGCTGAACCTGCTCTGGAGCAGCATTCTCTATGGCCTGGGGATTTCCTCCGCTTTTTCCAATCAGACGCAGGAAGCTTTGCTTAGCAGCCAGATGGCGATGCAGCTTTTGGGTCCTGGTTTCCTGGTTCCGATCGCAGAGGAACTGATTTTTCGGGGATTGGTCTATAAAAGAATGAAGACAAGGCTGAGCGCAGGTCAGGCCGTTTTTTTCTCAGCGCTGCTATTTGCGCTTTATCACGGGAATCCAATCCAGATGATCTATGCGTTTCCGATTGCGCTGCTTCTTGCGCTTCTTTATGAGCGGGACGGCAGTCTGGCAGCCCCAATCCTGTTTCATATGGGAGCGAATTTGACTGCAATCTTTTTTTCATGATTTCTTTTTCACGATTTTTGAAAAATTAGCTTTAAAAGAACGTGGACTTGTGCATGAGTTGTGTTGAAATAGAGCACAATAAAATGGATATCAAAAAGAATTCTGATAACAATATAAAAAAAACAGGAAAAATCAAATTATCTGAAAACATTTAAAAAAATAGTACTTTACAGATGCGAAAAACAGGTGTATGATACAAAAAGCAAATGCAGAGCGCCCAGACGTTATTCCGTGTTGTCGGCAGCATTATCGCCGGATGGATGTCCCGTGTTGAGGTGGCATTGCAAAATACGAGGAGGAAAATTGAGGAGGGATTTCGGATGGATTCCAGGATACATTCTGAATCTGTCTGTAGGGAACCCGGATTGTACCGGCCCGAGTTTGAGCATGATAACTGCGGGATTGGTGCGATCGTAAATATCAAAGGGATCAAGACCCATCAGACAGTGGCGGACGCACTTAGTATTGTAGAAAATCTTGAACACAGAGCAGGCAAAGATGCCGAGGGAAAAACGGGTGATGGCGTAGGAATTATGCTTCAGATTTCGCATAAATTCTTCTCCAGAGCTTGTTCCGACCTTGGCATTTTTTTAGGCGGAGAGAGAGATTACGGTATTGGTATGTTTTTCTTCCCGCAGGACGATCTTCAGCGCAATCAGGCGAAGAAGATGTTCGAGAGCATTGTTAAGAAAGAAGGATTGAAATTCCTCGGCTGGAGAAAGGTGCCGACTGTACCGGAGGTACTGGGGCATAAGGCGCTGGAAAAGATGCCTTACATCGAGCAGGGCTTTGTGGAGCGGCCGAAGGATGTCAATAAGGGACTTGATTTTGACCGCAGGCTCTATATTGTCCGCCGGATTTTTGAACAGTCCAACGAGACGACCTATGTAGTGTCATTCTCAAGCCGGACCATCATTTACAAGGGTATGTTCCTGGTGGGACAGCTGCGTACTTTCTTTAAGGATTTACAGAGTGAGGACTATGAGTCCGCGCTGGCGATTGTACATTCCCGGTTCAGCACGAACACGAATCCAAGCTGGGAGCGCGCGCATCCGTACCGTCTGATGGTACATAATGGTGAGATCAATACCATCCGCGGCAATGCGGACAAGATGCTCGCGCGCGAGGAGACCATGTCCTCCAGATATATGGAAGAGGATATGCACAAGGTGCTTCCAGTCATTAATGCAGAGGGTTCTGACTCCGCAATGCTGGATAATACACTGGAGTTCCTGACCATGAATGGTATGGATCTGCCGCTGGCGGTCATGATTACGATTCCGGAGCCGTGGGCGAACAATGCGGTGATGACGCAGAAAAAGAAGGATTTCTATCATTATTATGCAACGATGATGGAGCCGTGGGACGGCCCGGCGTCGATCCTGTTTTCCGATGGCGATATCATGGGTGCTGTGCTTGACCGTAACGGTCTGCGTCCGTCCCGCTATTACGTAACGTCGGACGGCTATGTGATCCTTTCCTCTGAGGTTGGCGTACTGGATATTCCGCCGGAAAAGATCGTGCAGAAAGAGCGTCTGCATCCTGGTAAGATGCTGCTGGTTGATATGGTGGAAGGCCGCCTTGTGGATGATGAGGAATTAAAGAGCCGTTATGCAGATCGTCAGCCATATGGAGAATGGCTGGATCGCTATCTGGTGGCTTTGAAGGATCTGAAGATACCGAACAAAAAGGTGGAGACGTATTCCGACGAGATGCGGATGTGCCTGATGAAAGCCTTTGGCTACAGCTACGAAGAATACCGTACTTCGATCAAAAATATGGCTGAGACAGGCGGCGAGGGCATCAGCGCCATGGGTATTGATACGCCGCTGGCAGTGCTTTCGAGCAAACACCAGCCGCTGTTTAACTACTTCAAGCAGCTGTTCGCGCAGGTAACCAACCCACCAATCGACGCGATCCGTGAGAAGGTTGTGACGTCTAAGACGGTTTACGTCGGCGTAGAGGGCAATCTGCTGGAGGAGCATCCGGAGAATTGCCAGGTGCTGCAGATTCAGAATCCGATTCTGTCGAATACAGACATGATGAAGATTAAAAATATGAAAGTCCCCGGCTTTAAGGTGGCAGTCGTCTCGATTACCTATTATAAGAATACCGGACTGGAGAAGGCGATCGACCATCTTTATCTGGAAGTGGACCGTGCGTTCCGCGATGGAGCGAATATCCTGGTACTGAGCGATAAGGGTGTAGATGAATTCCGCGTGCCGATCCCATCGCTGCTGGCGACTTCGGCAGTGAACCGTTATCTGGTCAGCACAAAGCGCAAGACTTCAATCGCTGTGATTCTGGAGACCGGCGAGCCCAGAGAAGTGCATCACTTTGCGACGCTGCTCGGCTACGGCGCGAGCGCGATTAACCCGTACCTTGCTCTGGACACGATTCAC